>Ga0307374_10005160_pt1 | contig 21327 bp, 23 predicted proteins | sample OX3MG_FD_202532 | JGI IMG/M metagenome (GOLD analysis project Ga0307374, IMG submission 202532) | Soil microbial communities from Risofladan, Vaasa, Finland - OX-3 | ecosystem: Environmental > Terrestrial > Soil > Coastal area > Acid sulfate soil | place: Finland: Risofladan, Vaasa | collected...
AGATTGTCGAACACCGCCGGGATATTATCTTTCCAGCCGAAATGTCCATCGATGACCGCATTGCCAATGTCTCCGGGGCGTGGTCCGAGATCGAACCAGGCGGCATCAGCGGGACCTTTCGGTGCGTTCATTGCTCCTGCGGGGGTAAGACCAACGGATTCAATAGCGGCATTTACATTAATTGACGGAATGATGAGGCGGATCGGAAGCATCGGGTCTGTCGCTTGTGCAACGCCGGTAGAGGTAGAGAGACCCGCTTCCACATACGAGCCTCGGACGGGCAAGTGTGGAATGACAAGAAAGAGAACTATCCCGAATAATGCGATTCCCGCAGCGCCCGCAATGTGGGTCCGAAGGAACATTTTCACTACACTGTGTGCTTGTTGAAAACTACCGCAAGCCCACTCACAAGTACGAGAGCAACGACCGATACGAGTATATTCCACGAGTTGTCGGTATTCGCTTCAGGAGGGAAGCCGGTATTCGGAAGGCTCGGAGTCGAGGTGCCAAGCACTTGTCCGACAGGAGTCGTTGTCGTGGCCACCCGAGTCGGGGCTTGGACAGATACGACAACTGTTGCATTTGCAGTAGCGTATACATCCATACCGAGGCCGACACCGTATCCGTGAGCGGTCGCGATGTTTGTCTCCGTTTGAGAAAGCATCTTCGTGCAGGCGTATGTCCACGTCTCGCCGATATCAAGCAGTGAATTACCGTTGGTATCGCCGGAAATATATTGGACGGGAGCGCACAGATTGTCTTTGACCCATACGGTATTCAGCGCCACCTTGCCAGGATTAGTCACAATATACTTGTACGTAACGAACCCGGGTCCTAGAGGAAGAGCTGAAGGGGTTGGTACCTTTACAAGGCTGATAGCCGGTAACTGCGGGAAATAAATAGCGCCAGTACCGCCGGAAGACGGTGAAGAGGTTGGCGAAACACTCGCGCACGTAGCCTTAGTAACGTTAGTGTTATTCAGGGTAACCGCTGCATTCCGTGCAAGCAGTCTTCCGTTAATGGTCGAGCCGCCATTATCAGTGATTGAGGAGAAAGCCAATATATTTCCGCTAAACTGTGTACCAGTGCCAAGCGTGGCGGAACTGCCGACTTGCCAGAAGACGTTACAGGCCTGGGCACCGTTGATGAGAGTCACACGACTGTTTGATGCAGTGGTAAGCGAGGATCCTGCCTGGAAGACGAAGACCGCGTCTGGATTACCGCCACCGTCAAGTGTGAGCGTCCCAGTGATTCCCATCGTGGAGCCGGAGTTGTAAACGCCCGGTGTGAGGGTATAACCGGTGCCGGAAAAAGAATCGACAGAGTTTGCGAGGACTGCCGTAGCCGGTGTTTGCCCTGTGGCATTGTTGTACGCCGTAGTTAAGTCGTTTTGGGCCGTTGTCAATAAGGCGGGATCATTTCCAGCATTACCAGCAGGACCGGTAGCATCTACTGCATATATGGTGCCGGTGACCATTCCTGTCGTTAGTCCGGTATAGAATGTACCGGCGGCCGGGCTTAACCCCACATCTCCGCTAATAACGGAAGGAGTAGTCACGGTGACAGCCGAACCAGCAAGAACGGCGAAGGTATCGGCCGTGCCGAGACTCACTGGCGTTGCTGCCATTGCCAAACCGGCAAGGCCCAGCATAAGAAAGGTCGCAAACATTGCGGTCATCAAATGTGTGTTATTAATTTTTTTCATAGAGTTCATAGAGAATGATGTTTAGTTATACGGAGTCAATTAACCTCCCTTACCAGAGATGCCGTTTTGAAGAAGGAGATATTACAGTCGTAGGCTAAAAGTGCCTATTTATGCTCTCTTTTTTAGTTCCCGGATTTCTTTTTCCAGCTGCTTTATATGAATTTCCAGCCCGTGCGTTCGTTCCATGAACCGTGCAACAGTATGTTTCGTATGGTCGGCAAGTGTTTCGGCGACTATCATCATGTCGGTAACGTCCTCAATGGCGAGCAATATGATTGGCGGGAAATCTCTTGAAGAGGCGTCTTCTTTGAAATGAATCTCGCGTGCGTTCAGAAGCATGATCTTACGTCCGATGAGCGGAAACTCGTGGTCAACCTCAAAGCTTTTGAAGAACGTGTTTTTAGGCAAAATATCTTCGAGCAATTTTTTGAGTGTGGAAATATTCCATTGGCCATTGCCGAGCTCATAGACAATCTTCTTTTCAGTGTCTTTCGGTTCGACTTGGAATGCCCGGTAGAACGACTCGTTGGCTGCCATGACCCGAAGATCCTTATCCAGGATTAAGACTGGTTCGCGTACGACATCGACGACGGTTTTGATATAAATCCAGCCTTTTTCCCATAAGAGTTCGACGAGGTCAGCGCCGATGGGTACATGCGTTTGCCATGCACTTTCGCGAATTGTGTTCATATGGATCCTGCCGTACGTCGGTCCGAATTATTGCAATTCACTATATCTATTGCCATTCGCTATATGGCATCCGCCGTGGTATACTATCGCCACGGTACTTCCTCCCGCGTGCAACCTCATTGTAATAATGGATGTGTGCACATTCTCTCGGTAAAACAGCCCCCGCCGTAATATTCGCGTCACAAAGTACCGTCACGCGCGGCTTCACCTTTATGACCCCTAAACAAGAGAAACAACAACAGTCAGTGTTGACCTCTGCCCATCGTGAGTACGGGAAGGGGCTCAATGCCCATGCCCTTTTTAAGACACATGACCAAGATACGGGCGACGATCTTGTACAGGAGACTTTTATGAAGACGTGGAAATATCTTATAAAAGGCGGGAAGATTGATACGATGAAGGCCTTTCTTTACCACGTTCTCAATAATCTTATCGTAGATGGATACCGAAAGAGAAAGACAATGTCACTCGACGTCCTTATCGAAAAGGGATACGAACCGAAGGCGGACAATACCGAACGTCTTCTGAACGTTCTGGACGGGAAGGCGGCGCTCCTCTTTATTCAGCGTCTCCCAGAGAAATATCGGAAAGTGATGCGTATGCGGTATCTGCAGGATCTCTCGCTCAGAGAGATGTCGCTTCTTACCGGGCAATCGAAAAATACGATGGCTGTTCAGGTGCACCGGGGTCTCGAGAAATTGAAGCTTTTGTACAACCACACCACACATAAACCATGAACGGCTTTCTACAAATGGATATATTTTTCTTCGTAACGACCGTTGCGGTTATTCTCTTCACGCTTCTCGGTGTGCTTGGGATGTGGCAATTCTTGCGCATTCTCAAGAACATCGAGCATATTTCGGAACAAATCGCACTTGAAAGCGATAGCATTCGTCTCGATCTTGCCGGAGTCCGCAGTGATATCCGGCGAGGGAAAGGAAGGTTGAAATCGTTATTTGGTTTTTTCAAAAAACCGCGAAGCGAGTCTGGATCTATGTGATTTTTACTCATTTACTCTCTAACCAACATTATATGAAAAAGATAAACAAGGTTAAGAAAACCGTGAAGACAGGAACGACAGCAATGAAGATCGGTGCGGGGTTGGCAACAGCCGGTGTAGCGGCAGCGAGCTACTATTTCTACAAAAGCAAAGGCGCAGGAAAGCATCGGAAAACCGCCGCGAAATTGGCGACTGACATAAAGAGGGTAATACTTACGGAATCCGAACATCTCGGGAAAGCGAGCGTTCGCGCCAAAAAGGGAATAGCAGGAAAACGGTCAAAATAGTTACGCTTCTTTGCGATTCGTGAGAGCGGCCCGCAAAGTTTCGGCGTCGGAATATTCGAGTTCGCTACCGGTCGCGAGGCCGCGGCCGAGTATGGAAATCTTCAGATGATTGCGATAGGGCGCAAGCACCGCGCGTATACGATCAGCAGTATACTCGCCTTCGCTCGTTGCCGAAAGCGCAAGGACGATTTCTTTCAATCCATTTTTCAACCGTTTCTCCACAATTTTCAATAATTCTTTCTCCCGTATGGTGCCTTTGCCCGTGAGTGTGAGGACGCCTCCCAACACGAAATAACGACCCCTGTAAGTACCGGCGCGTTCCACGGCCGCCAGATCCTGATCTTTCTCAACGACGAGGAGTTGTGTATCGTCGCACTTCGTATCGGAACAGTAATTACATATTGCTGCCGCAGTGCCGTTATAGAATCGCAGACATTCGGAACATTGGCGGACATCTTTTCCCAACGAAAGAATGAGTTCCGCAAGCCTCGCGCGCTCGGCGGCGGGGGAGGAAAGAAGATGGAAAACAAAACGTTTACCCTGACGGGGGCCGATACCGGGAAGCCGAGCGAACGCCGCTGCAAGTTCGTCTATTTTGTCCATTTAAAATTCTTGGGACAATTCCCCATACCCTGCGGTATCGACCGGCTGGAAGGTTGCACGCTTCTCGTCGAAATAGAGTTCAGTCTTGCCGGTCGGGCCGTTCCGGTGCTTCTCGATGAGGATCTCCGCAATGCCAGGTCGGTCGCTCTCGGGATTGCGTTTGTCCTCGCGATGAATAAACATCACCACATCGGCGTCCTGCTCAATTGAGCCTGAATCGCGCAGATCCGAGAGGCGGGGTCTGCCACCGCGTTGCTCGACCGCTCGCGAGAGCTGAGAGAGTGCAATAACCGGTACCTTGAGCTCACGCGCGAGCGATTTCAAAGAACGCGAAATCTCGGTCACCTGCTGAACGAGAGAATCAGAGGCTTTGGTTGAAGTCGGCGCCATGAGCTGAAGATAATCGACGATGATGAGTCCGATGCCGCGTTCCCGTTTCAGCCGTCTCGCAACCGCGCGCATCGCGAGAATATTATTGCCCGGCTTATCATCAATATAGATGGGAGCTTTTGAAAGGACTTCAAGCGCATCACGGATGCGATTGAAGTCCTCTTCTTCGCGTACCTGGCCGGTACGTAATTTCCAGGAGTTGACGAACGACTCAGCGGCGAGCATACGATCGATGAGTTGTTCCGAACTCATCTCGAGTGAGAATATGCCGACGGGAACGTTGTGGCGCACCGCAGCGTTGCGCGCAATGTCGAGTGCAAGCGAAGTTTTGCCCATCGAGGGGCGCGCCGCGAGAATGACGAGATCGGAGGGATGGAAGCCGGAGAGCAGGTTATCAAGGGAAGGGAAGCCGGAGGGCACACCGCGGATGCCATCTTCTTTATGGGACAGCGCTTCTATGCGTTCCCATGCTTCGTGTATCTTGTCGCCGATAGCCGTGAACTTGTGCGCAGCAGAGGCATTTCCGATAGCGTAGATGCTTTTTTCTGCCTCATCGAGCACTTCCATGGTCTCGCGCGCTTCGTCGTACGCAGATTCGGTAATGCCGTAGGCAGCATCAATCAACGAGCGCATCAGGTATTTACGCGAAACGAGCTCGGCGTAGTGGAGGAAATTTCCGGGGGCGGGCGCGGAGCCTGCAAGTTCGGCAAGATAGCTTCGGCTGCCGGAACGTTCCAGAAGTCCCTGGTTCTGGAGCCGCTCGGAAAGCGAAAGCTGGTCGATAGGCTCGCCGCGTTCTGCGAGTTCGCGCATCGTACCAAATATGAGGCGATGTTTTTCCGCATAAAAGGAATCGGCGCTGACGAGATCCGAAACATCGTGGACAGCGTCGGGTTTGAGAAGGAGTGCGCCGAGGAGAGCGCGCTCGGATTCAAGCGACTGAGGCGGGACGCGGTCGACGGCGGACATTACCGCTGATTGTATCAAAGAGTCGTCCGAGTCAACACCGGGCCATTCGGCCCGTCATCCACACGATATCCCCCGCGTTCAATGTCGCTTCGAATGAGGTCGGCTTCCTTGAAATCCCCGGAAATACGGGCTGTTTCGCGGCGCGCGAGCATCTCTTGAATCTCCATCGGTATCTCTGCTTTCGCTGTCATGGTCGGGGCGGGCGATTCAAGGAGTGAGAGGCCGAGGTGTGCGTCAGCATCCATAAGGAGTCCCCATTTCTCTTCGGGGGCATACTCTTCGCTTTTCAGAGCGTCCCAGAGGATACCGAGCGCCTGCGGAGTCGCAAGATCGTCACGCAGAGCGGAAAGAAAACGGTTCCGCGCTTCAGAAGGTTTACTTTTACGTTTTGATTCAGCGGCGATATCACGTGAAAGTTTCCAGAGCCGATGAAGAGCTTCGGAAGAGCCCGCAAGAGCATCCCAGGAGAAGGAAAGGGGAGTGCGGTACTGCGCTTGAAGAAAGAAGTAACGCAATGAAAGCGGATGAAATCCTTTTTCGATAACGTCGGAGAGGCTGAAACCGTTTCCAAGCGATTTTGAGATTTTCTCTCCTCCCACGGTAAGAAATGCGTTATGCATCCAATAGTGAACAAATGTTCGCCCGCTCGCTGCTTCGGACTGGGCAATCTCATTGTTGTGATGTATCGGCGCAAGGTCTTCGCCGCCGGTATGAATGTCTATCTCTTGACCGAGGAGCGAGCGGATCATCGCCGAACATTCAATATGCCAGCCAGGATTACCACGACCCCACGGGCTATCCCATTGCTGAAGATCGTTCGGTTTTGCCAGTCTCCAGAGGACGAAATCGGCGGGTGTGTGTTTCTCTTTGACGACTGAAACGCGCGCACCGGCTTCAAGCTTTGCTCCAGAGAGCCCTCCCAGTCCTCCATATCCAGGAAACTTTTGAGTGTCGAAATACAGACCATCGGGGAGGCGATAGGCGAAACCCTTTTCTTCAAGCGTTTTTGCAAGCGCTATCTGCTCCTTGATATATGCCGTCGCGCGGGGGAACTGGATATCGGCGATGTTTATATTCAAGTCTTCCAGATCTGCGATAAAAAATCTCGTGTACCGATCGGCAATTTCTTCGGGTGTGGTTTTTTCCAGTTTCGCACCGATGCTCATTTTATCCTCGCCTCCGTCATCATCACCGACCATATGTCCGACATCCGTGATGTTGATGACGCGTCGCACACGGTATCCCGCATATTGCAGCACCCGAGCAATGGTATCTGAAAAGATGTATGCGCGCAGATTACCGATCAGTGCCGGACCGTAAACCGTCGGCCCGCAGGAGTAAAGCAGGACAATGCCGGGTCGTTGCGACACAAAGATTTCTTTGCGACCGGAAAGCGTGTTGGTAAAAAAAATCTGGGGTAAGTGTCTCGATTCGGTATATTTTTTTTTCCCGAAGATGCGTAGCCACGGCATATCTAAAAGATCCAGCGCTTTCGTGCGAAGAAGAGGGTCATGACTCCCACAATACCAATCATGGAGGTGACAATAATCCAGAATGCGTTCGGATTCTGCTCGAGCGGTGTTCCGAGCATATGCATACCGAAGACGAGCGCTATGAGCTCAAGTGGGAGCATGCTGAAGGTAATGACGGTAAGCGTCTTCATGATCTCGTTTTGCCGCGCCTCCACGAGTGCCATGTTTGTCTCGCGTAATTCGGTAACAACCGCGCGATGAGTTTCGACGAGTCGTTCGATCTGCATACGCTGCGTGAGTATACGTTCGCGGGAATCAAGGAACGGGGTGCCGAAGAAAGTACGCTCCGCGAGTACCGTCAGAAAGCGGCCAAGCGGCTCTTCTTGGTCTGCGAGCGCGGTTTCCATATGCAGAAATTCTCGGCTGACCTGCAAAATCGAGAGTATCGTCTTACGCTCGAAACCGTCGAACATATCCCGTTCGATGCGCGCAAGGTGGCTCACAATATGGCTCGTATGATCGTGCACCGACGTGTAGAGATGCGCAAAAAGAACTTCGAGCAGCACATCAGTCGTGAGCACGGGATGCCCGGAAACCATCTTTTGCGTTTCGAGAAGCTTCTGCAGATGATGCAACGGTGCGATGACTTCGTAGCGTACCGTCAGGATAAAATTCCTGCTAACGATGAAATCAACCTCCTGATTTTCGGTGATTCCGTCTTCGGCCCCATGAGCAGGGAAATGGAGCACCAGCAGCGCCATGTCCTCCTCGCCCGCAACGAGCGGAGTCGGGGTTGGAGAAAGCAGCTCCCGCTCAAGGCGTCCGCTGATCGAAAACTCTTTCGCAATCTGACGGATTTCGTCCTCGCTGGGCTGTTCAAGATCTATCCAAACCCCGCCACGATACTCATATCGAAATATCATGCCTCAAGAATATCATACCCAGCGACGCGGCAATGTGTCTCATGTTATACTCCGCAGAATGGAATCGAACAGCGTCTCCCACCGCAAGAAAAGCGTCGTCATACGCGGTGTTTCGTTTGCGCTTGTCGCCGTACTTGCCTTTGGTGCAGGACTTGCAATCGGTTCAGGCGGCTCCTCAGCTGCTGTCATAAGCCGCATTCCGCTTATTGGTAACGGTCTTGACCCGACGCCGGACCAGAACGTTGATCTTACCGATTTCTGGGAAGCATGGAACGCGCTTGACGCAAACTATGTCATTACGCACGCGTCGACAACGCTTCCTTCAATCAAAGACCGTATTTTCGGTGCGATTAGCGGCCTCGCATCGTCGTACGGTGATCCGTATACCGTCTTTTTCCCGCCAACGCAGGCGAAGGCGTTTGCTGACAACATTTCGGGAAGTTTCGCGGGTGTCGGTATGGAGATTGACATGAAGAATGGCGTTCTGACCGTCATTGCGCCGCTTAAAGGTACGCCAGCGGAAGCGGCCGGTATCAAGACAGGCGATCAGATTGTCGCTATCGACGGCAAGACGACGGACGGTATCTCGACCGATGCCGCCGTGGCAGAGATTCGTGGACCAGCCGGTACGACAGTTGATCTTTCCATCGTGCGGGATGGAAAACCGCTTGATATCAAAGTCACCCGAGAGATCATTCAAGTTCCCGAGACTGATGATGGACTCGATGTAAAGACAGGGGTATATCACATCGCGTTGTACGAGTTCACTTCCAATTCCGCGGATCTGTTCGACAGTGCGTTCCAGCGGTTCAAGGCATCCGGTTCAAAAAAACTCGTCATTGACTTGCGTGGGAATCCGGGAGGGTATCTTGACGCGGCAGTCGATATCGCAAGCCACTTCCTGCCGAAAGGAGCGACGGTGGTAACCGAAGATTTCGGCGGGAAAGCAGCTAATCAGGTTGATACGAGTCTCGGTTATGATGACGTGCCGCCTGGAACGAAAATAGTCGTGCTTATCGACGGCGGATCCGCATCCGCATCCGAAATTCTCGCGGGTGCGCTCCAGGATACGCATGTCGCGACGATTATCGGTTCCCAGTCATTTGGTAAAGGTTCGGTGCAAACGCTTATGAATATCGACGGTGGATCGCTTAAGGTCACGGTTGCTCGTTGGATCACGCCGGCGGGCCACTGGATCATGGGCAACGGCATCACGCCGGATATTGTGGTGCCGTTTACTCAGGCGGAAGTCAATGCAAAAGAAGATCCGCAGATGGCGCGTGCGGTCCAATTTTTGACGACCGGAAAGTAGTAAGACATAATCAAATCATATGAAAGTTATTCTTATGAGGGACTTGAAGGGTATCGGGCGGGCACACGATGAAATTATGCTAGCCGACGGCTATGCGCTCAATTATCTTATTCCGAAGAAATTTGCGATCCCGGCAACAGCAGTTGCAAAGAGGGAAGCGGAAACACGCCGAAGACAGGCAGTCGATCGTTCAGCACTCGATGCTGCGCTCGTGGCACAGAATATCGCCTCACTTGCAGAAGCGCGTATTATTATCAGAGCGAAAGCGAATGAAAAAGGCCACCTCTACGATGCGGTTGGAGAGTCTGATATCCGAAATGCGGTCAAGGAGCAGACGCGTGTCGATCTGCCAGATACTGCAATCAAGCTCGAAAAGCCGTTTAAGGAGCTCGGCACTTTTGACGTTCCCGTTTCCGCTGGCGAGGCCTTCGGAAGATTCTCTATTACGATTGAGGCGGAAGAATAGTCCGCCTAAATTGATTTATTTAAAGGACGTCGGCGACCTTTTTGGTGACGATACGGCCGGTAAAGTTTATTTTGCGGCGCGAACGGTACGCAACGGTACCCGTAGCGACGGCGAAGAGCGTGTGGTCTTTGCCCACACGGACATTCTTACCGGCCTCTATTTTTGTACCACGCTGGCGGGCAATGACCATTCCCGGGCGGGCCGCCGCTCCGTCAGCGAGCTTTATGCCGAGATATTTTGGATTTGATGTATTAAGATTTTTTGCCGAACCGCCAGCTTTTGTTGATGCCATAATGAATGGGATGATTTACCGAGTGACTATAGCAGAAGTGTGAGAAAAATGCAAAATTTTAGCATCACCCGCGGACGCGCCCGAAGTTATCGGCGTTGAGCTTCGGATTCATCTTGCAGCGGCGTCTAATCTGCTACAATAAAGTCATGAACGAAGATCTCACGCGCAACACTACTCCGCATCGGCCGCCTATCCACGAGACAACCGAGCGGCTTGCGAAGATAATCCACGAAGGAGGGCACACGATGCCGGAAGAACAGCCTTTCTTGGTCTGTAAGCCGAAAAAAATAGAATCCTGGCGCGTTTTTAAGATAATGTCGGAGTTCGTCGAGGGGTTTGACATCATTCGCCGGTATGGACTTGCGATATCGTTCTTCGGAAGTGCGCGCGCTTTACCGAGAGACGATTCATATACGAACGCCGAAGAGTTGGCGGGTCGTCTTGCGAAAAAGGGTTTTGCCATAATTACGGGCGGCAGCTCCGGAATCATGCAGGCAGCGAACAAAGGCGCCTTTGATGCAGGGGGCGTCTCGGTCGGGCTTAATATCAGTCTCCCCGACGTCCAGAACTACAATCCGTATCTTACCGAGAAATTCAGTTTCGATCATTTCTTCGTGCGGAAAGTGATGCTTACGTACGCCTCAGAAGTGTATATTTATTTCCAGGGAGGTTTTGGCACTCTCGATGAATTTTTCGAAATCATCACGCTTGTGCAGACTAAGAAGATACACCGAGTGCCGATTATTCTTTTCGGCAAAGACTACTGGGAACCGTTACTCAACTTTATCGAAAAAACGCTTTACGAGAAGCACGCAACCATCGACAAGAACGATATGGCTCTTTATGTACTCGTTGATTCGGTCGACGAGGCATATGAGTATATTGTTGCGAACGTTTCCTGCTGAATTGAAAAGAGAGCAATTCTTTCCACACAATCCGTGTTGTGCGCACCTTAGGGTTAGGGTCTTCTTGTATAAATAAGTACCGAATACCGGTGCCTCCCTATCGAGACTTAAACCGAAGGGGTGCCTTGTCTCGGGAGCTTGAATCTCGACTAGCCCAGTTCCCGGTAGGGAAGAGAGAGATCCCATTTATTACCTCTTGAGAATTGATTATTTTCCGCCCCAAGCTTTTAAGTAAGAGATATCTTTCCTAGATATTAAACATAAACATGCTTACAGAGACATATTATCAGGCCTGAATGAAGTAATACCGCCAGGCCGGTTCCTCTTTTGCAGATATAGATATCTGGTCAGCTCCAGTTCCTTCTATACATATGTGCGCAAAAGATATATTGTGCGAACTATATGATTCTTCACTCGCCTGCTCACGCCGACGGGCGAATCCAGGCCGTAGACCAAAGCCAGACATGCTGAAGGAGATTGGAGAGGTAGGCGAAATTCGCTTGGCCGGCGGGAGAGCTAACAATGGCCTGGATCGAGATACCGAAGAACGACAATGCGAGAACTAGGATGAGAATCCAGAAGATCAATTTTAGGAGAGGCATGATAGACATGGTCACATTATAATACAACGGGAATTAGAAAATGCTACCATCTCGGCATGTCGAGAAGATCTGCAGCGTTGAGGCATTTCAGGCACGTTGATCCGCACTTTTATTCTATAACGCACAAATACCATGCTTCCCTGCCGAAGCGGCTTTTCGGAAAGAAAACGCGTGCACAATTGTTTGAATCATTGATATCAACCGTTATTTCGCAGCAGCTTGGACTTGCTGCTGCTGATGCTATTTTCTCGCGCGTGAAAAAAGCGTGCGGAAACCGGTTAACACCTGAATCGGTCCTGCAAGTTCGCCGGGAGGTTTTCCGCAAAGCTGGGCTCTCGGGTGCGAAAGTAAAGACACTCAAAGCAATCGCGACGGCCGTTAAAAGCAATTCACTTGATTTGCTTTCATTGAAAAAAATTCCAGAAGCAGAAGCTGCAGAAAAGTTGATGGCGATATGGGGGCTCGGTCCGTGGTCGGTTCAAATGTTCCTAATGTTTGCTCTTGGCAGGCCTGATGTTTTTTCGCCAGGCGACCTCGGTCTCGTCCGCGCGATGGAGACTATCTACAATCTGCCCAGAAACGTATCACGCACTTCCCTGCTTGTTATTGCACAGAAATGGTCGCCGCACCGAACCTACGCCAGTTTGCTCCTCTGGCGTTCGCGGGATTCAAGATGACATAGTTTTGCTGTGGATATTTTTCATTTAAATACTTAAACAATCAGAGATACGAAAGCGGATTAAGGTAGGCGGTGAGGGTCGCGACCGGCATCATGGCATCGGCACAACCGATAGTCGCACCGCGAAATTGTCGAAGTGTCATAATCTCGGTACCTTGGGTAGCGTAGACGCCAAAATGAAGATGCGGCCCGGTTGCGTATCCGGTCATACCCGAGAGACCGATAATCTGTCCTGTCGACACGGACTGCCCTTTTGAAACATCTATTTCGGAAAGATGCGCATACATCGTGTTTATGCCGTTACCGTGGACAAGCATTATCCATTTACCGAAGGAATAGCACTGGCGTCCGGTCGAGTCGTGTACCAGATCGGTATTGCCGGTGGCGAGCACAGTACCTGCGAGCGCCGCATGAACTGGTGTCCCGATGGGCGCGGCGATATCAATACCATCGTGACCGTGGCCGCTGTATATTTGTGGATTCGCCGTAGAGAACGGCGTATTGCCAAAATATTGTGTGATGCAGAAAAGATTTCCGAACACGTTCTTACGTTGCGTACAGTTGAACATGAAAGCAGCGCTGAACGGCCATGAGAGAATGCCGGTGCCGACTTTTGGCAAGGAATTGGGATTCACTGTAAGATTCAATTGGCTCTGAAGATTAATGAGTTCCTGTTCGAATGATTGTTCCGACGCCTGTTTCTGAGCGATGAGTTTTTGATAATTTGCCTCTTGGTTTTTTGTTTGCATAAGCAACTGTTTCTGCGCCGCCACGCTCGCGTCGACGGAACGTTTTTGCAGTGTGAGATCGTTCTGAAGCGAAACAAGCTGCGCTTTCTGCGCGGAGACCGCATCGCGATTCGTCGTAAGCGCGGTGCGTGTCGTGCGTAAATCACTGATATCCTGCGTAAGCGCCTGATTAAACTGTACCGCCTGGTCGGTAGCTTGCCACGCTGCGCCTAAGGAATCTGACGAAATGAGTTGCACTACAAATGGCGCCTGTTCACCCTCCGCAATGTCACGGAGGGCTTTAGCGATAGCATCCTGATCTGCGGTGATAATTGTCTCCTTATTGCCAATAGAACTGGTAAGTTCCAGTATCTGCAGGTTTGCTGAAGAAATCTTGCTCTGGGTTATCTTGATCTGCGACGCAAGCTGTTTTTGAGAAAGCGTTAGTGAGTTGACTGTCGATTGAAGCGTATTCTTTTGTGTGCCGAGCGCATCTAGCTGTCTCTGGTATGTCGCAATGTCGGCCTCGAGCGATGTAATCTGACTGTTGTTCGCATTTATCTGTGATTGAATATCAGATGCTGTACCGGCGCGTACAAGGTTTGGCGTTCCAAGGACAATTCCAGTGCAAAGGACGAAGAAGAAGATCGAAAATCCAGTGCGCGTCATCCTTCGAGTATAGCAATGGCTTTCTGTATGCGCGAAACGGATTCCATAGAACCGAGGATGGAAATTAGCGTAAAAGGATCGGGTGAGCGTTCTTGACCAGAAAGGGCGTACCGCAGGGGCCAAAGAACAGCACCACGGCCCCCCTTCCCTTTCGCCTCCTCAGCGTCGGCGAGCGGCATAAGCGCCTCTTTCACCGTTTCGGCAGAAACGCCTTCCGGAAGGGCCTTTATGGCCTGTATAAGGCTCTCCAGGGCTGGTTTGGTCATCCCCGAGCGTATCGGAAGTTCCTTGGCAGCAAGCCTCACGCGGTTCAATTCCGGCACAGAAAAGAGGTAGGAAAGCTCGCCGGAGAGCATCTCATTGGCCTCAGCAAGCGTGTGGGCGCGCTCTTTCAAAAGTGGTACGGCTTTATAGAGTTTTTCCCCATCGACTGCGATGAAATTCCCACGAGTGATGAAATCATCGTCAGAAAGCGTGCGCATCCAGTGCTGATTCACCGAAAGGAGTTTGACTTCATCGAAAACGGCGCTTCCTTTTTGCACGCGCGAGAGATCGAAAACCTCGACAAGTTCGTCGCGCGAGAGATACTCGCGATCGTCGCCCGGATTCCAGCCGAGAAAGGCAAGATAGTTGAGGAATGCTTCAGGAAGAAAGCCTTGATCGCGGTAGTCGGTTAGTGCTTTCGCGCCGCTGCGTTTTGAGAGTTTTTTATGCTTATTATCGAAAATGAGTGGTAAGTGCGCATAGAACGGTAGGGGCAAACCGAGCGCGCGCTGGATAAGCATCTGGCGCGCCGTGTTTGAAATGTGGTCTCCGCCGCGAATGACATGGGTGACCTGTTCATCCGCATCGTCGACGACGACTGCAAAGTGAAAAACAGGTTCGTCGAAGGAGCGCGCGATAATGAAATCACCGAGCTCGCTTACATCGGTCGTTATTTCGCCACGAATGACGTCCGTGAAAGAAACAGCCCCGCCTGGGTTCTTAAAACGAATGACTTCCTCACGGTCGCCCGGTGCTTGTGGTTTTTCTTTCGAGACGTAGGCGGCACCGTCAGTAACGAGTTTTTCGAGTAATTCGCGGTGACGTACACGGTGCTCGCTCTGCCGATAGGTTTCATCGGCGGGAAGGCGGAGCCACGCGAGCGCATCGCGAATATTCTCCTCGTATTCCGGTCTGGAGCGCGCGGCGTCGGTATCCTCGATGCGGACGACAAATATGCCGCCGTTGTGCTTCGCGAAGAGATAGGCAAACACCGCAGTGCGATAATTACCGGCGTGGAGATATCCGGTCGGTGAAGGAGCAAAGCGTGTAACGACGGAGGTCATGACTCGTGGGAAAGGGCAATGGCGAGTATCTCACTGGCAATGATGCGCGCAGCATCCGGGTCAGTGAAGCCTTCGGTTGCTGCTCCCATGCGTTTTCCAAGCGCGGGATCTTTGATAAGACGATTTATTTCAGAGGTCAGGAGATGCGATGTGAGGTTTTCTTCCTCGATAACGATTGCGGCTCCCGTCTTGGCATACGCGTACGCATTGGTACGCTGGTCATGACTTACGGATTCGGGTATCGGTATTATGATAGCTGGTTTCTTCCAGAGACCGATCTCGGCAATGGAGTTCGCACCTGCACGCGAGACAACGAGATCCGCGACGCCAGCCGCCCGCTGCAACGATATGACGGAAAGATAGTCGACGGGGTGATAGCGCGACGCATACGGATTTTTTGTAAGTACAACCTGCGCAATCGATTCGACTTCTTTGAAGTGTGCCCGTCCGGTTTGATGGATGATATTTGCAAGGGCAACGAGGTCTGGCAAGGATGTAAGTATTGTCTCATTCAGCTTCGCCGCGCCCTGCGAACCGCCAATAATAAGAACAGTCGGAACTTCTTTTTCAAGCCCGAGATATTGTTGTGCGCCTTCGGTCTCGACACGGGTAAGCTCCTTGCGGATCGGAATACCGGTGCGGGCAATTTTGTTCTGAACTTTTTTCGGAAAATATGCCGCGGCACTTTCGAAAGAAATCGCAATTTTCTTTGCCCACGAAGCGGCGAGCAGATTTGCGCGGCCGGGTTTTGCGTCCGATTCATGAATAATAACCGGGATGCGGAGCAATCGTGCGGCAAGTACCGTCGGCACGCTTCCGTACCCGCCCTTACTCATTACGACATCAGGATAGAGACGATAAAGCGTGGTGAGTGCCTTGAGTATTCCAGCGAATGTAATGAAGAAATCGGTGACATTGCGCGACGAGGCGTAGCGGCGCATCTTCCCCGCCGGAATGGGAATAAAAACAATACCGTTCTCGAAAAGTGCATTCTGGTCAAACGGGGTCGGCGCGAGGTAGTAAAGCTTGGGCGCGAGAAGGCGCTTTTCGCGGACAAAGTCATTCATTGCCTCGGCAATGGCGATGATCGGATAAAAATGCCCCCCACTCCCTCCCCCAGTAAACGCGATAGTCATATCGTCAAGTATACCGCGTCGCCGCTACGCCGTGCGGTGGGCGGCGACATTGAGAATAAATCCGCACATGAGGAGAGCTGCCATGAGCGCGGTTCCTCCGTGAGAGATAAACGGTAATGGCAATCCGGTGAGTGGAATAACGCCGAGCATTGCGCCGATATTGATGAATGCCTGCAGAACGATGATGAAGGAAAAGCCGAGGGCGATGAGGCCGCCAAAAAGATCACGCGAATTCCCCGCTATCACGATGCCACGCGCTGCAAGTGCGACAAAAAGTGCAAGCAGAATTATCGAACCCACAAAGCCGGTTTCTTCGGCGAAGACAGCGAAAACTGAATCGCCATCGGGTTCCGGCAAGTAATTAAATTTTTCAACACTCTGACCGAACCCCTTTCCGAGAAGGCCACCGGAACCGACGGCAATCAACGATTGCTGAATCTGATATCCGCTGCTCAAAGAGTTTGCCGAAGGATGTATGAAGGTCTTAATACGCTCGAGCACGTACGGCCGCGTGAGAATGACGATGCCGAGAGCAAAAATAATACCGACAGCGAGGATGCCAAAATCGCGCCATGGCGCACCCGCAACAAAGTACATCACCGCCCCGGTGGTGAGGAGGAGGATTGTCGTTGAGGTGTTTGGTTGCGCAAGCAGAAGTGCGGTCGGTACGATGAGAATTACTATAAATGGAATTAAACCTTTTTTAGGATTTGCGAGCTGCCGTGCGCGTGGTGCGAGCCACCAGGCGAGCACCAGGACAAAGCCGATCTTCAAAAATTCCGCGGGTTGCACTGTCGTAAAGCCAAGATTGATCCAGCGCGTTGCGCCGCCGGAATGAAATCCGATATGGGGAACAAAAACGAGCGCGGTGAAGAGAAGGGTCAGGATGTATAGATAGGGCGCCGCGCGTTTCATCCACGAAAGCGAGACTGCTCGCGCGAGAAGAAAGGCAAAGAAGCCGAGACCGAGACCGAGACCGGCTTGAAGAAGAATGTCGCGCGAAACCGAGCTGTTCTCGCGCGCGAGGAGACCGAGAGCCGCTGATGAAAAAATGGCGAGGCCGGCAAGCGCAATGGCCAGTACGAGCATGAAGAATATGCGGTCACCGGAGAAGAACTTCATGGAACGCGCGCGAGAAGGGCAAGAGCGAGGCCCAAAACTCCCGCAATAATGGTGATGACCCAGTACCGCATTGTAACCTTTGCTGCGGGCCAGCCGATTGCCTCGAAATGGTGATGAATTGGCGCGACGCGAAACAATTTCTTATGAAAGACTTTTTTCCAAAACACTTGGACAAGCGTTGTCACAACGGTCGCTGTAAGCGGAAGCGCAACGAGCGGGAGGACGAATACGCCGATTCCACCAGCGAGGGAGTCGGCGGAAAAAGCAGTCATCGCGAGCGCGAGTGTCAGCGCCATACTGCCAGTCTCCGACATGTAGAATCGCGCCGGTGGGATATTGAACCAAAGAAACGCGAGCGTTGCACCGGCAACTGCAGCGGAAAACGCGGCGAGTGATGCCTGGCCCTCGCCGAAGGCAATGCCCGCATAGACCATAAATATGATTGCAAACACGCCGCCTGCGAGACCGTCAAGCCCGTCAATGGTCCCACCCGCATAGATTGCAAGCGTGACGAGCGCGAAGAACGGAATAAGCAGCCAACCGATCATAAACGGTGCAGCAAAAGGAATATCGATGGAGGCAACACCAAGCTTCGCATAGAACCACCAGCCGGCAACAAGTCCGATAACACAAACGATGATAAGCCTTCGAGTGAGCGAAAGACCGCCCTTCCCCGAGCTAATCTCGAGAGTGTCGTCGATAAGACCGGCAAAAGCTCCTGCTGCGAGCGCGAAGAGCGGCAACCATGTTTCGCGGCGATTTACAAAGTTCAGCGACACCCAAAACGATCCGAGAGAATGTGCGCAAAACCAAAAAAGAAACGCAGTCGCGAGTACAGACGCCCAGATAAGAATGCCTCCCATCCGCGGCGTTGAAACCTCCCGTTCTTTGTGAAGCTGATCGAAGATGGGCGTGCCGCCGCCGCCGATGCCGGCGCCTTTCCCCGCGACTTTTTTCCATGCCTTCCTACGATATAATATACTCGCGAGAAGTGGGGCGAACACGATGCCAAGAGCAAAAGAAGTCGCCGAAGGGATGAGAACGCGCGTTGCGGTACTTATCATAGCGAGGCAACTCCCGCAAAATGAGCCAGCGTTGCGGCAACAAGCGCCGCCCCATCGGTGAAGCGAGCCTTTTGGGATGAACCGAGTACGACAATGGCGATCGGATGTCCCATGCCCACGTCAAAAACAAGTGCAAGATTTCCGCCCGCAAGATCGGTATAACCGGTCTTCGAAAGCAGGATGTTTGGTATCGTATTGACCACCGGATCAGTATTTTTTACCGTAAATGCCGTACCACCCGCTGAAACGGCGTACGCGGTACTGTGGGTCGTCGCTTCGGTTATGGTCGGCGCCAGATCGACGAGCGCCCCGGCGAGAATGGCAAGGTCATATGCGGAACCGTAGCCACCCGAAATGGTCGTGCTCACATCAAGACCATTGCCGTTGATAGCATAGGTCTGTGCGAGACCGAGCGCCGCCGCGGCGCTTGCAAGCAGTTCCGCTTGAGGGCGGTTTTCATGTGCAGCAATCGCTTCGGCAATTGCTGCGGCGCCATCGTTGAGCGAAGCGGTAAGTGTGAGACGTGCAAGATCGGAAAGTGTGAAGATCTGTCCGGCGCTAAACGCGTGCGGCGCGTCGAGTGTGGTTACATCGGCTGGAATGGTAATTGGCGTGTTTGGCGAGAGTACTGAGAGTGCCGTATATACCGTGAGGAGTTTCGTAAGCGAAGCAAGCGGAAGCTGCGCATCGATATTTTTTGCATACAGGACATGCTTTGTCGCGAGATCATAGACGATGGCCGCCTTTGCCTGGAGCGGAATATGTGCGAATGCGTCTGGCACGATCGCGGCCGCAACAGTGATCGGCGATGGTGCTGTCTTCCGCGGCGCAAGCGGTATAAAAAGGAAGAGTGCGAGAACGCCAGACGCAAGGACGAGTGCAATACCAATTTCGCGCATGGAACGGGTGCGCTGGGCGAGTTTTTGTAAATCAGAAGAATCCATACGTTCATTCGGTTGCCTGAATGGTCTCCTCCCTTTTAATTGCAGCTGCGGCGGCACTAAGTTCTCCCGCGCGCGGAAGGTCTGCCGCGCTCTTGATACCGAGATGCGCGAGCGCTTCAGTCGTCAAGTAGTAGCGAATGCGACGTCTATCGTGTTCGTCTTCCCTGCCCTCAATGAGTCCCCGCATGAGAAGCGTGCGTACTGATGCAGAGGAATTTACGCCGCGCACCCAATCAATTTCTCCGCGTGTCGCGCCCGCCTGGTACGCGATGACGGCAAGCGTCTCCAGACTCGCTTTTCCGAGATCGCGCGCAAGCTCGTTCTCACGGAATTTTTTTACGATGAGTGCCGCTTCAGAGGCGGTGCGCAGCTCCACATCGGTCTCCGTCTCTATAACTGCGACGCCGCTTCCTTTGAGCGAATCGGTAAGTGCCTTTAAAACGAGTCCAATCTCGGTCTCTTTTATACCAAGAAGAAGGGCAACGCGCTTTCTTTCAAGGGGCTCGCCGGAGGCAAAAAGGAGCGCATGGGCGGCGGCGGGCGGTGTAAGCATTACCGACTATTGTAGCCGCGCCGCTCCTCTTGGGCAATGTGTTGTTTTGGGGGAAACGTTATTAGCTGTATCGCGGGACGGCGGTACCGGTATGGCTGATGCGGATATCAAGGTCATGCTGCTCAGCAGCAACCGCACCCTGCTTTACCAACTCAAGGAGGGCAAGGAAGGAGACAATGACTTCTACCTTTTCCTTCGCCGAACCAGCAAAATCTTTGAACGAAAGCGTCATCGCAGTTTGTACCCGTTTCGCCAGCCGGTCCATCATTTCTTCTATAGTGACAAGAGGCTTGACGCGTGCCTCAGGCAACTCCTCGACAGTCTTGTGGGCGGCGAGAACGTGTGCCAGTGCTTCGGCGAGCGCGCCGATAGAGAGATCGGACGACGGCGCGAAGACGATTTCCGGCGCACGTTCCCCCGCCGGCATCATGACGGTCTTACCAAAAATGCGCGCAAGTTCGCGGGAGGCTTCGCGCACCTTCTCATATGCGGCAAGACGGCGCTTTAGATCGTCTACATCGACATTTTCATCTTCAGAAAGAATGAGATCGGGAATGAGTGATTTTGACTTGATAAGGAGAAGCGTCGCGGCGATTTGTATAAAACTGGCGGCCTCGTCTACCGGAAAAGTCTTTTGTGCGCGCACGTGTGCTATGAAATCCTCGGTGATATTTGCGAGCGCAAGATCATTTACGAGGAGCTTGCGCGCCTCAATGAGGTCGAGTAACACTTCAAAAGGTCCCTCGTATGAATCAGTCTTGATAGAGAATCCTATCTTTGAGATTGCCGTTTCCATTATTCTCCGACGATATCGTCAGTATGAATTGAGAGAAGCTGATCGATGCGATTGATGTCACGCGGAAACAGAGTCGCTTCTTTCACGTTCGCGAGTCCGAGCATCTTCTGGGTGAGGCGCTCAAGACCCATACCCCATCCGCCGTGCGGGGGCATGCCGTACTTGAATGCTTGCAAATAGTACGAGAACTTTTCGGGATCAAGTCCTTTCATCTTAATGCCATCGACTAGATTTTCGTACTCGTGTCGCCGCTGACCGCCGGTAGTTATTTCGACGCCACGGAAAATAAGATCGAAACTTTTCGTATAACCAGGGTCGTCGGAGTCTTCCATCGTGTACATTGGCCGTTTCGACATCGGATAGTGTGTAATGAATATAAAATCACTTCCTTTCTCGCGAACTGCCCACTCTGAGAGCCACCGCTCGTCTTCAGGCTCAAGATCTGGCTCGCCTCGGTTATCACGCCCAGTCTCTTTGTAGACGAGTTCGAGAGCCTCGCGAAGCTTTAATGTGGGAAATTCTCTGGGTGCGATCGGCAGCGTAGCATCAAGTATCTTGAATTCTTTTTCACAGTTCTCCTGCAATTGTTTAATAATTGCGTGCATAAGCCGCGTTTCGAGCGTCATGAGGTCGCGGTGGTCGGTGATGAATCCCATCTCTATATCCATCGAAGTGTATTCGTTTAAATGACG
>Ga0307374_10005161_pt1 | contig 21319 bp, 18 predicted proteins | sample OX3MG_FD_202532 | JGI IMG/M metagenome (GOLD analysis project Ga0307374, IMG submission 202532) | Soil microbial communities from Risofladan, Vaasa, Finland - OX-3 | ecosystem: Environmental > Terrestrial > Soil > Coastal area > Acid sulfate soil | place: Finland: Risofladan, Vaasa | collected...
GGTTCCAGACGTGAAGTACGGCGAGGAGCTCTGTGCCTGGGTCAAGCTGCGGCCAGGCCGGGAACTCGACGCGGACCAGGTCAGGGAGTACTGCCAGGGCAAGATCGCGCACTACAAGATCCCCCGCTATGTCCGGTTTACCACCGACTACCCGATGACGATCAGCGGCAAGGTGCAGAAGTTCAAGATGCGGGAGACCTCGATCGGCGAGCTCGGCCTGGAGGCAGCCAGCCAGACCAGGACCGCGTAACCGCTCGGACCGGCGGGCGGCCTTTTCGCGCACTTCCCGTTTCCGCGATCTCAGCGCGTGGCATGTTGAGTACGTCTCGTGCATCAGGGTGTACTCCGGGGGACTATCGTGGGCAACCGAATGGCCATGCTGGCGCGCTTTGCCGTCCTGCTGCCCTGCACGGTGCTGGCCGGCGCGTGCACGAGTGTTCCCGCCGTCAGGCAGGCAGCGCGGCCGGGGCAGCAGGCCGCGGGCCAGACAAGCCGGGCCAGCCACGCCGGCCGGGCCGGCACCAGCCGTTCCAGCGCGCTGCCGCGCCTGGTGCTGCAGGTCAGGCCGGCCCCCTACCGGCTCCCGGCAGCCGTCTCGGGCGAGGCCGTCAGCGCGGACGGCCATGGCCTGCTGGTCTCCGGCGGCCTGCTGGCCGACCAGTCAAGCAGCGGCTCGGTCATCAGGATCGACCTGCGAACTGGCCGGTCAGTCGTTGCCGGGCACCTGGCCATGCCCGTGCACGACGCAGCGTCTGCTGTGCTCGGCGGCAGGCTGCTCGTCTTCGGCGGCGGCACCTTCTCCAGTAGCGCCGCCGTGCAGCGCCCCTCGCCCGGCAGTGGCGCCGTGTACGGCACGCTACCGGCGCCGAGGTCCGACCTGCTCGCCGTCACCCAGGGGACGACCGCCTACCTCGCCGGCGGGCACAACAGCGGCACGTACGCCAGGACCGTCCTCGCGACGACGGACGGGCGGCACTTCCGGGTCGTCGCCCGGCTGCCGCTGCCCGTGCGGTATCCGGGAGTCGTCGCCACCGGGACCCAGCTGTGGATCTTCGGCGGGCTGACGCCGCACGGCCCGGTCAGCGCCGTCCAGCGGGTCGACCTGCGAACTGGCCGAGCCCGGCTCGCAGGAAGGCTGCCGCACCCGCTCGCGGCCGCGGCGGCCTTCGCCCTGGACGGCACTATCTATGTGGCCGGCGGACTGGCTGCCGGCTCGCCAGCTCGCGCAGGCGGCTCGTCGCAGCTGGTGACGAGCTCCGCCGTGCTGCGATTTGACCAGGCCGGGTCGTCGTTCTCCGCGGCAGGCACTCTGCCGGTGCCGGTCGCCCATGCCGGCGTGGGCGTGACCAGCGGAGTCGCTTACCTGGTCGGCGGGCTCGACGGTTCCAGGACGGTCGGCGCGGTGACCACCTTTCAGGTGATCCGCCGGCCAGTCAGGTAAGCCCGTCGGCCAGTCAGGTGAGCCGCCCGCCAGTCGGGTCAGCCGTCCGGCAGCCAGGTGACCCGTCGGCCAGGCCGCCGGGCCCCAGCCGGCGCGGGTGATGCTAGGACTTTCCCAGTTCAAGAGTCACTTTTAGTAGTCGCGTGGGTACGATTCGTAATCAGCTATGTCCTGGGGGTTCACGTTACCGACGACTCAGCCCGAGAGCCGGGCAGGCGAGGACATCGCGGGGCGCCTGGTGTGGCTCAGCCGGCGCTCAGGCGCCGAGCCCAGTCCCGACTGCTCACGCTGCTGGACAGCCTGCGCCCGCTGCATGGGCTGGCTGGCCGGCTGTCCGTCCTGGTCCTGGCGGCGGCCTGCAGCGGCGGCCAGTCCGGTCCCGCGGCGCTCAGGGGAGCGGCGCACCGGCAAGCTCCGCAGCAGCCGATGGTGCTCCAGGCAACCTGGGCTCCCTATCAGCTGCCGTCGGCGATCTCCGGCGAGGTAGCCGTCCCGGACAGCGGGCGGCTGCTGATCGCTGGCGGGACGGCGAGCCGGGGTGCCGCGGCGGGCGTGGTGACGCGGCTCAACCCGGTGACCGGGCAGGAAGGACGCGTCGGAAAGCTCGCATTGCCGGTCACCGACGCCGCAGCCGTGCTCGTCCATGGCCAACTCGTGGTGTTCGGCGGCCGGGCTGGCCAGGACGCCTCAGGCGGCCGGGCTGGCCAGGACACCTCCGGCGTTCAGGCGCTCGCGCCTGGTGGCCCGCGGGCGCCAGCACGCCACCTGGCCAGCCTGCCGCTGGCCACGTCCGGCCTGACCGCCGCGACCACGGGAAGCACGACCTACCTGGTCGGCGGGGCACGAGGCGCTAGCCGGCTGGCCGCGGTTCTCAGGACAACGGACGGTGCACATTTCGCCGCGGCCGCGTCGCTGCCCGTCCCGGTCGCAGACGCGGCGACCGTAGCGTCCGCCGGCCAGCTGTGGGTGTTCGGCGGGACGACGTCCGCCGGCCTCACGAACGTGATTCAGCGGGTCGACCTGGCGAGCGGTCGGGCGAAGGTCGTCGGACGGCTGCCCAGGCCGCTCGCCGCCGCGAGCGCCTTCGTGCTCGGCGGCCGGATCTTCGTCGCCGGCGGCCTGACGATCCCGGCCGCCGGCCAGGATGGCTCCCGTCCGGCCGGGCGGCCGAGCGCCAGCGGCACCGTGCTCAGCGTCGATCCGGCTCATGCCAGTGTCAGGGCCGCTGGCCTGCTCCCGACCCCGGTCGCGCACGCCGCCAGTGCCGTGGTCGGCGGCACCGCCTACCTGGTGGGGGGAACGGACGGCAGGCAGCCCGTTCCCGCGGTCGTCACGCTCCGGCTGGTTCCTGTCCGCGACGCACTTCCCGGCTCCGGCACCGGCAGCACCCTGAGCGGGGCCGCGGCGCGGCAGGCCGAACGTTCCGCACCGTGGCTGGCCCCGGCGAAGGGATCAGGCCACCTCGCACCGGGATCGCGTCCCTCCGCGCTCCCCGCCGACGTGCTCGTCGCCGATCACCTGAACAACCGGCTGGTGATAATCGACCCGCGGGGCCGCGTCAGGTGGGTATTCCCGAGGCCGGGCGACCTGGCACCGGGCCAGACGTTCCGGGTGCCCGACGACGCCTTCTTCTCCCCCGACGGCCGGTACATCATCGCGACCCAGGAAGACGACCAGGTCATCTCGATCATCGACGTGGCCACTTCGAAGATCGTCTACCGGTACGGCAAGCCCGGGACGCCGGGCATGGGCCCGAACCGGGTCGACAATCCCGACGATGCCTTGCTGACGCCGTCCGGTGACATCATCGCGGCGGACATCAAGAACTGCCGGGTTATCGTCATCGCCCCGCCGGCGCACCGGCCGCTGCGCGTCATCGGCCAGACGACCAACGGCTGCGCCCATGATCCGCCCCGGCATTTCGGCAGCCCCAACGGCGCGTTCCCGATGAGCAACGGCGGATACGTTGTCACCGAGATCAATGGCGACTGGGCCGACAGCCTGGACCTGAACGGACATGTCCGGTGGTCGGCCAACCCGCCAGGAGTGCTCTACCCGTCGGATACCAACGAGGTCTATCCGGGCCGCTTCCTGACCGCCGATTACTCCGATCCCGGCCAGGTTGTCGAATTCACGCCGGGCGGGCGGCTGCTCTGGCGCTTCGGCGGCCTGAACCAGCCGTCACTGGCGATCCCGATGCCCAACGGCGACGTGCTCATTAACGACGACTTCAACCACCGAATTATCGTTGTCAATCCAGCTAACAATCACATCCTGTGGCAGTACGGCCACACCGGTATCGCCGGCCGGTCGCCGGGGTACCTGAATGATCCTGACGGGCTCGACCTGGTACCGCCTGATTCCTTTCTGATCAGGCATGCGACGACCATGCGCCAGCCCTAGAGAGCGGCACAGCAGCCGCTCGCCCGGCCGCGCCGACCGCGCCGCCGCCGGGTGATTCAGCACCTGTCACCTGCTGTATAGTCCATTCTGAATACGGCACGGGAGGGGAACCATGCTGGGACACAAGTGGGGACCAGCCCAGGGGACAATCGTCGAAGCCCACAGCGGGGCCCCGGCCGGGCAAGGCGGTGCCGGGCACCACCACGAGCGCAGCTACGTGATCGAGGTACGCACGCCGGCCGGTGAGGTCATCAGGCCCAGCGGCAGCAGATCATCAGCGGGATCTGACCGGGGCAGCGCGCACTTCCAGGCGGTCGAGAAGGTCAGCGGTCGCCCGGGAGACGGCCTCCACGGCCGCGTTGAAGGCTTCGGCGTTGTGCGCCGCCGGGGCGCGGAATCCGCTGATCTTGCGTACGTACTGGAGCGCGGCAGCCCGCACGTCCGCGTCGGTTACCTGCTCGGTGTAGGGCTCTCGCAAGGTCTTGATGCTTCGGCACATAGACCCAACTTAGCCGCGGCCCGGCAGCGATGCCGACTTGCGCCCGCCACGGGGCATGGCGACAATCCCCGGGTGCCAGCCGGGAACACTGACCGGATCAGCCAGATGACGCGGGCGGGGATCGACCCACTTCCCTGGCTGACGCGAGAGGTCGCGGCGGCTGACCATCTGTCGCGCCACGGCGCGCCGGTCGTGGCCCCGGCGGACCTCGCCGAGCCCGGACCGCACCGGGTCGACGGGCTCGCGCTGAGCCTGTGAACCTATGTTCCAGCGTCGCCGCTGCGGCCCGGCCGAGACCGGGCGGGCCCTGGCGCTGCTGCACGCCGCCGGCGCAGGCTTCGCTGGCGAACTGCCGGTCCTGTCGCCGGTGCGGGCGCCGGCGGTGACGGCAGTGCCGACAGCGAGGGCAGTGCCGACAGCGAGGGCAGTGACGGTCGTTCCGGTGCTGCACGGCGAAAGCGGCGTGGCGCGACCACCGGCGGGAACTGGCACCATGGATGGGTCATGACACTTACCGACCTGGTGCCGGAGTCCGCCGGCCCCGATGCGCTTTACGCCGCCTTCGTCCAGTGGGCTGATGCCCAGGGGCTCACCCTGTACCCGCACCAGGACGAGGCGCTGATCGAGATCGTCTCCGGCGCGAACGTCATCCTGTCCACGCCGACGGGCTCGGGCAAGAGCCTGGTCGCGACGGCCGCTCACTTCGCCGCCCTCGCGGTCGGCGACCGCAGCTTCTACACCGCCCCGATCAAGGCCCTGGTATCGGAGAAGTTCTTCGCGCTGTGCGACATCTTCGGCCCGGTCAACGTCGGGATGATGACGGGCGACGGCAGCGTCAACGCTGAGGCTCCGATCATCTGCTGCACCGCTGAGATCCTCGCCAACATCGCGCTGCGGGACGGCGCGGCGGCGGACGCGGACCTGGTGATCATGGATGAGTTCCACTACTACGCCGACCCCGACCGCGGCTGGGCCTGGCAGGTGCCGCTGATCGAGCTCCCCCGGGCGCAGTTCCTGCTGATGTCGGCCACTCTCGGCGATGTCACCAGGTTCGAGCAGGATCTGACCCGCCGGACCGGCCGGCCCACTGCGGTCGTCAAGTCCGTCGAGCGCCCGGTGCCGCTCACCTTCCGGTTCGTCCTCGAGCCGCTGCACGAGACGATCGAGGAACTGCTGGCCACCAAGCAGGCCCCGATCTACGTCGTGCACTTCACCCAGGGCGCGGCGATCGACCAGGCCCAGGCGCTGATGAGCGTCAACGTCTGCAGCCGGGCCGAGAAGGACGCGATCGCCGAGCTGATCGGCCGGTTCAGGTTCTCGGCCGGATTCGGCAAAACGCTGTCCCGGCTGGTCAGGCACGGGATCGGGGTGCACCATGCCGGGATGCTCCCGCGCTACCGCCGCCTGGTCGAGACGCTCGCCCAGGCCGGCCTGCTCAAGGTGATCTGCGGCACCGACACGCTCGGCGTCGGCATCAACGTGCCGATCCGCACCGTTCTCTTCACCTCGCTGAGCAAGTACGACGGCAATGTCACCAGGCTGCTCCAGGCCAGGGAGTTCCACCAGATCGCCGGGCGGGCGGGCCGGGCGGGCTTCGATGACGCCGGCATGGTCGTGGTCCAGGCGCCCGAGCACGTCGTCGCGAACGAGCGGGCGCTCGCCAAGGCTGGCGACGACCCGAAGAAGCGCCGCAAGGTCATCCGCAAGAAGCCGCCGCCCGGCATGGTCTCCTGGGGCCAGCCGACCTTCGACCGGCTGGTCGCCGCCGAGCCGGAGCCGCTGAAGTCCAGCTTCGCCGTCAGCCACGCCATGCTGCTCAACGTGATCAGCCGTCCGGGCGACGCGTTCGCGTCGATGCGGCACCTGCTCACCGACAATCACGAGGACCGCGCGGCCCAGCGCCAGCACATCCACCGGGCCATCCAGATCTACCGGGCGCTGCTGGCCGGCGGCGTGGTCGAGAAGCTGGACGAGCCGGACGACCAGGGCCGGATGGTCAGGCTCACGGTCGACCTGCAAGCGGACTTCGCGCTGAACCAGCCGCTGTCACCGCTCGCTCTCGCGGCCATCGAGCTGCTCGACGTCACCTCACCCGACTACCCGCTCAACGTGCTCTCGGTGATCGAGTCGACACTGGACAACCCGCGGCCCGTGCTCGCCGCGCAGCTGTTCAAGGCGCGTGGCGAGGCCGTCGCCGAGATGAAGGCCGAGGGCGTCGATTACGAGACGAGGATGGACCTGCTCGAGTCGGTCAGCTATGCCCGGCCGCTGGCCGACCTGCTCGAGGGTGCCTACAGCATCTACCGGCAAGGCCATCCGTGGGTCGCCGACTACGAGCTGAGCCCCAAATCGGTCGCCAGGGACATGTACGAGCGCGCGATGACCTTCAGCGAGTACATCAGCTGGTGCAGCCTGGCCAGGTCCGAGGGGCTGCTGCTGCGCTACCTCGCCGACGCCTACAAGGCGCTGCGCCAGACCGTGCCCGACGAGGCCAAGACCGAGGAGCTCGCCGACCTGATCGAGTGGCTGGGCGAGATGGTCAGGCAGGTCGACTCGAGCCTGCTCGACGAGTGGGAGCGGCTCGCCAACCCCGATGCTGCCGACACGGCCGGCCAGGTCAGCCAGCTGGACGAGCGGCCGCCCGCGGTCACCGGCAACGTGCGTGCCTTCCGCGTCCTGGTCCGCAACGCGCTGTTCCGTCGCGTCGAGCTCGCGGCGCTGCGCCGCTGGGACGAGCTCGGCGAGCTGGATGCCGCGGCCGGCTGGGACGCGGACGCCTGGGCCGGCGCGCTCGAGCCGTACTTCGCCGAGCACGACGAGATCGGAACGGGCGCCGACGCCCGAGGCCCGGCGATGCTGATCATCGACGACACCGACAAGGATCTGTGGCGGGTGCGGCAGATCTTCGACGACCCGGCGGGAGACCACGACGGGGGATTCTCCGCCGAGGTGGACCTAGCCGGATCGGACGAGGCCGGCGAGGCGGTCATCTGGGTTACCGCTGTCGGCTCGCTCTAGCGGTTACCCGGGCGGGTTACGCGGCGAAGGAGGCGTGCACCTCGTCGGAGTCCACGATCCGGACGCCGAGCGGGAACAGCGAGATCGGGATCAGCTTGAAGCTGGCCAGGCCGAGCGGGATGCCGATGATCGTGATGCACAGCGCGACGCCGGCGATCAGGTGGCCGAGCGCGAGCTCCCAGCCGAACAAGATGATCCAGATGATGTTGCCGATCAGCGAGCCGACACCGGCATCCTCACGGGGCACCGTCGTCCGCCCGAACGGCCAGAGCACGTAGTTCGCGATCCGGAAGGACGCGATGCCGAACGGAATCGTGATGATCAGGATGCAGGCGATGATGCCTACGAGCACGTAGGCGATCGCCATCCACAAGCCGGCGAGCACCAGCCAGATCACGTTCAGGATCACTCGCACGCCATACCCCCTCGTCACGTGCGGGCCGGAGTCCGGCGAGTTCTGCCGCCATGCGGGCTGCCGCCAGGCGGGCTGCCGCCAGGTAGGCTAGCGCCTGGTCACGCCAGGCCGAGCAAACCCTCCAGGCCAACCGTCAGCCCGCCGGGCAGTGACGCGATCCCGCGCACCGCCATCAGCACCCCCGGCATGAACGATGCCCGGTCAAGCGAGTCGTGCCTGATCGTCAGCGTCTCCCCGTGCCCGCCGAGCAGCACTTCCTGATGTGCCACCAGGCCGGCTAGCCGCACTGAATGCACATGTACCCCGTCCACGACGGCGCCACGCGCACCAGCCAGTTCCGTTGTGGTGGCGTCAGGACCCGGGCCGACTCCGGCCGCGGACCGTGCGGCCGCGATCATGGCGGCGGTCCGCGCCGACGTCCCGGACGGGGCATCGACCTTGCCGGCGTGGTGCAGTTCGATGACCTCAACTGACTCGAAGAACCGGGCGGCCTGCTCGGCGAACTTCATCATCAGCACAGCACCAACTGAGAAATTTGGCACAACGAGAACCCGTGGCCGACTCGACCCCGGCAGCCCGGTCGGCGCGGCCACGGACTCCAGGGCTTCGCTGACCTCGCTGAGCCTGGTCTCGTCGAAGCCCGAGGTACCGATCACCAGGTCCTTGCCGTGGCCCGCGCACCAGCGGAGGTTGTCCATGACGACGGCGGGGCTGGTGAAGTCGACTACCACGTCGCACTGGCCCAGCTCGTCGATCGAGTCACCGGCGTCGACCTCGGCGGCCAGCTCGAGATCCCCGGCAGACATGACGGTCTGGCAGACCAGAGATCCCATCCGGCCCTTGGCGCCGAGCACCCCGACCTTGATCACCGCGCTTCTCCTTCCAGGCTGCTGGTCCGTCCTAGCTGGCCCGGCCGCGGGACCGACCTGCCGTACGTCCGCTCAGGCCGCGATGGCCGCCGCGAACGAGTCGGCGTCGTCGTACGGACCGACGACGGCCAGCGCCTTCGGCTGAGACAGGATCGAGTTGGCCACCTCGCGCACCTCGTCGAGCGTGACCGCGTCGATCCTGGCCAGGATCTCATCGACCGGCTCGAGCCGGGGGTAGACAAGCTCGGACTTGCCGATCCTGGTCATCCTCGACGCGGGGTCCTCGAGGCCGAGCACGATCGAGCCGCGCAGCTGGCCCTTGCCCCGGTCGAGTTCCTCTTTCGTCAGGCCGCTGTCGCAGACCTTGGCGATCTCCTCGGCGCAGATCGCGAGCACCTCGTCTGCCTTGGCCGGCAGGCAGCCCGCGTAGATGCCCCACAGACCCACATCCGCGTGCTGGGAGTTGAAGCTGTAGACCGAGTAAGCGAGGCCACGCTTCTCCCTGATCTCCTGGAACAGCCGGGACGACATGCCGCCGCCAAGCGCCGCGTTCAGCACGCCCAGCGAGAACCGCCGGTCGTCGGTCCTGGACAGGCCGACGCATCCGAGGACCAGGTTCGCCTGCTCGATCGGGCGCGAGGTCAGCCGCACGCCCGTGCCCGAGCCGACTTCGGGACCGGCCTGGCCCGGCAGCCTCGGCGGCGCCGGGATCGCCCGCTCCTTCATGGCCTGACCGAAGCAGTGCCTCGTGAGCTCGACCACCTCGTCATGATCGAGACGGCCGGCGGCCGCCACGACCAGGTTCTCCGGGCCGTACTTCGCGACGTAGTGCTCGGCGATATGGTCGCGGGTGATCGCGTTGATCGAGTCGGCGGTTCCGAGAATCGGACGGCCGAGCGGCGTGTCGCCGAACAGTTGCCACCCGAACGCCTCGTGCGCGGTGTCGGACGGGTCGTCCTCGGTCATCGCGATCTCTTCGAGAATGACCGCACGCTCGGCCTCCACCTCGTTCGGCTCGAGTAGCGACCCGGTCACCATGTCGGACAGGACGTCGATCGCCAGCGGCAGATCGGCGTCGAGAACCCGCGCGTAGTAGCAGGTGTACTCCTTGGCGGTGAACGCGTTCAGCTCGCCGCCGACCGCGTCGATCGCCGCGGAGATGTCGAGCGCCGACCGCCTGGATGTGCCCTTGAACAGCAGGTGCTCCAGGTAGTGGGTCGCGCCCGCGTGCCGGATATCCTCGTCACGCGAGCCGACCCCGGCCCAGATCCCGAACGATGCCGACCTGACGGCCGGCAGCGATTCGGTGATGATCCGCAGGCCGCCAGGCAGCACCGTGCGGCAGACGATGCCGTCGCCATCCGCCAGCCGCTCGGTGCCTTCGGCCCGACGTCCGTCAGTACTAGCCCGGGGGGACGACCCCCCGGAATCCCCCCGCAGGGTGGTCATGAGTTGCCGGATTCGCGGTCGCGGTGCCTGGTGCGGTGGTGCTCGCCGCCCTCGCGGTCACCACCTCGCCCGCGGTCACCCCGGTTGCCCCGGTCCCGGTTCCGGTCGCCCCGGTCACCGCCGCGGTCGCCACCGCCGCCGCCGCTGCCGCCGCCCAGGTCCTCGCCTGCCGCCTCGCGCTCGACGACCTCGACCGGCACCAGCGACAGCTTGCCCCGGTCGTCAACCTCGCGGATCTCCACCTGAATCTTGTCGCCGACCTTGATCACGTCGTCGACGTTCTCGATCCGCACGCCGCCGTGCAGCTTGCGGATCTGGGTGATGTGCAGCAGGCCGTCCTTGCCTGGCAGCAGCGACACGAACGCTCCGAAGGTGGTGGTCTTCACCACCGTCCCGAGGAAGCGCTCGCCGACCTCGGGGACATGCGGGTTGGCGATCGCGTTGATCGCCGCCCGCGCGGCCTCGGCCGACGTGCCGTCGGTGGCGCCGATGTAGATGGTGCCATCGTCCTCGATGGTGATCTCCGCGCCGGTGTCTTCCTGGATCGAGTTGATCATCTTGCCCTTCGGGCCGATGACCTCGCCGATCTTGTCCACCGGGACCTTGACCGTGATGATCCGCGGCGCGAACTCGCTCATCTGCCCAGGGGCATCGATCGCCTCGCGCATGACGTCGAGGATGGTCAGCCGGGCGTCGCGGGCCTGCTTCAGCGCCGAGGCGAGCACGGACGCCGGGATACCGTCGAGCTTGGTGTCCAGCTGCAGGGCGGTGATCACGTCCTTGGTGCCGGCGACCTTGAAGTCCATGTCGCCGAACGCGTCCTCGGCGCCCAGGATGTCGGTCAGCGTGACGTAGCTGCCTCCCTCGTAGATCAGGCCCATCGCGATGCCGGCCACCATCTCCTTCAGCGGGACACCGGCGTCGAGGAGCGCCATCGTGGAGGCGCAGACCGAGCCCATCGAGGTGGAGCCGTTCGAGCCGATGGCCTCGGAGACCTGCCGGATCGCGTACGGGAACTCCTCCCGGGTGGGCAGCACCGGGACCAGCGCCCGCTCGGCCAGCGCTCCGTGCCCGATCTCGCGGCGCTTCGGCGAGCCGACCCGGCCGGTCTCCCCGGTCGAGTACGGCGGCATGTTGTAGTTGTGCATGTAGCGCTTGGTCCGCTCGGGATTGAGCGTGTCGATCATCTGCTCCATCCGGAGCATGTTCAGCGTGGTCACGCCGAGCACCTGGGTCTCGCCGCGCTCGAACAGGGCCGAGCCGTGCACCCGGGGAACGACCCCGGCTTCGGCCGATAGCTGGCGGATGTCAGCGAGGCCACGGCCGTCGATCCGCACGCCGTCCCTGACGACCCGCTCCCTGACCAGCCTCTTGGTCAGGGCCCGGAACGCCCCGCTGATCTCGTTCTCCCGGCCATCGAACTTCGCCGCGACCCGCTCGGTTACCGCGGCCTTGATCCGGTCGGTCTCGCTGTCCCGCTCCTGCTTACCAGGAATGGTCAGTGCCGTGGCCAGGTCGCCCGTGGCCTCGGCTGCGACGGCCTCGTACATGTCAGGCTGGTAGTCGGCGAAGATCGGGAACACCGCCGTCTCCTTGGCAGCGGCAGCGACGACCTGCTGCTGCGCCTCGCAGAGGATCTTGATGAACGGCTTGGCCGCCTCAAGTCCCTGGGCGACGACGTCCTCGGTCGGGCCGACGGCGCCGCTCGACGGGTCGGCGATCAGCCGCAGCGTGCTCGGCGTCGACTCGGCCTCCACCATCATGATGGCGACGTCGCCGTCCTCAAGCACCCGGCCGGCCACGACCATGTCGAAGGTGGCTTCCGCAAGCTGCGAGTGTGTCGGGAAGCCGACCCACTGGCCCTTGATCAGCGCGACCCGCACCCCGCCGATCGGTCCGGCGAAGGGCAGGCCGGACAGCTGCGTGGACAGCGACGCGGCGTTGATGGCCACGACGTCGTACAGGTGCTCGGGGTGCAGCGCCATGATCGTCTCGACGACCTGCACCTCGTTGCGCAGCCCCTTGACGAACGACGGCCGCAGCGGCCGGTCGATCAGGCGGCAGGTGAGGATGGCGTCCTCGGACGGCCGGCCTTCACGACGGAAAAACGAGCCGGGAATCCGGCCCGCCGCGTACATTCGCTCTTCCACGTCCACGGTGAGCGGGAAGAAATCCAGGTTTTCCTTAGGATGCTTGGACACCGTGGTGGCCGACAGCACCATCGTCTCGTCGTCCAGGTGGACGACGGCGGAGCCGGACGCCAGCCTAGCCAGGCGGCCCGTCTCGAATCTGACTTTGTGTACGCCGAAGGAGCCGTTATCGATAACGGCTTCGGCAGTGTGCACACCCTCCATGGGGTGAGACCTCCTTGAATGAGGTCCCGCGCCTGCCCGCCACCTGCGGAGCGTCGTCGGCGTCCAGCCTGCTGGACGGAGGCTGCCGACCGGTCTTCGATCGAAGCCCTCGGATTGGCCCGGTCCGGCGACGAGCCGGACGAACGCCTCTCCGAGAACCACTACCGAGGACCGGCCCTCAGGCACGCTGAGCGCTCCGGGCCGGGGCCGCGGGACGTTTCCGGTTGTACCTCTTACGTCTGGTTAATGGTTCTATTCAGTTGCGGGCGGGCGGCGGTGCGCCCCCGCCCCGACCACCAATGTAGCGCCAGCGGCCGGCGCAGGGCGATACGTCGCCGCCCGTGCCCATCCGAGCAGGTCCGATCTGGCTAGCGGCGCAGGCCGAGCTTCTCGATCAGCGCGCGGTAGCGGTTGATGTCCTCGCGGGACAGGTACTGCAGCAGGCGCCGACGGCGGCCGACAAGCATCAGCAGTCCATGGCGGCTGTGGTGGTCGTGCTTGTGCACCTTCAGGTGCTCGGTGAGATCGTTGATCCGCCTGGTCAGTAGTGCGACCTGGACCTCCGGCGAGCCGGTGTCACCCTCACTGGTCGCGTGCGTGGCGATGATCTCCTTCTTTACTTCTGTCTCGAGCGGCACAGTGCTCCCTCTTGTCGTGAACGTCGGTTTCGCCTCCGGCGGCGGGTATGCGCGGGTAGGCGTAATCCGCACCGGGCGGCGGGAGGGCGCGGGCAGAGCTGCCCGATACCCGGGTTGGCAGGCCGCATGAGGGCGCAGCAAGCCAGGCCAGATAACTCGGCCACAGTTACGGTATCACGCCGGCAAGGGTGACCTACCTACAACCGCGGCAGCGGCGCGGCAGCGGCGCGGTCGATGCAGAGCTCCACCACGGAGATCGACGCCAACACGATCGCGTACCACTTCCACGAGCCGCTCGGAGTCGTCGGGCAGATCATCCCGTTCAACTTCCCGCTGCTGATGGCCGCGTGGAAGCTCGCGCCGGCGGCCTTCGGTGGCTACAAGATGTCCGGCATCGGGCGGGAGAACCACCAGATGATGCTCGAGCACGACACCCAGGCGAAGAACCTGCTCGTCAGCTACGACCCGAAGCCGATGGGACTGTTCTGAGGCAACCTCGCAACGATGAAGGAGGCCAAGTGATCATTGACCAGATGACCGAGCAGGTCGTCACGACCCCGGCGGCACGGCAGGCCATCGCCGAGCTGTGCCGCCAGGGCACGGTCATGTTCGTCCAGTCTGGCGGCTGCTGCGGCGGCACCGCGCCGATGTGCTTCCGGCTGGGCGAGTTCATGACCGGCGACTCCGACCTGCTGCTCGGCGAGATCGACGGATGCCCGTACTACATCGACCAGCGGCTGTACCTGGCCTGGGCCGGGCCCGCTGGCACCGGCGGCCGGAATGCACTTCGTCGTGCACTGTGCAGGCCACCGCTGGGCAGGCCACCGCTGGGCAGGCCACCGCTGGGCAGGCCACCGCTGGACAGCCGCGGATGGGCAGGCCACCGCTGGACAGCCGCGGATGGGCAGGCCACCGCTGGACAGCGTTAGATGAAGAGAATGTGGTCGCCGACGGCGCGGACTCTTCGCGTTGTCGTGCGGGTGCGGCTGAGCCGGGCCCCAGCAAGCCGCGCCTGACGTTACCGGGTCCGCCCGGGCCGCCAGGCACCCGGTTACGGCAGCTGGCCGACGACGGAGGCCCGGATCTCGGACTCCGCCTTCCGGCCGCCGAGCGCACTGCCCCAGCTGACCGCGACCCGCTGGCTGCCGGGCGCGCCGCCCGGGTACAGCGACAGCCCGATCGTGTCGCCCGGCCAGACGCGCCAGTTCCCGAAGCTCGGCGAGACCCGGATCAGCCGGGTCAGCCAGCCCGTGCCGATCGAGAACACCCGCAGGTACTGGCCATAGCACGGCACCTTGCCGCACTGGACGCCGTCCGTCAGCAGCCCGATGTACGCGATCCCCGGCCTGCCGCCGAGCACCTGCACGAGGCGCATCGCCGGGAATGAGTGAGCGGTCACCTGGATCAGCCGGGACCACGTGCGCCCGCGGTTAGTCGAGTACGTGAGCCAGCCGACGTCATGGCCGCCGCTCTGCGTGTCCCAGGTTGCGTAGAGGTTCCCGGCTGAGTCGATGCCGAGCGAGCCGTCGATCCACCACTCGGTGTCGTTCATCGAGAGCCTGGCGGGGCCAAGCCGCTTCGGCTTCGACCACGTGCGCCCGTTATCGGTCGAGGTTGTGAAGAAGCTGTGCGCGACGCCCAGCTTGAGCGTCTTGCGATTGAGGATCTGGTAGCCCTGATAGAGCACGTCCAGCCTGCCACCCGGCTCGATCAGGATGGGCGCGCTGTCCGCGCCGCTGCCGGGGAAACCAGGACTGATCGGGATGATCTTGCTCCAGGTCCTGCCGTGGTCGGTCGACTTCTGCACGACCACGTTGAGGTCACCAGCCACGAACGAGCAACTGCCGGTCGGGCTGCACTTGAAGTCCTTCCTGGTCAGGGGGTGCGGACCGTAATCCCAGGTCACGTAGATCGCTCCATTCCGGCCGACGGCGATGAAGTCACGGTCGCCCCAGTCGGGCCGCCTGGGCGGCACGAGCGACCTGACCACCGGGAACGTCTTGCCGTGGTCGGCGGAGATGTCGACGACCGGGTAGCTGGCCGTCTTGCGGTCCACCATGAAGGACGCGTAGACCGCGCCGTGCGGCCCGATCGCGATGGCCGGATCCCAGCCGAACGCCGAACCTGGCAGCTCGAATCCCGTGCTGAACGTCTTGCCGCCGTCCGTCGACCTGCCGAAGCCGATGCCCCCGCAGCCGATCCACTCCTCGTACAGGATGCCGGTCTTCTGATCGATCGCCGTCTCGACCTCGGCGTTCTGCCCCGAGCAGGCCGCCCCCGCGCTCACCTTGACAGCAGGCCCGACGACAGGGCCACCCGACCGCACCGCCGCGGTCCCTGACTGCGCGGCAGGTGCCAGCGTCAGGCCAGCGACAGCCAGCGCGCCGATCGCCGGAGCCCGCAGACCGATCCAGGCACGCCGCATCTGCCGTTCCTCCGTCTCCGGGCCGAGGGTGGGCCTACACAGCAGTACAACAGGGGCGGCTGACGTTATCTACTGATATCGGCGTCACAGATTGGCACCGGAACTGGTGATCCTTCGGGTAGCGACGACGTCCTTGCCCATCTGCTCGACCAGGTCGCTGACCGACTCGAACTTGACCTGGCCGCGAATCCGGTCAGCGAACTCGACGGCGACGTGCACCCCGTACAGGTCGAGATCATCCCGGTCAAGCGCGTATGCCTCGACGGCACGGTGCACCCCGTCGAAGGTCGGATTGGTGCCGACCGAGATCGCCGCCGGCCAGCGTTCTACCTCGGCGCCGCCGGTATCCAGGCTGGCCAGCCAGCCCGCGTAGACGCCGTCCGCCGGGATGGCCGTATGCGGTGGCGGCTCCGCGTTGGCGGTCGGGAACCCGAGCGCCCGGCCGCGCCGGTGGCCGCGGACGACAACGCCCTCGACCCGGTGCGGCCGGCCGAGGTCGACCGCCGCGGCGGCGACTTCCCCGGCGGACAGCAGATCCCTGATCCAGCTGGAGGAGACGATGATGCCGTGGTCGGCTAGCAGCGGGACGCCCTCCGCGGCGAAATCGTACTTCTCCCCCAGCTCGTCGAGCAGCGCGACGTTGCCTGCCGCCTTGTGGCCGAACCTGAAGTTCTCGCCGATCACGACAGCGGCCGCATGCAGGCCGTCGACCAGAACGGACCGCACGAAATCCTCGGCAGGCAGCTGCGAGAACTCATAGCTGAACGGCAGCACGCAGACGGCGTCCGCGCCCAGCGAGCCGAGCAGCTCGGTCCGGTACCGCGGCGTGCAGAGCAGCGGCGGATGCGAGCCGGGCCGCACCACCTCGTCCGGATGCGGATCGAAGGTGACCACCACGAGCGGCAATCCCAGTTCGGCGCCCTTCTCGGCCGCCCGGGCCACGATCCGCCGGTGGCCGCGGTGCACGCCGTCGAAGACGCCGATGGTGACGACAGACCTGCCCCAGGTCGCCGGGACGTCGTGCAGCCCCTGCCAGCGGTACACCGTCAACGTCCTTCCAGCAGAAAACGACGCGCACGGCACTGCTGCCGTCCGGACAGCGGACGGCCGGCTCGGCTGCGCCGGCCGTTCCTCGCCCGACCGGCCCGATCCGCGGCCGGCGCCTGGCCCTACCAGCGTAGTGAGTCCGGGTCGTGCAGCCCGACATCGCACTCGGTCCACCTGCCGGCGCTGCAGAGCCAGCGCCAGCACGGCCCGCCCGCGCGCCGGCCCCCCGCCAAGCCGGCCTCCCACCAGCCGCCGATCCGCGCCAGCACCCTGCCCGACCGGATGGATGGCACATTCATCACTGCCGGACCAGCTGAAAGTGCCATCCATCCGGCTGTGGTGTGGCCTGGCTATGGCGCGAATACGGCCAATGGTCGCATTTCGCCGTCCTGCTCGACGAGAAGCGCGGTCAGGCAGCCGTCCGGCCCGAACGCGGCCACCGGAGCGCCGGCGCTCGCGCCGGCGCCGGCGCTCGCGCCGTCCCCGGCAGCCTGGCCTGCGCCGCCAGTACCGTCCACGTCAGCGCCAGCCTCAGCCCTCCCGGGAATGCCCTCCCCCGCCGCACCGCCAGCACCGTCCAGGCCGGCGCCGTTCACGCCGGCACCGCCGAGCCCGACGCGGGCGGCGAGGCCAGCCGCCGGCAGCCTGACGCCGTACGAGACAAGGCGGGCTTCCTCGGCGCTGAGGTGCAGGCAGCCGAACGCCGCCGCGGCGGCCCGGGCCAGCGGAGTGAACTCGAACTCCTCGGCGAGCTGGTCGAGCGTCCTGGCCGCGCCGATCTCGTACGGGCCGACCCTGGTGCGGCGCAGGGACGTCAGGTGACCGCCGGTGCCCAGGGCCGCGCCCAGGTCGCGGGCGATAGCCCTGATGTAGGTGCCGCTCGAGCAGGTCACCACGACGTCGATGTCGAGCAGGTCATTGCCGGCCAGCCGGCCGTCGAGCAGCTCGAGCCGGCTGATCGTGACCGGCCGGGCGGCAAGCTCGGGTGCGGCACCAGCCCTGGTCAGGCGGTAGGCGCGCTGGCCGTCGACCTTGATCGCGCTGATCCGCGGCGGCACCTGGCTGATCTCGCCGGTGAGCTGAGCGAGCGCCGGGCGCAGTGTCTGCTCCGTGAGGGTGCTCGCCTGGCCGGTCGCTCCGTCGGCCGGCGGCAGCACCTCACCCTCGGCGTCGTCGGTCACTGTCGACTGGCCGAGCCTGATCGTCGCCGCGTACTCCTTCTCGGTCAGCGCCAGGTGACCGAGCAGCCTGGTGGCCTTCTCGATGCCGATCACCAGCACCCCGGTCGCCATGGGGTCAAGCGTGCCGGCGTGCCCGACGCGCCGGGTTCCGGCCAGCCTCCTGACCCGCACGACGACGTCATGCGACGTCATCCCGCCCGATTTGTCAACAATGACCAGCCCGGACTCGACCACTAAGGCACCAGCCTTCTCCCGGCCAGGAGAGCGGAGTCCCGGCTGACCCGGGCGGTCTGCGCCGGGGCCGTCTCCCCGCGGCGTCATGACTCCTCGTCCTCTGGCTCGTCCGCGCTGCGGTACGGATCAGGATCGCCCGCGTGCACGGCGCCCGCCCGGGCCGCGGCGAGCCGGGCATCGGCCTCGCGCGCCCTGGTCACGAGATCTTCCATGGCCCTGGCGCCCTCGGGCAGGGTGTCCTGCTTGAACGTGATCGACGGGGTGTGCTTGAGGCCGGTCTGCCTGCCGACCTCCGAGCGGATCACGCCGGTCGCGCTGGCCAGGGCCGCCGCGGTAGCCGCCTGCTCCTCGTCCGAGCCGTACACCGTGTAGAACACCGTCGCGTCGCGCAGGTCACCGGTCAGCCGCGTGTCGGTGACGGTCACGAACCCCAGGCGCGGGTCCTTGATTCTGCGCTCGAGCATCTCGGCGACGATCTGGGTGATCCGCTCGCCTAGCTTTCGCGCCCTCGCCGGATCCATCGGTGCTCACTCCCCTTCGTCGTTGAACAGCCGCTGTCGCGCCGACAGCAACTCGATGCCCGGTCGCGCGGCGACGAACCGCTCGCACGCCTCCAGGACCTCGATAGCGTGCGACGCCGTCGAGGCCACCACGGCAACTCCGATTTCGGTCCTGCGGTGCAGGTCGAGGTAGCCGGTCTCGGCGATTGCCAGGCCGGGGAACTTCCTGTGCACCTCGGCGATCAGCGGCCTGACCTCAGAGCGCTTCTGCTTCAGCGACCGGACGTCACCGAGCAGCACGTCCAGCGTCAGCGCACCCACGTACACACCAGGGCCTTCCTTCAGGCGTCAGCGTCACAGCACCCCGAGTCAGACAACCCAGCCTGGCCGACCCTAAACCTCAGGGCCGGCCAAGCCGGTGCTATCTACCGGGAGCGGCCGTTTCGTCAACCGCCAGCGTGTCGTGATCGTCGCCGAGCCCGCGGCGCTGCTGGTGCGTCCGCTCAGCCTTGGCGATCACTCTCCGGGTGCTTGATCAGGTCCGCGGCTTCTCCCGCATCTCGAAGGTCTCGATCACGTCACCGACCTTGACGTCGCCGTAGCCGATTCCGATACCGCACTCGAAGCCCTCACGGACCTCGGTCGCGTCATCCTTGAACCGGCGCAGCGATTCGATGCTGAGGCTGTCGGAGACCACGACGCCGTCCCTGACCAGGCGGGCCCTGGAGTTCCTCGTGATCGTTCCCGACCGGACGATGCACCCGGCCACGTTGCCGATCCGGGGCACCCGGAAGACCTCCCTGACCTCGGCGGTGCCGAGCTGCGCCTCCTCGAACTCCGGCTTCAGCATTCCCTTGAGCGCGGCCTCGATCTCCTCGATCGCCTGGTAGATGATCGAGTAGTACCTGATGTCCACACCCTCACGCTGGGCAAGCTCGCCGGCCCGGCCAGCCGGCCGGACGTTGAAGCCGATGATGACCGCGTCGGAGGCGATCGCCAGGTTGACGTCATCCTGGGTGATGGCGCCGACGCCGCGGCCGATGACCCGCAGCACGACGTCCTCGCCCACGTCGATCTTGAGCAGCGCGTCTTCCAGCGCTTCGACCGAGCCTGACACGTCACCCTTGATGATGAGCAGCAGCTCTTCGCGAGCGCCCGACTTGAGCGCGGACTCAAGATCCTCGAGCGTGACCCGCGGCCGCCGCTGGGCGAACTGCGCGGTCCGCTCCCGTGCCTCGCGCCGCTCGGCGATCTGCCTGGCCACCCGGTCGTCGGACACGGTCAGGAAGCTGTCGCCGGCGTCCGGAACGGCGGTCAGACCGAGTACCTGGACCGGGCAGGACGGCGGCGCCTGCGCCACCTGCTCGCCGGCGTCGTCGAGCATCGCCCTGACCCGGCCATGAGCCTCGCCGCAGACGATGGACTCGCCGACCTTCAGCGTCCCGCGCTGGACCAGGACGGTCGCGACCGGACCGCGGCCCTTGTCCAGGTGCGCCTCGATCGCGACGCCCTGGGCGGGCTGATGCGGGTTGGCGCGCAGGTCAAGTTCCGCGTCGGCGGTCAGCACGACCGCCTCGAGCAGTTCCTTGATGCCCGTCTCGTTCCGCGCGGACACGTCGACGAACAGGGACTGCCCGCCGAACTCCTCGGCAACCAGGCCGTACTCGGTCAGCTGCGCCCGGACCCTGGACGGGTCAGCGCCCTCCTTGTCGACCTTGTTGACCGCCACCACGATCGGCACGCCGGCCGCCTGGGCGTGGTTCAGCGCCTCAGTGGTCTGCGGCTTCACGCCGTCGTCGGCCGCCACCACCAGGATCACCAGGTCGGTGGTCTCCGCGCCGCGGGCCCGCATCGCGGTGAACGCCTCGTGACCGGGAGTGTCGATGAACGTGATGGTGCGTTCCTGCCCGTCCACGTCAGTCGTCACCTGGTACGCGCCGATGTGCTGGGTGATGCCGCCGGCTTCGTGCGCGACGACGTTGGTGTGCCTGATGGCGTCGAGCAGCTTGGTCTTGCCGTGGTCGACGTGACCCATCACGGTCACCACCGGCGGCCTCGCCTCGAGGTCCGACTCTTCGCCCTCGTCCTCGCCGAACTCGATGTCGAACGTCTCGAGCAGCTCGCGGTCCTCTTCCTCAGGGGAGACGACCTGGACGTTGAAGTTGAGCTCCGCGCCGAGCAGCTGCAGCGTCTCGTCGTTGACCGACTGGGTCGCCGTCACCATCTCGCCGAGATGGAAGAGCACCTGGACAAGCGACGCCGGGTTGACGCCGATCTTGTCGGCGAAGTCGCTCAGCGACGCTCCCCTGGACAGCCGGATGACCTGGCCGTTGCCGCGCGGTACCGACACGCCGCCGATCGACGGCGCCTGCATGTTGTCGAACTCTTGACGCCGCTGCTTCTTCGACTTCCTGCCGCGCGACGGACGTCCGCCCGGCCGGCCGAAGGCACCCTGGGTGCCGCTACGGCCGCGGCCGCCGCCACCTGGGCGCGCGGGTCCGGCACCGGTGCGGGGCGCTCCCCCGCCTCCGCCACCTGGGCCGCCGCGCCCGGCGCCCGGGCCGCCCCGGCCGCCCGGCCTGGTACCTACGCCCGGGCCGCCGGCGCCGCCGCCGCCGCCACCGCCACCGCCAGGGCCGCTGCGGGCCCCGAACGGCCGTGGCGGCATGCTGCTCGGGCTCGGCCGCGGGCCACCCGGGCGCGGACCGCCCGGCCGGCCGCCATCGCCTGGTCCGCCCGGTCCTGGCCTGCCCATCGGGCGCGGTCCCTGCGGCCGCGGACCACCGGTCGAGCCTGGCGCTCCGGGCCTGCCTGCTGTCTGGCCCGGAGCGCCGCTGCCCGGGTGA
>Ga0307374_10005165_pt1 | contig 21292 bp, 17 predicted proteins | sample OX3MG_FD_202532 | JGI IMG/M metagenome (GOLD analysis project Ga0307374, IMG submission 202532) | Soil microbial communities from Risofladan, Vaasa, Finland - OX-3 | ecosystem: Environmental > Terrestrial > Soil > Coastal area > Acid sulfate soil | place: Finland: Risofladan, Vaasa | collected...
GAGACCACCGAGGAGCTCGAGGCGGCGATCGACGCGGTTCACGAGTGCGACTCCCGGTTCCGGTCGGCGCTCTCGGTCGCGGCGGGCGCGTGTGGGCTCTCTCCCGAGTCGACGCTCCGCGAGGTCGGTGCGGCCGTCGAGGAGCCGTGGAACTACATCTTCCAGCAGGGACGGGACGAGCTGAAGCGCTCCGTCGAGCGCGTGAGCGCGCTGTGCGGCGAGAACCGAAAGCTGCTCGCCCGTGGCTACCTCGCGACCTCGGCCGCGCTGTCGCTGCTCGGCGTCGCGACGACGACCGCGTACGACGCGAGCGGCGCACCGGTCGCGTCCCAGAGCTCCGCGAACATCTTGAACACGAAGGCCTGACGACTTGGACGCCGCCCTCTCGATCGCGGCCTCGGGGCTGAACGCCGAGCGCACGGCGATCGACGTCACGTCGGAGAACATCGCGAACTCGCAGACGGCCGGCTACGTCGCGCAGTCGGTCCAGCTCGCCGCCCTGCCTGGCGGGGACACGCTCGGCGTCGGCGACGGAGTCCAGGTCACGTCTGTCGCGCAGGCCAACAACGCGCTCCTCAGCGCGAACAACAACCAGGCGCAGGGCTCGCTGTCGAACCTGAGCGCGCTCCAGCAGGTGCTCACCGGGATCCAGAACGTATTCCCGCTCGGTCAGTCGGCGTCGACGTCGGCTACGACCGCGAGCACGAATTCGAGCCTCGCCGGGCAGCTCTCCAACTTCTGGTCCGCGTGGGACTCGGTCGCGCAGAACCCCTCGACGCCCGCGCCGCGCACGGAGATCGTGAACATGGCCCACGGCCTCGTGACCACGCTCCAGGAAGCCTCGACCCAGCTGGACCAGCTCGCGTCGAACACGGCGTCCGAGGTGGGGACCCAGGTCACACAGGTGAACTCGCTCCTCGGTCAGGCGGCGTCGCTCAACCAGTCCATCGTGAAGACGACCGGTGGCGGGCAGAGCCCGAACCAGCTCTCGGACCAGCTGAACAACGTCGTCGGCCAGCTCGCCTCGCTCGCCGGCGTCAACGTCCAGATACAACAGAACGGCACCGCGCAGATCTCGATCGGCGGCGTGGCGGTCGTCCAGGGCAACCAGTACTCGACCCTTTCCACGCAGTCGAGCGGTGGGCAGACGTCGATCGTCGCGAGCCCCGGCGGTGTCCAGGTGCCCGTGAGCAGCGGCTCGCTGGCCGGCCTTCTCGCCGGCGTCAACCAGTACGTGCCGCAGTACAAGTCGGAGCTCGACGGCGTCGCGTCGAGCCTCGCGTCGACCGTGAACGGCCATCTCGCGCAGGGCTGGACCGCGGGGAGCGCGGGGCCGCCGGCAGTCGCGCCCGCACCGGGAGGTCCGCTCTTCACGGCCGCCGGCGGCGGTGCGGTGACCGCGGCCGACATCCAGGTCAGCTCCGCGATCGCCGCGGACCCGACGCTCATCGCCGCCGCGGGCGCGAACGCGGGGAACACGGGCCCGATCGGCTCGAACGACGGCTCGAACGCGCAGGCGCTCGCCGAGCTCGGCACCTCGCCGACCGGACCGGACATCTCCTACCAGAACCTCGTCGAGGGGATAGGGTCCAGCACCCAGTACGCGAACACCCAGGTGAGCTCCCAGACCTCCGTCGCGAACCAGGCGCAGCAGGCGCTGCAGTCCGTATCCGGCGTGAACCAGGACACCCAGCTCACCGCGCTCATGCAGTACCAGGCGAACTACCAGGCCTCCGCGAAGCTGGTCTCGGTCATCGACGCGACGATGCAGTCGCTCCTCGCGGCCGTCTAGGAGGGAGCGGACCATGACGTCGATCACCGCGACCACCCCGATCGTCGTGACGCCGAACGTGCTCACGAGCACGATGGTCGGCACGCTCACCGCGGATCAGGCGAGCCTCGCCTCGATCGAGCAGCAGGTCTCGACCGGGAACCAGCTGAACGTCGCGTCGGACAACCCTGCCGCGGCGGCGAACATCCTCCAGCTGCAGGGCAGCCTCACCCGCGCGAACCAGTACGCGGCGAACGCGCAGGACGGTGTCGGGTGGCTCAGCCTCGGCAACTCGACCGTGAACTCCGTGCTCTCGGTGCTCCAGTCCGTGAAGAGCACGGTCGAGAGCGTCAGCGGTGCGACGCTCACGAGCGACCCCGCGACGATCTCGAGCATCGCGCAGCAGGTGAAGAGCGCGCTCGACCAGCTGACCAACCTCTCGAACACCCAGTACGAAGGCGGCCAGCCGATCTTCGCGGGGACGGGCAGCGCGACGGCGGCGTACGACGCCAACGGCAACTACCTCGGCAACTCGGTCGCGCCGACGAGGACCGTCGCACCGGGCACGCAGGTCGCGATCGCGGTGACCGGTCCGCAGGTCTTCGGTAGCGGGACGACGGGCCTGCTCGGCACCGGCGCCGGGGGCTCGGCGGTCGGCGTGCTCCAGCAGATCGTGAACGACTTGAACACGGGGACCTCCGCCTCGATCGCGAGCGTGGAGGGCACGGACCTCACGAACCTCGGCAACGCGCTGAACACGGCGGAGACCGCGGCGGGCGTGCTCGGGGCCAACGAGCAGTCCGTCCAGGGGTTCGCGACCCAGGCGACCGGATCGGTCTCCTCGCTCCAGCAGGAGCTGGGCAACGTGCAGGACACGAACATGGCCCAGGCGCTCACGAGCCTCCAGCTCCAGCAGGCCGCCTACCAGTCGGCCCTCTACGCGACGTCCCAGCTGTCGACGGACTCGCTCGTCAAGTACCTCTGATCACCAGCGGAACCGAGAAGGCGCGAACATGACCGACACCTTGACCGTCTCCGACGTGCGAAGCGCAGCGGCTGGCGAGCGCGCGCTCGTGTTCGACCGAGCGCTCATCGGCTTCCCCGAGTCGCGCGCGTACCGGCTTCGCAGCCTCGGCGAGGCCTACGCGCCGTTCGCCGCGCTCACTTCCGCGGACGAGGACGGTCCGAGCTTCATCGTGGTCCCGCCGGGGCTGCTGTTCCAGGACTACGTGATCGAGATCCCCGAGGCCGACGTCGCCGCGCTCGACCTGCGCGCGGCCGAGGACGTCGAGATCCTCGCGCTCGTCACGAGGCGGGCGGGCGCGGCGCCGACCGCGAACCTCATGGGGCCGATCGTCGTGAACACCCGCACGGGGCATGCCGCGCAGGTCGTGCTCGCCGACGGCGGCTACGGCGTCGCAGTACCGCTCGACTCGGGATCGGCACGGGGCGGGGCCCCGGCCGCCGCTCCGGACCCGGACGCGACACCGACACCGGCCGAGCGCTAGCGGGCCTCGCGCTCCTGGCGCGCCGCCGGCAGCGGCGCGCCGGCCAGGGACTCGAGGTCGGACGAGGACCACGCGGCCGCCTGCTGGTTGGCGCTGCGCATCGCGAGCCAGACCTCCTCGCGGTACACGCGCACGTCGTCCGGCGCCGCGATGCCGATCTTCACCTCGGACCCCGAAACCGAGAAGACCGACACGCCGATCGCGCTCCGCATCTCGGCGATGCGCGCGCTCAGCACGACGCGCCCCTGGTCGATCGAGGAGACCTCGAGCTCGATCCCGTCGAACGCGATGTGCTCGCCGAGGGCGGGGTTCAACAGGAGCACCGCGTCGTCTCCCTCGGCCGGGTCGCCCGTGCGCACGGTCGTCGTTCCGTCGGCGCGGTGGATCTCCACCGGGTGACGCACCCCCACGCACGCGCGCTCCGCGGTGACCGAGAGCGGTGCGACGACGACCGGGACCGGGACCGAGGGAGCCGCGAACGAGAGCCACGCGTGGTGGTCCACGACGTCGACGAGCGTGACGACGAGCCCGCCGTCGAACACGATCGCCTCCTGGGCACGCCTGCGCAGGACCAGCACGCCCCGTCCCTCCCCGCTTCGTCGGTGGCAGTCGGCGCGCATCCTACCGGAGCGCGGGGCGCGGGCCGCGGCTCACGAGCGTCGGAGCGCACGCGACGCCACCGATCGGAGCTCAGGCGGTGGGCGGTGCTTCGTCCGATCCGCCGCCTCCGGACCAGAACGCCTGGCGTGCAGTGATCGACTCGGTGACCCGGCGCTCGATCTCCTTCTGGCGAGCCTCGCGCGCGTAGGTGTCGACCGTGCGCTCGACGATCGCCCCGACCGCCCAGCACACGAGCAGCCCGAGGCTCAGGCGGACGAGCGCGGTCGCGACGGTGATGCCGCCGTTGAACGCCTCGGCGATCGAGGGCAGCGACACGACGATGGCCGCGACCACGATGATCTCGATGCGCTTCACCCCGGGCACGGCGCTCAGCGCTCCCCCGGCACGTCGGGTACGTGCCGCGTCGCGAGCAGCTCGCTCCACCGGCGAGCGGTCGCGGGGGCATCGTCGATTCGTGCGACGGGCACGCCCGCGCGCACGATCGCGGCAGGGGTGACAGTCGCATCGAGGTCGTCGACGACGAGCGCGTCGAGCCCGCCGGCGCTCGCGGCGAAGCACGCGACGTCCTCGGGCTTCGCGGCCGCGCTCACGACTGCCCACGTCGCCGTGGGGCGCAGGGCGTGCAGGACGGTCCGGCACCACCGGGCCGACGTGCGGTCCGTGCCGCTGCCCACCGCGACGACCGCGACCCCGTCACGTCGCCATCCGGGCGAGAGCGCGGCCGCTGTGCGTGCGTCGGTGGCGATCAGGTGGGTCGGGACCGCGAAGCCGGGGCGGTCCGCAGTCACGACCGCGATCTCGGCGTTGTCGAGACCGAGGTCGTCGAGGATCGTGCTCGCGATCTCGAGCGCGCGCCCGAGCTCCCCGACGACGGCGATGAGCGCGCCGGCCACGTCGGGCAGCGGGCGGGCGGCAGGCAGGAGTTCGCAGGCCGCGTCGATCGCGGCGAGCGGCGCGAGCTGGCCGGGAACCCGGTCGACGAGCTCGCGTGGGAACCCGAGCCCGTCGAGCGTCTCGCACGCAAGGGCGGACGCACCCGCGGCGTCCGGTGCGGAGTGGTCGCGCTCGCCGGCCGGCGCCGGTCCTCGCTCGCCCGCGGCGAGGCGTCGGAGCTCGCCGAGCGGGTCGTCGAAGCGCTCGGCGGCGGGCCGCTCGCGCCGCGCGGCGTCCTCTCGGGCCGCGCCAGGCGCCTCGTGATCCGGGGCCTCGCGCTCGACGACCTCGGTCGCGAGCGCGCCCGCGGTCACTAAGCCCCCGATCCCCGACGCGGCGAACGTCGCCGGATCGTCGCCGAGCGCGCTCGCGACGCCGTCGAGCACCTCGTCGAACGAGCGCCGGGGTGGGCCGTCGACCTCGAACACGTCCTCCGTCGACTCGACGAGGCGCTCGAGGGCGCTCGCGGTGGTCACCGGCGCCTGGGTCGTGGAGCGTTTCGTGCCGCGAGGCGCGGGCGGCTCGGGCACGGCCGGCAGGACCTCGATGCGGTAGTGGAGCTTCTGGAAGAAGCCGAAGAGCCCGCCTTTGCGGACGCACGCGGGCTCGCTGATCCGCACGCCCGTGCCGTGAACGCTCCAGGCGTCGATCAGGAGCTTCTCGGGATCGGGGCCCTCAAATACCAGCGGTAGCGCTGACACCAGTCACCACTCCTATCCGTTCCAGCTGGACCTGCCGGCCGATCTCGCTCACCGACATGACGGCGAGCCGCGGGATCGCGGCCGCGAAGAGGTGGGCGAGCGCCGGGCGCAGCGCCGAGCCCACGACGAGCACGGGCTCACGTCCGGCACGGCTGCCTGCGTCGTAGAGGGAGCGCACCTCGCCGACGAGCTGCTCGGTGACCTGGGGCTCGATGCCGAGCACGGTGCCCTGGTCGGTCGCTCGGATGCTGTAGAGGAGGACCTGCTCGAACGCGGCGTCGACCGTCATCGCGGCGAGCTTGCCGTTGCGAGAGTGCGACGCGGTGATGAGCGGTCCGAGCGCGGTGCGCGCGGCCTCGACGAGCGACTCGTGGCTCTTGTTCGGCTGCCGGGAGCGGGCGGTCACCGCCTCGACGATCCGGACGAAGTCGACGATCGGGACGCCCTCGTCCACGAGCGACGCGAGGACGCGGTGGAGCTCGACGAGGGAGACCTGGGCGAGCTTCAGCTCTTCGACGGCCGCCGGGTCCGTGGCCTTCGCGGCGTCGAGGAGGATCTGGACCTGCTGGACCGAGAGGAGGTCCGCGGCGTGCCGCGTCACGACCTCCGCGAGGTGGGTGATGATCGCGGACGACGGGTCGATCGGCGTGATTCCTGCGACCGCGATCGCCTGCTCGCGGGTCTCCGCGGGTATCCACTTCGCCGGGAGGCCGAACGCGGGCTCGGTCGTCGAGATCCCGCTCAAAAGGTCGATTCCCGGGCCGATCGCGAGCATCCGAGCCGGGTGGGCCTCGCCGCGAGCGACCTCGACGCCGTTCACACGGATCGCGTAGCTGTTCGGCGGCAGGTTGATGTTGTCGTGCGTCCGCACGGTCGGGATCGCGAAGCCGCGCTCGAGCGCGACCTTGCGTCGCAGGCCGCGCACGCGCTCGAGGAGGTCGCCGCCGTGCGCGGCGTCCGCGAGCGGTGTGACGTTCGCCGCGAGCTCGAGCTCGAGGCGCTCCGCGCGCATCTCGCTCGCGAGCGCTTGCGGTGTGTCGAGCACGGGCGGTGTGACCGAGTCGAGCTCTGCGCGTGCCGCGTCGCTCGCGCGTGTCTCGGCCGCGCGGCGCGTGCGCGTGGAGAGCAGGACGAGAAGACCACCGATGACGAAGAAGGGAAGGTGCGGAAGGCCGGGCACGACTGCGAGGAGCATCATCGCGGCGCCCGCGATCTGCAGCGCGCGTGGCTGCGCGCGGAACTGGTCGACGATGTCGTTGCCGAAGTCCGAGTCGTCTCCGGTGCTCCCGCGGGTCACGATGAGCCCGGTGGAGATCGAGAGCAGGAGCGCCGGGATCTGCGAGACGAGCCCGTCGCCGATCGAGAGGATCGAGTAGGTGTGGATCGCCTGGGACATCGACAGGTGGTGGCCGATGACGCCGATGAGGAACCCGCCGAACAAGTTGATCACCGTGATGATCAGCGCGGCGATCGCGTCGCCGCGGACGAACTTGCTCGCGCCGTCCATGTTCCCGTAGAACTCGGACGTCTCGTCGATCTCCTTGCGCCGTCGCCGCGCCTCGGCCTCGTCGATGAGCCCCGAGTTCAGCTCGCCGTCGATCGCGAGCATCTTCGGTCCCATCGCGTCGAGCGAGAAGCGCGCGGACACCTCTGACACGCGACCCGCGCCGCTCGTCACGACGACGAACTGGATGATGATGAGGATCAGGAAGACGACGATCCCGACGACGATCTGGCCGCCGATCACGAAGCTGCCGAAGCTCTGCACGACCGCCCCCGCGTAGCCGTGGAGCAGGACGAGCCGGGTGACGCTCACGTTGATCGCAAGCCGGAACATCGTCGCGATGAGGAGCAGCGACGGGAAGCCGGAGAAGTCGCGCGCCTTGTCGACGTGCATCGTCATGAGCAGCACGATGAGCGCGGCGGAGATGTTCACGGTGATGAGCAGGTCGAGCAGGAACGAGGGCAGCGGCACCACGAGCATCACGATGATGACGATGACCGCCGCGGGGACGCCGAAGAGGCCGATCTTCTGACCGGTCTTCATGGGCGGGTCCCGAGGGTTCGCGCGAGCGAGCGCGCCACGGACCGACTCGTGCTGTGCACGGCGGGGCTAACGGCGGGGGGGACGGCCGAGTTGAGCGGTGTCGGGACCCGCCCGGCAGGTCCCGAGCTAGCGTCGGCAGAACGCCATGACGCGGTCGACCATGTAGTCGAGCTGCCGCTCCGACATCCCCGGGTAGAGGCCGATCCACAGCGAACGCTCCATGAGCCGGTCGGTCGCCGCGAGGTCGCCCACGACCCGGTAGCCCTCGCCCGTCGCGCGCATCTCGTCGAAGCACGGGTGCCTGAGCAGGTTGCCGGCGAAGAGCGCACGCGTCTGCACGCGCTCGGACTCGAGCCAGCGCGCGAGGTCCTGGCGCTCGAAGGGCGCGCCGTCGCGAACCTGAAGGAGGAAGCCGAACCAGCTCGGGTCCGCGCGCTCGGTTGCCACCGGGAGGTCGAGCACGTCGGCGACCGGCTCGAGCGCGTCGCGCAGGTAGACGAAGTTCGCGCGGCGGGCCGCGCCGAACGCCTCGAGCTTGTCGAGCTGCGCGACCCCGATGGACGCCTGGAGGTCGGTCATCTTCAGGTTGTAGCCGAAGTGCGAATACGTGTACTTGTGGTCGTAGCCGCAGGGGAGCGTGCCGAACTGCTGGTCGAAGCGCTTCCCGCACGTGTTGTCCCGTCCGGAGCGGCAGTAGCAGTCGCGGCCCCAGTCGCGGAGCGACGCGACGATGGTGTCGAGCTCGTCGTCCGAGGTGAACACGGCTCCGCCCTCGCCCGTCGTCATGTGGTGCGCGGGGTAGAAGCTGCTCGTCGCGACGTGGCCGAACGTGCCCGTCGGGCGGGTGGAGCGCTCGAGGAGGGAGGTGTATCGCGAGCCGAGCGCGTCGCAGTTGTCCTCGAGGAGCCAGAGGTCGTGGCGTCTGCAGAAGTCGAGCACGGCGTCGACGTCGAACGGGTTGCCGAGCGTGTGCGCGAGCGAGACGGCTCGGGTCTTCGAGCTTCGTGCTGCCTCGAGCTGGAGGACGTCGACGTTTGCGGTCGTCGGCTCGACGTCGACGAACACCGGGACCGCACCGTGCTGGACGATCGGCGCGACCGTGGTCGGGAAGCCCGCCGCCACCGTGATCACCTCGTCGCCGCGACGGATGCGGCGCTCGCCGAGCCGCGGCGAGGTGAGCGCGGCGAACGCCACGAGGTTTGCGGACGACCCCGAGTTCACGAGCCGGCAGGAGGACACGCCGAGCGTGGCGGCGAGGCGCGCCTCGAGCACCGCCGCGTAGCGACCCTCGGTGAGCCAGAACTCGAGCGACGCACCGACGAGGTTGCGCACCTCGGCGTCGTCGTAGACACGCCCGGCGAACCGCACCGGTGTGCGACCGGGTACGAACGGCGGGCGCTCGGCGTCGACCGCGGCGACGTAGCGGGTGACTAGGCCGAGGATCTGCTCGCGAAGCTCCTGCGCGGTGGCCAGCGCGCCGGATTGCTCGTCCGTCTCGGCGAGGATCTCGGCGGTCGTCACGTGCGCGAGCCGGCGCGCGCGTGTCCGGCGCGCGCGAGGACGTCGGGGTCCAGGTAGCGGTCGATCTGCCGTTCGATCGCCCGCGCCGCGCGGAAACCCGTCGTGCGACGCGCGGCGTAGTACCACTCGACCGTCCAGCGCACGGCGTCGGTGAGCTCTAGCCGCGGCGTCCAGCCGAGCCGGCGGCGCGCCTTCGTGCTGTCGAGGGTGAGAACCGCCCGCTCCGGCGCGCAGCTCCGGCCCGACAGGCGGAGCTCGACGAGGTCGTCGCCGCCGAGCTCGCTCCACGACGCCTCGACGAGTGCTACGAGCTGTCCGACCGTCGCGAAGCTGCGCGGGTCCGGGCCGAAGTTCCACGCCCCGGCGGCCGCGTGCGAGCCGTCGCCGAGATGGGCGCCGAGGACGAGGTAGCCCGCGACTGCGTCGAGCACGTGCTGCCAGGGGCGCACGGCCTCGGAGTGGCGGAGCTCGAGCGGCGCGCGGGCGTCGAGCGCGCGCACGCAGTCCGGGACGATCCGCCCCGGCGCGAAGTCGCCTCCGCCGACGATGTTGCCTGCCCGTGCGGTCGCGAGCGCCGGACCGCCGTCGAAGAACGACGCGCGGTACGCGCGGGCGACGAGCTCGGCGGCGCCCTTGCTCGCGCTGTACGGGTCCTCGCCGCCGAGGTGGTCGGCCTCGAGGTGCGCGCCGTCGCGCGTCGCGTAGCACTTGTCGCTCGTCACGACGACACAGCTCGCGACGGACCCGACGCGTCGGGCGGCGTCGAGGACGTGGACCGTGCCCATGACGTTCGTGTCGAACGTCGCGACCGGGTCGACGTACGAGGGGAGCACGAAGGCCTGTGCTGCGAGGTGGAACACGATCTCGGGCCGAACGCGGCGGAGCACGTCTGCGACCCGGGCCGCGTCGCGCACGTCGCCGATCTCCTCGCGCGCGTACTCGCGCAGCGCGGCCGGCGCGAGCGGACCGGGCTCGGCGGCGAGCGACAGCCCCGTGACGTCGGCTCCGCAGCGGGCGAGCCAGACGGAGAGCCACGTCCCCACGAATCCGTTGTGCCCGGTCACGAGGACACGCTTGTCGCGATAGGCGTCGGCGAAGAGGTCCTCGTAGGCACGTGCCGTCGGAGCGGTCACTCCCACACCTTCCACGGCGCCCGACCCGATGCCCACAGCTCCTCGAGCGCGGTGCGATCGCGGAGCGTGTCCATGGCGTGCCAGAAGCCGTGGTGCTGGTACGCCGACAGCTGGCCTTCGGCCGTGAGGCGCTCGAGCGGCTCGCGCTCCCACGCCGTGAGCTCGTTGTCCACGTAGCTGAGGACGTCCGGCGAGAGGACGAAGAAGCCACCGTTGATCCATGCGTCGTCGCCGGAGGGCTTCTCCTTGAATCGCGCGACGGAGCTCCCAGCGAGCTCGATCGCCCCGAAGCGGCCGGGTGGCAGGATGGCGGTGACCGTCGCCAGACGACCTTGCGCGAAGTGGAAGTCGACGACCTTGCGCACGTCGACGTCCCCGACCGAGTCGCCGTATGTCATCGCGAAGTGGTCGTCGTCCAGGTAGCGCGCGACCTTCGCGAGGCGCCCACCCGTCTGGGTCGCATCGCCTGTGTCCACGAGCGTGACCGTCCATGGCTCGACGTCGTGGCGGTGGATCTCCGCGGAGCCGGTCTTCAGGTCGAAGCTGACGTCGGAGTTGTGGAGGACGTAGTTCGAGAAGTACTCCTTGATGGCGTACCCCCGGTAGCCGCAGCAGACGACGAAGTCGTTGAAACCTGCCGCAGAGTAGATCTTCATGATGTGCCAGAGGATCGGGCGGCCCCCGATCTCGACCATCGGCTTCGGCTTCAGGTGGGTCTCCTCCGACAGCCGAGTCCCTAGGCCGCCGGCGAGGATGACGACTTTCATCGGTGTGGCGCTCCTCCCGTGCGGGCACGCGGCGCGTTCGTGTGCACTTCCCGCGACTCGCGGGTCGTCGCGGGTCGTAACGGCGCGGGACGCGCCGACGTTGAGCGGCGGCCGCCCCGCCTGGCGACGTGCTCGGTAGGATGCCCGCCGACGCAACCCGGACCCGGGAAGGCTCCCGCATGGACCGCACGAGATCGATCATCGGCGCCGACCTCGAGCGCATCGCGCGCGGCCCGATTCCGTGGGACCGTCTTGAGGGCGCGACCGTGCTCGTCACCGGCGCGACCGGTCTCGTCGGCGCGTACCTCGTCGAGGCGCTCGTCGCGCGTCGGGCACCCGCGCACCGGCGCACGAGGGTCGTCGTGCTCGCGCGCTCGCCGTCGCGTGCCTCGGCGCGCTTTGCACACCTGGACGCGGCGCTCGTCCGGGTCGTCGAGCACCGGCTCGACGCACCGCTCGAGCTCGACGGGCGTGCGGACTACGTCGTGCACGCAGGGGCGCCCGCGCAGCCGACGGCGTTCGCCGCCGACCCCGTCGGCACCTACGTCCCGAACGTGGTCGGAACCCACCATCTGCTCGAGTGGGCCGCCGGCCGGGGCGTGGAGCGGTTCGCGTTCGTGAGCAGCGGTGCGGCAAACGGTGCCGTCCCGCTCGAGCGCGGGCCGTACGACGAGGACGTCTACGGGCCACTGGACCCGCTCGATCCCTACGCCTGCTACGCGGAGTCGAAGCGGATGGGTGAGGCGGCCTGCATGGCATGGCACCGCCAGACCGGCTTGGACATCGTCGTCGCGCGGCTGGGCCACACCTACGGCCCGGGCCTCGCACGCTCGGACACTCGTTCGTTCGCCGAGTTCGTGTACTGCGCGGTCGACGGCAGGGATATCGTGCTGCGGACCGCGGGTGAGGCGAGGCGGCCGTTCTGCTACCTCTCCGATGCCGTCACCGGGCTGCTCACGGTACTCGTCGCGGGTGCCTCGGGCCGCGCGTACTTCGTCGTGAACGACGCTGCGGCGTGCTCGATCCTCGAGCTCGCACAGCTCGTCGCACGGCTGTCGCCGGCACCGGGAATCTCCGTGCGCACGCTCGACACCCCCGCAGGAGATGCGAAGGGAGTCCACCCCGCCGGGGACCTCGAGCTCGCGATGCCCGTGGCGGCGCGCCTGCGTGCGCTCGGATGGGATCCGCACGTCGGGCTCGCCGAGGGCTTCGCTCGCACCGTCGACGCACACCTCGGTGGCTGACCCCGAACACTGCGTTTTCTCGGGTGCCGCCGGCCGCGGCGGCGCCGCGTCCTCAACTCTCCGACGGTGCGGACGTTAGGCGACCCTGTAGTCGAGCGTGGCAGAAAGCTTTGTCCCGTGGGCGCCCAACGGATGGGGCGTCGGTGTTGCGCCGTCGGATCTGGCGACATCGAGAGTGTGCAGCGTACGCGCGAGTTGGCTCGCCGCTGTGGGCAGAGGAGGATGCCATGGGTCCCGATACGGCCGCCGTCGAGTCGGCCGCGCCCGTGCGGGTCGTCGACTGGATCGTCGGTGCCCTTCGGGCGCGCGGCATCGACCAGGTGTTCACCGTGACGGGCGGCGGCGCGATGCACCTCGACGACGCGGTGGGCGCGGACGAGGCGATCGACGTGGTCTGCATGCTCCACGAGCAGGCCGTCGCCATCGCGGCCGAGGCGTACACGAAGGCGTCCGGGAAGCTCGCGCTCGCGCTCGTGACCGCCGGCCCCGGAGGGACGAACGCGATCACCGGCGTCGCGGGCGCGTGGCTCGACTCGACGCCGATGCTCGTGATCTCCGGCCAGGTGAAGCGGGCCGACCTCGTCGGCACGACCGGTGTGCGCCAGCGTGGTGTCCAGGAGCTCGACCTCGGCGCGATCGTCAATTCGATCACGAAGTACACCGCGCTCGTATGCGATCCGCTCCGGATCCGCTACCACCTCGAGCGGGCGCTCCACCTCGCGACGACTGGACGCCCCGGACCCGTCTGGCTCGAGGTCCCGCTGGACGTCCAGGCAGCGCTCGTGAGCCCCGCCGAGCTCGTCGGCTTCGAACCGTCCGAGATCGGCGAGGCGACGACGCTCGACCGTCGCGAGGTGCGGCGCGCCGCGTCGCTCGTTCTCGACGCGCTCGCCGAGAGCGAGCGTCCGCTCCTGCTCGTGGGTGCCGGTGTGCGTCTCGCGCACGCGGAGCACGAGCTGCTCGGGCTCGTCGACGCGCTCGGGATCCCGGTGCTCACCACCTGGCCTGCGATGGGACTCGTGGGCGACGAGCACCCGTTGCACCTCGGCCGGCCGGGCCCGCTCGCGGGCCGCGGCTCGAACTTCGTGCTGCAGACCGCGGATCTCGTGCTGTGCCTCGGGGCGCGACTCGATCTCGTGACGACCGGCTACGACCCGAAGGACTTCGCGCGCAACGCCCGGAAGTTCGTCGTCGACATCGACCCCGCGGAGCTCGCGAAGCTCGACGGGGCGATCGACACCGCGATCTGCGCGGACGCAGGCGAGTTCATCGCGGAGCTCGCCCGTGAGGCGCCGAGCCGCCCCGCGCGCGATCGCCGGCGATGGGCGGCACGCGGTCGCGAGCTGGTCGAGGCGTACCCGATCGTGCGCGAAGAGCACCGGACCCGTGGCGGGCGCGTGTCGACGTACCACTTCGCCGACGCGCTCTCCGATCTGCTCACCGACGACGACGTGCTCGCACCGTGCAGCTCGGGGCTCGCGATCGAGATATTCCTGCTCGCCCTGCGCCTGAGGACCGGTCAGCGGGCGATCTTCACGACGGCGCTCGGCGCCATGGGCTACGGGCCACCGGCGGCGGTCGGCGCGTGCATCGCCTCGGGACGGCGACGCACGATCTGCGTGGACGGGGATGGCGGGTTCCAGCTGAACGTCCAGGAGCTCGAGACGATCCGCCGCCTCGCGCTTCCCGTGAAATTGTTCGTGCTCGAGAACGGCGGGTACGCGTCGATCCGGGCGTCACAGCAGCGCTGGTTCGGGCGCCTGATCGGCGCGGACGCGTCGAGCGGCGTGACGCTCCCCCCCGTCGAGGGACTCGCGCGCGCGTACGGCCTCCCCTTCGCCCGCATCGACGGCCACGAGCTGCTCGCACCCCAGTTGCGCGCCGTGCTCGACGCTCCCGGTCCCGTCGTGTGCGAGGTTCCGTCGCCCCCGGACGAGCGGCGCGAGCCGGCGCAGGTGAGCGAGGCGCTCGCCGACGGCGGCATGCGATCGCGTCCGATCGAGGACCTCGCGCCGCTCCTGCCGAGAGACGAGCTCGCGGCGAATCTCGCGGCGTCCTACGCCGTGACGTCAGACGGACCGGCCGATGCCCGGCACGAGATCGACGAGGTGCGCAGATGACCGTGATGACTCCCGCGAGCGTGACCCCGGCAAATGACGTGGCCTCGCTGGACGCGATGCTCGCCGAGCCCATCGAGCGAGCGCGACTTCGCGAGCGCGCGACGTTCGACGACGCGGCCCGGGAGAGGGCCGGGCGGATCGTGCTGTTCGGAGCTGGCGGCCTCGGCCGCCGGACGCTCGCGGGGCTCCGTGCGGCGGGGGTCGAGCCGCTCGCGTTCGCGGACAACCGTGCGGGCTCGCACGGGTCCACTGTCGACGGCGTCGAGGTGCTCGCCCCGGAGGACGCGTCCGCGCGCTTCGGTGCGGACGCCGTGTTCGTGGTGACGATCTGGGGCGCGGGTAGCACGCACCGCTTCGCCCACTCACGTGACCAGCTCACCGCGCTCGGGTGCGACTGCGTCGTCCCCGCGGCGTGGCTCTTCTGGCGCCACGCTGAGCAGCTTCTCCCGTTCTACGCGCTCGACCTGCCCTCGCGCCTTCTCGAGCAGGGGACCGAGGTGCGCAGGTGCTACGAGTCGCTCGCGGACGAGCGGTCGCGGGCGGAGTACGTCGCGCAGGTCCGCTGGCGCCTCACCGGCGACCCCGGGGGTCTCGCCCACCCGGTCGGGGAGGCGCAGTACCTCGTGACCGACGTCGCGGTCCCGGTAGATGGCGACGTGGTGCTCGACTGCGGTGCGTACGACGGCGACACGCTCCGTTCGTGGATGGCGGTGCGCGGCCCGTCGTTCCGGGAGTACGTGGCGATGGAGCCGGACCCGCAGAGCCGTGCCCGCCTCGCTGCGTGCGTCGCGGCGATGGACGACGGCTTGCGGCAGCGCGTACGGGTCCTCCCGTACTCGGTGGGCGGCCGGACGGGGATCGCGACGTTCAGCGCGTCGGGGTCGCTCTCGTCATCGCTCGGCGAGGGCGGTGGGATCGAGGTCGAGTGCGTTCGGCTCGACGACCTGCGCGACGAGCTCGGGGGCGCGTCGCCGACCTTCGTGAAGGTGGACATCGAAGGCGCCGAGCTCGACGCGCTCGCGGGTGCGGCGTCGCTCGTTCGCGAGTGCCGCCCGATGATCGCGATCGCCGCTTACCACCGCCAGGACCACCTGTGGCGCGTTCCGCTCGCGGTGCGCGCGCTGTGGCCCGGGTACGCGCTCTTCCTCCGGCCGCACAACGAGGAAGGCTGGGACCTCATCCTCTACGCGGTTCCGCCGGATCGCGTGCCGGGGCGCCGAGCCGCGACGTGACCGTGCCCACCTTGCTCGCTCACGAGACGGTCGCCGACTGGCTCGACTGGCGCGCCCGAGCCGCTGCGCGGGCGCACTCCCGCCGCTGGAGCCCGTCTCCGAGCGGTGCGTACTCGCTGTTCGGCGCGGGCGGGGCGCCGCTCGGGGAGGGTGCAGTCGTGGTCGCGATCGACGACGTGTCGCCGACGGTGCGCGCCTCGCTCCTCGCCCCTGCCGACCTTCTCGTCGCACGCGGCGTCCCGGTCGCGCTCCTCGCACCGGCTCACCTCGCGGATGCGCTCGCGGTGCGCGGCTTCCGCGCGGTCGCGGACCTCCGGGACCCGTCCACGTCGCCGGTGGCGCCTGCGGCCGTGCTCGCACTGTCGCACGCGGTGGGCGCCGGAGCCGCGGGTTGGGTGCTCGCGGGCCGCGCGCACGCGCCGTTCCTCGTCGTCCAACACGGTGTCGTCACCCCGTACGCCCCCCCCCTTCCTGCGGGTGCCGTCCTTCTCGCATGGTCGGCGCGAGATGCAGCGTTCTGGCTCGCGGGACGCGTGGAGCTCGAGGTGGAGGTCGTGGGGAGCGAGCTGCTGTGGCAGGCGGCCCAGCTCCGTCGCGAGCGAGCCGGCGCCGGAGAGGGGCTCTGCTTTCTCGGCCAGCTCCACGGAGCGGAGCTGGGGCGCGACGTGACGGTTCGCACGGTCGCTTCGATCGCGCGCACACGTCCGGTCCTGTACCGCCCGCATCCCGCGGAGCGCGACCCGCTGAGCCTCGTGCGGCACGAGCGGTGGCGCCGTGGGGGAGTCACGGTCGCCTCGGCGAACGTGCCGCTCACCGACGAGGAGGGACCCATCGTCGGGATCTTCTCGACGGGGATCCTCGAGGCGGCCGCATGCGGCCTGGACGCGTACGCGACCTGCGTGCGCCCGCCCGGGTGGGTGGAGGAACTATGGCTCCGGTACTCGATGGCGCCGCTCGGGGCCCGCGAGGCAACCGTGGTGACCGTTCCTCCACGGCGACCCGCCGAGGCGATCGCGGACCTCGTGGAGGAGCGGAGGTGATCGTCGGGCGCGGCACACCGTTCCTCGTCGTGGTCCCGGCACGCGGGGGTTCGAAGCGGGTGCCGGGAAAGAACCGGCGCCTTCTCGCGGGACGGCCGCTCGTCGAGTGGTCGATCGAGCACGTGGCGCGGTGCACGACGCCGATGCGCCTCGTGGTGAGCACCGACAGCAGCGAGATCGCCGCCCTCGCTATCGCTGCAGGGGCCGAGGTTCCCTTCATCCGCCCGGCGGAGCTCGCGACCGACGAGGCGCCGACCGAGCCGGTGCTCGTCCACGCGCTCGACGCGACGCCCGGCGCGTCCGAGGCGGAGCACGTCGTGCTGCTACCGCCGACGTCCCCGATCCGCCGCGACGGGTCGATCGACGCGGCGGTCGCCCGTTACCGAGCGCTCGGTGCGGACAGCCTCGTGAGCGTCACGGAGGCGAGCCCGTTGCAGTGGAGCGGTCCGCTCGACTCGCCGCGGCCGCTCTACGACACGAACGCGCGCCCGCGTCTGCAGAGCGTCGCACCGCAGATGCGCAGGTACCGGGAGAACGGGAGCATCGTCATCACTTCCGCCGCCGGGCTCCGCGCATCGGGCAACCGCATCTGCGGCAAGACCGTGATGTTCGTCATGAGCCCCGAGGAAGGCATCGACCTCGACTGCGAGTACGACTTCTGGATGGCCGAGCAGTGGTTACGGAGCGCACATGCTTATTGAACGAGACATCGCACGGTACTGCGTCGCGAGCGACGAGACGGTCGAGGAAGCACTCCGGCAGATCGCGCGCAACGGGCGGCGCACGGTGTTCTGCGTCGAGCAGTCCGGAGCGCTCGCGGGCGTGATCACCGACGGCGACTTCCGCCGCTGGCTCCTCGCGAACCCCGGGGGACCGCTGTCGACGTGCGCGCTGTCGGTCGCGAACCGGTCGTACGTCTCGGCCCGGTCTGGAACTTCGACCGACGAGATCGAGGCGCTGTTCAGCGAGGCGATCCAGCTCGTGCCGGTCGTCGACGACAGCGGGCGGCTTGTCGCGGTCGCGCGTCCCCGCACACGCACGCTGTGGATCTCCGGGCACGAGGTCGCGGCCGGCTCGCCGACGTTCGTCGTTGCGGAGATCGGCATCAACCACAACGGAAGCCTGGACGTCGCGAAGCGACTCGTCGACGTCGCCGCGCGAGCGGGCGTGAACTGTGCGAAGTTCCAGATGCGCGACCTCGCCTCGCTCTACCGGAACTCCGGCGCGGTCGGCGATTACCGCGAGGACCTCGGCCCGCAGTACACGCTCGACTTGCTCGAGCGGTTCTCGCTCGGCGTCGACGAGATGGTGGCGCTCTTCGACTACTGCCGGAGCGTCGGCCTCGTCCCGCTGTGCACGCCGTGGGACCTCGAGAGCGCGCGGGTGCTCGACGACTACGGGATCCCGGCGTACAAGGTCGCGTCCGCGGACCTCACGAACCACGCGCTCGTGTCGTTCCTCGCGCAGAGCGGACGGCCGGTGATCCTCTCGACGGGAATGTCGACCGAGCAGGAGATCGTCGAGACCGTCTCGCTCCTCCGGTCGGCCGGGGCAGCCTACGCGCTGCTCCACTGCAACTCGACCTACCCGGCGCCGTTCAAGGACGTGAACCTGCGCTACATGGACCGTCTCGCCCAGATCGGCGACTGCGCCGTGGGCTACTCGGGCCACGAACGCGGCTACCACGTGGCGGTCGCCGCAGTCGCGCGCGGCGCGAGCATCGTCGAGAAGCACGTGACGCTCGACCGGACGTGGGAGGGCAACGACCACAAGGTGAGCCTCGAGCCGGACGAGCTCGTCGCGATGGTGCGTGAGATCCGCGACGTCGAGGAATCGCTCGGGTCCAACGTGACTCGCTCGGTCACGCCGGGGGAGATGATGAACCGGGTGAACCTCGCGAAGAGTCTCGTCGCGCGCGTCGCGATCCGCGCCGGCACCGAGATCACCGACGACCTCGTCGAGGTGCGGAGCCCCGGGCGCGGACTCCAGCCGAACCGCCGGTCGGAGCTCGTCGGCCGCACCGTGGCGCGCGACCTGGAACCAGGAGACTTCTTCTTCGAGAGCGACCTCGCGCGTGGCCAGGTCGCGCCACGCGACTACCGCTTCCGCCGTCCGTGGGGACTTCCCGTCCGCTACCACGACTACCGGGACCTCGCGGCGCGCTCGAACCCCGACTTCCTCGAGTTCCACATGAGCTATCGCGACCTCGACCTGCGCGTGGCCGACATGGTGGGCGAGCCGGTCGCGGCTGGGCTCGTCGTCCACAGCCCGGACCTGTTCCCGGGCGACCACATCTTGAACCTCGCGAGCATGGACGACGCGTACTGGAAGCGGTCGATCTGCGAGCTGCAGCGCGTAGTGGACCGCACTCGCGAGCTCGCGCCGAGGTTCCGCACGGCCGGCCGGACGCTCGTGGTCGCGAGCCTTGGCGGCTTCTCGTCCGACCGCCCACTCCCGAGCGCCGAGCTTCCCGAGCGCTACGCACGCGTCGCGTCTGGCCTCGAGGAGCTCGACGACGAGGGCGTCGAGATCGTCGCGCAGACGCTGCCTCCGTTCCCGTGGTACCTGGGCGGCCAACGCTTCTGCAACCTGTTCGTCGACCCGGCGGACACGGTGGAGTTCGCGCGGGGCTACGGCCGGCGCATCTGCCTCGACGTCGCGCATACGAAGCTCGCGTGCAATCAGCGCCAGCTCGCCTTCTCGGACGCGGTCGAGCTGCTAGCGCCGTACACGGCGCACCTTCACGTGGTGGACGCCTCCGGCGTCGACGGGGAGGGCCTGCAGGTCGGCACGGGCGAGGTCGACTTCCGGGTCCTCGCGGAGCAGCTCGACCGGCTCGCCCCGGCCGCGGGGTTCATCCCGGAGATCTGGCAGGGTCACCAGAACCTCGGCGAGGGCTTCTGGGTCGCCCTCGACCGCCTCGAGCGGTACTTGTGAGCACGCCCACGCAAGCGACGCGACCCGGAGGCGAGTTCGACCTGGGCGGAAAGGTCGTGCTCCTCACGGGCGCGCGCGGTCAGATCGGCTCGGAGGCCGCGGACGCGTTCGCCGCGCACGGAGCCTTCGTGGTGGTCACCGACATCGGGGACGCGGCACGCCTCGAGGACCAGGCGCGCGACCTGCGGGCCCGGCACGCGGGCGCGCGCGCGATCGGTGTCGAGCTCGACGTCACGTCGGCCGATTCGGTCGCCGCGGCGTTCGCCGTGGTCGCCGAGGAGTTCGGTCGGGTCGACGTGCTCGTGAACAACGCCGCGATCGACGCGAAGTTCGACGCCTCCGTCGGCGCGATCGAGCCTGCCCGCTTCGAGTCCTATCCGCTCGAGCTGTGGGAGCGCTCCGTCGCGGTGAACCTCACGGGACTCATGCGCGTCACGCAGGCGGCGCTCCAGGTCATGTTGCCGCAAGGCAGTGGAAACATTGTGAACGTCGGGTCCTCGTACGGCGTCGTCTCGCCGAACCAGGCGCTCTACGAGACCGACCGCGTACACGAGCGCCGCTACAAGCCCGTCGACTACGTGGGCACGAAGTCCGCGATCGCGAACCTCACTCGCTACTGGGCGACCCTCTACGCGCGCGAGGGCATTCGCTGCAACTGCCTGGTCCCGCACGGGATCGACAACGCGCACGACGAGCGGTTCCGCCAGAACTTCGCGTCGCTCTCGCCGATCGGGCGCATGTGCGCGGTCGAGGAGCTGCGAGGGCCGTTCGTCTTTCTCGCGTCCGACGCGTCGAGCTACATGACCGGGTCCGTGCTCGTGGTCGACGGGGGATGGACCGCGTGGTAGCGCAACGGGCGCGCGCCGGTCGCGGTGGTCAGGCGATCACCTCGACGCGGCCCGTCTCGAGCGAGGTGCGAAGCGCGAGCGCGATGCGCAGCGTGTCGACGCCGTGCGCAAGACTCACGGGCACGTCGGCCTCGCCGCGCGCGGCCGCGAGGAACGCGCGCATCTCGTCGAGGAACATGTCGTTGCGTGCGAAACCCGCGTAGCTCGTCGAGCGCGCGGCGCCTCCGTCCTCCCCGTACCAGGTGAGCGAGGGGCGGAGCAGGTCGACCTCGGCGGTCCCTCGCTCGCCCCGAACGACACAGGTCCGCCGTGCGGGCCGGCTCCGGAAGTCGAGGTGGAGGTGCGCGGGGAGAGGCCGTCCACCGGTCTCGAACTCGAGCAGCGCGCTCGCGGTGTCCTCGACGTCGACGTCGAGATCGCTCACGTGCCCGCCGACGGCGAAGACGCGCCGCGGCATCCCGAGCAGCCAGTGGAGGTAGTCGAGCTCGTGGATCTGGGTGAGCACGACCCCGCCGCCGAGGTCGCGGCGAGCCGCGTAGGACCGGCGGTAGTCCTCGTAGGGGTGGTACGCGGGCAGGTAGTCCGCCTCGGTCGCGCACACGGTGACGACGCGCCCGAGCGCGTCGCGACCGATCAGCTCGCGGAGCTCGAGGAGCGCAGGGTGGAAGCGGTGCTGGCACCCCACCGCGACGGTCGCGCCGCGTCGCGCGGCGAGCTCCACGAGGGCGTCGAGGCCGTCGAGCGAGTCGGACACGGGCTTCTCGACGAGTACGGCAGCGCCCGCACGGATCGCTTCGTCGACCACGGGGAGGTGGAGGCTCGTCGGATTGCTCACGACGACGACGTCAGGGCGGGTCGCGAGCGCGTCG
>Ga0307374_10005166_pt1 | contig 21292 bp, 17 predicted proteins | sample OX3MG_FD_202532 | JGI IMG/M metagenome (GOLD analysis project Ga0307374, IMG submission 202532) | Soil microbial communities from Risofladan, Vaasa, Finland - OX-3 | ecosystem: Environmental > Terrestrial > Soil > Coastal area > Acid sulfate soil | place: Finland: Risofladan, Vaasa | collected...
CGCCGTTCCGGTGCACCATCGTGAACTCGGAGTCGCCGTCGAACATGGAGAGATAGCGTCCATCGTGGACCGGCGTCGTGAAGACCAAGGACCCGGACGTCGATTGGTCGGGAACCACTTCGTCCGATGCCTGGCCGACGCTCGGATCACGCTCGATGACCAGTCGAGAAAGCTGGTCGACGAAGACCCGATTTCCGCAAACCGGCGCGTTGGGCCGCCGGGCGGCCAGCCGCAACGACCAGTACACGTCGAGCAGTGGAATCCCGTGAGCACGCCGACCGCTGCTGTCAGCCCCTTCGATGAGGTAGCGGCGCACCTGGTCGGCGGTCAGGGTCGGATCCCAGCTGAAGAGCAGCCCCGCAGCCCCAGTCACGAGCGGGGCTGCGAAGCTCGAGCCGCTGTCCGGATGAACGCCGGCAACGTCCATGACGGTCACAGCATCACCGGGGGCAGCAATGTCGATCCGTCCAGTGCCGGTCGCGAATCTGGACAGGCTGCCCGGGGTAGCGCCAGCCCCAGTGACGATCAGCCCCGGCAACGAATCGGCGATGGCGGTCAGCGTTGACCAATACGTGTCTCCCACCTCAGTCATATTCCCGGCGGAGATGACCCACAGTGGCGAAGGTCCCGGACTCTGATACCTAACTCCATCCGCGATTACGTGAGCGACCTGAGCCCGCTCGAGCGTCTGTTTCGAAGTGTGTGGATCGGCCTGAACGCCGTTCACGCCCAGCGAGATGTTGATCACGCGGGCGTGATGCATCAGAAGCCCGTTCACCGCTGTGAACAAGCGATCGTTACTTTCCATTTCCTGCAGCACGAGATGCCCGGATTGGTCGAATCCTATATCCTGGTACGGGCCGCCATCGGACAATCGATCAGAGATATCGTACATCTCGAGTTTCGCATGCCACATCATGCCGGTCATCCCGGAGCCGTCGTTCCCTTGCGCCGCGATGACCGACGCGACGTCAGTACCGTGCATGAAACTATCGGCCGGAATCATCGGGCTTTCCGGTGCTACATTGGGAACGATGTCTCCGACACGGTGCACCCCCAGGTCGATCTCTCCAACCCGGGTCGTATCTCCGGTGATGCACCCCCACGCCAGTGGAGCATCGACCGCCTCCAGTGCCCACGTTCGGCGCGCCGGATTCCCGAACGCTGCATTCGGATCCAACTGCCAATCGGATCGCCGCATGCCCGGTCCGTCGCTCGGCCTCAGCGACGTCGTTCCACCGATGGTCACGGAATTCGGCATCGCCCACCGGACGATCGGGTTCGCCCGCAACGCGTCGATCGCTACAAAGAGTCGATTGTTTGTCGTGTCATCGGGCACGTGAATCAGATAGAGTCCGTCGCCAGTTGAGAATCGGTGGCCGCCCACCACGGTGCCAGCCACGCCGTCGACCGCGGCCTGCCGCTGCGCCTCGGTTGCCGTAGCGGCAAAGCGGAGCATGACAATGTCGCGCATGAAGACACTGCCCCAGCGCGTGGCGTCCGTCGTCAGGTTAACGGAATCGAACAACGTCGCCGGCACGGAATCCGGCGGAGTCAGGGGAACCGGCGCCCCGCCGGTCACGTCGCTGGCCCATAGCGTGAGGCTGAACGACTTCACACCTGGGTGCACGGCCACGTCGATCCATACGATTCCCGACGTCGTGTCCGGTGCCAACAACTGCCCGCCGCCGGGGAACAGGCTGCTGTCGATGACCCACACAGCGGCGTTGGCGAACTGGCTGGCCGAGCGGCCGATGGTGGAATCGGCGTTCGCATAACTGAGATACTCCGATGTGTGCACGTTGCGCGCCAGCCCGGGCGGGCTGGTTACCTCGAGGCTGTCCTCCCACCCGAGCAGCAGCGCGGGTGGAACGAGCGGCCGCGTTCCCGCGTTGCGCAGACGAACCGGTAGCCGCACCGCGCCCGCGAGCGACAATGGTGGTCCCGCGGGCACAATGCGAAGGTCACCGCACGCCGGAACCAGCGTTGTGTCCGCGGGCAGAAACGCGGCCGCACCGGGTCTTCCGATGCTCACATCGAAGCGGCCACAACCGGTGACCTGGGCTCCCCCGGCCAGATCGCTGGGGGCTGGCGCGCGCCTCGCACCGGCTCGCGGAGCCGAGGGAAGCGGATGGTCGCACGCCAACACCAGCACTACAACCACCGCCGCGCGCACGCCGCGTTGAGCCATCGATGCTCTGGTCATCATGGGTCTCGAAATGGAAGGAGTGGTGCAGTCTCCGCACGCCCCATGTCGCGCGGACGCTCCCTACCCGCCTGTTCGGACCGAATTAACAAGTGCGTAGCGGACCTGAGGCATGCGATTGAGGACGCCAATGGCGGCGAATAACTCCGCATTTGTGCTGGTCGAAGGCAGCCGGATGAGGTAAATGCCATCACCGCTTTGCCCGGAGAGGCGTCGGCCGCCAACCACGACTCCGTGCACCGCTGTGATTGCTGCTTGGCGGTCACGTTGGCTCGCTGTCACCTGGAATCGGATCATGATGACGCCGCGCATGAACTTGTCGGCAATGCCGGGTTCCGTGGTAAGGCTCGAATCCGCGTACAGCCACGCTGGCACCGAGTCGGGCGGTATCGCGGGCACACCGGCGAGCACCACTGGGCGCGAAACCGCCGAGCTCCCGACAACCGGTGAAGGAGCAACGCAGTGAGCCGTTGCCAGAACCGCCATAACGGTCCCGATGATCGCCCACGTCGATCTGCCACGCGACGACGCGGTATGCACCATATCGACTTCCATCGTTGTGGGCCATCTCCCGACCCGTGCCCATCAGGCAACTGGGCTCCGAACGGTCGGCGTCGATCATTGCGGAGTGGAGGGCGACCCTAGTCGCCTTGCGAAGGCTGCGGGGAGCTTAAGCACTTGTCAATAGCTACGTCATCCGCTTTCGTGCGGCGCTCGCGCCCTTTCGCCAAGTTACAGTAGTCGATGTCGCCATCTCAATTTTGCGGCGATATGTGGAGTATGAGAGGAAGGTCGGAACTCCGGCACGTGGACCTTCAAGTACTTGTGCATGTGGTGACGTGACCCCTGAGCGCTGATCCAGTCGTCACGTCCCGACCGGACCAGACTTTCCGGACCCAGGCCGCGTCGGGCGCCTCCACACAGAGCCTTTCGTTGCAACGGCCTTCCGGAGCCGGGCCCGGTCTCAGGGACCCACGCCCCCCGCTTGCGCTCGCCCGATTTGTTCTACAATATAGAACCATGAGTACAGCCACCCTCGGTTCACTGGAACTCGCGGTCCTCCTCGCCGTCGTCCGGCTCGGCAACGACGCCTACGGCCTGGCGATCCGCCGCGACCTGTCCGCCCGGACGCATCGCGACTACTCGGTCGGGGCCACGTACACGACACTGCAGCGGTTGGAGGAGAAGGGCTTTCTCACTTCCAAGACTTCGGACCCGCTGCCAGTGCGCGGCGGCCGATCGCGCCGGCACTTCGCCGTCACGGGCGCCGGGCGGAAGGCCATCCGCAACGCCCAGCTGGTGTCCGCCTCGATCTGGGCGGGGATCGGAACGCCGAGTATCCCGGAGCCAACATGATCACGCCGCCGCGCACTGCCGAATTGTTCCTCGATGCGCTCGCCGAGGAGACTGCGTTCCGGGAGGACCTCGTCGGGGACTTCGCGGAGGAGTTCGCCGATCGCGCGCGCCGCGACGGCACGCGCGCCGCGCGGTTCTGGTACTACCGGGAACTATTGCGGACCACACCCCATGTCTTGAGCAATTGGGTGTCTGGGCTGAAGGCCTCGGATGCAGTACGGCTTGTGTCGATCGCCTTCTCGTCGCTCACCTTTCTGCTCGTGCTCGATCTGTTGCCCGCGGTGATGATCGTGAGCATTGCCAGAACCTTTGGCTTCGCGCATGGCTTTCCAATCGGGGCGCCGCGCAGTATCACGCGGCTCCTGATTGAGATGGCGATCGCGATCCCCAACGCAGCCCTGGGTGGCGTAATTGCCGCTTATCTCGGCGACCGGACTCCGCTCCTTAGCGGGCTCGCCCTGGGCGTGGTGTGGGCCGGCACGGCGTTCCTGGTGCGGTTCATTGTCGCCCTTTCCGGTCATGGCGCATTCGGGTTGGCGACGATTGGAATGGCCGGCATCTCCGGAATCCTGATCCTTGGCTCCACGGTACTCGGTGCGATGTTTCGCGTGCGGGTCAAGCGGCCAAGGGCAACTGCCGGTTCATAGGTCACGCAGGGTGCCGGACCGACCTGCATCGCCGTGAGGCCGGGCACCGAGCCCTGTCTGATGCTCTGGCTCTCTGAGGGTTAGTCGTCCCGTCACCAATACGATTTCCATGCGGTTTTGTCGGCACATCTCCCAGAGCTGCTGTCCATGGAACGTGAAGTTCGCGCGGGAGGTGAAGGAGCCAAGCTTCCAGCCACGGCCGGCGATTGCGGGGAAGAACGCGAATACGCTGGCGACCGAACTCCTCGCCATGAGCGAAGACGCATTCCGCACCGCGTTCAAGGGCTCGGCGATGAAGCGGGCGAAGCTGGCGGGGCTGAGGCGAAATGCAGCGGCGTTGGTGGCGAACGACGCGGCTCGACCCTAACAGCGATCGTCACGATACGGATGGGCGAGCCTACCGATGTCGCCACGACGCGCTGCGCCCCGTTAACAAAGCAGAACCGGCGGCTTTCCATAATCGAGTCACTGCCCGAACACGACGTCGGCATCGCCACCGCTCCCGCCCGGCCTGCCGTCCGCGCCGTACGACATCAGGATGTAGCTCTGTGCGCCCGCGCTGACCTCGCGACGGTAGACGTAGGCATTCCCCCACGGGTCGGTCGGGACGTGCGTCACGATGTACGGCCCCCACCAGTCGTCGGACTTCGGCGCCAATACGGGTGGCATCCGGAGGGCGTCGAGACCCTGCGCGGATGTCGGGTACTCCCCACTGTCATGCCGGTACGCCTCCAATGCCGCACCGATCGCATTCATGTCCGATTGCGCTGTCGCCCGTGGGTCCCGCATCGACCGGAACCATTGCGGCGCGACGAACGTCGCGGCGATCCCAATCGCCAGCACACCTGCAAGGGCTCCGAGAATGGTCGGCCTCCACGTGTTAGGACGCACGTTATTCGACCGTGGTGCAGTCGGTCGTGCGCCCAACGCCAGGCGGCCACGGGTACACTTCGCTGATCTGCGATGGGCCCAGATCGAACGGGGACGAAGGCGGGTGCGCTGCGACCCCTGCGGTCTTGGTAGGGCGCGGCCGCGGGATCCCAGTGGACGCGTGCAGGCTGAACCCGCAATAGTCCCACCCATATCCCACGAAGCCGCCGTAAATGCTCGTCCGGAGGTTCCGTACCGCCCGGAGGTCACCCGTATCGAGGTGCGCTTCGACCGAGTCGAGCGAGAAGGCGGGCCGCCCGTACCTCCGCGCGTAGTCGTCGACCCATTGCGACAGTAGGCGAATGTACGTCAGCTCCGTCACCCGGGGCGCGACCTCGATGCGGGGCGTGTCGCGGATCTCGTGCACGCGCCACCCCAGCCCGATCGCGCAGGCGGCCACCGCGGCGAGACCAATCGCCGTTCGGCGCGTGATCCACCCCGCTGACATCGTCTACTCCTGCCGCATGACGTCCATCGGGTTCGTACGCGCGGCCCGCCGCGCCGGGACCATCGTCGCCACGATCGCGGGCACCAGAAGCACGACAGCCGCGACGACGTACGTCGACGCGTCGTGGACACCGACGCCGTAGAGCAGCGAGCCGAGGAGGCGGGCCGCGGCCCACGCGCCGGTGAGCCCGAGCAGCAAGCCGACGGTCGCCACGTACAGCAGCTCCCGCGACGCGAGCGTAGCGAGATCGCGTCCGGTTGCGCCGAGGGCGGCGCGGATCCCGAACTCGATACGCCGTTGCGCCACCGAGTACGCGATCCCCCCGTACACCCCCACCACCGCCAGCACCAGGGCCAGGCCGCCGAACAGCGCGATCAGCACCGTGTCGGTGCGCGGCACGGCCACCGATTGACGCACCACGTCATCCAGCGTACGAACATCGTACACCGGCTGCAACGGATCCACGGCGTGGACGCCGTCGCGGAGTCGCGCCAGCAGAGCGGCCGGCGGCAGCGCGCCGCGCGCTACGAGCGCCACGGACACCGGTGGTGCGACCTCGATCGGCACGTAGACCTGCGGCCCGGGACGCCGATTCAGTCCGAAGAAGCGCACGTTCGCCACGACGCCGATGACGGTCATCTTCGCCGAGCGACCGCTCCACGAGATCCAGCGGCCGAGCGGATCGCCTCCCGGCCAGAGGCTGTCGGCGAGCGCCCGGTTGATGATCGCCGCGCGCGGAGAGGCGCCGTCGGTATCGAGAGCGTCGTCGCCCGCGCTGAATGTCCGCCCCCGAAGGAGCGGAATGCCCATCGCCGCGAAGTAGCCGCTCGAAACCACCAGATACGTCGCCATGCGCGGGCGCTCCGTCTTCGGCCGGTCCGGCACGCCCTCCGCGGAGATGCCGAGTCCCATCGCACTCGGCGCGTCCAGCGGCAGGGCCCCCGTGGCAGCGACCGCCTGGATGCCGGGGGCGGTGCTCACTCGCTCGAGTATGGACGCGATGCGCTGCCGCCGGACGGTGGTCGGCGGCGCCGGCGAGCCGAAATCGAGTCGGAGCGTCGCCGCATGATCGACGTCGAACCCGGTCCGCACGCCGGTCAGACGGCGGAAGCTCTGGAGCATCAGGCCCGCTCCGACCAACAACATCACGGTCAGGGCCAACTCGGCGACGAGCAACACACGACGCGCGCCGTTCCGGCCTTGCCCGCCGGCGCCCGTCGCACCGGCTCCACGCACCGAATCCGCGAGGTCGCTCCGCGAGGTCGTCACCGCGGGCCAGAGTCCGAAGCCGATCCCCGTCACCAGCGCGAGGCCGGCCGCAAATGCCAGAACGCGGAAATCGAGCTCGGGTGGCGCGAGGCCGGCCAGCGTGGGCGGCATCACGGTCGAGAGGAGACGAAATGCCGCGGGAGCGACGGCCACGCCGATCGCCGTTCCCGCCAGGGACAGCAGCACCGCCTCGGTGAGCAGCTGCCGGATGACACGCCCGCGACTCGCGCCGAGCACGGCGCGCAGCGCGATCTCGCGGCGCCGCAGCGCGGCCTGCGAGAGGAGCAGGTTGGTCACGTTGACGCAGCCGATAAGGAGCAGGAGGCCCGTGGCGCCGAGCAGGACGAGCAGCGTGACGCGACGATCCCCCACGAACGACTGCTGCAGTGGAACCGCCGTCTGCTCCCATCTCTCCTGCTCCTTCTGCGCCCAGTCCTTCATCCACGCCGGAGGGTGGGTGCGTGGATCGGCATGCCACAGCGAGTAGAGCCGGGCGTTTGCCTGGTCCACCGACACACCGGGTGCCAGCCGCGCGATCGTGTTCGGCTGGGGCGGGAACCCGCGCGAGAAGTCGAGCACCGGCGGTGGAAACGGGACGGGAATTGGCACCCAGAGGTCGCTCCGGTCGGGGAAGGTGAACCCCGCCCGCATCACGCCGACCACCGTGAACGGATTCCCGTCCAGCGAGATGGCTTTGCCGAGCATGTCGCGGCCGCCGAAATGGGTTTGCCAGAACCCGTACGAGAGTACGGTGAGCCTTGGCCCGCCTACGCGCGCCTCGGAATCTGAGAACACTCGGCCGACGATGGGGACTGCCCCCAATACGTTGAAGAGATCCGCCGAGGCGTGGCCTACGGTCACGCGCGCGGGACGCTCCGGGTCGAACAAGTTGGCCGTCGTGCTGAAGTACGCCGCGATGCCCGAGATCAGCCCGGGCATCGCGCGCATGTTCGCCCACGTGGGCTGGAAGTCGTCGCGCGTGGGTCCGGTCAGGTCGCGGTACGGCGAAGGCAGCGTGACCGACGGCATCAGGACGAGTTGCCCCGCGTCCTTGAACGGGAGCGGCCTGAGCATGGCGGCGTCCACCGCACTGAACATCGCGGTCGTCGCGCCGACCCCGAGCGCAAGCACGACGAGCACCGTGGCGGTGAAGCCTGGCTGCTGGCGAAGCCGGCGGAGTGCATACTGGACATCCTGTGCGACGTTACCGACCGCTTCGAGGCGGAAGCGGCGCTTGAGCCGGCGTCCGTCGTCTCGGCGGAGTTTGGCGCGGACCATGTCAACGTCGCCGAAGCGATTGCGGAGGCCCATCTCGACGTCCGGCTCCGGCAGCCCTCGCGCGCGCAGGTCGTCGCGCAGCCGCGCGAGGTGGTCGGCCAGCTCGTCGTCCACGTCCGCGTTCGCGTCGGGGCCGAAGAACCGTGCGTACCGCCGCCACATCGGCTCACGCGTCCGCATCGCTCAGCCCTCCGCCGGCGCCGCCGACGGTCCGGGCGCGTCCAGCGCGGCGCCCATCGCCTGCGCGAAGCGCGTCCAGGCAGCGGTTTCGTGCCGCAGCTCCTTCCGCCCTGGCGTCGTGATCGTGTAGAACCGGGCCCGTCGGTTGTTTTCGGACAGGCCCCACGCGGCTTCGATCAATCCGCGTTCCTCGAGGCGATGGAGAGCCGGATAGAGCGTCCCTTCTTCGACCTTGAGCGCTTCGCCCGTGGCTCCTTCGATCCATCGAGCGACGCCGTACCCGTGGATCGGCCCCCAGCTCACCGCGCGCAGGATCAGGACGTCCATCGTACCGCGGAGGATGTCCACCGGACCGCCCATCGTACCCTCCATAGAATTTCTATGGGGCATCTTGCCGGCGGTCCCATAGAAACGCAAGGGGGGCAACCTGGGGTCGCCCGACCAATGTCTGCTAACGCGGCTTGCCGGCGAGGGTTCGGCCACCCGTTGCCAACGGAATCACAATACACCTCTGTCGGCACATCTCCCAGGAGGTGTGCCCCTGGAACGTGAAGTTCGCGCGGGAGGTGAAGGAGCCGAGCTTCCAGCCGCGGGCGGCGATTGCCGGGAAAGATGCGCGGACGCTGGCCGCGGAGATCCTCGCGATGAGCGAAGACGCATTCCGCGCCGCGTTCAAAGGCTCGGCGATGAAGCGGGCGAAGCTGGCAGGCTTGAAGCGGAATGCGGAGGTGATGCTCCGGAACGCCCACCCGTAGAGGCAAGCACCTCGGACGGCCTGGGCGCCGACGCGATGCGGTGTGATTCGGCCTTGACGGATCCGGAGGAAATTCGCACTTTCTTCACTAACTTGGTTTGTGGAGAAGCCATGCCCCGCACCGCCAACGATCTCCTTCACGGCACGCTCGATGTGCTCGTCCTCAAGACCCTCTCTTGGGGACCGATGCACGGGTACGGCATCACCACGTGGATCGAGCGGAACTCCGGCGAAGAACTCGACATCGTCGACGCGGCGCTCTACAAAGCCCTGCACCGACTCGAGGCGGCAGGTGCCGTGACCGGCACGTGGGGCATGTCCGAGAACAACCGGCGGGCGAAGTACTACTCCCTCACGTCCAAGGGCCGGCGGTTGCTCCAGGCCGAGCTGGCCACGTGGCGCCGCTACGTGGCCGCCGTGTCCGGCGTGCTGGAGACGCCATGAGACGCCTCTTCGGTTCGGACAAGCTCCCGCCCGGCGTGCGGCGCATCTTCCGGCTGCCCTGGAGCCGCCGTGAAATGCGCCGCGACCTCGACGACGAGGTGCAGTTTCATCTACAAATGCGCATCGACGAGCTGCGCGCGTTCGGCATGAGCGAACATGACGCCGAAGCGGAGGCGCTCCGCCGCCTCGGCGACGACCGCGAGCTGAAGGCATACTGCCTGCGCGTCGACGAGCGGCGTGCGGTGAGCGATCGGGCGATCGGATGGCTGCGGGACCTCGGACAGGACCTGCAGCTTGCCGTGCGGCAGGCGCGCCAGCGGCCGGCCTTCACGACCTTGGCCGTGCTCACCCTGGCCGTCGGCATTGCCGTCGTTACCGCAACCTTCAGCTTCGTCAACACCGCGCTCTACCGGGCGCTGCCCTACCCCCTAGCGGATCGTTCTGTCGCCATCATCGCGTCCCCGAACGACTGGCCCGGCAACCTTCCGCCCGCGGCCGTCGACCTGCTGCGGCACGACACACGCTCGTTCGCACGCGTGTCCGCGTTCTACGACGTCGGGGAACGCTTCGAAATGGCCAACCGCGTGGAGCCGCTGACCGGAACAGCCGTCGACACCGGCTTCTTCACCACGCTCGGCGCGCACCCTGAGCGTGGCCGATTCCCCACCGCCGCGGAGATCGCACAGAGTGCCCCGTATGCTGTGATCAGCCACCGCCTCTGGTCCGGCGAACTGAACGCGGACCCAAGCGTCGTAGGGCGCGCGCTGCGGTTCGGCAAGCACCTGTACACGGTCGTGGGCGTGATGCCGCCCCACATCAACTACGGCGTCGGCGGCCGCACCGACGTCTGGCTGCCGCAGCCGATCGCCAGCGATTCCGGCAGGTACTACTTCGCGTTCGCCTGGCTGAAGCCCGGGGTGACGCTTCGACAGGCTCGAGCGGAAGTCAGCGTGACCAGCGCGCAAACCGTTCGCTCCGACCGCAGCCGCTACCGCCGTCTCAACCTGTATGTCAACGATGAAATGGTCGTGCGGCGCATGCAGGCCCAGGGGCGCGCGCTGATGCTGTTCTTCGGGGTCGCCGCGTGTGTGCTGCTCATCGGTTGCGCGAACGTCACGACGCTGCTGCTCATGCGAGCGACCGAACGGCGGCGAGAAATGGCCGTTCGTGCGTCGCTCGGTGCGGGCCGGGCACGACTGGTGCGACAGGGCCTCACAGAGAGTTTCCTCCTCGCCGTGATCGCGGCTGGGGCCGGCACGGTCTTGTCCCTGGCCTGTATTCGCCTGGCGGGCGCCGCCTTCCCGAACGGTTTCGGAACCTGGTTCCGTCTTGGCGTCGATGCGCACGTGCTGCTCTTCGTCATCGGCATCTCGGCAGCCGTCGTCTTCCTCGTCGGGCTCACCCCCGCACTTGACGGCACGCGCTTCGACATTTCGGCGACGCTCAAAGCCGGCGGTGGCTTCGGGGCGACGTCCGCCCGCACCCTGCACCGGGGCCAGCGCGCCATCGGCGTGCAGGTAGCGGTGGCCGTCGCTCTCCTGATCACCGCCACGCTGCTCGGCGCCAGCTATCGCAACATCGCGACCGCCGACCCGGGCTACCGCCCTGATGGCGTGCTCGGCGTGTGGCTGCAGGCGGACTCCAACGTGAACGCCGAGGGACGCACCCTCACCGTAGCGCTCGCCGCCAACTCCGCGGTGCGATCCGTCGCCCGCGTCGGCCAGTTTCGGCAGTTTCAGGATTCCGCGGCCAAGGCCGGCTTGCTGGATTCGATCTATTGGACCGACGCCCCTATGGCGGTGAGCACGGCCGGCCGGAGCGGTATCCAGATGCACGCCGTGTCGGATGGCTATTTCTCGACGCTTGGTATTCCGCTGTTGCGGGGCCGAATGTTCGCCGCCACCGATACGGCGGGAACCCCGCTCGTGGCCGTCGTGAGCGAACGCGCCGCAACGGCGATCTGGGGTGGGCGCGGTGACGTGGGGCGAACGTTTCGCCTCGGGCGGAGTGGTCCGGTGATCACCGTTATCGGGATCGCGGGCGACGTCCACGATCCAACGGAGACCGGCGTCGGCCTGAGCCTCGCTGGCCACTCCGACCTCTACTTCAGCGACGGGCAGGCGGTGGGGCCCCGCGGCGTGGTCGAGGTGCTGGTGCGGCCAACGGCCGGGCAAGGAGCGGCGATCGCCGCGGTGAACGAGAAGATCCGCACCGCGCTCCCGGACCTCGATGCGTTCATCATCAGGCCATACGTCGAGACAGTCAGCGAGGCCCCGATAATCCTTCGCATCTTCGGCGGCGTAATCGGCACGTGCGCGGCGATCGCCCTCGCGCTCTCCCTCGTCGGCATCTACGGCGTGGTGGGCTACAGTGTCACGCAGCGCACCCGTGAGATCGGCATCCGCGTCGCGCTCGGCGGGACGATGGCGCAGATTCGCCGGCACGTGATGCTGGGCAGCTTGCGGGTGACGGCCGTTGGGCTCGTAGTCGGCGTGCTGTTCGCGCTCGGGCTCGCGCGACTGCTCCGGGCGTGGATGCTCGGGGTGTCGCCGACTTCGCCCACGGTCTACCTGGCGGCGTGCGTCGTGTTTGCAGGAGCGGCGTTTCTGGCCGGATACGTGCCAAGCCGCCGCGCCGCGCGCGTGGATCCCATGGAGGCGCTGCGGGCGGAATGATGACCGAGTTTCCGGAAGAAAGCCCGGGGACTCGACGAAGCAAACCCACTGGCCCCAACCCTAACGCCTTGTGGGAAAGAGCGTACCCCCGCCCGTCTCCAACGGAATCGCAATACGGTTATACTGGCACTCCTCCCATTCCTGCTGGCCTTGGAACGTCAGGTTCGTGCAGGAAGCGACGGAGCCGAGTTTTGAGGCGCAGCCGGCGATTGCGCGTTCTGTCCCACAATCCGGCCGAAGAGTGAGGGGCGAGACAACACCGGCGAACCGGCTCCGCCTGGCCCCGACTTGGTGCTGGAACAGGACGAGAAGCGCGCCGCGCCGAACTACTCCGCCCGCATAGCGATCGTCGGATCCACGCGGGTGGCCGCGCGCGCGGGGACCACGCTGGCAGCGACGGCGAGCACGGCCCACACACCGATGGCCGCGCCATACGTGAGCGAGTCGTACGCCGTGACGCCGAACAGCCGGCTGGCCAGTACGCGCGCGAGCGCGACGGCGCCCGCCGTGCCGAGCACGAGACCAGCCAGCGTGAGCAAGGCCGACTGGCGTGCCACCAGACGCACCACCGCCGTCCGCCGCGCCCCCAGCGCCATGCGGATGCCGATCTCGCGGGTCCGCTCCGCCACGGCGAACGCCACCACGCTGTAGAGGCCGATCGTGGCGAGGACCGCGGCGAGCGCGGCCAACACGCCGACGAGCCGCGCGAAGAGCTGCTGCGCCGCTACCGATCGGCGGGCGATCGCCGCATAGTCCTCTGCCGTCGGCACGGGCAGCCCCGGCGCTTCCCGCGCCAGGATGTCGCGCAGGTCGCGACGCAGGTCCTCACCCCTTCTGGGTGAGCGCACTACGAGCGCGAACCCGGCATTCATCATGGACGCCATGAAGCCCGTGGCGGCCGCGGCCGGCATATACACGGCGAGTTCGTTCGGATCCTCAGGACCGGCGACGCGCACGCCCTCGGTCACCCCGACGACCGTCGCGAGCTGCGGCGGTCCGAAGCTCGGCAGCTGAATCTGCCGGCCGACCGCCTGCGCACTGCCGAACAGTTCGCGTGCCGCACCGGCGCTCAGGATCGCCACGTGCGCCGCCGGATCGTCGAACTCCGCGGCGGTGAACGCGCGCCCGCTCCGCAGCGGGATCCGGAGCACGCGGAAGAAGTCCGACGATACGGTGACTGTCGTGGCCGGCACACCACCGCGCCGGCTCGTGTCGCCGGCCGCGTGCAACGACCCGCCATTGATGAACTGTCCCATCCCGGGCAGCCATGAAGCGATCGCCACACCTTGGACACCCGGGAGCGCCGCCGTCCGGTCCAGTACGCCCCGCCGCAACGCCAGCAGACGGTCCGGCGCATAGCCCTGCGGCCGCGCGTCGATCCAGAACACGGACACCTGTTCGGCATCGAACCCCAGGTGAACTTGGGCGGCGTTGTACAGCGTGCGCCCCAGCAGGAGAGCGCCGACCACCAATGCGAGCGCGCCGCCGATCTGGATGACCGTCAGTGAGCTGCGCCCGGCCGTACGCCCGCGCGCCTGGTTCCGCGAGGCCGTCTTGAGGTCGCGCATCGGGTCGTGGCGCAGCGCGGCGACGGCCGGCGCCAGCCCGCACAGCAAGCCCGTGGTCACGCACAGCACGGTCGCCAACACGAGCACCCGCCCGTCGAGCATCAGGTGCCGGTACTGCGGAAGGCCCTCCGGTTTGACCGAGGCGAAGATCCGGGCCAGCAACCATGCGATCACGAGGCCCAACGCTCCACCGGCGAACGCCAGCACGGTGCCTTCCACCAGGTGCTGCGCCACGAGGCGCGTGGCCGACGCGCCGAGCGCGCGGCGCACCGCCAGCTCTTCGCGGCGGCGCGTCCCACGGAGCAGCAGGAGGTTGGCCACGTTGGCGCAGGCAATCAGCAGGAGAAGCGCGACGATCCCGAGCAGCGTCTGGACCAGGTCCACCACCCGCTGGCGCCCGAAGGTGCGCTGGCCCAGATCCGGATTCACCACCGCATGGCACTGTGTGTACACGCCGTTGATGCCCGGATATGCGGCGACCAGCATGTTGAGCCGGCGATTCACGTCGTTCTGCGCCGACTCTGGAGTGACGCCGCGGCGCATACGCCCCAGCAGGTGCTGGAATGCGTTCACGCGCCGGTCGCCGAGGTCGAGGGGCCGGTGGGTGAGCACGCCGTACGCCGCCGTGGGGAACCACAGGTCGACGGCGCCGGTGCGATCGGTGCCGCGGAACCCGGGCGGTGCCACCCCGATGACGGTGAACACGATGCCGTTGACGGTGACGGGGCGTCCGAGCACCTCACGGGCGCCGTCGAACGCCGCCCGCCACAACGAGTCGCTGATCACCACGACCCGCTCCTCCGACCGCGGCTCGAGTTCGGCGGCCGAGAAGGCCCGCCCCAGGCGAGGCGTGGTTCCGAGTACGCCGAAGTAGTCGCCGAGCACGACGTCGGCGTCGAGTTGGGTGGGCTCGATGCCGGGAGCTGAGAGCTGGGCTTCGGCCTCCGTGTATCCCGCGAGACCGGAGAACGACTTTACCGTGGCGGCGAGGTCGGCGAAGTTGGGATACGACATTCCCGTCGGCATGATGCCGTTCTTTGTTATCTGCTCGAAGTCCACGGTCACCGCTCGCCCAGGGTCGCGGACCCCGGGCACGGGGCGATACAGCGCCCAGTTGGCCCAACTGTACACCGCCGTCGTGGCGCCGATGCCGATGGCGAGCGTGAGCACGACCACACTGGTAAAGGCCCGGTGCTTGGCGAGCGACCGGATGGTCATGCGCAGATCCGTGAGCAGCGCGTCGAGGGCCCCGGTCCCGCGCTCGGCGCGCACGTCTTCCTTGTAGCGCTCCACGCCCCCGAACTCCGCCATGGCGCGGCGACGCGCCTCGTCGCGGGGCACACCGAGGCTTACGTAATGCTCGGTCGCCATTTCGATGTGGCTCTGCATCTCGCGGGCCATCTTCTGCTCCACGCGGCGACGGGTGAACAGGGCGCGCAGCCAGAGCGTGAATCGGGCGGTCCCGCTCATGCGAGCCCCTCGGCGGTGGCGTCCAGAATGCGATCGACCGCGGTCGCGAAGTGGCGCCAGCTCTCCACCTCCTGGCCGAGCGTGCGCGCGCCGGATCGCGTGAGTGTGTAGTACTTCGCCTCGCGATTGTTCTCGGTGGTGGCCCAGTCGCTCTTGATGAGCCCGCGCTTCTCGAGGCGGTAGAGCGCCGGATAGAGCGAGCCCTGCCCCACCTTCAGGGCGTCGGCGGACAGCTGTTGGATCCGCTGACTGATGCCCCACCCGTGCATCGGCGCGAGCGAGAGCGCCTTGAGCACGAGCAGATCGAGTGTACCCTGGAGGACGTCGGCAGACGGTGGCACCGCCTCTCCTGTCGAATGGACGAGGGAGTATGGGGCGACTTTTGTCGGACGTCGAGGGAAAGCTGACGCGCGTCGCCTCGCACTTGGACCCTCACGCGCACTGGCCCCGCGCGCAGGTACTGTTCGACTTTCGGCGTTGTGACGCGACCCCCGAACCCTGGTCGCCTCGCAACCTTGCGTATCTGACTGTCCTAAAATGGGGTAACCCGCTAGCGGATGCCGGGACCCTGAATGGGCGGCACTCCATACGGGGGGAAGGTCAACGGACCGGCCACCTAATTCGTTGATGATGAAAGCCTTCGGCTGCCGGTTGTCAGCGGAACCTCAAGATAGTTTTGTCGGCACGTCTCCCAGGAGGTGTGCCCGTGGAACGTGAAGTTCGCGCGGGAGGTGCAGGAGCCGAGCTTCCAGCCGCGGGCGGTGATTGCGGGGAAGGACGCGCGGACGCTGGCGACCGATATCCTCGCCATGAGCGAAGACGAATTCCGCACCGCGTTCAAGGGCTCGGCAATGAAGCGGGCGAAGTTGCCGGGCTTGAAGCGCAATGCCGCGGCGCTGCTCGCCGACGCATGAGGTGCCGGAGTAAGCGCCCCGCCACGCACGCGCCGCTTCAGGCCCGGCCCAGTTCGCGGATCGTGCCTCGCAGCCATTCCATCAGGTGAGCCCGTTGTTCCTCACCGAAGCTTCCCGGCACCACCGGCAACTGCGTGATCCGCAACCTGAGCTTTCGCGCCCGAACCAGCTCCTCGCCGAGCAGAACCCTGACGAAGTCCCGGTCCTTCTCTCGAAATGCGACCAGCTTGCTCGCCGCAAGATCATGGGCTTCGACGCAGCGTCCGATCAGGTGGCGCGTATTCGCGTTCTGCACGACCACGGCACGCCGCTGCCAGCCGGCGGGAAGCACGGCGGCCTGGATCGGCACGCCGTGGACGTAGAAACCGAACTGCGCGTGAAATGCGGAATCCATGCCGAGCATCGCATCGATCAGATCGACGTTGCCGTCGGAATGCGCCGGCGCGATGTCGGCCTCCGCGGACTGCCGTAGCGCCGGCGGCGCGTCGGGATACTGGCCGAGGATCGCCTGCGAACCGAAAACGAACACTTCGGTATCCTCGGCGACGTCGCACGCTGCGCGAATCGCGTGCTCCAACTGATCTCGCGTCATTCCTCGCTCGTCGCGTCGCGCGCCAGCTTCGCCAGGCTCGCGCGCTCGTCCGCGGCAAGCACGCTCATGAACGGCATCGATTGCCGCAGCCGCGTCATCCGCTCCCCCGGATCGACGAGCAGCGCACGAAGGCGGTTTGGCGTCGCGGTGCTGAGCAACTGAGCCCATTCTTCGAGTTCGCGACGCTCGCGCGGCGACGCGCGCCGCAACCGACGCTCGATGTCGCGCCCCGCACGATCGACGAGGCCGGGATCCCGCCTGATGAGCGTCGCCAGCGCGGCCCCGAGTGCCACCGCCTGCGCGTCGAGGTCCCCGTGCGTTCCAACGTGCCGGCGCTTTCCAGCCTGCGCTCGGGTCGAAGGGTGAAACGCGGCAGGCGGAGTTCCCGCGAGCAGAATGGCATCGCGGAGTGCGCGTACGCCGACCCCCGATCGCATCGCGAGCTCGGCGCGCGTCGCGCCGTGGATGGAGACCGTCACGTCGAACGCGCGCTCAATCGGGGCCAAGGCGTCCCGAAGTCCGACCGTGAGTCGCGGCAGCGCGTCGGGCGTTCCGAGCACAACGCACGTCACGGGTTCATCAGGAGCATCCGTGCCGGTCGCGATGGGCCCCTCGATCCAGACCGCCACAGCGTCCGGGACCTTCGCGGCGGCCTGGCGCAGCGCGTCGAGGAGTCGGTCGAAGGCCGACGCCTCCCCCTCGAACAGTGTGTGCAGCACCAGCGCGAGGGGATGCTCCTCCCGGACCCGGATCTGACGCTGGGCCCCGGTGCCAACGTGGCTCACGATCCCGGCCTGCTCCAGATGGCTCAGCGCCTTGTAGATCGACGTGCGGCCGAGCGCCGCTCGGCGCGCCAACTCGCCGGCCCCGAGTGGCTCACCTCCGGTTGCGAACAGCACCCGGAGCAGCCGGACGTTCGCTTCGGTGCCGAGCATGGCGTTCAGGGGATAGCGGCGGGCACTCTGGGGCTTGGCGGGTGGTCGCATGACTGGCGGTTGGACGGTAATGTGCTTTATAAGATACGTTCGTCTTATATAGAGCACAAGAGTCGTCTATAACACACATTCGCCCCCGTCTGCCCCCGCGCACCTCTTCCTGATGAGTGTAGCGCCGACCTGCGACTCCTGCGGACCCTGGCGATCCACCCGGCGAACTCGTATGCTGTGAATCGCATACGCTTTTGTGCACACTCCATCCTTCGCTTGGTCGTGGTCTATGCCCAAGAATCCCGCTGCGCCGCGGAGCCGGTCGCGACTCGTCGATGCACTGCGCCACGATGTGCTCTTCGGCGTCCGGATACTGCTCAAGAGCCCCGGCCTCACCATCATCCTGCTGCTGACGCTGGCCATCGGCATCGGAGCCACGACCGCTGCGTTCGGGGTCATCGATGCGGTCCTCCTCCGCCCGCTCCCCATTCGCGATCAGGACCGAGTCGTCGTCCTCTCGGCCACGAACGCCGCCCGCGGCAACACGCCCATAGGCCTTCCGAGTTCCGGAGTCGCCGGCCTCGCGGAATCGAGCGGCGCATTCGCGCGAGTCGCCCCCATCGCGCTGCAGGGAACGGTTCCCTTTGCCGCGCGTTTCGGCGATCGGCTGTTCCCGGTGACCGCAATGTTCGTCGGTGGGGATTTCTTTTCCGTTCTGGGCGCGCTCCCCGCCGCCGGCCGCCTGCTGAGCTCGGCCGATGATGCGCCGGGTGCAGGCCCGTCCGTGGTCCTCAGCTACCGCGCGTGGCAACGCGACTTCGGCGGCGACAGCTCGGTGATCGGAAAGTCCATTGCCATGATCAACGGACCGGAGACCATCGTCGGCGTCGCGCCGGCGGGCTTCGACTATCCCGCTGGAACCGACGTCTGGGTGGCCATGGCCCCCGTCGAGCGCATGTTCCCCAGCGCGCCCGGCCCCAACGCCGGGTTTCCCACGCAGGTCGTGGCTCGACTGCGCCCCGGGGTAACGCTCGTGCAGGCACGTGCCGCATTCGCGAACTATCTCGAGCGCTACCCGGCCCGCTCGCTCGGCGACTCCACCGCTCGCATCGCGCACGCCGAGTTGTTCGCGGCACGCGTCGTCGGGGACGTGCGGCCGGCGCTCGTGATTCTCTCGCTTGCGGTGGCGCTCGTGCTGTTGATCGCGCTCACCAACGCCGCCGGTTTGCTCGTGACGCGCGGCCTCGCGCGGCGTTCCGAGTTGGCCCTCCGGTCGGCGCTCGGGGCCGGCCGCGGCCGGCTCATTCGCCAACTGCTCACCGAGCACGCGTTGCTCGGCGCCAGCGCAGGAGCGCTGGGCGTGTGGATGGCCGTCGCGCTGCTCCGGATCGCGCCGCGCGTAGCACCATCGGGGCTGCTCCCTTCCGCGGGGGTCCGCCTCGACCTTCCGGTGCTCGCCTTCGCCGTCGCGCTCACGCTCGTCGCGGTGCTCGCGTTCGGTTTCGCCCCCGCGCTGCTAGCCACGCGGTCGGATCCCGAGGTCGCCCTCCGCGCCGGGGGCAGCAGGATCAGCGGCCGCCGGCACGAGGAGCGCGGGCGACGGCTGATCGTCGCCGCGCAGGTCGCGCTGGCCGTGGTCGTGCTCACGGGCGCCGGCCTCCTGGCGCGAAGCCTCGACCGACTCCAGCGGGTTGACCTGGGGTTCGCGCCGCAGTCGCTGCTCGTCGTCGGACTCGAGGACATGACGCCCTTCGACGCGCATACGCAGAGCTGGGCGCTGGGCGCGGCCCGGTATGACGCCGTGCTCGACGCCATGTCGTCTCAACTTCCGAAGGTGCACGGGATCGTCGGCGTGACCACACTCCTCGTGCGGCCGCTGTCCGGCACCGCATACGAGCTGCCCTTTGCAGCCAGTGGCTCGCCGAGCCGCGACACGGCGAACACGCCGCGCGTCGCGTGGCAGGCGGGGCTCCCGTCGCACTTCCACACCATGGGCACTCCGCTGCTGCGCGGCCGGGATTTCACGGCGGACGATGGTGCCGGCGCGCCGGCCGTGGCTGTCGTCAACGAGGCATTCGCCCGGAGGGAGTGGCCGGGACGCGACCCGATCGGACTCCGGGTACGGCTGAATCCTTCGGACAGCACGCAACCCTGGCGCACGGTGATCGGGGTGGCTGCGAACGCGCGCTTCCGAGGCGTCACGACCCCGCCCGAGCCCACGGTCTACGTGCCCGTGCGACAGACGGCGGTGGCCCCGATGTTCCTCGCCGTGCGGACCACCGGCGACGACCCGAGCATCGCGCTCGCTCCGCTCAAGCGCATTCTCCGCCAGAGCAACCCGTCGTTCGGCATCCGCGACGTCACCACCGGCGGCGCGCTGGTCGGCGAGCAGCTCTCGCGGCCACGCTTTCTTGCCGACACCCTCGTTGCCCTGTCCGGTGCGGCCCTGTTCCTCTCGGCCGTCGGCCTGTACGGACTGCTCGCCGCGGCGGTCCGCGAGCGTCGGCGAGAGATCGCCATCCGCATCGCGCTCGGCGCGACGCCAGCCGAGGTGCGCACGCTGATCATGCGGCAGGCGGCGTACATCCTGGCACTCGGAATCGTCGCCGGCACGGCGCTCTCGTTTGCGGGGACCCGCTTACTCGGGTCGGTGCTGTACGAGGTGAGCACGACGGACCCGCTGACGTTCGTCGGTGTCGCGCTGGCGCTGTTCGGTACCGCCGCCATTGCCGCGTATGCGCCCGCGGCGCGGGCGGCGCGTGTTGATCCGGCGACTGTTCTCAGCACCGAGTGACGATGCAGGCGAGGCTCCGTTGGCGGGCAATGGCGCCGTCGTCAGGTTGCCGCGTCCGACGCCGCATCCGCGCGTACGCCCTATGTAGGCTTCGTGGAACGAGTTCGTCCGCCCGTTTCCAGCGGAATCTCAATACAGTTTTGTCGGCACTCCTCCCAGGAGGTGTGCCCGTTCAACCGTAAATTCGCGCGCGACCTGAAGGAACCGCGCTTTCAGCCCCGCGCAGTGATCGGGGAGAAGGACGCAAAGACGTTGGCGGCCGAGATCCTCGCGATGAGTGATGACGAATTCCGTGTGGCGTTCAAAGGCTCGGCGATGAAGCGGGCGAAGCTGGCGGGCCTCCGCCGCAACGCTGCGATCGTGCTCGGCATCGAACCCGGCGGCGACCCACCGCGACGAACGTCTCGAGCCGCCGTGTCATCAGGACCTTGCGGTAGAATAGACGCCTGTGCGCGCTCAGACGGCCTGCGCGACCTTTCGCTCCTCGTGCTCGAACGCATCGGTAAATGCCTCAAGCTCCGCCGGCGTCATACCAATTTCCTTCCCGAGCTCCCGCCAGGCGCCGACGGCCCGTTCCACTTCACGCACCACGGTCCGCGCGGCGGCGTCAGGGATCCGGAAGTACTCCGCCGCCGACAGCAGCGCTGCAATGGAAGCGGCCGGACCCGTCTCCTCTGAGATCCATGTCTTCAACTCACGCGCCCGGTCGGGAAACGGGTTGATGTCGAAGGCCGGGGAGAGTCGCCACCGCCCGCGCTCCACATGCAGGAAGCCATGGTTGTGGAGGTGGTCGTCCACGTTGTTGATCAGAATGGAAAAGGCGATCCGCCGCCAGAGTTCC
>Ga0307374_10005167_pt1 | contig 21288 bp, 15 predicted proteins | sample OX3MG_FD_202532 | JGI IMG/M metagenome (GOLD analysis project Ga0307374, IMG submission 202532) | Soil microbial communities from Risofladan, Vaasa, Finland - OX-3 | ecosystem: Environmental > Terrestrial > Soil > Coastal area > Acid sulfate soil | place: Finland: Risofladan, Vaasa | collected...
CGTTCAGCGATTTTCCGAAGCCGATGGGCGTGAACGTAACCGCATTGAGAATAGAGCTGACGGACGCGTATTCATTCATCATGCGCCGGTACGCGGACGCGTCTTTCTTGGAGAACTTGGCAAATTCAGCACAGGTGCGGTCCACGTCGCGCCACTGGGTGATGTAAGTGCCGTCGGCAAACGGCATATGCATGATCGGATCGGGATCGATATATTCGAGCCCGTAGTCGCTCAGATTGAGCTCGTTATTGCGGAGCAGGGGATTTCCTTGAATGGCGCTGTGCGCGGTGGAGCAAGTATCGTGCTTAAACCCCGGCAGCGTTACTTCCTGGGTCATCACACCGCCGCCGACAACGGGCCGCACCTCGAGCACGAGGCACCGATAGCCGGCCTTGGCCAGATAGGCCGTTGCAATGAGGCTGTTGTGTCCCGCACCCGCGACGACAATGTCGAATCGGTCGGTCTTGACGGCCTGCGCTGCCGGCGCTTGAGCGATGGCGGGCAAAGGCGAGAGAGCGAAGGGCGCCAAGGCCGCGCCTTTCACGAATCCCCGCCGTGTGATCGTTGTCATCGGATCTCTCCTATTCGAGCGTGGGGATGATAACTTTCGGCAACGCTCGCATACCGCACGAGCCCTATACTGGCCGCGCCGTTCGCGTTCAAAGGCAGCGGCCAAGATTCCGCCAAGTAGAAAGCCGCGAGATCGGATGCGGGTCCGATTTTCGCCAGTAATATACACCGCCGCACGCCGCGAAACCAATATAGCGCGAGGAAGGACTCCGCAAATGGGCGTTGTTGAACAGACAATACATGGTGAGTCCGCGGCGGTTGAGTCCGTTGGAAGTGTTATGATCCCCGCGAACCCGACGGTTCGCGGAAGGGATCATTGACCGATGAACTTTCGAGTGCCGAGATGTCCTCGGTTTCACTTGCCGACAAAGAATGACGACCCAAACCATCGTTGACGTTTCCGCACTGCTGGACGGACAGAAGGTCAGCTCGTTTCAGATTCGCGTCGTTCTGTTGTGCGCGCTGGCGGTCATGTTGGACGGTTTCGACACGCAAGCGATCGGCTACGTGGCGCCCGCCGTGGCGCGCGACTTGCATCTGGGTCCCGTGGCCCTTTCTCATGTGTTCGTCGCGAGCCTGATCGGCCTGATGATTGGTGCGTTGACGCTAGGCCCGGTCGCGGACCGGTTCGGGCGCAGACGGATTATTATCCTCTGCACCGCGCTTTTCGGCGCGTTAGCGCTGGCTACGGCGGCGGCAAATTCAGTCGCCAGCCTGACTATCCTGCGATTCATCACGGGCCTGGGACTCGGCGGCGTGATGCCGAATGCCATCGCGCTCACCGCGGAATTTTGCCCTGAACGCAGCCGCGGGACGATGGTCATGATGATGTTCTGCGGGTTTCCCATCGGCGCCACGATCGGAGGTTTTGCGGCGGCACCCATTATCCCGGCCCATGGTTGGAGGGCGGTTTTTATCCTCGGGGGGATTTTACCGTTTCTTCTACTCCCAGCGTTGATTTTCATGCTGCCTGAATCGATCCGCTATCTGGTATTACAAGGCAACAAATCCGAGAAGATCGCGGAGCTTTTGAATCGCATCAACCCTCGCTTCGTTTTTGAGAGTGCAACAAACTTCGTGGTTCACGAGGAGAGCACACCGGGCATCGCCGTGGGCCACCTGTTCCGGCAGCACCGCGCCATGGCGACCCTGCTGTTGTGGGTGGTGTTCTTCTCCAGCTTATTGGACCTGTTTCTGCTTGCGAACTGGCTTCCCACTCTGTTTCATAACGCTGGGATCAGCTTATCGCTGTCCGTAATCGCAACAGCGCTGTTCCAGGGCGGCGGTGTGGCGGGCACACTGGCGCTGGGGTGGTTCGTCGACCGATTCGGCGCCTATCGCGTCTTGTCGCTGACATATCTGCTAGGCGCCGTTTTTATCGCATTGCTCGGTGCGTCGCATTCGATCGTCGCGATCATGGGATGCACATTTTGTGCCGGGATTGGAATTATCGGCGGACAGACCGGAGCAAATGTGGTGGCGGCGTCGATCTACCCGACGTTCATACGCTCCACGGGGGTCGGGTGGGCTCTGGGGATCGGCCGCATTGGATCCATCATCGGTCCGATCATCGGAGGGGCCATGCTGGCTTTGCATTGGCCGCTGGCGGAAATTTTTCTCGCCGCAGCCATTCCCGCAGTGTGCGGAAGCGCCGCGATCCATCTTCTGGGCAGATCGCGGATCGGGGCGAATCGTGCACTCGGGCCGCTTTCGGCCGGCATGGCGCCGGAATGAAACGCAACAACAAACTGGCAGCTTGAAAAATGCCAGCTCCAGCCTATCCCGAGAATCTCCACCCGTTACAGACCGAGGATAACCCCGCCAGATAAATCTTCATTTAGTTAACATGCCTGCGTTTTTAGTCCGTCCGTACTATTGGTACTTGCTTTACCGCAGCCTAACTTAGTGCCATGGCACGGAACCAAGTTGAAGAACTACTGAACGCCCGGGCCGAAATAGACGAGCAATTGAGGCGGCATAAAAACCTGCTGACGGTCTTGTTCACCGATATAGTGGGCTCAACGAGCTATTTCGACCGTTTCGGCGATACCGCCGGGCTTGCAATGGTTCACCTCAACTCCGAGCTCGGAACCAATGTGATCGGTGATTTTGGAGGAACAATCGTTAAGACAATCGGCGACTCGATTATGGCCGATTTCCCCGAACCTAAATCGGCCGTCAAGGCTGCCATTGAGATGCAACGCCGTCTGATCGAGTTGAATTCCGAGCTTCCGGACCACCGCCGGATGGAATTACGGATCGGAATTCATTCCGGGATGGGATTCCGAAAAGGCGCCGATGTTTTTGGAGACGTTGTCAACCTGGCGGCGCGCATTACCAAGCGGACCGAGGCGGCTCAGATCCTGATTTCACACACCGTGCAAGAGGCAATCGCGGCGGAATCCGATATCGCTTGCCGTTGGCTCGATAAATGCACGATTGATGGCCGGAACGAAAAGGAAGACATATTCGAAGTAATATGGACCGATCTGGCCGCGTACACCGACCTCCGCCGTAAAGCAGCTTTATCTCACTCCGTTCATCACTCACATACGACGGAAGCTTCGTGTACCGCCAAGCTGCCCGCCCGGTACGAAGTGCTGGAGAAAGTCGGCCAGGGTGGCGTGGGCATCGTTTATAAAGCCCGCGATCTGGAGACGGGAGAAGTTCTGGCTCTGAAAGTCCTGAAGACGGAAGCGGCGTCCGATCCAGTGGTGCAGGCGAACTTCAATAAAGAACTTTGTTTAGCCCGGAAGATCACACACAGGAATGTCTGTCGAATTTACGATCTTTATCGCAACGACGGGATCGCCTATGCATCGATGGAGTACATCGAAGGCGAAACCCTTCTTAAAGTTCTGAATCGCGAAGGCAAACTGCAAATCGGCAAAACATTGGAAATCTTAAGGCAGATGTGCGCTGGATTGCGCGAAGCCCATGCACAGGGAGTGGTACATCGAGACCTTAAACCCGCCAATGTAATGGTCGATCGGAACGGGATCATCAAGATCATGGATTTCGGGATCGCCCGGCTGATGCAAACAGACGTTAGCCACACGGCCGCGATCGTCGGAACGCCCGCATATATGTCGCCCGAGCAAGCGGAAGGGAAGCCTGTGGATGCGCGCGCCGATATCTACGCGCTCGGTCTTATTTTTTATGAAATGATTACGGGGACCGCCGCTTTCAGCGGCGATACTTCGGTTACGATTGCCTTGAAGCAGGTGACAGAAGCTCCGCGCTCGCCACGCGACCTCGTGCCCACCCTGCCCAGGCACATCGAAACGGTTATTCTGAAATGTCTTGAAAAAAAGCCATCAAGGCGCTTCCAGTCCGTCATGGAACTGGAGGATATACTCGAAAATATCGAGCATGCCACCGAGCGTCCGCGCCAAATTTCAACCAGACAAGGGATGAAGAAAGCCAGTTTGAACTTGGCGCATCAGGTTGAACAATACGTGGGCAATCTCCGCGTTGGAGCGGCTTGGGACCGATGGGCCGCGATTGTCTCCAGGGCCCTAGCGGTCAAAGTGCCGACCCACTTTTCCTTTTTCGACCGGCGAACTGAGGCCACGCGCGTATTGATATTCGGCAGCTTGCTTTTGCTCGCTCCAATTATGGGGTGGGCCGTATTCGGCCACTCAAACAAGACCTTCATTGCCAGTTCCGGGAAATCGTTGCATTCGATTCCCATCGCTGCGAATGTCCCAGCCTCCCAAACCACAAAACCTGCCGGGATTACTCCCGGCCCAGCGGCGCACGAGATACCATTCATTGCACTGGATTCAAATTTATCGACTACGCCCGCTTCGGAAGCCGAACTGGACGACGATTCCGCGAGTGAGGCCGATGCGCCATCCCAGCCAGTCCATCGTCATGCCGAGAAGCTTCGACTTCGTTCCGCAACGAAGCCTGGTCAATTGCATTCGTCCTCGAAGCCCGTACAGCCAGCATTACCGCTTTCAAGCACGGCTCTGGCGCCTTCCTCAACAGCGCCACTGAAGGCATCGGCGCAAGGTCAAACGCCGGAAAGCATGAATGTTCCGCAGGCCGGCACAGCTCTTTCGAACACGGCCTCCGTTCAAGGCGCCGAGGAATCGGGAAGCGTCGAGAAATATTTCGACGTGGGTAATTTTAAGGATGCGGCATGGGCTGACGAAGCTACCGAGACATTGAAGAAGCTCGGATTCGACACTGTCGTGCTACACAAAGGCCATCTCTGGATGAACTCATATCATGTAATCGTCGGGCCTTATCGCACTGACGATGAGGCGGAAACCGCACGCCAGAATCTTGAATCTGACGGTTTTAAACCACGACTAACGAAATAGCTCCGCTTCGCAAGTTCATCACGGTGTAACACTCATTTGCGGGGCCGGAACTTCCGGGGAAGACAGGGAGTTTCCTCTTGAACGCATCATTCGCGGTGCAATGGGATCATTTTTGATGTGCTGTTTCCCGACGAGTACACGCGGGAGTGCCTGGCGATCCGCGTTGATGGGGCTTCGATTGTGTCGAAGAACGAGAAATAGCAACCAACACCACTTCTTCCCTGGTGAAATTTTCCGCGGATTGTGCCCGAGTTCACCTTTTCCTGGCTGGGGACGTCTCTGGAGCAACGAGCGAGGCCGCGGAAGATTCCGGCGCCAGCTTAAGTGCGTCCTGAACTTCGGAAGGAAGCTTATCGGAACGAGCGAGAAGAGCGGATACGTCCCACTTCTGATCCTCTGTGAGCGCCGTGCCGAAGCTCGGCATGCCGCTGAGCCGAATTCCGTTCTGCACTTTCCAGTAAGTTACACCGGCAGGATCGTCCGACACGCTGCCGCGAGGCGTCATGAGCTGCGGCACCCGAGGGAACATCGCCCTCGCTATCACTGGAGCAGGCTGGCCAAGGTTGCCATGGCACTGAGCGCAGTTTTTCTTGTATACGTCAGCTCCATCCATGAGTTGCGCGGTGGTAAACCCTGAAACGTCCCGCGTCGGAGCTTCCCGGTGAATCCGATTGTGCAGGGCCGTCCCAGCAATGAATCTTTCAAAGGGCATAGGGGAGGCAGTGGCAGCGGCTGGGGCAAGCCCGAGCGAAAGATAAATTGCTACAACCACGGGAATAAGGATTACGCCTACGATCAAACCGACCCAAAATTTGACCATCGATGATCCCTCCGTCGATACACAGGGTATGACCCATCGTTAATACCATAACCGCACCATTAGAGACCACAACAGTTTTCGGCGCGTTCCATCTGAAATTCAATTTTTGTCTTATGGCGAGAGCCGCTACAAAAGCCTAGCTCCGAAGCTAGGAGCTACGGCAAGTCAGGAAAGGCAGCACGAAGACCGAAGTGGGAATCCGGCGGAACTTCGACTATATTGTTTGTTTCTATAGAGCGCATGCATTGAGCAGAATGACGTTGCGAAACAGTGAATTCGAAGTCCGGAGGCGATTTGAGATGATACGACGCGATTTTTTCAAGGGATCACTTGCAATGGCCGCATGGGGAATGGCCGGCGGGCAGTTGTCCGCCGCGCCATGTTCGGAGGCTCCGTTTCCCAAGGCACCGGGGCTGACAAAATACGTGTCGGAATTTATCGTGAACACCCAATACGACGACATCCCGGAAGAAGTCCTCGAACTGGGCAAGAAGTCGATGCTGGACGGTTTTGGCCTGGCTCTGGCGGGATCGGTTTCGGTGATGGGTCCGCTGGTGCGGGAGTACCTGCAGTCGCTCGGATTCCGCGATGGCAAAGCCAGTGTCATCGGAACGGGAATCAAACTGCCGCCACGCTTCGCGGCGTTTGCAAACGGGATTTCGATCCATGCCGACGACTTTGACGACACGCAGCTGTCGGCGGCGAAAGATCGCGTCTATGGGCTTCTCACGCACCCGACGGTGCCCGTTCTACCGCCAGGGTTCGCGCTCTGCGAAGAGGGGGGCCGCACGGGCAAGGATCTTGTGCTGGCCTATCAGGTGGGCGTCGAGGTCGAGTGCAAGATTGCCGAAGCCATTTCCCCGCGCCACTACAACGATGGCTTCCATACCACGGGCACGATCGGATCCTTCGGCAGCGCAGCGGCCTGCGCCAAGCTGCACGGCCTGAATGCGAAACAGACGGCCTATGCGCTGGGCATTGCGGCATCGGAGGGGGCAGGACTGCGTGACAATTTCGGAACCATGACCAAGCCGTTCCATGCAGGGCACGCAGGAGAAAACGGAACGGTAGCTGTCGATCTCGCGGCGCTTGGCTGGACGGCGGCCGACAATATCCTGGAAGCGCCGCTGGGATTTTTCCAGGCGGAGGGCGGCGGGTTCGACCCGAATGCGATCGTCGATCGCCTCGGCAAACCCTGGACGTTCGCATCTCCCGGCGTTTCCATTAAGCCATTTCCCTGCGGATCTCTCAATCACCCGGCGATGGGAGAGATGCTCGACCTGATCCTTAAGAACGATATCAAGCCCGACCAAATCGAAAAAGTAGACGTGGGCGGCAATCACAGCATGGTGACCACGTTGCTGGACCACCATCCGACTACGGGCTTGCAGGGCAAATTCAGCATGGAATTCTGCATCGCCATCCTGATTCTGCGGCGTAAAGCGGGCCTGGGAGAGTTCACCGATGCCGTCGTGCAGCGCCCCGATGTGCAGGAGATGATCCGGCGGGTGAATTTCTATGTGGATCCGAAGGCTGAACAGGCCGGGCTGGACAAGATGACGAGCATCATCAAAATCCATCTCAAGGATGGCAAGACGATTTCGGGAGAGGCGCAGTATGCAAAAGGAAACCCCGCGAATCCCATGTCCTACGACGAAGTGGCGGATAAATTCAGAGGCTGCGCCGACTTCGCGAAGTGGCCGAAAGCGAAGGGGGAGTCGATTATCCAAACTGTAAAATCGCTCGAGCGCGCACCGGACGTCCGCAGCCTGACTGCGGCATTGACCAGCTAAGACGCGCGCACATGAATACACAGGGTGCCAGAAAATACAGCATAGCCACTATTCCGGGCGACGGGATCGGGAAGGAAGTGGTACCGGAAGGCATCCGCGTGATCGAGGCGGCGGGGCGCCGCTTCGGCTTTTCGCTCTCGTGGAAGACGTTCGATTGGAGCTGCGAAACCTACCTGAAGACCGGCCGCATGATGCCCGAAGACGGCCTCGATCAGCTCCGATCCCACGATGCGGTTTTTCTGGGAGCGGTCGGGTATCCGGGCGTGCCGGACCACGTTTCTCTCTGGGGCCTGCTGATCCCGATCCGCCGCGGCTTCCGGCAGTATGTGAATCTTCGTCCGGTGCGGTTGCTCAAGGGCGTCGAGTCGGCCATAAGAAATTTTCCTCCGGGCGAAATTGACTTCCAAGTCGTGCGTGAGAACACCGAAGGCGAGTACTCGCAGATCGGCGGAAGGCTCCATGGCGGCTCAGAAGATGAGATGGCCATTCAAGAAACAGTATTTACGCGGCGTGGCTGCGACCGCGTGATGCGCTATGCATTCGAACTGGCCAAGACTCGCAGAAAACACGTAACGTCGGCAACGAAATCCAACGGCATCATCTACACGATGCCATTCTGGGATGAACGTTTCGCGGCCATCGCAAAAGAATACCCCGGCATTCGTACCGATCAATACCATATCGATATTCTGACCGCGCACTTTGTGCGACACCCGGACTGGTTCGACGTGGTCGTGGGGTCGAATCTCTTTGGCGATATCCTCTCCGATCTGGGACCGGCGATTGTCGGGTCGATCGGCATCGCGGCATCCGGAAATTTGAATCCGGAGCGGGAATTTCCTTCGATGTTCGAGCCCGTCCACGGTTCCGCGCCGGACATTGCCGGCAAAGGCATTGCGAATCCCATTGGACAAATCTGGTCCGGGGCGATGATGCTGCGCCACTTCGGAGAAATGGATGCGGCCGACGCAATCGAACAGGCCATTGCATCCGTGCTTGCCGGTGACGGTCCTCGCACGCCGGACATTGGAGGCAACGCACGGACCAAGGATCTCGGCGAAGCGATTGCTTCGGAAGTGGCACGATAATCAGCTGGAAGCTGTTGCACGACCTGCCGTAATCTATTGAAAATAGCGGTCTAAGTTGAATCACACATTGCAACTCTTGATTGAACCTTTCTGAAAATAAAAGGCTTAGCTGATAACCCCCGAGCTAGAAAGTTTGCAAAGGGCTAGATTCCTAAGAATCAGCAGGTTTCACGAGGTTATGCAACAGTTTCTAGTCTTCTGTCGATTCGATGATGCTTGGCCGGCCGCTTCGATGTAGATGCACGCACCCAGCCAGCCACGTGTCCATGTTCCTCGCGGCTAATCGCGTCTCCCACCCTTTCCTCCGGAGACTTTCCCCTAGTGTTCTCTTTTGAACAGACCAGTTGTTTTGCCCGCTTCAGACTGTGGAACGTCGCCTAGGACGAGTTCGGCGCACGGTGATCCGCGGGCAGTTTACATCTATCCGAACAGTTGGTTCCGTTGAAGGGATTGTGCTTCGGATTTTAATTCAGGCGATAACAACTATGATGGCAGATCACGGCCAATCTTCTCCGGCTGAGAGCCCCGCGAAGAAGGCCATTCCCCGCAGAATGATGTCGGAGCGAGAATTGTTTGCTCTCTTCGAGGGAGCTTCGGACGCTGCATTTGTCGTCACTGAACGAGGGGAGATCTGTTCCTGGAACGCGGCTGCCGAGAGGCTTTTCGGTTACCGGCAATCCGATGTGTTGCACAAATCTTGCTACAAATTGCTTGAGGGACGCGACACTCTGGGTGTGTTGACTTGCACGGAGAACTGCCCAGTCCGTGAGTGTGTCGCCAAGAATGCAGAAATTCCGACCTTCGATTTGGAGGGAAAGATTCGTTCGGGACGACGTGTGTGGGTAAGTCTATCAACCCTGGTGTATGAAAATCCCCTGAACGGGCGCCATCTCATCGTACACATGGCTCGCGATATCGCGGAAAGAAAACGCGACGAGCGCGTCCTTCGCCAGATGGTGCACGCTTCGAAGCGCATCCATTCGATGTTGACGGAAGGCGCGGAGACTAATTGCATTTCACCGATGTCAGAACAGGAGACAGAGATCTTGCGGTTGTTCGCGGAGGGGAAGAATTCGACGACAATCGCCCGGCATCTCGGCATCACGCTGCAAACATTGCGCAATCACCTGCATCACGTCAATCAGAAGCTAGGCACGCATAATCGCCTGGAGGCAGTTATGCAGGCTGTGCGGCAACAGCTTCTTTGAATAGACGAGTCTTATCAAACAACCGCTCCGAGCATCGGCGGCAATAAAAAGAGACGAACGCGTTGAATCACACTTGAATATAAAGCCTGGCGAGTGCGTGTCGTTCGACGGTAAACCCAGAAACATGCTGAATCCATGCCCGGATGTGCCGTCATGGCTGCGAATCCCGGCGCTGAAAAGATACGCGTGGGGTTCCGAGCGTGCCGGGATAAGCGGGTCGTCCGATGCTTCGATTCCTTCAGTGGTGTGCAGGATCAAAAAACAACCTTCGTTGCGTTTCATCATTCTCGGCGACAAAACGAGTTATCGATAGGATTTCACGTGTAGCTGCTAATAGACAACCCGGACAGGTGGGGTATTCTCACAGGCCACCGCAGGAGGTTCGGGATGAAGAATCCAGCGTACGAGCAGATCCAAGCAAGGAAGGTGAAAGCCAGGCTGCGCATGCTGCAGCATGCGCAGCGCATCAGCGGCAACGTCAGCCAGACCTGCCGGTTCTTTGGGGTATCGCGGGCGCTTTTTTACATCGGGAAAGAGCGCTATGAGAAGCACGGAGTAGCTGGTCTCCGGGACTTGCCCCGGAGACCGCACAAGATCCGCTTTCGTATTCCACCCGAGATTGTGTCGCTAATCCTTCGCATTCGAGAAGAGCATCGTTACGGTGCGGTTCGAGTCAGCCTCTATCTTCAACGGCACTATCATGCCTACGTGTCACCGACGACCATCCTGAAGATCTTTCATCGTCATCACGTCGGGCCCGTTTCACTGAAGAAGTATCGTCCCGGCCCCAAACCACCGGATACTCCTCTGCAGGTTCCAGGACGCTCTACTGGAGTGCCGACCAGGAATTACGGGTGTGCTGCGCTGTCTCCAAAAGATATGAGGGTGATTATCAGCCGTACTGATATGCGTACCATCCGAAATGGGATGATTTTTTAGGGCAAGGCAAGGAAGGTTTTTTCATTTTGCCGTGCATGGACCGAGACGAAGCTTACGCAGTACCGTTTTCTTGGGTCACGGAGAACAAGAAGAATCTTAGTGACCGAGAAGGGTGAAAAGTCGTATTGGCACATAGCTCTTGCCAGTGTCGACTCAGACCGACTTGCGATCAACGTTTCTAAAGTCGGTACAAAGGCGCTGCTTGAACCTTATCGTTTCAGACTTTAGCTGTCCGACATGGAATTCGCTGGCAATGTCTTTTTTTGATCCGAGACACGGTGTCGGCGGGTAATACTTTGAGACAGTTCGCGGTATGGGGCTATTGCCAATCGTGTTTCGTTTGCCTTCGGGATGGGCGCCAAATACCTCCATTTATCACTCTGTTAATCCGGAGTCGTGGTTTGCATCGACACCGGGGCTCAAAATTATGGCGACGATTACGGCAGCTGACGCTAAGGGGTTGCTAAAAGCCGAGATTAGGGATAACAATCCCGTTCTATTCCTCGAATATAAAATATTCCATCGATGGAAGCCTGAGAGCCTTTCTCCTGAACTCAGACTCACTGTGCCGGAAGAGGATTACGTTGTTCCGATCGGCAAAGCTCGCGTGGTGAAAGAAGGGAAATATTTTTCAGTACAATCGGCCAGCGAAGACGCTGTGCTTCGCCGCATCGAGTCCATGACCGATGAAATGTGCGCTTTTCTTTCCGAGTTAATTCGAATTCCCACAGTGAACCCTCCGGGCGAGAACTATCCAGCGTGCGCGCAATTCCAGGGTAACAAGCTCGAAGAATTCGGTTATCAGGTCGAATATGTCGCCGCGGAGGAGCGTCCGGAACACACGCAAGAGTATCCTCGTGTTAACGTGATCGGCCGCCTTCCTGGCTCGACAGCCAGACCCCTTCTGCATTTCAACGGACATTTTGATGTGGTCCCCGTGGGGGAGGGCTGGACGCGTGATCCATTTGGTGGTGAGCGTGCTGAAGGCAAAATCTTTGGCCGCGGCAGTGCGGATCAGAAGTCGGGTATCGCCGCCTCTTTTTTTGCGGTTGAGGCCATTCGCCGGTCTGGAATCAAGCTGGCGGGTACGATCGAGCAAAGCGGAGTGGTAGATGAAGAGAGCGGTGGATTCGCCGGCATGGCCTATCTTGCGCAAAAAGCATTGGTGCACCGCGATCGCACCGACTATGTAATTATCACGGAGCCGCTCAAGGTGGACCGCATCTGTCTGGGCCATCGCGGCGTTTATTGGTCTCGAGTGACCACGAAAGGCCGCATCGGCCACGGCAGCATGCCATTTCTCGGAGTCAGCGCGATTGACCATATGGCGGGGTTTCTCGATATCCTGGTAAATGAATTGAAACCGAAGCTGACGCAACGCCGCTCAGCGATGCCTGTTGAGCCTCCGGGAGCGCGATACGCGACGATTAACGTCAACGCTGCGCATGGAGGGCAGCCGGAGCATGGGCCGCAAACTCCCTGTGTAGCGGATCGTTGCGTGGCGATTTTGGACCGCCGCTTTTTGATTGAGGAGTCTCTTGAGAGTGTACGTACTGAAATTATTGAAATTCTCGATCGATTGAAGAAAGAAAATCCGCAGTTCGACTACTTTTTTGAGGACCAGATGATCGTGCTTCCGGTACAGACGAATCCGGAAGCTCCTCTGGTCACCGCCGTTTCAGGCGCGATTCGCGAGGTTCTGGGAAAGAAGGCTCCCCTGATCGCCAGCCCGGGAACTTACGATCAAAAACACGTCATGCGTATCGGGCACGTGGACCAATGCATCGCATACGGGCCGGGCCGACTGGAACTTTCCCATTTGCCCGATGAATACTGCTCGGTGGAAGATCTTGTTCACGGCGCGCAAGTCATGGCGTTATCCGCGCTTCGATTGGTGGGCATAACTGACGGGCTACGTACATGAACATCTACCTGCTCACGCTGATCGGGTATTCCTTCCTGTTGATTGCGGTCGGCTTGTTCGCCGCGCGAAAGGTGAAGAATGCTTCCGATTTTCTGGTTGCGGGGCGAAGATTTGGGCCGGGGGTTATCTTCGCCACATTTCTCGCGGCCAACATCGGAGCTGGATCAACTGTCGGCGCAAGCGGCCTCGGCTATCGGTTTGGTCTTTCGGCGTGGTGGTGGGTTGGCTCAGCCGGCCTCGGCACGATCGTTCTTTCTCAATTGATCGGCCCTCGGCTGTGGCGCATGGCAAAAGCTCATGGGATGCACACAATGGGCGATTACCTTGAGCTGCGCTATAACAAGTCCGTCAGAGGAGTCATAGCGGCTATCCTCTGGTTTGGGACCCTGGCGATTCTTGCTGGCCAGCTCATGGCCATTTCGTGGATTCTCAATGTGGTCGCGGGATTGCCGAAGTGGGTGGGATGTCTGGCTGGCGGAATTGTCGCCATCACTTATTGCACGGCGGGCGGGCTTGCATCCTCGGCGATTGTCAATATTCTTGAACTGGCCGTTACGATGCCGGGGCTAGTGGTTTCCGCACTCTATTCCCTCCATGCGCTCGGGGGATGGTCGGGGTTGGACGCGGCATTGGTGAGACAGATGGGTGCGAGCGCCCCGCATTGGACCACATTTACCGGCGCTGGATCAAAACAGATTTTTGCGTACGTTTCAATCCTGGTCCCCTCATTTATCTGTTCGCCGGGACTGGCGCAGAAATTATACGGCGCGCGGGATGCAAAAGCGGTGCGATGGGGCGTTGGACTCAATTCGATCGGGCAGCTCTGTTTTGCCGTGGTTCCAGCGATATTTGGCATGGTCGCACTGGCGCATTTTGCCCATCTGGGTAATCCCGAACTTGCGCTGCCCACGGTACTAGTGAAACTGGTGCCTCCTTGGCTGGGGCTTTGGTCTCTGGCTTCGATATTCTCGGCGGAACTAAGCGCCACCGATGCTATTCTTTTCATGCTCTCGACCTCGCTCGCGGTCGATCTCTACAAGGCGTTTATCTATCCAGACGTGCCGCAGAAGAGACTATTGGCGGTGAGCCGCCTTACAACAGTTGTGGCGGGCCTTGCCGGCATCGGCTTGTCGATCGCGCTTCCTTCCGTGATTTCCGCCGTATCCATTTTTTATGGCTTACTTGCTGTCGCGTTATTTATACCCTTTGTCCTGGGACTTTACTGGTCACGCATGAGTACTCCAGCAGCGCTGGCAAGTATCTTCACGGCCATTCTGGCGGACCTCATCGTCCAATACGGGACCCCAAGCCACGGAATCGGTTTGCTCTCGCCGGCGTCCGTGGGCATTCTGGTCGGGCTAGTCGCAGCGATCGTGGTTAGCTTGGCGGCTCCGCACGTTCGAGTGCTACCTGCCAAAGCAACTATGGATGAGAGGGCTTGAGAAGGCACGAAGGTTCTTCGCCAGGATATAGGCGAGATTCAGAATTGAGGCCATGGATACAAGGAAAAAACCGTTGGGGCGACAATACTTAGGGTGAATTCAATGAACCGACGAGATTTCAATCGAAATTTAATGGCTGTTGCGGGTGGCGCGCTACTTTCTGACGTTTCAGTAAATGCACAAGAGACAAAACCCGCCGATGCCGCACCCCGTGCTGTTTCCGCCGATGCTGCTGATGCGGGCGGTCTCACCGATGTGGAAGGCTTAAAAGTCGGCAACTTTACGGATCAGCGAAGGCCCACTGGCTGCACCGTGGTGTTGTGTGAGAAAGGCGCAACGGGCGGCGTGGATGTGCGTGGCGGCGCTCCGGGAACTCGTGAAACGGACCTGTTGCGCCCTGTCAATACGGTGCAGCAAATCTTTGGCTTGTCGCTGAGCGGCGGCAGCGCCTTTGGCCTGGACACCGCTTCCGGCGTGATGCGCTACCTCGATGAAAAAGAGATCGGCTATCACGTAGGTCCCTCGATGGTCGTGCCGATCGTTCCCGCAGCCATTCTGTTTGATCTTGGCTTCGGCGGCGATTGGAAAATCCGCCCAACCGCAGAATCCGGCTATCAGGCCTGCCAGGCGGCGACTACCGGAAAGATTGCGGAAGGGAACATTGGAGCCGGCGCTGGAGCGACGATCGGAAAGCTGTTTGGTCCCAAGTACGCCATGAAGGGCGGACTCGGTACAGCCAGCATTCACATCGATAACACAGGGGTGGTGGTTGCCGCGATGGTGGCGGTCAACGCAGTGGGGGACATTTATGACCCGCATACCGCGCAAATCATCGCAGGTGCGCGTACGGAAGACGGTAAGGGCTTTCGAAATGCCATGGACCAGATCCGCCGCGGCTATCGGGTTGTAATGCCTGAAAGTGGCACCAACACGACGATTGGCGTGGTGGCTACAAATGCAAAGCTGGACAAAGATCAAGCGACCAAAGTCGCGCAGATGGCGCACGACGGATACGCGCGAGCCATCAATCCTACGCATACTCCCGCGGACGGCGACACGATTTTTTCTCTTGCAACGGGCACGCTTGCAGCGCGGGTGGATACCGGGATGATCGGCGCTCTCGCGGCGGATGTCATGGCTCAAGCCATCGTGCGCGCCATCACGCAAGCGGAAGGCGCCGGAGGCCTCCTCAGCTACAGCGACCTACAGAAGTAGGATTTCGCTACGGTGTTTCCCCCGGGCAAAGCGGTCGCTCCGGTTGAACGAAGAACCACAGCGGACCTCCGGCCAGAATAATCACGCCGGCGATCTCAAATGCGGGAGTCCATCCGAGTTTGTGAGCCAAAATGGGAGTCAAAATCGGCGACATGACTCCTCCAACATTCCCACTCAAATTCATAACGCCGGATACGGTGCCTGTATGCTCCTTGGAAATATCAATCGTTGTGGCCCAATGAGAGCTCAGCGCAAAATAGATTGCGCCGCCGCCGATTGAAAGGCCGTAGATAGCGATGTGAATATTAGAAACCAATCCTCCTCCAAAGACTGCAAACCCGGCGACAAACATACCAGTCATTGAAACCAGGCGGCGGCCCGTGGTTTTCCCAAACCGGCGAGCGACGCGGTCTCCCCACAAACCGCCCAGCGGCGTCAGGATCACGATGGCAATGTACGGACCGACGGTATAATACGCGCCTTCCATTTTCGACAATCCTCGCGCCTCCACCAGGTAGACGTAGAACCACGACATATAGATTTAGACCAGATAGCCGCACGTTGCAGCGCTGCAAAACAACAGCCACACATTCCTGTTCGTGCAAATGGCGCGCCAAGACGTTCTCACCGGCTTTCGCGCTTCGATCAGCGAATACTGTGGCAAGAGCACCCGTTCAGACTTACTCGGCTGACCGCTATGGATGGCGCGCAACTCCGCGGCATTCACCCACGGATGTTTCTCTGGCGTATTCCGCGCAAACACGTACCACAGGATGGCCGCCGCGATACCAATCACTGCGGATGCATGGAATGATTGTCTCCAACCGTAACGCAACATGATCCATGCGATCAAAGGCGGCGCGATCGCCCTCCCAATCCTCCTCCGGCCAGCGGCAGGCCGCTCGCAAATCCGCGGTCTTTCGGAGTCATTCACGATCCTCGCCGGTCTATCCATCCAGGCAGCCAATGGTTCGACGAAGGCGGAACTCAAGCGGACCGCCCAGATGGCCCTTCGCCATCTGGGTTACTGAGCCTTGTTGGGGCCGCCGCCTGCTTTGCCGCACATCTCATGGAAGCAGTCTGCTCTCTCTCAACGGTGGCTTTGGCTGTGCCCGACGGCTAACGTGATGCCGATCTTCCCAGTTCAGTAGGCCAGCCTTTTCTGCCGCTCATTTTTTCTGGGCACTGCTTCAGGCTAATTCCTGCGTCCGGCAGCTTCGCGGCTTCTGCTTTCCCGGTTCCGCCCTTACACCATTAGGTTCTTTCCCATAAAGCAGCCGCTTGCTTTGGAAGCAGGAGCCGTCGCTTTTGGGTGCCCCAGAAAAATGGGGCAGAAAAAGGAGACATTTTCATGTCCTAACTTGCACTCGGTAACGATCGTCGGATTTGTTGGAGCCCACCATGAGCAGCGTCAAGCGCGGAACAACGGTTCAAAATTCACCGTTCTTTCCGTCGCTACACAATGCTCCTGGAAAAACGCAGAAGACTAATGGGTCTCGAAAGGCGAATGGCATCGCGTCGCGATATTTCGCCCGCGGCTGGCTGAGGCCGTCCTGAGAGTTTCCATTGCTCATTGCCTGTGGAGACAAATTCGCGGAGGTGCTGCAGGATTAAGACCGCAGCAAAAAGGAAAATAATGAGCGCCACAAAGGGATCCTCGTTTTCAGCAGCTCACCCGGCACAACCGTCAGCCGAAGAAACAATCCGAAAATACAACGAATATGTGATTACCAGTATGACGACGAGCGTCCAGCCCGTCGTTGTAGAAAGAGCCCGTGGTGCCGTGGTTACGGATATCAACGGCCGGGATTATCTCGACTGCTTTGCGGGGATCTCTGCCGTAAACTCAGGGCACTGCAATCCCCAGGTTGTCGAGGCCGTTCAGGCGCAAGCCGCTAAACTCATCCACTGCTGCTTGTACCTTGCGGAAAAAATAGCTCAGATTGCCCCAGGACGGTTGAAAAAGACTTTTTTCGCCACCAGCGGTGTTTTGCTGGCCTATCGTAGCCAGCGGTAAAGTACGTGCAATATTAATTTATCACATTTCCAGTGATTCACTGGATGCACGTGCTTCACCTTTACATTCAGATGAACGCTCCGGCGAACGGCTCCGACCCGATCCTCCAGGAATCCCAGCACTTAAGATCGGATGTGCCAAGCCGATAAACGATGTGCCGGCCTACCAAACGATCCTTGCAACCATGATGAGATGGCGCTGCGACAGCGGTGTAGTTGCGCCAAAAGTCGCTGGATTGCTCACGTACAGGGAACTCACGTTCGCTACGTAAAAGGATGGAGTATTAAAGACATTGTAGGCTTCCATCCGCAGTTGGAGACTCCAAGGCCCCGATCCCAAAGGTCCCGATTCGGCGAGTTGAAAGCTCTTCATAAGTGACCAGTTGAAATTGAGGAGGCCAGGTTGACGGGCGACGTTCCGGCCGCACGTGCCATTGTTTCCAAGCAAGGGCTGCGTGAATGTATATTTGCTCGAAAAACCATTGGGCAACGCCAACCCACCGCCGCCCGTCACACAATTCGCCAGCGTATTGTCTGACGCGTTTCCGCCATTGGCGGTATTTCCATCCAGATTCACATCCGCGATGCCGAGCACCGGGCCCGAAAATATATTGACCGGAACGCCCGATTGCCAGGTATTGACAGATTCAAATTCCCAGCCTTGTACGATGCGTTCTTTCCAACCGGTGGTGTTCCTGAAAAACGGCAACTGATAGATCCCGGTGACCAGTATCCGTTGAGGAATATCAAAATTCGATACTGCCCTGGCGCTCTTCAGGTTGTATACATTTTGAGGGACGCCGTCCCCAAGATAATCCTGCTGCGGGTAAGCGGTTGAGGCATCATCAATCGACTTCGACCAAGTGTAAGAGGCTTGGAGCAACAGTCCGTGCGACATCGCTTTTTGGACGTTTATCTGCAAGGAATTGAAATTGGAGTCCGCAGCGTCCGTGATGAGATTTACCTGATCGAAGCGCCCATCGTCACGAAGTGTGCCAACTCCTTCCTGCGCTGAAACAGCTTGAAAAGTCGAGAGACGTGCGGTTTCGTCGGCGACGCTGGTTGCCGGATATGCGCCCGTCGATGCCAACTTTGAGGGTACAAAGTTATTGACTGGTATGAAGGCCGCGAGGTGCGTGCCTTTCGATCCCACATAGCCGGCACTCACTACTAATGAAGGCGAAACTTTGTAGTCCAAGAGAAGATCGTACTGTTGCATATAAGGATTGCGCAGGTTCGGATTTGTGGTTGTGATCGAACCAAAGTTCGTCGCTGTGCCGAAACTACCCGATGCTACTTGTGCGAGCAGTTGCTGCTCATACGGCGCGGTTCCGGCCAATAACGCATCCAATGTGTTCCCGCCCGTGAAGCTCGTGAGCAGGCCATTGACCGCGACCGGGGGGCTCGTGCGGCCTTCATCCGCAAGCGGCGTGAAAAAGAAAGCGTCATAGTAAATTCCATAGCCGCCGCGCACGACCAATGGGCCATTTCCCGGATTCCAGGCAAAACCAAGCCGCGGGCCGAAATTAAATGGGTTGGAGCGCACCACCGGGTTGCCTACTTTGAAAGAACCCAACACGCCGGTACCGGCTACACCAATGTTGCCCGGTAGCTGCGTGTCTAATAGCGAGTATTGTCCGCCCGCGACATTGATCGCGCCCTGATATTCCCATCGCAGGCCGACATTGACCGTCAAGGAAGGAAGCACTCGGATATCGTCTTGCGCGAATGTGCTGAACACTTTTGTTCGGAACGGCTCTACCGAGGGGCCAAACAATTGCTCATATTCGCTTGGCTCCGCATTCAGGAAGTTTTGAATGGAGGAAAACGAAAAAAATCCACGAGTAAAAGACCCCGTGGTACCCGCATTAAACGAATGGTCTTGAATGATGCGAGCATCAAAACCAAACTTCAATAGATGCTTCCCTTCTACTTTGCTCAGGATGTCGTTTCCCTGATAGACGTTGAAGAGCCGGCCTTGGGGAAATCCGCCATATTCACCAAAGGCTGTCAGACCTGTAATCGAGAAGTATGGCCCTGGGTTTGTCATCTGGGCAGGCAAGCTTGCAAGGGATCTGGCATAGGCCACGCGAACTTGGTTGACAGTTGTAGAATTAGCGGTCCAAGAATCAAAAAGTTCTATGTTCCGGCCGTGCGGCTCGTAGAAGGCGCCTTCATTCGCAAACGCCACCAGCGATCCAACGTACGGAAGCACGCTTGTGCCGGTACTTTGGAAATAGCGCGCTCCGACCGTATTGTTGTCTGAAACACGATAATCCCCGCGTAGCAGGAACTGGTAGGCGGTTGAGGGGCTGCTATAGTTCACGGGATAGAAGCCCTCGGTCGTACTGCCCGGAATGGGCACCGTCGGTGCTGGCAGATACTGCTTGATAATCGAGATCACGCCAGGATCGGTTGCGGTGGAATCCTCCGCGGCTGTAGGCACCGGAGCATCGTACGTTCCGCCCGTACCGATTTGCTTATTGCGATTATAGCCCCCGAAAAGCCAGAGTTTATCCTTGATGGCGGGTCCACCCATTGCAAAGCCATACGTGTTCACGTCGGTGCGGGTTGGCTTGCCACTTTTATCGTTATAATTTCGCGCGTTGAAGAAATCGTTTTGGATGTAATCGTTGGCTTCGCCGTGCCAGTTGTTCGTGCCGCTCTTGGTGACTATCTCGACGATACCGCTAGACTTGATTCCATACGCGGCTGAAACGTTTGAAGTCAGCACGTTAAACTGCTCGACGAAGTCCGGATAGGGCGTCGTTCCGCCGGCGATGCCGCCGAACTCCCAATCATTGGCATCCGTGAAGTCTAGCTCGGTCGAGTTATACTCGGCGCGACCTCCGTTTGCCGAAATCTGCCCCGTTTGGGCGCCAGTAAGCTTTACGAGGCTGCCCCCCCGAGGATTGTACATTGGCTGCACGCCGGGAGCAGTCGCGATAAGGCCAGTAGCGCTGTGCCCTGTGGGAAGACTATTCATCTCGAGGGAGTTGCGAATGGTGCTGAGCTGTGGATCGCTCGTATTCAATTCCGCTGCTGCCTCGGCGCTAACAACAACCGTGGCGGTTTGCGATTGAATTGTCATCCTCAAGTCCTGCGTAGTCGTTTTGCTTGCAGCCGCGGTGAACTGGCTGGCGACTTTGCTGAATCCCGTCGCCTCCGCGCTGACCTCGTACGGGCCTGGGAGCACTGCTGCAAAAAGATAAACGCCGTCAGTACCCGTCTTAAACGTCTGAGCTACGTTCGTGTTGAGATTACGGAGCGTAACCGTGGCGCCTGCCACCACTCCTCCGTTTGGATCAAAAACGGTGCCCTGGACCGTGCCCGTTGTGTACTGCGCGCGAACGGTCGAGGCGCCTACAAACGCAAGGAAAAATCCAACGGCAGCCACCCAACCTAGACTTTTTTTCGGCATATTTTTATCCTTGAAGAGACGTGCACTTATATTCGGAAACTTGGACTAACTATCTACAAGGAAATTCCTTTGAGGCCATTTCAAAGAAGGCACTTACATGTAAGGAGCGCTCCATCAACCACCCGCATGCAAGTTGTACACGGAATTTTGTGACGGCTGTACTCGCAAGATTGGTAATGCTGTTCCACAAACTGAACGCCAGTATCCAATCTTTCGTCATGTCCCCCGCCGAAGGGGGGATATTGCACTTTGTGATCACGCTGGAGTCGGAAACCGATCCGAGCCTTCGCATTCTGCCAAGCGTCTATAAGAACATCGATGTGCTGATTGCTACGCAAAGTGCGCAATTCGTTGCTGATGCTGTGAGTCGCTCGAAAGCTCATGTCAGTGCGCCTAGGGAACCTCTGAACAAGCACTGGTTTAAAAGAACGGATGAGTAACAATAGGCAATTCAAGCGGTTTCAGTGATTTCATAGGGATGCCGAGAGATTGGATCCGCCTGCCAGCGCCACCAGAGCGTC
>Ga0307374_10005169_pt1 | contig 21286 bp, 20 predicted proteins | sample OX3MG_FD_202532 | JGI IMG/M metagenome (GOLD analysis project Ga0307374, IMG submission 202532) | Soil microbial communities from Risofladan, Vaasa, Finland - OX-3 | ecosystem: Environmental > Terrestrial > Soil > Coastal area > Acid sulfate soil | place: Finland: Risofladan, Vaasa | collected...
GGAGGTGCAGTGTTATGTCTCTCAACAAAGTCATGCTGATCGGAAACCTCGGGCACGATCCCGAAATCCGCTATATGCCCGCGTCGAAGCGAGCGGTAACGAATCTGTCGATCGCCATGAATGATTCGTTCACGGATCGCAGTGGCAATCGGCAGGAGCGGACCGAGTGGCTCACGGTCGTGGTGTACGGAAAGCTCGCCGAGCTTTGCCATCAACATCTCAGGAAGGGACGCCAGATCTACATCGAAGGCAGTATCCGGGTCCGTGAATACGAGCCCAGCGAAGGCGGCAAATTCCGACGACCGGAAATCGTCGCTTCGCGGGTCCAGTTCCTCGGACCGCCGACTGCGGAGACAATTGTCGCGAGTGCGGATGATCCGGCCGCGACCCGGGACCCCGAAGTTTCAGTCTGAACGGTGTTTTCATCCGGGCGCTTGCGCCACGGCGGATGCGAGAGCCCTTCACTTGCTGCGATTGACAACCGACAAGCGACACGCTACAGATTTACGAAGTGATCCGGTCGTTCAAACATCGCGGTCTTAAGGCGCTGTACGATGGGCGAACACCTAAACGCGTGGCGCCCGAACATGCCGAGAAGCTGCGCGACATTCTTGCGGCTTTGGATCGGAGCCGGACGGCTCAGGATATGGACCTGCCGGGCTTTCGACTCCACGCATTGAAAGGTGCGCTGAAAGGCCATTATGCCGTTTCAGTATCGGGGAATTGGCAGGTAACGTTCCGCATCGATGACGGGCATGCCGTCGATCTCGATTATGCGGACTATCATTAAGAAGGCGAATTCTATGGCTATGCACAATCCACCGCATCCGGGCGGCATCATCCGCCGGCAGTGTCTCGAACCTCTGGATCTGTCGGTGACGGACGCCGCCAAAGCTTTGGGTGTCACAAGGCAGGCGCTGTCCGACCTTGTGAACGAAAGGGCTGGGGTATCGGTCGAGATGGCAATCCGGCTCTCGAAGGCGTTTGGCTCCAGTCCGGAGACGTGGCTTGGAATGCAGATGGCCTACGATCTCTGGCAGGCTCGCAGCCGCGCCGACGAAATCCGCGTGCGCTCATTCAAGGCCGCTTAACCGGTTTTGCAGTTCCGAATGCGACCAGCCAGAGGCGGGAATTTGTGTCTGGGTCTGTGGGTGAGGAGTCCCGCCAAAGGGCGGAGATCGCCACGTGGTGCCGGCGTCTAATGGTATTTGCGGGGAATCCGTCTGACGACGGCACCGGCTTGCCTCTCATGAATGCTCGCTTTGTAGCGTTCGTGCGCCTGGTCAGCTCGTTCGCGTCCGTGCCTCTCCCGATACCGTCGGCTGGCTGTCCGATTGGCGCACGTGTGATCGCAGTAAGTTTGGTCGGGTCGTTCCGCGAAGAAAATCTGCCGACATTGTGAATCCGCGCAGCGCTTGATTCTTAGCGCGCGCTGGGCATTCTCATAAATGTCATCGAGCGCCACGCGGAGCACGGCGTCTCTCAGGGTGGCATCTCTGTAACTCAAAGCGCGTCCGCCTTCCGTGCCAAGCTTCGAGGAATCCAGAATCACGCCACCTTGTCTGTAGCGGACCTCAAACCGAGTTCGATCAGCGACCGTTTGAAGTAGCCCGCGCATGGCGGCGATTAATCTCCCGATTTGAGAAACGTTCCCTTCCAACTTTTGCACTTCGGCGCTAAGTGGCTCATCTGGTTCTAAATCGAGCCAGCTGCGCAGTCTGTACACCAAATTCGGGATATCGCCGGGAGGCCCTGCTGCCAGTTCTCTCACATCTGTGCGGGCGAACTGCACGAGCCATGGCAAAATATCCTTCTTTGCCATCGACTTGGGGCGAATGGAGAGAGCCTGGTCGCGCTTGCCTCCGCCCCTCAACAGTTTATGCGCCACAGACGGGTCTGCATCCATTCTCATCGCAAATTAACAAAGGCTCTTACCACATGCAAATGCTATTAGGAGATGGATAAACCTTCGTCAGAGGATTCTTATTAAACTCCCTTGTCAGAGAATACGGCTGCGCTAAGATTGCCTGCAGGAGCGAACGAGACGATGAACGCAATTCGCAGCGATGCATTCCGTGGCGCGGAGATGGAGGTTGCTTCGGCAATTTCGATGCTCGCACATTGCCGGAGACGAGCAGGGCGAGAAGCGAACCGGCTTCCCGATACGTTTCGGCTTTGTGCCAGATGTCGGCAGGGGCGCGCGCGATTCGTATACCAGGGGCAGGTTCGAGCAGATCGAGAACACGACCTGTGCATGCGCTGTTATAGATCGGCGCTGACGGCCTTGCGTTCATCCATGATCACAACGATTGGCGGCATGCGCAGGAAAAAGGTCTAGGTGAAGCGGCTAGCGTTTAGCATGCTGACGGCGGTTGCCCTGTCGTCATGGTCGATCAATGCCCCGATCACTAAGACAACATTCGTTGGCGAGTCCACAACGGAGCCCTTCTTGAAAACCGCACGAGCCGAACCATCCGCCAAATTCCGCTCACTTCCGGAAGACATCATGATTCGCGTCAAGCTGATCCCGCAGCAAGCGCAACGTTACGACACCGAAGGGGACTGGCAGTGGCATGGTGACACTTTGGAGATCCGTCTAAGCAAAGAAGTTATCGAAGACGATCCGCGCTATGGAATCGTTCTCCTGACGCATGAACTTGTAGAGGCAATCCTGTGCCGAAGTCGCGGGATTACGGATCGCCAGGTGGATGCGTTCGACATGGCTTTCAAGGGTGAAGGTGAACCCGGCGACGACCCCGCTGCGCCCTATCACAGTGAACATGAAGCGGCTCAGGCTGCGGAGCGAGCCCTGGCCGTCGCATTGAACGTCGATTGGCGGTCCTATTTGGGTGAGTAAGTGCTAAATATCGCTGTAAATGATGCTATAAAAAGCATGACGATGGGGGAGCATTTGTCGGGAGAAAATATAACACCGGAACAGGCGGCGCGAGAGGCGATCGACCGGCAATTGAGCCAGGCTGGCTGGATCGTTCAGAATCGCGACGAGATTAACTTGTCCGCCGGTCGCGGTGTCGCCATCCGCGAGTTCCCGATGGCCGAGGGCCACGGCTTCGCCGACTATCTTCTGTATGTCGATAAACAAGCTGTCGGCGCGCTGGAGGCGAAGCCCGAGGGCCATACGCTCAGCGGCGTCAAGCCGCAGGTCGATAAGTATTCGACCGGCTTGCCGGCCAACCTTCCCGCACCCATTCGGCCGTTGCCGTTCCTGTACGTGAGCACTGGCGTCGAGACCAACTTCACCAACCTGCTTGATCCCGCGCCGCGCAGCCGCCGCGTCTTCAGGTTTCATCGGCCCGAGACAATCGCCGAATGGATGCAAGCGCATAATCTGCCTGACTGGATCCGCGGATGGGGCGGCGAACCGCCGACGCTCGACGCGGCGCGGGCTGTCCTTCCTTCATCATTGCGTGCAAGGCTGCGCGCGATGCCGCCGGTGGCGATTGCGAATCTCTGGGAGAACAAGCAGCGCGCACTCGAAAACCTGGAAAAATCCTTCCACGACGACCGCCCGCGCGCGCTCATCCAGATGGCGACCGGCAGCGGCAAGACGATGCTCGCGATCACGTCGATCTATCGGCTGATCAAGTTCGGGGGTGCGCGCCGCGTTCTCTTTCTGGTCGATCGAAGCAATCTCGGCAAGCAGGCGGAGAAGGAGTTCGAGGGCTACCGCACTCCCGATGACCATCGCAAGTTCACCGAGCTCTACAAAGTCCAGCACCTCAAGGGAAACACCGTCGGCTCTTCGACCAAGGTTGTGATCACTACCATCCAGCGCCTCTATTCGATGCTCAAAGGGGAGCCCGGCCTCGATCCCGCCGCCGAAGAGGAGTCGCAGCTCGCAAAGGGCGCAGGCGCATTCGCGGAGCCGGTTTCCGTCGCTTACAACAATGCGCTTCCGCCCGAATTTTTCGATATCATTTTCATCGACGAATGCCATCGCAGCATCTACACCCTCTGGCGCCAGGTGCTCGAATACTTCGACGCCTATCTGATCGGCCTCACCGCCACGCCGTCTAAACAAACACTCGGCTTCTTTCAGCAGAATCTCGTGATGGAGTATGGCCATGAGCAGGCGGTCGCCGACCAAGTGAACGTCCCTTTCGACGTTTACCGAATCCGCACCGAGATCACGGCGAAAGGCGCGAAGATCGAAGCCGGTCCCGAGGTGGTCGTCGGCAAACGCGAGCGGCGTACGCGCTCGATGCGTTGGGACCAGGTTGATGAAGACATCAATTACAGGGCCAAGGATCTCGATCGCTCCGTCGTCGCCCAGGATCAGATTCGCCTGATCGCCAAGACGTTCAAGGAACGGCTGTTTACTGAAATTTTTCCCGGCCGCACCGAAGTTCCCAAGACGCTGATTTTCGCCAAAGACGACAGCCACGCCGAAGACATCGTCGGCATCTTTCGCCAGGAATTCGGCAAAGGCGACGACTTCTGCCAGAAAATCACCTACCTGAGCACGGGCCGCGACCCGCACGATCTGATCCAGGATTTTCGCAACAGCTACAATCCGCGCATCGCCGTCACGGTCGATATGATCGCGACCGGAACCGACATCAAGCCGGTCGAAATCGTGATGTTCATGCGGACCGTGAAGAGCCGCTTGCTCTTCGAGCAGATGAAAGGCCGCGGCGTCCGCGTAATCAACCCGACCGAATTGCAGGCCGTCACGCCCGACGCTATCGCGAAGACCCATTTCATTATCGTCGATTGCGTTGGCGCTACCGAAGCTACGCTCTCTGACACCCAGCCGATGGAGCGCAAGAAAACTGTTCCATTCAAGGCGCTGCTCGAACACGTCGCCCTTGGCGGTACCGATCCCGATTACTATTCGTCGCTCGCGGGGCGGCTGGCGCGGCTGAATCTCGAATGCGGCCCGAAAGAGAACCATCGAATCGAAGAAGCCTCCGGCGGCGCGTCGCTCTCGGACATCACCAAGGCAATCGTCACCGCCCTCGATGCCGACGAGCAGGTCACCGAGGCCCGTAAACAGTTCAATGTGCCGGCCGATCAAGAGCCGACTGAGGAACAACTCGATAAAGCGAGCGCCGCGATGCTGACGCGCGCTGGCGAGCCGCTTGCGACCAAACCCGCGCTCCGCCAGGTCCTTCAGGAGGTAAAGCAGCGGGTCGAGCAGGTCATCGACGAAATCAGCAAAGATGTTTTGCTCGAGGCGGGACATTCCGCCGACGCGAAGGAAAAGGCGCGCGCGCTGGTGCGGGACTTCGAGAAATTCATCGCCGACAACAAGGACGAGATCACCGCGCTCCATTTCTTCTATTCGCAGCCGTACAAGGAGCGGCTGAAGTATGGAGACATCCGCAAGCTCGCCGATACGATCGAGTCTCCTCCGCGCTCGTGGACTCCCGAGCGGCTGTGGAATGCATACGCTGCTCTAGAAAGAGACAAAGTGCGCGGCGCATCGGCGGCGCGCCAGTTGACCGATATTGTGTCGCTGGTCCGCTTCGCGCTCCATCAGGAAGACGAGTTGGTGCCGTTTCCCGACAAGGTGAAGGCGCGCTTCGCGAGCTGGATCGCGCAGCAGGAAAATAGCGGGAGGAAGTTCACGCCCGAGCAGATGCGATGGATGGAAATGATCCGCGACCACGTCGCCACAAGCGTCGAAATCACGCCGGAGGTATTCGGCTACACCCCCTTCGCCGAGCAAGGCGGATTGGGCAAGGCATCGCAATTATTCGGCAAGGAACTGCACCCGCTGCTGGATGAACTAAACGAGGCGCTAGCGGCATGAATTCTCCAACCCACCCGTCACTTCCCAAGGGCTGGATTGTTGCCGCCCTTGATGATTGTGCCGAAGCTCAGCTTGGCAAGATGCTGGACAAGCTAAAGCGCATCAAGGGGTGGCGGCTACAATATCTGAGAAATGCGAATGTTCGATGGGGACACTTCGACCTCTCAGATCTTCTGGAAATGCCTTTCGAGGAACACGAACTTGAGCGGTACGCACTTCGACAGGGTGATGTGCTCGTTTGCGAAGGAGGTGAGCCAGGTCGCGCAGCGATCTGGACTCTGGAAAATTCAGACATCAAGTTTCAGAAGGCCCTGCATAGGGTCCGAATGCACGGGGGTATAAATCCGAATTGGCTCGTACAACGCCTTTATTTTGATTCAATACGGGGAACGCTAGGCTCCGCGTTCACAGGTACAACAATTAACCACCTTCCGCTGGTCGCCCTCAAGCAGTACCGGCTGCCAATTCCGCCATTGACCGAACAAAAGAGAATTCTCGCAGTCGTTGACGCCACCCTCTCAAAGCTCGATGCGGCGGTGGCGGCGCTGGAGCGGGTGCGGGCGAATCTCAAGCGATATTGGGCATCGGTGCTGAAGGCTGCCGTCGAGGGCCGTCTCGTTCCGATCGAGGCTGACCTTGCGCTCAAAGAGGGACGCGATTTCGAGCCCGCATCGATGCTGCTCGAGCGTATCCTCGCCGAGCGGCGCCGCCGATGGGAGGAATCCGAGGTCGCCCGCCTAAAGGCCGCCGGCAAGCCTCCGAAAGACGACCGCTGGAAATCGAAATACAAGGAGCCCGTCGCCCCCGACACGAGCACGCTCCCGCAACTCCCTGATGGGTGGTGTTGGGCGACGGTCGGGCAGCTTGGATCGATCGAGAGCGGTCAAACGCCTGACGGAATCGCCGAAAGGGCGGCTTCGTCAGGCGACGTGCCCTGGTACCGCGTCGCCGACATGAACTCCGTTGGTAACGAAGTGACCATGAGCGTCTCTGGGCAGTGGCTGTCCTGGCACTCTGCTGCCAAACTGGGCCTCCACATCAGGCCCTCCGGGACGATCATCTTTCCGAAAAGAGGAGGCGCGATCGCCACCAATAAGAAGCGTCGCCTCGGTCAGCCAAGCGCCTACGACCTGAACACGATGGGAGTCATACCAAGAGGCCAAATCGGAGACTACTTGTGGGCCTGGTTCAACCAACTGGATTTGGCAGCTCTTTCGGACGGATCGAATGTGCCCCAGATCAACCACGGCGATATTCAGCCGCTGCCTGTGTCACTCCCGCCAATGGCTGAACAGCGGCGCATAGTTTTCGCGGCCGAAAACCTAAATTCTGTTGCGGAAAAATCTCAGCGAATCGTCGAAGACAATCTTCTACGCTGCACGCGGCTGCGCCAGTCCATCCTGAAATGGGCGTTTGAGGGGAGGCTCGTCGATCAAGACCCGAATGACGAACCTGCGTCCGTTCTACTCGAACGAATCCGCGCCGAGCGTGCTGCAATGCCGTCGCGGAAATCCCGCAAGTCCAGCGATCACCAGACCGAGGCCGCGAAATGAGCAACGGAAATGGTAGCAGCCAAATCGTCTCGAAACTCTGGAACTTCTGCCAGGTTCTCCGCGATGACGGCCTTTCATACCAGGACTATCTCGAACAACTCGTCACCTTGCTGTTCCTCAAGATGGCTGATGAACGCGCCGAACTGACGGGCGCCGAAAATCCGGTTCCTGCCGGCTACCGATGGTCCGATCTCGCCGCTCCCGCGATGGAAGGTGCGCTGCTTGAAGAGCATTACCGCAAGACCCTTATCGAACTCGGCGCCAGCGGCGGGATGCTCGGCATTATCTTTAGAAAATCGCAGAACAAGATTCAGGATCCCGCCAAGCTGAGGCAGCTAATCGTCGAGTTGATCGGCAAGGAAACCTGGTCCGCGATGTCGTCGGACGTGAAGGGCGATGCTTACGAGGGCTTGCTCGAAAAGAATGCCGAAGACACCAAGAGCGGAGCGGGACAATACTTCACGCCGCGCGCGCTCATCGACGCGCTCGTTGATTGCATCGTGCCGCGTCCGGACGAAGTGATCTGCGATCCGGCCTGCGGAACAGGAGGCTTCCTGCTCTCGGCGTATCACTATCTGGCGACGCATTACGATCTCGACCTCGACCAGAAGCGCCATCTGCGCTACGACGCCCTGCGCGGCGTCGAGCTGGTCGATGGAGTCACGCGGCTGTGCGCGATGAACATGCTGCTGCACGGAATCGGCCCCGACGATGACGAGCACGAGCCGCCGATCAAGACCGACGACGCGTTGCGCAACGAGCCGAACGAGCATTTCGAGGTCGTGATCACCAATCCGCCCTTCGGCAAGAAATCCAGTATCACGGTCGTCAACGAAGAAGGCGAGACCGACAAGCAATCCGTCTCGTACAGCAGGCCGGACTTCTGGACCACGACCAGCAACAAGCAACTCAACTTCCTCCAGCATGTAAAGAGCCTGCTCAAGATCAACGGGCGCGCGGCAGTCGTCGTTCCCGACAACGTGCTGTTCGAAGGCGGCGCGGGCGAAACGGTCCGCCGCAAGCTGATGAACGAATGCGAGCTGCATACGGTGATCCGGCTGCCGACGGGAATCTTCTATGCGCAAGGCGTCAAAGCGAACGTGCTGTTCTTCGACCGTCGGCCGGCCAGCGAAACGCCGTGGACCAAGGCCGTCTGGTTCTACGACTTCCGGACCAATATCCATTTCACGCTGAAGCAGAACCGGCTCGCGCGCTCTGACCTTGACGAATTCGTCGCGTGCTTCAATCCCGCCAATCGCCACGAGCGCAAGCCCACCTGGTCAGAGAAAAACCCCGATGCCCGATGGCGGCCATTCTCTTATGACGAGATAATCGCGCGCGACAAGGCGAGCCTCGATATCTTCTGGCTTCGCGACGAAAGCCTCGAAGACTCGGCCAGCCTTCCTGATCCGCATATCCTGGCCGCCGAAATCGCCGAAGACCTCCGCTCCGCGCTGAGTGAGATTGACGAGGTTCTCGCTGAGCTGAGTAACAGAGTAGGCAGAAACAATTTACCGATATAAGGAAAAGGGGTGAATTATCGTGGACGAAAGCAGCAAGCTCCTTACGAAAGAAGAGACCGATTCTCAGCGCGGAGCTCCCGATGGCGACATGGCAGCGTCAAAGAAGTCCAGGAAGAAAAGGAAACGCGCCAAATCTCGAAAAGTAACGGCAACCGGAGGGAGCGGACCTACGCCGTCCGCTCAAGCGAAGTATCCTCGCCACTCTCTCGGGAAGGTCTTACGGATTCCGAAAGCCGTCCTCGATCAAAATGCTGGCCAACCCTGCTCGGAAAAGGAAGTCGCTGAATTCATCGGGGTGGGATATGCCGGCCCGTTTCGCGTCGAAGTTAGTTCGGCGCTCAAGTACGGCCTCATCGAGAGACCCTCTGCCGGACTCGTCGCCATAACCGATAGAGCTCGGCAAATACTGCGGCCCCAGCAACCTGACGACGAATTTAGGGCCTTAAGAGAAGCGGCCCTTAAGGCTCCTGACATAGGAGAAGTCTATCGGCACTATCGTGGCGAAAACCTACCGGATCCCCAATTCTTCAGGAACGCGCTGATCGACAAATTCAAGATTCCCGAAGATAAAGTCGAAGAGTTTCAGAATATTTTTCTTGAATCTATGCAAGCTGCCAAGTTGCTTGAAGAGCACGATGGCAAAAAGCGATTACTCGACATTGCACAGGATTCGGGGGGCGCGACAGGGGAAGACAGAGTGCGCCGCCTGGGCAAAGAAGTCGAGGTCAAGAGCACTGACACCTGTTTCGTCATGATGCCCTTCTTGCCTCCAGTCGGAACTTACTATTCGGGGGTATATGAGCCTGCGATTCAAAAGGCCGGGCTCCGGGCCGTACGCGCAGATGCCGATATTTTTGGCACCGGCAAGATCATCGATCAGATTTGGCGTGGCATCAATTCGGCGCGGATATTAGTCGCAGAGCTAACAGAGCGGAATCCAAATGTCTTCTACGAGCTCGGACTCGCACATGCACTAGACAAACCAGTTGTACTTGTCTGTTCTCGAACCAGTGAAAAGGACGTTCCGTTTGATCTCCAGCACATCCGGGTCATCTACTACGATATGGCAGACCCCTTCTGGGGCAATAAGCTTATTGAAAAACTCGCAGAGAATATTCTTTCCGCGATCAAGAATCCCGAGGAAGCGCGATTCAAAGCAGCGTTGGAACTGAAGGACGCTACATTTCGATAAAGATATAGCCTTTCGTCGATCGGCAGAGGGATCGGCGGTCCTTAACAAAAAGGCGTTCGCGGAGCGGCGTGATTAATTCCTGAACGCTTCGTGATTGTGCATATGATGAGCCGCGCGAATAAGAGTAAATCGTGGATGATGTCCACAGTGATTACACAGAGGGAAGTGCTCGCCAACTTCACCGCAGTCACTTCATGTAGCTCGCCGTGCCTCGGGTCGTGAGCCACGCGATAATGCCCGACGCCGGCACCTCATTACCGGGCTTATATTCAACTGCCATCCCTTCGACTATCTCCCGCTTGAGTTATCTCCATGTGTCAGCGACAAAAGTCTGCCGCTCTACCTGAAGGAGTTTCAATACGACGCCGACGAGCCCCTACAACTGGAACTGTCATTACTACTCCGAGCGAAGGGGCGCCTTTCGGAAGTTCGGCATCAATAGTGCGAGTAAACACTTAGGGCACACCAGATAATTGCGCTTGCAACCAGATACAGAGCCAACATGCGCCAGAAAGAAGGCCGACGTAACCATTCACTCTGGATAGAAGGATGCTCTGTTAGACCATTGACCCAGGCAGCCATAACTCCAATCTTAGTTCCACTTATCCAGTAAGACGGACTGTCCTCTCGAAATGGCGCGTTGAGCAGTTTCCCGGCAATTCCCGTATCAAGCCATCCGACCTTGATGGCTTCTCTATATGCCTCAGTTAATCGTTTCTCGTACCGGCTTGCAAATTCCGCACTAATCCATTTGTCATACTCGGGTATTTTCGACTCAAGGCCCTTGCGAGCATCCAACTCGGCCGCACGTGCGACAATTTCGCGAGTGAAATCTTTTAGCGAAGAGTGCAGTTCCCGCAGGCGCATCCTTAGGTCGCGGTCCCTTAGGAATTCCAGTCCCCCAGCAATCACTGCGCTAGCGACTGAGACCACCGGAGCATAAACGATCAATCTTGGAGGCTGGATCGCGTGCGGAATAAGGAGGACAAGCAGCCCCACCATCCCAAGAATAGTAAGGGTGGCGCCTATCAAACGACCCGTGGGGAACATTAGATACAAGCCCACACCAAGGATCGCGCTGAAAATTAGCGCCCAGACCCAGAAGACGACCCCTTCAGCCATGGAACACAATACCGTCCTTTTCGGGACGCCGCCAACGTGGTACGTTGGCGCTATCCTTAGTCCATGCGCTCAGGAACACGTTCGCTCTGGCAGCCACGGTGTGCCGCGATGACGAGCTGAAGACGAGCCCACAATACCGGGCCCAGAATCAGCGGCGCACTCGTCGCCGAAAAGCACGGGAGCCGAAGCCAAAGACTGAAGCGCCCAAAGACGCCAAGCTTGAAACACCGGCTCGGCGACGCCGACAATACACGTCCGCAGGCTGGTAGTTTATTCCCGCATACGCCGCGCTTCTGATGGTTCGTCGCTGAGTTTCTGTAATACTGCTCGCGACATAAACTCTGCGAAGTGCTTATGGGCGGCTCTCGAGAGCCGCTTTGGGGCAGCGTTTCGAGTATCTGCGCACAGTTCCATATATCATTTAGCACTAAGCGGTCCTGACGCCTACCTTTGCGATCGCGAGTCAGAGGCCGATATTCCGGGCGTCCTCAGAATTTCGAAGCAGCTCGGGTTTGATAATTCTCGCCGCGAAACAGTCTTGCCGAGCCGAAGGTGCATGAGAAACCGCCGCTACGCGATTGCGGAAGACTGCGCCGCGCTGACCTTTGCGACAGCTCAGACCCGTCTGCGAGAAACGAAACTCTCAGCCTCTTATTCCTTCAGCTCCGCTTTCATTCTGTCGGCCAGGAACATCTTGAGCACCGACTGATAGGGTTCGTCGCGCTTGTGGGCGAGCAGCTTCAGGCGATCGAGCATCGGTTTCGCCAGCCGCAGCGATATCGTCTGAGAAGACGGCTTGAGGTTCGGCAGGGTAACGTGCTTGCCCTTGCGCCAGTCGATAAAGCCCACCGAATCGTGGCTCGCCCAGAACTTGCGCTCGGCATCTTCGCTTTTGAATTTGGGCAGTGTCTTCTCCATGACGATTTGACGGTCCTTTGCCCTGTGTGGGGTCGTGCCACGAGCCGACCTGTTCGGACCGTACGACTCTAATTCTGATTACCACGAAAAGCAGTTTTTTCGCTTTAGCCCCGGTCAGCGTGTAGAGCCGCTCCCCCCGGCCGACCCCGCCCTGCGCGGCTCCGCTCAAGACCGCCGCGCCATCCCTGATCGGGACCGCTGACGCTTGTCACGGCGGCCTTGAATTGCTCCGCCGCGCTCATTTGTCGCTCCGCTGCGCTCCGCATCGGTCCCGTTCCGCCTCTCACTCTCAGCTTTGGGTGAAGAGCGAGGGGCGGAAAGAAAGGTTCGGGTTTTTACGAACCAAACCGCGCTCTGCCCTTCGGGAAGCGAGCGCAAAAAGGAGCGATGCAAATGGACGTGTACGCGATTGTTACCGAGAAGATCATCAACATGCTTGAAAGCGGAGTGGTGCCGTGGCGCAGGCCGTGGACCTCGACTGGATTGCCGCGCAATCTGGTATCGAAGAAGCCATACAGAGGCATCAACTATTTTCTGCTCTCCGCGTCAAAGTATGTTTCGCCGTTCTGGTTGACCTACCGCCAGGCAACCGAGCTCGGCGGCCACGTACGCAAAGGCGAGGAGAGCACGATCGTCGTTTTCTGGAAAGCGGAAGACGTGAAGCAGAGCAGTGAAGCTCTCGAAGCCGAGGAGACCGACGACAGGAATAGACGCCGATTCCTTCTGCGATACTATCGCCTTTTTAATCTCGAACAATGCGAACTGCCGCAAGCCGTGCTCGACAAGCTTCCGAAGATCGACACGCACGAGCACGATCCGATCGAAGCGGCCGAACGGGTTATCGCTGGAATACCGAACCCACCCGAGATTCAGTACGCGGGCTCAAAAGCCTTTTACAGTCCGATTACCGATCGGATCACTCTACCGCCTCGCGAGCTTTTCAGCAGCGCCGAAGAATTTTATGCCAGTCTTTTTCATGAGGAATCACACGCAGTGGGGCATCCGAAGCGGCTGAACCGCAAGTCGATCACCGAAGCCGCGCCGTTCGGCTCGCCCACATATAGTCTTGAGGAGATCGTTGCGGAGATGTCAGCCGCGTTTCTGTGTGCGGAAGCTGGAATCTCGCCGGCGGTCATCGATAACGAAGCGGCCTACATTCAGGGATGGTTGGCGAAACTCCGCAGTGAGAAACGGCTTGTTGTGATCGCCTCCGCTCAAGCTCAGAAGGCGGCAGATTACATTCTTAACCGCACGCCGGAAAACTAGCTTGGCGCGGCGCCCGCTCGATGCGCGGGCGCCGCTTTTGGTACGCAGTCGGAGATCACGAGATCGGCGCGAATCACAATTGAGCGTGATCTACTGGCATCCATTTCGGTGGTGTTGAGCGTGGCGTCAGCCCTGTCGTTCACCAGCAATTGGGTGGTGGTTCGCAAGCACGGCTCCGCAGCTTTCGATCGCGGCAAGAAGTCCGCTGGCGACCGGTCGCGTTTTCATCGCTGCCACGAACTCCTTAACGATCCTGTCCCAGGTCTCCTCCGGGACCAACGAGTGAGTTTTGCGATCGGCGATGATTTCGACGTAGCGCTCGCCGGTCGATACGAAGAGCAGAATTCGAGCGCGGTTATCGGCGGCGGCTAGGCACTGAGCTGCGAATTCGCGCTGCGCAAGCTGTCTCGCGTGACTTCGCTTGACGCTTGTGGGGACGAGTGCGAGGTGGATCGGCAGCCAATTGAAAACCAGCGTCAGCAGGATAACCAGCGCCAGTTGGACCGCGATCGCGGCACGAACCTCCATTTCCGGTCGTGACAGCGATACGATACCGGCGATCAACAGGCCGCCGAAGCTCGCCCATACGATCGGATAGAGCGAATAGCGATCGCTGACGCGAGTGACCACAATATCGAGGTCTGCCGTGGTGCGTTGCTCGATATCCGCAATCGCATCGTGAATGCGTTCGCGCTCTTCGTGCGAAATGGAGGGTCTCATCTTCTGCAATTTCACCAGCTACCGGAAGCACCGCCGCCACCGAATGAGCCCCCACCACCCGAGAATCCGCCGCCGCCTCCGCCAGAGCCGAATCCGCCGCCGCCGAAGCCTCCCGCGTAAAAACTTCTGGGCAAGCCAAGCAGATCACTGTGCCGCCGCCCTGTCCGATGTAGCAGGTACGCTTTCTTTCCGGGATGGTGGTACCGAGTTCCAACCAGGTAGAGCATCAGGAACATCAGTCCCCAGCCACCCAGCAGCACCAGCCCCACCCAGAGCATGGGATTCTGGAAGCTTGCCCCCGATTGGGTGTTCCACCGGGCCTCGGATTGCGCGGCCGGGTTGCTTCCGCCTAGAACCTTGAGGATCGACTTGGTTCCGGCGAGGACCCCCGCATCGAAGTCGCCGCGGCGAAATGGCGGCAGGATGTCGCGCTCGATAATGATGCGGCTCGTGGCGTCGGTGAGTTCGCCCTCCAGTCCGTAGCCGACCTCGATCCGCACCTTGTGCTCGTTCGGCGCCACGATCAGGAGCACGCCATTATTCTTCGCCTTCTGTCCGATTCCCCAATAACGCCCAAGCTGATATCCAAAGTCCTCGATCGAATGACCCTGCAGCGACTTGAGCGTGACGACCACCAGTTGATCGCCGTTCGCCTTCTCCAGTCGTGCGAGCATATCGCTGAGCTTGGTATCTGTCGTCGGGCTGAGGATACCCGCGTCATCCACGACGCGGGCAGTGAGCGGCGAGAATGACAGTCCATCCGCGCGCGCTGTGAGCGCGAGCGCCACCACAAGCGCGAGAGTCTGGCAGATAGTCGCGATCGTCGCACCCAAGCGCACGGGTCGAATTACCATCAGAATTTGACCTGCGGCACTTCCTCGGCCTGCGCCGAGATCGTGAACGTTTGTCGAACCTTCAGCTTCGGATACAGCAACTCCGCGGTCCAGCGCGACGGAAATGTCCTCAGCGCGACGTTGTAATTCTGCACCGCGATTATGTAGTCACGGCGCGCTACCGCGATGCGGTTCTCTGTCCCCTCGAGTTGCGACTGAAGGGCCAGGAAATTCTGATCGGATTTGAGAGCCGGATAGCTCTCACTCAATGCCAGCAGGCGGCCAAGGGAAGTGCCGAGTGCGGCCTGCCGCTGCTCGAACTCATGGAAGACTTGGGGGTTAGACAGGACGTTTTGAGGGAGCTGCAATTGGGTCGCCTTCGCGCGCGCCTCCGTTACCTGAGTGAGCACGGTTTGCTCCTGGTGCGCGTAACCCGCGACTACTTTCACGAGGTTCGGAATGAGGTCGGCGCGGCGCTGGTAATCGTTCAGAACTTGGCTCCATGCCGCCTTGACCTGCTCATCGAGCGTCGGGATATTGTTCACTCCGCAGCCGGATAGCATAAGCAGCGCCGGGGCGAGAAGCGTGACCAACATTACAAACGAAGAGCGTCTTGCGCGCATGAAACATGACCCTCCACGGAGATGGATTCGGCAGGAACCGACACTAAGCCTCGTCGAGCAGCGTCCAACCTTTTTTGTTCGCCTTCTCGACTGCCGAATCGTAAAGCTTCCAGAAGCGCTTGTTCTGTGAGAGTGCGACGATCATTGGGTCGGTCTTTGGTGATCGGCATCGGCGCCGCGCAGGGCCGAGCATCCTCCCCCCGTGTTTTCTAAAGTCGCGGATCTACCGGTTCGCTTTCCATCGCTAGAACGCCGAAGACGCATTCATGTATGCGTCTCAGCGGCTCCTTACGGAGAAATCGTTCCAAGCCCTCGATTCCGAGCGCAAACTCGCGCAGCGCCAACGATCGCTTCACCGAAAGCCCGCGCGAGCGCAGCCGGCTCAGATTCTCAGACATTGTATATTCCGGGCCGTAGATGATCCTCAAATATTCCCGGCCGCGGCATTTGAGCGCTGGCTGAACCAGTCCGCGCCGTCCGTGCGCGAGGAAGTCGAGCGGCTTCACCACCATGCCTTCGCCCCCGCGCCCGGTCAGTTCTTCCCACCAGCGCACGCCATCTGCCTCTGAGTTCGGATCTGTGAGATCGACAACCAGATGCGGCGTTGCGAGGAGGATCGTATCGCCGCCGTCACACAGCTTCGCAAGCATCGAGAGATGCCATCCATGATCCTTGTCGACATGCACGCCACGCTCACTGGCGAGCAAGTGGAAAGGCGCCAGTTTCAGGTCGTCCACCGAAGCAACGGGCCAGCAGTAGTACCGGTATGAGTCGACATACAGTTTTGCCAATTTCGCACGCTCCTGCGTGCGCTCGAGAAGGTTGGCCACATCGGCTCCAACCCGCTCAGCTCGTTCGAGAGCGGCGATGGCCTCTGGCAGAGCGATGCCGGCGGCGGCGCCAACGGCCGCATACTGCGAAGTGATGAGTTCTTGCGCCTTGGCCGACCAGGGCATCAGCTCACAATCGAGGCACAACCAGTCGGTATCTAGTTCTTCGAACAGACCGGCATGCTCAATCGCCGCACGGACGCGGGAGAGGAACTCGCGCTCGATTTGCGCAGAATCGAAGAAGCGGCGGCCGGTGCGCGTATAACAGATGCCGAAATTACCGTCGAGGACGCCGAATCGGCGCCGCGCGGCGTCTTCGTCCCTGCACATGATCAGCACTGCGCGAGAGCCCATGTGCTTCGCTTCGCAGATAACACGCGGCACTCCTTCATGGCGGTAATACGCGAACGCTTGGGCCGGATGCTCTAACAAGCCTGGCGCGTCGGACGTGTCCGCTGGCGCCATCGTGGGTGGCAGGTAGATCAACCACTTTGGATCGGCCGCATAGCGGCTCATCACTTCGAGCGCCGCAGCCGCATTCTCTTCCCGGATCGTGACGTTGCGATAGAGCCGCGTGCCGACGATCCGTTTTCCGCTGACATTCTCCATATCGAGGACATCGTCATGCAGCTGTTGCGCATTAAGTGTGGGCGCCGCAGCGCCTGGTTCAAGGAATGGCCGCGCCGGCTCGCACCAAGTGCGTTCCGCCGGTGTCGACACGAGCTCCTTCTCGGGATAGCGCAACGCAGTGAGCTTTCCACCGAAGACGCAACCTGTATCGATGTTAATCGTGCCGTTGAGCCAATCCGGTTCCGGCACCGGCGTGTGCCCATAGACAACGAGCGCGTTGCCGCGATATTCGGCCGCCCAGTTGTATCGAATCGGCAATCCGAATTCGTCGGTCTCGCCAGTGGTCTCGCCAAACAGCGCGAACTCGCGGACCTTGCCCGAGCCCCGTCCCTGCATCGACGCCTTCATACCAGCGTGCGCGACCACCAGCTGCCCGCCGTCCAGAACGTAGTGCGAAACCAGGCCGTCGATGAATTTCGCCGCGGCCTCGACAAACTCCTCAGGTTCTCGCTTCAATTGCTCAAGTGACTCGGCAAGGCCGTGGGTGATTTGCACATCGCGCCCGCGCAGTTTGCGCAGCAGCTTCATCTCATGATTGCCCGGGACACAGATCGCGTTCCCTGCCTCGACCATCTCCATCGCTATCCGCAACACCCCCGGAATGTCGGGACCGCGATCAACCAAGTCGCCGAGAAAGACCGCCTTGCGCCCGTCTGGATGGCGCCGTGTCGCCGGATCGTACCCCAGCTTTTGCAGCAGTGTCTCCAGTTCGATCCGACAGCCGTGAATGTCCCCAATGATGTCGAAGGGACCGCGGTCGCCCCTGCGATCGCACCAAAGCGGTTGACGTTCGACCGTTGCCGCTTCGATCGCGTCCGGTGAATCCAGAATGTGGACGTGACGGAAGCCCTCGCGGTCGAGCCGTCGAATCGAGCGGCGCATCTCCTGAACGTGCTGGCGAATCACGTGATTCGAAAAATTGCGATCGGGCCGCGACGCGTTACGCTCGGCGCAGATTCTCTCCGGTAAGTTGAGCACGATCGCCACCGGAAGGCAGTGATACTGGCGCGCGAGCGCGACCAGCGGCTTGCGCGACTCGGGCTTCACGTTGGTCGCGTCAACTACGGTCAGCCGTCCTGCCTGTAGCCGCTTGGCCGCGACGAAGTGCAGCACCTCGAATGCCCCAACCGTCGCCGATTGATCGTTCTCGTCGTCGCTTATGAGTCCGCGGCAGAAGTCCGACGAAAGGACTTCGGTAGGCCGGAAGACCCGGCGCGCGAAGGTCGACTTGCCAGAGCCGGATGGTCCAATCAACACCACCAGCGAGAGCTCAGGGATCGTGATGTTCACCGGCCGAAGACCGCCATCTGGGTTGGCGCACCCACCGCCGCATCCTCATTTCCAACCGGCAGGAATCGCAGTTCGTAGCCGAAGCGTTCGCCGATATCGCGAGCCCATTGCTCGAATTCGGCGCGCGTCCATTCGAAGCGATGGTCACGATGCCGAAAGCGATCCGCGGGCAGCCCCTCGAAGCGTACGTTGTACTCACGGTTGGGTGTCGTTACGACTACGGTTCGAGGTCGCGCGAACTCGAACAAGTTGCGCTCCATCGCGCGCAGACGCGGCGCATCAAGATGTTCGATCACTTCGACCAGCGCGGCGGCGTCGTAACCTTCCAAGCGGCGGTCGCGATACATCAAAGACCCGTGAAGCAGGCGTACCCGCTCGCGCTGCCGTTCCGGCATCCGTTCAACTCGCAGTCTGTCCGAAGCCCGTTCAAGCGATCTATGGGAAACGTCCATCCCCACGATTTCGGCAAAGGTTTTTTCTTTCAAGAGCGCTGCCAACAGATGCCCCTCGCCACACCCGAGATCGAGGACTCGATGAGCGCCCGACTGTTTGAGTACCGCCAGCACGGCGCCGATCCGTTGCTCGCCGAGCCGCAACTGTCCCTCCAATAGCTGCTCTTCGACCGCATGCTCTACCGCGAGCGCGTCGGCCTCCGGTTCCTCCTCGGCCGTTAATCGTTCGAGCGCGGCACGAGCGAGGCTTCGCTGATGGCGCAGGTAGCGGCGCACAATCAGATCGCGTTCCGGATGCGAGTCGAGCCATCCGGCCCCGCGACGAAGCAGCTTTTCGACCTCGTCATCGCCGACCCAGTAGTGTTTGTCGTCGTCCAGCACCGGAACCAGAACGTAGAGATGAGTCAGGAGGTCAGCGAGACGTCGCTTTGCGCGAAGTGTGACGCTGAAGTAGGGACTCATGCCCCATTCCGGATGTGATTGATCGAGTGGTGCTTGCGTCGCGTCAAGCAGATAGCCGAGCGGCTCGAAAAGCCGTCTCAACAATCCTTCCCCGCCATGGCAAGGCAGCGCCGCTAGGTGCACCTCGAGCGGCAGTTCCTGTGCCGCCAGCTCGGGGCGTTCTTTACTGGTTCCCGCCATCGCTGACGCGAACACGCGTGCGATCGCGACGCTCAAAAAAGACGACGCCGCGTAGGGTCGATCGTTCACGTACTCTTCGAGCTTGCGATCCGCGCCAGCAGGGCCGTTGCGTCGTCGTACGAGTCCAATCGGATCGACTTCGAGTAGCAGCGCAACGGTGCACCGTTCCGGGTTGACCTCCGGATAGAACACGTGTGCCTTGCCGAACCCGAGATCGGTCGATTGCGCGCGGGACGGATTCTTGTGCAGCAAATATCCAAGATCAGTCGCCGGCGAGAAACTGGCTGTTATCGTCAGAAGCATCGCGGTTTCGGATAATCTAAGAAGCCTACCGGCCTCGAGGGTGGATTGCGATATGCTTTGGGTGCTGTTTTAACGCCAATGCCTACCGGCGAAAGTCCTGACGGAAGGGCAGGATCGCGCTATTCTTTGGGAAGAGAAGGAGGAGGGCGGAGATGGTGGAAGGCGCTGACTCGATGGCATGAAGACATTTGGCCAGATAATTACCGAGGCTCGCAAAAAAGCAGGCCTTACACAAAAGGAGGTTGCCGGACGCCTGAAGCGCGAGGATGGCCGCGTGGTTGATGCCCCATACCTAAACGCGATGGAGCACGACCGCCGCTATCCACCGTCGAATCATTTGATCGACCAGCTCGCCGAGATCCTCGGAGTGCCCGCCGACTTGCTCTACTTCCACGCGAAGCGATTGCCAGGCGATATCAAACGCGACGTGGACAATCAGCAGGTTGAGGCGGCGTACCAGGCTTTCCGCAAGGCGCTGAAAGGCTCTAAGACCGGCAGCAAAAGAAAATGAAACCGCTTCGCGATCCGCTTGGGCGACCGATTCCACGTCTCTACTTCAAGACAGAGGAGCTGGACGCCCGGTGCGAAGGGATCATCAGAGATTTCATGGACCGCCGATCCGGCGGCTTCCGGTTGCCGATCCCCACGGACGAGTTGACGCGGTTGATCGAAGAGCAAGCAGACGACCTCGATATGTACGCGGACCTGCCCGAAGGAATTCAGGGCCAGACGCTGTTCTTCCTCGATCGGCGGCCCAAGGTGCAGATCTCGGAAGCGATCCACAGAACGAAAAGCGACCACCGCGTTCGAACGACTCTGGCTCATGAATTCGGCCATGTGTGGATTCATGCGCCGCTGTGGCGAAAGGACGGAGCGCCGACCGCCGGCATACCTTCGGGGCCGGTGTGGAAATGCGCGTGGGACACGATCGTCGACGCTCCCGAGCAAGACTGGATGGAATGGCAGGCGGGCTATAACTGCGGAGCGTTGCTCATGCCGGCGACCGTGGTCCGCGTGTGGGCTCGGGAACTCGCGGAACGATCCGGAACAAAGCCGCCGTTCGCGGCGGAATCGGCGTCGGGGGCTGAGCTCATTTCGATCGTCGCCAAAGGATGCGATGTGTCAGACTTGGCGGCGCGCGTGCGGCTCTTGAAGCTTGGGCTGCTGTCGGAATCCTGAAGACGGCGCACCACCAGACTCTCGATTCTGATAAAATTCTGGAATTTGACAACTGAACGCCTGCGGACTATCGTGACTCGTGAGGGTAGCCCGCGGGTCGCGTTTAACTTGCCGGCATCGCGAGCTTCCCAGCGGCGTAATTTCAGCCTCTGAGGCGCGAGTCGGAGATATTGTCATGGATTCGCTGGTACTCGAACGATTGGAGAGCGCGGTGGGCGAACTCGCTAGGACGGTGACGGAGCTCAAGGCCAGGGCACAAGACGAAGGCTCCCACGAGGTCAAAGCGGCGCGCGAATATCTCTCGGTTAAGCAACTCGCTCTTGTGATCCCGTACCGGGAGCAGACCATCCGCAATCTGATCTGTGCAGGCGAGTTCAAGGAAGGCGTGCACTATTACAAGCGGCGCCGTATGGTGATTTTTAAGTGGTCGGCGG
>Ga0307374_10005170_pt1 | contig 21283 bp, 19 predicted proteins | sample OX3MG_FD_202532 | JGI IMG/M metagenome (GOLD analysis project Ga0307374, IMG submission 202532) | Soil microbial communities from Risofladan, Vaasa, Finland - OX-3 | ecosystem: Environmental > Terrestrial > Soil > Coastal area > Acid sulfate soil | place: Finland: Risofladan, Vaasa | collected...
GCGGTTGCTGGAAGTGCGACCGGACCATTGGCCGAGGCGTCGTGAAGCCCCATCCACCAGGACTTCAAACGTTTCGCCAATCAACGCGTCATTCCGCACGATCTGAATTTCACGCTGGCGGCCCTGCACGAGAGCGAGCCTGCGGCCCTTTTCTTCCTCGGGAATGGCTCCGGCCATGTGCTGCGCGGACGTATTCGGCCGCGGGGAATACTGGAACGCGTAGACGCCGTCGTATTGCGCGGCTTCGAGCAATGAAATTGTCTGCTCCAGATCCTGCTCGGTCTCGCCCGGAAAACCGACAATGATGTCCGAAGTGAGGCTGATGGGCCGGCGAGCGGCGCGGATCATGGCAATCTTTTCCAGATATTCTTCGCGTGTGTAGGTGCGCTGCATGGCCCGCAACACTCGCGTCGATCCCGACTGCACGGGCAGGTGAACGTGGTCGCACAACGCCGGTACCGATTCGATGGCCTCGACGATGTCGCGCCCGAAATCCCGCGGATGCGACGTCGTGAACCGCACGCGGCGAATTCCCCGCACTGCCGCCACGGCCACCAAAAGCTCGGCGAAGGACATTCGCCGGGAGGACGGATCTTGGTAGGAATTCACCGTCTGCCCGAGAAGCTGGATTTCCGAGTAGCCCGCGTCGGCCAGTTTGCGGACTTCCTGCAAAACCGACGCGCTCGCGCGGCTGCGCTCCGGGCCGCGCGTGAACGGAACCACGCAGTACGTGCAAGCCTTGTCGCACCCTTCGATAATGGTCAGGTAGGCGCGAAACGGGTTGTCGCGCCTGGTGATCTCGGTCTCAAAGGTTTCTTCAGTATCCTTGCCCAGCCCCATGACGCGGCGGTTGCCCGATTCCAGCTCCGCGATGAGTTCCGGCAGTCTGCTGTAGCTGGCCGACCCACAAACCAGGCTCACCCAGGGCGCGCGCTCGAAGATCTCTTCCCCCTCCTGCTGCGCCACGCAACCCAAAACGCCAATGATCTTCTTCTGCTCCTCGGGATGCTTGCGGAAGGTTCCCAGCCGCGAAAAAACTTTCTGCGCGGCCTTTTCCCGGATGCTGCAGGTGTTGTAGAGCACGAATTTTGCCGCATCCACGCTTTCCATCTGCCTGTACCCGCGCCCGAGCAGAACTCCGGCGACCTTCTCGGAGTCGTGATCGTTCATCTGGCAGCCAAACGTCTCGATATAGAACGTGCGGTCCCCTGCCGGCGGAGCCGGGAGCATGTCCGCAGAGGTCAGGAGCGCGGAAGAAGATCCGGTCAGGTCGTCAAGGCGGACGTCGAAGGGTTGAGGCATGCGATCTCTTTAAAAGGATAGCACAATTGATTGGAAGCAGTGGTGTGGCAGGCGTGGGTGAAAATGATTTTTATCACCCGCGCAGGTGACCGAGTCGCCGAAATCCCGCATCAAAGTACTGGCGGTACTGGCGTGATTTTCAGACAGGGCACAATCTAGCACCTTGGTGAACGTAATTATTTGATTCCATTTTAAGCGTGTGCTAGGTTGCCCGTAGGAGCTATCAACTGGCTCTCTGGGGGAAAAGACAATTCCGATACTGGGTTCTTTGCTATTTGTGGGCCAACTGGGCACACTGATCGAGCAGACGGGCTGGGTTGCTCGCGTTGTACTCATTATTTTGTTGGCTTTCTCACTATTTTCCTGGGCGCTGATTTTTCAAAAGTCGCGCATGTTTTCGCGCATAAATCAGCAGACAGCGCTCTTCCTGCGAATTTTTCGCTCTAATCGCATACTTCCCGATCCCAAACAAATGGGTGGAGGCGGCTCTCCTCTGGAGCCTGTCTACGGCGCCGGATACCGCGAACTGGAAAGCCAGGTTCGCAGCGCAACCCCGAACAGCCCAAACGGAAAAATCACAAGCCTGAACTCGATTACCGTAAACATGCAACTGGCCGGCGGAGAAGAAATCCGCAAGGTCGAAAAATACATGTCCTGGCTGGCAACCACCGGATCGGTCACTCCCTTCATCGGGCTGTTCGGCACGGTGTGGGGCGTGATGGACGCATTTACCGGACTGGGAACTGCCGGATCGGCCAGCCTGCGCGCGGTTGCGCCCGGCATTGCCGAAGCCTTGATTACCACGGCGGCCGGCCTGTTCACCGCGATTCCCGCCGTGATTGCTTACAACCATTTTCTGCACGACATAAGGGATCTGGGGGCACGACTGGACAGTTTCACGATGGAAGTTGCCGCGCTCATCGAAAAGCTGTATCCCGGCACCCGGGCCTAATGGCGGACAACCGCGTGGATTACGCAAACGAGTCGTTAAAGAAGGTACTCTGAACATGCCGCAGCTTTCTCGCCAGACCGGAAGCTCCCTTTCCGAAATCAATATCGTTCCCTTCGTGGATGTCATGCTCGTGCTCCTGGTGATTTTCATGATCACGGCCCCGATCCTGCAGTCCGGCATCGAGGTGGACGTCCCCAAGACAAAAACCGTGAAGGAAATTTCCGATACGCGCGTCGTCATTTCTATCGATCGCGCGCAACGAATCTACATCGGTGACAACCCGGTGAATATTCACGAACTGGGAACCAAGGTGCACGCACAGATGCACACGCCCCAGGGCGAGTCCGTTTTCCTGCGCTGCGACAAGACGGTCCCGTTTGGCGCCTTTGCCCTCGTGGTGGACACCCTGAGGCAATCCGGCATCCAAAATATCAGCGTAGTAACCGAGCCGCTTGATGACACTCCGCACTAATGCCTATGTCTTACGCTCACACATACGCGGACTCCGGAAGCCTGAAGAAACCCTTTCTGTGGTCGCTGGGATTTCATGCGCTGCTATTCGGTTCCCTGCTGGTCTCCACTTTGTATTCGCATCGCGGGGACGCCTGGGGAAGCATTGGCGGCGACAGCGGGGTAACCGTCGGGCTTGTAGCCAAACTGCCCGGTGTCATGCTGCCGCGTCCGGAAGCGGTGACCACCAGCCGCGTCGTCGACACCAGCAAGGGCCTGTACAAATCCGAACCCAAACCGAAACCCAAGGAAATTGATACGGACGCGAAAAAAATTCCGGAATTCGCCAAGGAAAAACCTCGCCATTACATTACTCGTCCGTCCAAAGTATTAGAGGATAAGACTCCTCCCCCTGCGAACGCCATTCCCTACGGTGGAGGCGGCGCTCCGGCAGTGCCCTACTCGCAATTCACACTGAGCGGGACGACGCAGGGAGGCATGGGCTTCAACGGTCCGGGAGGTGGAGATTTCGCGGGCAGGAATCCCGCGTATGTGGAGGGGGTTCGGAATCGCATCAGCAGCAACTGGCTGCAGTCCACGGTGGACCCCACTGTCCGATGGGCCCCGCGGGCGCAGTTCACATTCCAGATTTTGCGCGATGGAACCGTGACGAACGTACAGATGACGCAGTCCAGCGGCAACCGTTCGGTGGACAACTCGGCCCTGCGCGCCATTTTGAGCTCGAGCCCCATGTCCAGACTGCCGTCGAATTATTCCGGAAACAGCGTCACCGTGGAGTTTTGGTTTGAGTTTCGCCGCTAGGGGAACCGGGAAAGAAGAGGATGGTGCGATGACAGGCGACACATATCATAACGTTTATAACGTGAAAAAAATGAGCAAGGTTTCTTTCCCGCGAAGGCGCCCGGCAAGCCGATTTTTCCGTCTTGATTCGCATCTGATTTTAACCGTGCTGGTTTGCGGCCTTTTTTCCCTGCTTTGCGTTCCGCGCGCCGCGGCACAAGACTGGTTTCGGACCGGCACGGGCCTGGGTGTTTCCAAGGCGCGGGTGGCGGTGGCGGACTTCGCCTCCAGGACTCCCACGGCTCAGCCTCTGGCCATGGAATTCAGCGATGTGGTCCGCGCCGACCTGGATTACAGCGGCATCCTGGAACTGGTCAGCAAGAGCTACTTTCCGTTGCAGACCCCCAGTACGCTGGCGGACGTTGACTTCAAGGCTTGGTCGGAAGCGCCGGCATCGGCGCAATTGCTGGCATTCGGCAATATTTCCGCGACCGGCAATTCCCTGGAAATTCAGGCCTGGCTCAACGATGTGCGCAACGCTTCCTTGCCCCCGGTCATCGGGAAAATCTATCGCGGAGAAGCCACCGACGCGCAGGTGCGCACCTTCGCCCACCAATTCGCCGATGAAATTATCGGCAGGCTATCCGGCGGATTACCGGGCATCGCCAGCACGCAAATTGCCTTCGTCAGCAATCGCACCGGGAACAAGGAAATCTGGGCGATGGATTACGACGGCGAAAACCAGCACCAGCTGACGCATCTTCGCACGATCTCGCTCACGCCGCGGTGGTCGCCCGACGGCACGCGCATCGCGTTTACCTGCTATGAGAAGCCGGGCAACGAAAGCGTACGCACCGCGCAAATCTGCATGCTATCGACAGCGACCAATCATCTGATCGCCTGGCCCAGATTTCGCGGCACGAATTCTTCCCCGGCGTGGTCCCCGGACGGATCGCAGCTCATGTTCATGTCCAGCATGTACGGAAATCCGGAGTTGTTCGTCACCAGCGCCTCCGGCGGGCATCCCCACCGCCTCACGTACACCAACGCGGCGAACACGTCTCCCACCTGGAATCCGAAGACCGGCCAGCAGGTAGCTTTCGTGAGCGATCGCGGCGGACTTCCCCAGCTTTACACCATGAATGCGGACGGCACAAACCAGGTCAAAGTTGATTTGGGGGACAAAGGCTACGTGATCGATCCCGCATGGTCACCGAACGGACAACTGCTGGCGTTCAGCTGGCGCCGACCGGGCGGAAACTATGATATTTACATCATGGAGATTGTCACGCACCAACTCGTCGAATTGACGCGCGATGCGGGACGTAACGAACGCCCCTGCTGGGCGCCGGATGGACGACACCTGGTGTTTGAATCTACCAGAACGGGAACGCGGCAAATTTGGTCCATGCTCGCTGACGGGACAGACGCACGGCAGTTGACCAAGCAGGGACAAAACGAATCTCCGACCTGGTCGCCGAACTGACTCGCTTTTTCGGCGATTGATTCGGGATGTTTGCAATAGATGGGAATGGGTTGCACTATTGGACGAAATGTTCTAAGTGAAGCGTGTAGCAGTAAAAATGATAGTTAAGAATGAGGACTCGTATTTGCACTTACCTAAGGATGCTCCAGTAGTTTCTCAAAGGAGGAAAGAAGAGAAGATGCGGACTCGCACGTACTCCAGGGCCCTGTTCTGCACGTTGTTCGTTGTCGCCGCTCTGGGCGCAGCTTGTAAAAAGCCTGCTCCTCAAGCGCCACCGCCACCACCACCCCCTGCGGTAGCACCACCGGCACGACCAACCGTGAACCTGCAGGCTGATCCAACATTCATCCAGAAAGGCGCGACGACCACCTTGACGTGGTCATCCACCAACGCCACATCGCTGACACTGTCTCCGGGAGTTGGCAACGTTTCCGCCGAAGGCATGCAAACCGTGTCCCCGACGGACTCGACCACTTATACCCTGACCGCCACAGGACCCGGCGGCACAGCCGATGCCAGTGTTCACATCACCGTGAGCGCGCCTCCTCCACCAGCTCCCGCCGCACAACAAACACTGCAGGAGCTGTTCGATAAGGAAGTCAAAGACGCTTACTTTAACTATGACAAGGCGGATATCCGCCCCGATGCCCGCGATGCCCTTTCGCAGACGGCTCAATTCCTGCGGTCTTATCCGCAGATGAAGGTCGTCATCGAAGGACATTGCGATGAACGCGGCTCCACAGAGTACAACCTGGCTCTGGGTGACCGGCGCGCCGCCGCAGCCAAGCAGTTCCTGGTTTCACTGGGCATTTCTGCCGACCGACTGGAGACAGTCAGCTACGGCAAGGAACGCCCGTTCTGTACTGCATCCACCGAAGCGTGCTGGCAGGAGAATCGCCGAGCTCACTTCGTAATCGCGAAGTAAATCATATGCTCCTCGGGGGCCGGATACGGTGCACGGCGAAAACCTCGCCCTGCATCGCATCTGCCCCCGCAGGATGCGCCAAAGTCTTGTAAAATAGCTTATGGAAAGTCCCTGCCCTCGAAGGAGGAACACCTTGCGTACTCGTTGGGTTCTATTTTTTGGTGCGTCCATGCTGGTCGGAGCCTTGTGCGGCGGCTTGCTGGCACCCGCGCCGGTTGGCGCCGTTGCGCGTGAGATCATTGAGCTGCAGACCAGCGTCGCCCAGTTGCTGCAGGGCCAGCAAGCCATGCAAACGGCCATTACGCAGAACGATGCCGTCCAGCATACCCTGATCGAGCAGTCCTTGGACTCGGTCAGCAAACTCAACGTCGCCATGGCCGCGGTTGAGAAGAATACACAGGATTTTTCAGCGGCCTCCGGCGCGCGCCTGGACACCATGGGCACTCAGATCCAGGGCCTGTCGGACAACGTCGCGGATTTGCAGGCGCGCCTGGGCAAGCTGGATCAGAAGCTGACCGACGTGCAGAACACGCTGCAGAGCGTCGATTCGAAATTGGCAAGCCCTGTGCCTCCCGATGCTTCTTCCTCCGCCGCTGCCGGCCCGGACGCAGCGCCCGGAGCACCGCCCACGGCTTCCTCCGCGCCCCCCGCGGCTTCCTCCGAGCCGCCCCCATCCTCCGATGTGTTGTATTCCAACGGACTGCGGGACATCAACGGCAGACACTATGAACTGGCCACGCAGGAATTTCAGGATTACCTGAAGTATTACGGAAATACCGACCTGGCTTCCAATGCCCAGTTCTACCTGGGCGAAATCGCCTACATGCAGAACCAGTTTCAAAAGGCCCTGGACTACTACAACAAGGTCATTAAAAACTATCCAAAGAGCTTCAAAACCGCTTCGGCGCGAATGCGGAAGGGGTTCTGCCTTTCCGAACTGGGACAAAAAACCCTGGCCATCCGCGAACTTCGCGCAGTCGTTCGCCTGTATCCGGGAACCGATGAGGCCAAGCGCGCGGCAGCGAGGTTGCGGGAGTTGGAAACCACTCCCAGATAAGCGCCTTTGGCTTTCGAAAGTTTTTGAAATTCCAGCGCCCGTCCTCCGCGGCCTCCGCGTCCCGCCGTTGCTTCGCGAAAGTTTGTAACGCGCTGGCCACGGAGGCGCCGCACCAAAGTTCGGAGCTTTTCATCGCATCAATATCTGACCCTGCGCATCTCCTCCGTTTGCACGGGGGCGCAACGCCGTGTTATCTTCCTCCCACAAATGGAGAAAACACATGTCCGTCAATAAAGTAATTTTGGTGGGACGTCTGGGCCGTGATCCGGAAACTCGCTACACGGGCGCGGGGCAGGCCGTATGCAATTTTTCGTTGGCTACCGACGAGAACTTCAAAGACCGTTCCGGCGAGAGGCAGAAGCGCACCGAATGGCACAAAATCGTGGTCTGGGGCAAACAGGCGGAGATCGCCCAGCAGTACCTGAAAAAGGGGTCTCAGATTTATCTGGAAGGCCGCATCCAGTCCCGCGAGTGGACGGACAAGGAAAATCAAAAACGCACCAGCTATGAAATCGTCGCCAGCAACTTCCGCATGCTCGGGTCGCGCGCGGATTCCATGGGCGGTGGCGGTGGTGCACGCGCTTCCGCTCCCGCCGGAGATTTCGATCATGACGCTCCCGCGCCAGCAGAGCACGATCAGTCAGGGCCGGAAGTGACCGACGAAGATATCCCGTTCTAGGAAGGTCGTTCAAAAACTTGGCGGGCTAAAGCAAAAACCTATCCCGCCTGGGATTTATTCGTATCGCAGCGCTTCCATGGGATCGAGCTTCGCGGCCTTGCGCGCCGGATAATATCCGAAGAAAATGCCCACGGCGCCGGAAAAAATCGCCGCGGCGAGAATTGCCTTGCCGGAGATGATCGTTGGCCAGGACAGTAAATTGCTGATGATGGCCGAACTGATCAAACCCACCAAAATCCCGATGGCACCACCCATCATGCTGAGTGTTACCGCCTCCACCAGGAATTGACGCTGCACGTCGCTTTCGGTCGCGCCGACGGCCATGCGCACGCCAATTTCGCGCGTCCGCTCGGTTACCGACACCAGCATAATGTTCATGATCCCGATGCCGCCCACCAGCAGGGAAACCGACGCGATTCCTCCAAGCAGCATGGTCATCACGGACTGCGTCTGGTTGGCCAGCTCCGCGATGTCGGATTGGGTCCGCACGAAAAAGTCGTTGTCCTCTCCGCTGCGAATGCGGTGCCGCTCGCGCAGCAGGCTGGTGATCGGTCCGACGGCGGCCACCGAGGCCTGTTGCGAGATCGCGGAGGCCATAATGTATTGCAGCCAGGTAATTCCCACGATTTTGCGCTGCACGGTCGTGTAGGGCGCGAAAATCGCGTCATCCTGGTCCTGCCCCATCACGTTCTGGCCCTTCGATTCGAGCACGCCGTCGACGCGGAACGGCAAGTTCCCGATGCGTATGGTTTTGCCCACGGGGTTCTGGCCGACGAATAGAATCTTGGCCACCGTCGTTCCGATCACACAGACGTTGGCGGCAAGATCCACTTCCTGGTCGCTGAAAACCGATCCTTCCTGGATGGACCAGTTCCGGATTTTGAAATAAACCGGCGAGGTTCCGGTAATGCTCGTATTCCAGTTCTGATTTTCGTAGACCACCTGATCCCGGGCGTTCACCGCCGGCGCGGCGTCCTGGATGAGCGGAATTCCCTGAACAATGGCGTTCATGTCGTCCACGGTCAGCGTCTTCACGCCGCCGTATCCCATGCGCACGCCGCCCGGACGCCCGCTGCCGGCGGCGATGTACACGGCGTTGGTTCCCATGGCCTGAATTCCCTGCTGAACCAGATATTGCGCGCCCTGGCCGATGCTCACGACGGCGATCACAGCGCCCACGCCAATAATAATTCCGAGCATTGTCAGCGCGGAGCGCATTTTGTTTCGAGACAGCGCCCGCAAGGCCAGACGGAATGTGTTCATGAAATTCATTTTGTCGCGCCGGACAAATCCGGTGTCTCGCCCGCGGGAAACTCAGGGCTTCGCATCCACTCCGGAAACCGTTTCCGTTCTGGCATTTTCTTCCGCGTCCTCGGCAGCCTGCTCCTCGGCCGTAGGGAGGGTTTTCAGGACATCGCGCGCGATCAGCCGCTTTTGGACCATGCTGTCCCGCCGCACCTTCCCATCGCGAAACTCGATTGTGCGCTTCGTGTACTCGGATATATCCTGCTCGTGCGTCACCATGACGATCGTCAATCCCTGCTCGTCGTTTAAGGTCTGCAGAATTTCCATGATTTCCACCGACGTCCGGCTGTCCAGATTTCCGGTCGGTTCATCGGCAAGCAGAATCGATGGGCGATTCACCAGCGCGCGGGCGATGGCCACGCGCTGTTGCTGCCCCCCGGAAAGCTGCGATGGATGATGCCCGGCGCGGTCCGCGAGTCCCACGCGAGTCAGCGACTCCATCGCCCGCCTGCTCCGTTCCTCGGGACCGATCCCCGCATAGACGGTTGGCAACTCCACATTCTCCAGCGCCGAAGTCCGCGAAAGCAGATTGAATTGCTGGAACACGAACCCTAATTTACGATTTCGGATTCGCGCCAGTTCCACTTTCGACATGTGTGAAACATCGATTCCCTCGAGGAAGTAGCGCCCCTTGGTCGGGCGGTCCAGACATCCCAGAATATTCATCACCGTCGATTTCCCTGAGCCGGAAGGTCCCATAACGGCGACAAATTCCCCTACGCGCACTTCGAGCGTAATTCCTCGCAGCGCCTGCACCTGAATCTCGCCCAAATCGTACGTCTTGTAGATGCTTTCCAGATGTATCAGCGGCGTGGAACCGGCAAGCGGGGATCGGTTTTCGGGTGGAGTGGCGTTTTGGTCAGGCATGTCGGGTAACTCTATAAATTCCAGTTAATTAAAACCTGCGGCCAATTCCGCCCATCGGACCCCGCGCCCCTGCCTGCGCGGTCGTCGTGGCGGTGGACTGTCCGATGACCAATTGATCGCCGGGGCTCAGTTTACCGCTGGTCAAGGCCGTGAACGTGAAATCGGTCACTCCCAGGCCCACCTGGATGGGCTCCAGGGTCTTGTCCGGCAGCACCTTCCATACGATGCCGGTATCTGCTTTCACGGTGACCACCGCGTCGCCGCCTCCACCATTGCCCTGGCCCGTGCGGGGCCCTGTGGGCGTGCCCCTGCTGGCGCCCGGTGTGCCTCCACTTGCGGCGGCGACCCGTCCTGCTGCGGTTGCGCGGCCATTCTGCTGAATATCGTATTTCGCGTACAGGGCCTGGATCTGACTGTCGGGCAGATCGGGTTTGAAGCGCAAGGCCCCATTGGGAATCTTTACCACGTTCTTGGCTTCCGCTACGGGGATGGAGACATACGCGGTCATGCCCGGAAAAAGTTTGAGGTCCACATTGTCAAAGGCGATCATCGTGTTATAGGTCACCACGTTTTGAATCGTCATGGCATTCATGCGCACCTGTGATACGACCCCGTGGAACGTCTCGCGCGGAAACGCGTCCACGCGGAACGTGGCTTCCGTGCCCGCCTTGATGCGCCCGATGTCGGACTCATCCGTATTGGAATAAACCAGCATATGCGCCAGATCCTGTCCGATACTGAACAGGTTGGGCGCCTGCAGGCTGGCCGCCACCGGTTGCCCGACATTTACCGTGCGATTGATGACGGTCCCGTCGATCGGGGCGCGAATCGTGCAATAGCTCAGCTGCAATTCCGCAGACTGCACCTGGGATTTTTTCATGGCCGATTGCGCCACGGCCTGATCCCGCTGCGCGATCGTGGTGTTCAACTGCGCCTCGGATTGCTTCTCCTGGGCCTGGGTCGCATGCAGACTCGCCAGTGCCTCATCGTAACTTGCCTGCGCATCATCCTTTTGCTGCGCCGCCACGACACCCTCTTCGGCAAGCATTTTCGTGCGACTCAGCGTCACCGTCGCATTTTCCAGTGTCGCTTGAGCCTTCGCAACGTTCGCTTTCATGGTCTGCACGTTGGCGCGGGCAGTCTCAATCTGCGCATTGAGGCTCTTCACGTTTGCCAGGGAGTTCTGGTAGTCCGCTTTGGCCTGCACCAGCTGATTCTGAAATGGGACGGGATCGATTTGAGCCAGAATGTCGCCTTTTTTTACCTTGGAATTAAAATCGACATTGATGGCCACGACGTTGCCGGATACCACCGATCCTACTGGTACGATGTTGACTGGATTGATCGTTCCCGTGGCTTGCACGACCTGAGAAATGTCGCCGTGTTCCACCTTGGCGGTAAAATACTGGACTGTGGAACGCGGTCCCACCGATACGTAACCAAGCCAGAGGATCAGAGCGACCGGCGGAGCAACCAGCATGGCGCGGTGCTTCATGGACCGCAGCCAAAGTTCTTTCAATTTTCCGGTAAGACGTCCCATCCCCATGGCCCCCTGCCGCCCAGCGACTGCGCGATACGCCTCAGTGACCTTGTTTCCCTTGGCGTCTTCGGCGGTCTTCGTCCATCTGACGCAACAATTCTTCGAATTTCGGCCGTTGCTCAGAAGTCAAGACCTGCCGGATGCGTTCTCGACTCTCGTGACGGACCTGTTCGTATTCCGGATCGAGTTTGTCGTGCAGCGCGGCATAGCGGGCCCGGGTATCGCTCAGGATCCCCTCAATCTGTTTTTCCTGGTCTGCGTTCAGGTTCAGATCCCTGGTCAGCATCGCCACGTGGCCCCTGCGAGCGGCTTGCGGGCGTGCGGCATGCACCCTCGAGGTCAGCATGAAGACGCCCAGGCCACCCAGCGCGATGCCCAGCACAAAGACGAGCAAAACAAGCAATGCCGCCTTCAGACTTCCTCTGTTAGTGTCCATTTGTCCTCACAGCCAGCGAGAGCAGCACTTCTTCGTTGCTTACCGGATCCCCCGGGGGTTGCGGAAAATCATTGGCGCTCAATTCGGCTCGCGTCGGTGGCGGCGGAGTGGTCTGGCGCGGGGCAAACTCCGCCAGGTACACGGACAGGGCGAGCAACAGCATTGCCGCTGTGAACGATACCCGGGAAGCCAGGAATTCCAGCGGTTTCCAGAATGCCGCGGGCGATTCCAAACGCGCTTGCTCCTCTTGAATCCTTGACAGGACACCGGCCAGAAACGCGGGACGCGGCTCGCTGGCCGGATCCCAAGCCTGCCGCAACAGATTTCCTGCCAAGCGTGAATCTTCCACAGCCGACCGGCACGCGGCGCACTGATCCAGGTGTTGACGCAGCTCGGTGTCCACGGCCCCGTTTAGATAATCCTCCAGACGCGCTTCGTACTTGCGGCATCGCAACGGAATGATCGATTTTCTAATCACTTTTTTCACTCCTTCCCTGCCTGAGTCCTTCCCGGCGGGTGTCCCGCTTCCGCACGCGTTTCCGGTAGCTCTCCACCAGGCGGCCTCGCGCTCGAAATAACCGTACTTTCACCGTGTTTACGTTCAGGCCTAGGATCTCACCGATCTCTTCCACCGAAAAGCCTTCCACTTCCTTCATGACCAGCATCATCTGGTCTTTTTCATCAAGCTGCCCCAGCAGCCCGTCGATCAGCTGGCGTTGTTCGAGCCGCTGCGGCGTGTTTTCGCGCAGGTGCGAGCTGCCAAAGCTGTGCTCCGGCGCCGAATCCATTTTCCGCAGTTGATCTTCGCTCAAATCCGCTTCATACACGAGTCGCCGCACCTTCTTTTTTCTCAGATAATCCCAGCACTCATTCACAGCAATTTTATAGAGCCAAGTGCCGAACGCGGAGCGCATGTCAAAGCGCCGGATTGAAAAATAAGCTTTGGCCAGCGCTTGCTGCGCCACATCCTCGACATCCTCGCTGCCGCGCAAAATCCCGCCTATTACTGCCAGCACTCGGCGCTGATGGAGCCTGACCAGCTCCTCGTAGGCGCTCACGTCTCCCTGCTGGGAGCGGCGCACAAGCGCCTTTTCCTCTTCCGCGGGCGTTAATGGCGCTTTTTCCTGGCTGCCTTGCGGCCCGCGGGGGATGTCTGGATTTGTGACGTTTGCCATCGAATTCCGGTTACAATTCCTTTACAATTTTCTTACATTTTCCTGCGGATATACCAACATTTCCGCTTGCGGCCACTATAACTCTATGGAACAATACCAACATGATCATAGGTGACCGTCTTCGCGCTTTGCGTGAAGAAAAGAAGTTCTCGCAAGGGGATATCGAAAAGCGTACTGGACTGCTTCGTTGCTATATCTCACGCGTTGAAAATGGCCATACCGTTCCGGCCATCGAAACACTTGAGAAAATGGCGCGCGCTTTGGAAGTCCCCCTTTATCAACTCTTCTATGACGGAGAAGAACCTCCCGAACTCCCCAACCTTCCGAAGCGCAAAAGCGCCGACGACATCGTCTGGGGCAGCACCGGGAAAGAGGCGCGTCTGCTGAACAAGTTTCGCAGGCTGATGGGTCGCATTGAAGAAGGCGACCGTCGGCTCTTGCTTTACATGGCTCAGAAGATGGCCAGCCGCTAAGTCCAGCGGCTCCCCGAATTTCTCGGGAACCGTTTCTCCGGCATACGCACCGGCTCTTGGGCCCGGGTATTACCGCCGGCAATCTCGCCGCGGACGATGTAAATCGGCCCGGGCCAAAGCCAAGTCCAGTATACTCTGATTCAACTCGTTTCAAATCAACACAGACCAGGCGATCCCCCCTCCGCCTGTTTCCCTACTCCCACTCGATCGTGCTGGGAGGCTTCGAACTGATGTCATACACCACACGGTTGATCCCGCTGACTTCGTTCACGATGCGCGTGGAGATGCGCTCCAGCACTTCCGGCGGCAGCCTGGTCCAGTCCGCCGTCATGGCGTCTTCCGAATCCACCACGCGAACCGCCACCGTGAATCCGTAACTTCGCTCATCGCCCATCACTCCCACGCTGCGGACCGGCAGCAGCACGGCAAACGCCTGCCAGACCTTCTCGTATAAACCGGAGCGCCTGATTTCCTCCACCACGATCGCGTCGGCATCGCGTAGCGGGGCGAGCCGCTCTTCGGTCACCTCGCCCAGCAGTCGAACCGCCAGGCCCGGCCCGGGAAACGGGTGCTTGGTGAGCATTTCTTCCGGCAATCCCAATTCCCGCCCGATTTTACGCACTTCATCCTTGAACAGCTCGCGCAACGGCTCGATCAGCGCAAACGGTAGGTCCTTGGGAAGCCCCCCCACGTTGTGATGCGTCTTGATTGTTTGCGAAGGGCCGCGCACGGCGACCGATTCGATCACGTCCGGGTAGAGAGTACCCTGCACCAGAAAACCAGCGCGGTTGGGGCCGACGGCCATCTGTCGCGCCTGCTCATCGAACACGGCGATGAATTCCCCGCCGATCCGCTTGCGCTTGGTTTCCGGATCGGTCACGCCGCTGAGCCGCGCCAGGAAGCGCTTGGCGGCATCGACGCCAATCACCTGGAGACCCATGCGGTCGCGCAGCAGTTCCAGCGTTTCGCGGAATTCATTCTTCCGCAGCAGGCCATTATCCACGAACACGTTGGTGAGCTGGCCGCCAATGGCGCGGTGTACCAGCACCGCCGCTACGGCCGAGTCCACTCCCCCGCTCAAGGCGCAGATCGCCCGGGCATCGCCCACCTGCTTGCGAATCGATTCCACGGTTTCGGCAATAAAAGCCGCGCCGCTCCACAACGGTTTCGCGTGGCAGATATCAAACACAAAATTGCGCAGGATCTCGGAGCCGCAATCGGTGTGCCGGACTTCGGGGTGAAACTGCACCGCGTACAGTTTTCTGATCGGATCCTCGGCTGCGGACACGGCGTTGCCGGTCTCTCCGGTGACGTGGAAACCCGCGGGCAACGCCCGGACATGATCTCCATGGCTGTTCCAGATGCGCAGTGTGTGCGGCAATCCGGCAAACAGCGGTGAACCATCCTTCACGACCAGTTCGGTTCGGCCATACTCCCTGCGGTTGGCCCGCTCCACCGTGCCGCCCAGGATGTGCGTCATCCATTGCAGCCCGTAGCAGATGCCCAGCACAGGCACGCCCATGGACAGCACTCCGGTGTCGCAGGGCGGCGCGTCAGGGTCATACACCGAATTTGGCCCGCCCGACAGAACGATTCCGGACGGCTCGTACTTGCGGATCTGCTCCAGGCTCGCCGTGCAGGGCAAAATGGCGCTGAAAACCTGCTGCTCGCGGATGCGCCGCGCGATCAACTGCGTATACTGCCCTCCAAAATCCAGCACTACAATACCGCCGCGCTCGCTCATCGTTTCCTCAAATGGTTTTCCAATCTTCCCTGTTGCCGTGATTCCGGCAATTTAAATCTGGCCTTACCCCACAACCACGTTGACCAGCTTGTCCGGCACGACGATTTTCCTGATGATCCGCTGCCCTTCCAGAAGCTGGACCATTTTCGGATCGCGGAGAACGCGTTCGGCCAGTTCTTCCTTTTCCAGGCCCGTCTCGACCAGAATTTTTCCCTTTACCCGCCCGTTCACTTGCATGACGATTTCCACCTGATCTTCCGCGGCCAGTTCCGGCACAAACTCCGGCCACGCGGCATGCGCCAGGGTGTCCCGCGTGTGCCCGAGCATTTCCCAAAGCTCCTCGGCCATGTGCGGCACCATCGGAGCCAGCATCAGCGTCAGGAGTTCGAAAACCTGTTTTGCGACTTCGGGGCGCACGGCTTCTTCCAGCGGCTCCTGCGCGTGGATCTGGTTCACCAGCTCCATCAGCAGCGCCGTGACGCTGTTGAAGTGCCAGCGCATCTCGAAATCGTGGCTCACGCGCCGCAGCACCTGATGCGCCTTGCGCAGCAGCGCTTTTTCCTGCGGCGACGCCAAATCCAGCGAAATGCCGAATCCGCTTTCCTCTCGCGCCGTGCCGAGCCATTCCGCGTGTCTGGACACTAGCCGGAACACGCGCTGCAGGAATCGCGAGCATCCTTCGATGGCCTGCTCGCTCCATTCCAGATCTTTTTCCGGCGGGGCCGCGAACAGCGTGTAGAGCCGCCCGGTATCGCAGCCGTACTTCTCCGCCATGTCTTCGGCGCCGACGACGTTGCCTTTGGACTTGGACATGGCCGTGCCGCCCTTGAGCACCATCCCCTGCGTGAACAGGCGCTTCACCGGCTCGTCATGATTCACCAAACCCAGATCGCGCATCACTTTGCAGAAGAATCGCGTGTACAGCAGGTGCAGAATCGCGTGCGTGATCCCGCCGATATACTGGTCGACGGGCAGCCAGTAGCGCACCAATTCCGGACCAAACGGCGCCTTTTCGTTGTGCGCGTCCGCGTAGCGGTAGAAGTACCACGAGGAGTCGACAAACGTATCCATGGTGTCGGTTTCGCGCCGCGCCGCTCCCCCGCATTGCGGGCATTTCGCATTCACGAATTCCGGCACGCTCGCCAGGGGCGACTGGCCCACTCCGGAAAATTTCGCCATCGGCGGCAGTACCACCGGCAAATCCTTGTCGGGCACCGGCACCATCCCGCACTTCTCGCAGTACAACACGGGAATCGGAGTGCCCCAGTAGCGCTGCCGCGAGATGCCCCAATCCTTCAGGCGGAAAATGATTTCGCCTTTGCCGAATCCGCGCGCCTCGGCGTCGGCGGTCATTTTCGCGTTCGCTTGTTCGGTTGGAAGCCCTGTGTACGGCCCGGAATTTACCGACCTGCCGTAGTCCGTGTACGCCGCGGTGAGCGTTGCAGGCGTAAATTCCGCGCCCTCGCTAGGCTGCACCACAATCGGAATGGGAAGGCCGTACTTGGTCGCGAATTCGAAGTCGCGCTCATCGTGGGCGGGCACGCACATCACCGCGCCGGTTCCGTACTCCATCAGCACGAAATTCCCCACCCAGATGGGAATCTTTTCGCCGTTAAACGGATTCACCGCATACCGGCCGGCAAAAAATCCTTCTTTCTCCGCCGTCGCGATGTCGGCGGCGCGTGTTATCCGCCGCCGCAATCTCTGCACGTTCTCTTCGATTTCCGCCTGGCCAGCAACGCCCGCCGAAAGCCTGGCCAGCAAGGGGTGTTCGGGCGCCAGAATCAGCGCGGAGGCTCCGTAGATCGTGTCCACGCGCGTGGTAAACACTTCAATCGACGTTTCGGCCAATCCCTCCACGGCAAATCGCACGCGCGCACCGCGCGATTTCCCGATCCAGTTGCGCTGCATGGTTAAAACTCGTTCCGGCCAGCCGCCTTCCAGCTGATCGAGCGTGTCCAGCAGTTCGTCGGCGTATTGCGTGATCCGGAAAAACCACTGCTCGATCTCCTTGGCGTCCACTGGCGTGTCTTCATGCCGCCAGCAGCAGCCGTTGACCACCTGCTCGTTCGCCAGCACGGTCGCGCATTTCGAGCACCAGTTCACGCGGCTGCGCTTGCGGTAGGCGATGCCCTTTTCGAGCATGCGCAGGAAAAACCACTGGTTCCAGCGGTAATATTCCGGGTCGCAGGTGGAAATTTCGCGCCGCCAGTCATAGCTGAATCCGAACCGGCGCATCACGCGCTTGAACGACTCGATGTTCGTGTTCGTCCACTCACGCGGATGGATGCCCCGCTGAATCGCGGCGTTTTCCGCCGGCAGCCCGAAGGCGTCCCAGCCCATCGGATGGATCACGTTGAAAGCCCGCATGCGCCGGTAACGCGCGATCACGTCGCCGATGGTGTAGTTGCGCATATGCCCCATATGCATCGTTCCGGAGGGATACGGCAGCATTTCGAGGACGTAATATTTTGGCTTTAAGGAATCGGCGTCCGCTTCGAAGGCGTGGTCCGCGTTCCAGCGCGCCTGCCATTTGCTTTCAATCGCTTGTGGATCGTATTCCGCCACGTTTCGTTTCCCGCCTTCGCACAATTTAAAAAACCGCCAAGTTCTGCGCTGCCATCTGCTAGCGTTTCGACTTGCCCGCCTTGACTGCTTTCTTTTTCATTTTCTTGCTCTGCGCCTTCTGTGTTCTCTGTGGTAAAACTTTTTTCTTCGCCTTGGCCATCGAAAAACCATCTTCCGCGTTCGGCGCCTGCCGCACGCTCACGCCGACCATGTCCCAGAGCGCGCGCACGTTGCGCCGGTCATCGCCCGGCTCGTCAATCGGAGTTTCCAGGATAAACGCGCGCCCTGCAAGGCCCTCGGGCCCCGGCCCAAGCCGCGGGTGATTCAAGATTCGCGCAAACGCCTTCAGGCCGATCTTTCCCTGGCCGATATTTTCGTGCCGGTCGACGCGTGAACCCAGCGGCGTCTTCGAATCATTTACGTGGAGCACGTACACGCGATTCAGGCCCACGGTGCGATCCAGCTCGGCCAGCGTTGTCTCCAGACCCTGTTCGCTCCTGATATCGTAGCCCGCTTCGAACGTGTGCGCCGTATCCAGGCAAACGCCCATGGGCAGGTCCGTGGTTTGGTCCAGAATGGCCCTGATCTCTTCAAACCGCGCGCCGATTGCCGATCCCATTCCCGAGGTATTCTCCACCAGGATGCGCAACCCGCCAAATTTCATCCCTCGCGCCGCCTGGCGCATCCCATCGGCAATTTCCGAGATGGCCTGCGATTTTTCGCTTCCCAGGCTGGAGCCGGGATGCGCCACCAGGAAATCCGCGCCCAGCGAGACCGCGCGCACCAATTCGTCATGAAACGCCTGAATCGACCGCGCGCGCATCACGCGTTCCGGCGAAGCCAGATTGATCAGGTAATTGTCGTGAATGACCAGCGGGCCCAGCCCAAGCTCCGCGCGGCGCGCGCGGAACCTTACAGCGTCCGCATCGGCAATGCGCGTCCCGCCGCCCGGCCACATTCGGGGACTCGCGGAAAATATTTGCAGCGCGTTGGCCCCAAGTTTCGCGGCTATGTCGAGCGATCCGGCAATGTCTCCGGCGATCGACGTATGGATGCCGATGCGAAAGCTGCCGTCCTGCCAGGCAGGCGGCTGGGCGATGGGTGCAGGCTCGGGGCGATATTCGTCGTCTTCGTCGTAGGCGGGTTCGGTACGGTTCAAGTCGCTACGGTTCAAGTCGTTACGATTCAATGGGTCGGCCATTCCCTCAGTACTACGTTCAGGTGTCATCCGGTGTATCAGGTGAAAGTTGAGACGCCTATTCTAGCGGATGCCTGTCCGAGCGGCAATCACATCCGGGGCACGTCCCGGGACGCGCGCCAGGCGGACATCCTGGTTGCCGTTGCGGAATGAGTTGCAACCCGCGTCTTCAGAAGCGGTGATTTTATCTCCCATTTGTGCGAAAACCATGCAATAGAAATTTGTGAGCTTCAGTCGATTCTTATTCTTCTCTGTGACTTCGTATCTCTGTGGCAGAATCATTCACTTGTGATGTGGCGCCGCCTCAACTACCGATTGCTGCTGATTGCTCTGCTGATCGTCGTTTCGGCAAGCGTCGAAATTGCGCGGGAGCGCCGCCCGTCCTTTCTGCGTCCCGACCTGCACCTGTACGCCTTCGTAGGAAACTGGGGTGACGGCACGGTTTCCGTGATCGATCTGGTGCGCGTGGCCAAGATCGCCACAATCGCCGTCGGGCCGACCCCTTCCGGGCTGCGCGCGCATCCGAAATTAAATCAGATCTGGGGCGTATCGACCCAGGGCGGCTACGCCTTTGTCATCGATGCAGCCACGGGCCGCGTGACCGCACGCATTCCCGTGGGGGCGTCGCCCTTTGCCGTGGATTTCTCACCCGATGGAAGCCGCGCCTATGTGGCCGCTTCGGAATCGGCAAGCCTGGTGGCCATCGATTGCCAATCCGGCAAGATTGTAGGACGCGCGCGCACGGGCCGCCGCCCATGGCTGGCGCGCGTGACCCCGGACGGCAAGCAGGTCATCGTTCCGAACCGCGATGACTCAACGGTAGAAATTTTCGACGCCGCAACGCTCGCGCCTCTGGCCACCATCCCCGTGGCGAGCCATCCGGAGCAGGTCGCGATCCTGCCCGACAGTTCCGTCGCATTCGTGACCGACACCGGGTCGAATGAAATCTCCGCCGTCGATCTCCGCCGGCACGCCCTGATCGCCAACCTGCAACTGACCGGCGAGCCTTCCGCCCTGCTGTTGAAACCCGACGGCGGCGAACTGTACGTCACCGTGCCCAGCTCTCACGGCCTGGAAATTATCGATACCTGGAGAACCGAAATCACCGGATCGATGATTTTGGGTTCGCAACCCACCGACGGCACCATGACGGCGGACGATTCCCTGGTCTACGTCTCCGATGCCGCCGCAAACAGCATCACGCCGATTGCCATGGCCACCCGCCACCTCTTGCCGCCGATCATGACCGGGCGGCACCCCGGTCCATGCGCGATTGATCCCAGCGGCGATCTTCTCCTGGTGGCCAATGAAGATTCCTCCGATCTCGCCGTGATTCGCGTTCGCACGCAGAGCCTGATCACGATGATTCCGGTGGGCAATCAGCCGCGCTCGCTGGCTATAAAATTGTTTTAGATTTTTTTAGGCAGGAACAAATAAAAACGGCTGGCAGTGTTGACCGCCAGCCGTTTTTTTAGATCTTTTTAGGTCTGAAGACGGGCTCAATTACCGGCGACCGCCGCCGTGAGATCCGCCGCCGTGAGATCGTCCACCGCGGAATCCGCCACCGCCACGCGAACCCCCGCCGCCATGAAATCCGCGACTCCCGCGGAAGCCTTCACCACCTCGGAATCCATCGCCGCCGCGCGCCGCTGCTCCACCGTGAAATTCGCCGCCACGGAAGCCGCCATTGCCGCGGAAGCCTTCACCGCCACGGAAGCTTCTGAATCCACGTTCCCCACCGCGGAACTCGCGATCACGGTCATAATCACGTCCGCGATAGTACCCGCGCCAGCCATAATCATCGCGGTCGCGATAGAAGCCGCGTCCGCCGTAGTAGCCATACCACGGGCCTACGCCAATAAAAACTCCGTTTCGGAAATACGCAGGGCCGTAGTACCCGTAAGGCGCGCATGCGTAAGGCGCATAATCATAGTACCCATATACGCAGGCCGGAGGTGGCCCGACATATGCCGGCCCAAACCCAACTCCAAACCGAACCGATACTTGCGCATTAGCGGTACCGGCAACCATCATGAAAAGCCCGAGCAAAACCGCGTACTTTAGATATCGCATTTCAAGGCCTCCTCGACTACGCCGCGATGACTACACTCGCCTGCTTCATCAGACGCTACGGAATATGCAACGGTCGTGCCAAATTGAAACCCGAAACGTCAAAAAATAAATCCTTATAGAATCAGTGTGTTAGGCGTGAAGTGCAACGGAGAGTACAAGAGGAGACCGGCGCAGCCTGGTTGTAATCCACCACCGGCGCTGGTTTTCAACCACACAGCGGCGAAGGACAAAACGAAAATTTTTGCTGCGGAG
>Ga0307374_10005171_pt1 | contig 21280 bp, 16 predicted proteins | sample OX3MG_FD_202532 | JGI IMG/M metagenome (GOLD analysis project Ga0307374, IMG submission 202532) | Soil microbial communities from Risofladan, Vaasa, Finland - OX-3 | ecosystem: Environmental > Terrestrial > Soil > Coastal area > Acid sulfate soil | place: Finland: Risofladan, Vaasa | collected...
CACCGCCCAACGTGACAGGCATAAGCCCGGCGAGCTCGAACAGTTGGCCGAAGGCTCAATACCGGGCACGGTGATAAAATGCTACGCGCCGGCCGCGCTCACCTCACGCTGCTTCGTATCGCTTCGTATCCACGGGCAGCCAGCGGCATTCTCGCTCGATCTGTTGGGAGGAGGCACAGTGCAGGGGCTCTTGATGGCGTGCGACAGCCAGTGGCAGCCTTATCCACCCGGAATGCGATGCATGGAAGAGGCGTTCCGCTGGAGCGTGAGCCAGGGCGCCCGAGAGTTCGATCTCGGTGTCGGAGTAGGCGGCTACAAACACCGCTGGAGTCCGGACAAATATCACACCCGTCGAGTGGTTGCGGCCCTTTCCCCACGGAGGTTGACGGTCGCGTCGGGCCGGTTTGGCCTTTCGGTCCTGGGCAATCGAAATGCGCGGTGGGGAAGCGACGCCCCTTCGGAGGCCTAAACGAGCAGGGCCATTCGCGTCACGAAGTCGGCCTGCGCATGCTGGCGAAAACGCTAGACCGCTCCTGGCGGTCAAGGCCGGTCGCAGCGAAAACGCCCGCATAGACGAGCAGGAGGAGCGCACCGGCGACGATGACAGCTAGCAACCCGGCGAATCTCCCATGCTCGTGGACGTAGTGGGAGACCGGGCCGGCCGAGAGGTACACGCCGAGGCCTCCAGCCACAACGATCGGAAGGAGGTGGGACCGGACGACGGAGACGAACACGCCGGTCGCACGCATTCCCAATCGTCGGCACAGGAATGGCACGGTGCCAAGCTCCACTGCAATGACAGCGATCAGGGCGGCGACGCCGACGCCCGGAATTCCGTAGAAGTAGCCGAGGACGGCCACCAGGGAGACTTCAACTGCACCGGCACCCACGCTGACGAGTGCCGGAATGCGTTGCTCCCCGGTGCCCATCAATATCTGACGCGGTATCGTTGCGACGGAGTCGAGCGCGAACGCGCAGGCCAGCAACGTTGCTGCGGGGGCCGCAGCAACGTAGGAGGGGCCGACCCACGTGATGATGGCCGGTCGTGCCAGCACCGCGACGACCAAGCAGAACGGGATGGTGGTCGCGGTCGCGATCCTGGACCCGGTTGTGACCGCCACGCGCAGCCCGTCCCGGTCGTTGAGGCCGGTCAATCTCGCGGCGTGAGGAAAGAATTGTTGGGTGGCCGGACCCTGCACCTTTGATCCGAGGAGGGAGAGGTTCTCGCCGACGGCGAAAACTCCCGCGGTGGCAATGTTGCGAACGATACCGAGGATCAAGATTCGGGCGTAGTCCCTGAAGTTTGTGACGAACCCGCCGAGCGCGAACCAGCCCGCTGGGCGAGCCATCGTTCGAAGCAGGTCACGGTCGACATGTCGGGGATGGACCGACAATGCCGGGACGAGCCGTTTGAAGAGTACGAATCGCGCGGCCTGGCCGACGAGTCCGAGCGCAACAGTGACGATGCCGAGCTCCAGAAGTCCTCCACCGTTGGCCAGGACGAGGATCCACGCAATAGCGCGGGCGATGGTCACGGCGATCAGCGTTGCGTTCAGCATCTCGAATCGATGGAGAGCGACAAGTCCTCCGCCGAATGTATCCATGGGGATCGATGCCGCAATGTCGATTCCCAGAATGATGACCAACGCCCGCGTCGTCGTGACGAGCCCGGGACTCACGTGGACCAGCGACGGGAGAATGACCGCGACGAAGGCGGCGACGACGAGAGCAGCTCCGCCCAGGACGGCAAGCGTAAAGAACGAGGTGTTGATGGTCTGTTCGAGTGCCTTGTGGTCGCCGGAGGCGTGGTGGCGACCGATAAAGGTCACCGTGGTGCCGGCGAGTCCGAGTTCGAGAAGCTCCAGGTACCCGACAATCGAGGCAACGAGCACCCAAATGCCGTACTCCTCGTGGCCCAGGTGCTCGGTCAGCACAGGGGTTGCGATCAGGGCCACCAGGACAGTGACGATCGAGAGGGCGAAGCTCGACAGCGTGTTCCTGCCGAATCGTTCCGGCATCTGCATCGACGTCATGTGGCCAACCGCTTCCTGTGACGCAAGACGTCAGCTCTCTTATCTCTCGCGGTCTCTATCGGCATTTGGGAGGTCAGGCTGAAAGGGCCTTTGCCTCCGGCAGGGCGAGGACCAATCGCATTGTAGAAGCAGATCCAGGAGGGTCCGCAGCCCCTGCGCCCTCCGTCGGTCACGAAGGTGGTCTTCGGATCGCGGCTCGAAGCGAGAAGGTCCGTGGCGTCGGCCCGAAGGACCGATCGGATGGAACGGCCTGAGGGAATGGGCCGCACACCCTTCGGAGCCGGCCCGGTGGCCCTAGGCTCATGAGGCCTGCTTGCTCCGACACCGGAGACTTGACCGCCGCCGGGGTGGGAGGCACGGCATCACGGGGAAAGGGGGTCACATGACTGCAGTGACGACGACATCGGTTCCTGCACGACGGGGGCTGGCCAACGCCTTGGGGAAGCGGCAGCTCCACCACTACCCGAACACATGGCCGCGCCTCGGCTACCTGGCCATCGTCGTGCTCACGACGATCATGCTCTATTACCTGTACTACGTGGAAGGGGCGGTCACGCCGCTGCTGCTGCCCTACTACCACATGTCGTTCGCCTTCTTCCTGTATCTCTTGGTCGTCTCGAACGCGATCGGCGCCTTCAGCGCGTTCATCGGTGGGCTGTCGGACCGGATCGGGCGGGCGAACCTCACCATTTACGGCACGCTCGTCGTCGCGCTCGTCCAGCTCCTCGCCATCCCCAACATCCACGACAAGTGGGGGTTCGCTGCGGCCTATTGCGTGATCGGGTTCGTGGAAGGTGTCATCCTCGTCTCCACCCCGGCCCTCATGCGTGACTTCTCTCCACAAATGGGCCGTGGTGTCGCCATGGGGTTCTGGGCACTCGGCCCCACCATGGGTGCGCTCTGCGCCAGCTTGGTGGCGACGCACACGCTGAACCACCTCAAGCCGTTTCAGGACCAGTTCATCATTTCGGGACTGGTGTGCATGGGCGTCGTGATTATCGCCTTCTTCTTCTTGCGCGAGCTGTCGCCGCAGCTGCGTGACCAGTTGATGGTGAGTGAACGCGAACGGGCACTGGTGGAGGCACGCGCCATCGGGATCGACGTCGAACAGGCGACAAGGCACCCCATCCGCTCCATGATGCGACTCGACCTGATCTCCTCGTCCATCGCGATTTCGGTTTTCCTCCTCTTCTATTACGCCTCGGTGAGTGTGCTCACCATCTACTGGGTCGTCATCTACAACCGCTCGACCCCTCAGGCGAACGGGATCAACGTCTGGCTCGCCGCGTCCCTCTCCGCCGGACTCGTCCTGGCCGGCTTCCTCTCGGACGTGGCCCGGGTACGCAAGCCGTTCATGCTCTTCGGGGCGGTGTGCTCCATGGTGATGCTGGGTTTCCTCATCATTCAGACCGGTCACCCCCATACGGGCTACTACGCCAATGTCCTCGTCATCGTCCTGCTGGCCGTCTCCATTTCCGTCGCCTACGCCCCCTGGATGGCGAACTACACCGAGCAGGTCGAGTCCCACAATCCTGCCCTCACCGCGTCGGGCCTCGCCGTGTGGGGATGGATCCTGCGCATCACCGTGGCGTTGTCCTTTCTGGTGCTGCCCTACGTCATCACCACCGCCACCACGCTGGTGGACAATCAGACCGCGGCGACCGCCTTGCAGGCCATACAGGCCGCCGAGCCGTATGCCCCCTCGACGTCCCCGCCGGCCTGCAACGCAACCGCGGCTCCGGCATCGGTGATCTCGGGCCTGCAGGCAACGGACGAGGCGGGCCCGCAGACCCTGGCGACCCTCCTCGCTGCCTGCAATTCGACCCATGACCTGACCAAGGCGTTGAACGCGGCGGGTGGACTCAGCAATCCCCAGGTCACAGGTTTGCTGGCCTACAACCCGCTGGCCAAGGCGATCCAGAGCGGCCAGACAGTGAGCCAGTCCGACATCAACTTGAAGGTCGGCGTGCACTCCCAGAACCTGGCAAGTCTGCTCGTCGCCGAGCAGAAGCTGGTGCCCGCCCAGAAGACGTCACCGGGCGAGTGGCAGCGGTGGTGGGGGGTGTGCATGGCCGGGATGTTCGTCTTCGCCGTCCTCGTGTTCTTCATGCGGGGTCGCTGGAGCCCGCGTGCCGCCCGCCGCGACATGGCCGAACACGACCAGATGGTGACCGAGGAACTGGCCAAACTCGCCAGGGAGCCCGCCGGGGTCGCCTGAGTGCCCCGGCCCGGCATCTCTCCCGAGCAGCGGCTTGTCCTTTCAGCCGTCGCCGAGACGGGCAACTCCCAGTCGGACCAGGTCTGTTTCCCTGACCGACTCGAGGGTGCGGCGAAGAAGGGGTTGGGTCGATGCGTAGGCAACACGATGCTGATCAGCGGGGCGCCGGATCACCTGTCGAGGGCAGCGCTGTCACCGCGGGGGATCGTTGTCAGGGCCCCCGGTCCGGGGCCCTGATCCCGAGGGGCAGGGCACCTGGCGAGGCCCAGCTCGAAGTCGTCGATCTCGTGGGCGAGGCGGGACTTGAACCCGCACATCCTTTCGGACACAGGAACCTGAATCCTGCGCGTCTGCCAATTCCGCCACTCGCCCGGGTGACCGGACAACAGTAGTCGCTGCACTGACCCCGAAAGACCGCCCGGGGCCTGCCCCTGAGCGGAGGTGACCAGGTCAGACCGCCTCTGAATCCCTCTTGGGCGCGTCGGACCGGTAATCTCTGGGAGACCATGGGACTCCAGCAGTTTGAGGAGCGACTCGAGCGTCTGGTGGAGGGCACGTTGGCCAAGCCGTTTCGAAGCAACCTCCAACCGGTCGAAATCGGCCGCCGGTTGACCCGCGAGATGGATCTGCACCGCCGCGTGGGGGTGCGGGGCCTCATTGCGCCCAACGCCTTCGCCGTGACGCTCTCGGCGGCCGACGTCAGCCGCTTCTCCAATTTCATCGACGCTCTCTCCCGCGAGCTCTCCGACGCTGCTCGTGAGCACGCGCGGATCGAGGCCTACTCCTTCGTCGGCCCCGTCGAGGTGGAGATCTTCGAAGGGGCCAGCCTGAAGCCGGGGCGCTTCACGGTGACCGCAGAGGTCCGTGAGAGCGAGGACGGCGGCTTCCTGGCGGAGCTCGTGCTGCCCGATGGTCGGAGGGTGACAGTGGGCTCGGAGGCCCTGGTCATCGGCCGGCTGCCCGAGTGTGAAGTGGTGCTGCCGGACTCCAACGTGAGCCGGCGCCATGCCGAGCTCCGGCGGAAGGGTGACGGCGTGTTCGTCACCGATCTCGGGTCCACCAACGGGACCAGGGTCAACGGCACCCCGGTCCGCGAACAGCTCCTCGCCAGCGGCGACGAGGTCAGCGTGGGCTCGACGAAGCTCGTCTTCGAAATGTCGTGACGGCCCCCGGTCCTGTCGCGGTCCTGATCGCCACCCAGAACCTCAATGCGGTGCTCCGCATCATGCAATGGGGTGTCATCGCGCTGATCTTCCTCTTCTTCCTGCGCGTCATCCGGGCCGTGTGGGTGGAGATGAGCCCGGCCACCATCCGCAAGGCCCGTTCCCAGCGCCGGCAGGATCGCCGTGAGGAGCGGGTGGCCGCTGCGGCGGCCGCCCCCGCCGCTCCGCGCGGGAGCCGCAAGCGCCAGCTCTTCCTGAAGGTGGTGCAGCCGCCCGAGCAGGCTGGGCGCACCTACGACCTCGACGACGAGCTGACGATCGGGCGCTCGCCGGGGTGCGGCGTCGCCATGCCCGACGACATCTATACGTCCACACTGCATGCCCGCCTCTTCCGGCGCAACGACCAGCTCTGGGTCGAGGACCTCGGGTCGACCAACGGGACGTTCGTGAACTCGGAGCAGATTTCGCAGGCCGTGCGGCTGGGCAAGGGCGATCTCCTCCAGATCGGCTCCACCGTCTTCGAGGTCTCCCGTTGACAGTGTTGCGTTCTGGGTCCGCCTCGGACGTGGGGCGGGTGCGCAACGTCAACCAGGACCTGCCTCTGGAGCGCCCGAATCTCTACGCCGTCGCCGATGGCATGGGCGGCCACGTCGGCGGCGAGGTGGCAGCCCGGGTCGCGGTCGAGACACTCGAGCAGGCCTTCGACCGGGCGCCGACCGTCGAGGGCCTCCTCGAGGCCTTCTCCGAGGCCAACGCCGCGGTCTGGCACGAGAGTCAGGTCAACGCCGATCTGCGCGGCATGGGCACCACGCTCACCGCGGTGGCGCTGGTGGGCGGGACAGAGGGCGGGGACGTGTTGGCACTGGCCAACGTCGGTGACTCCCGGGCCTACCTCTTCTCCGGTGGCGCCATCACCCAGGTGACCGACGACCACAGCCTGGCCGAGGAGCGAATGCGCCAGGGCGAAATGACCGAGGAGGAGGCGGCGGTCCATCCCCAGCGTCACATCCTCACGCGGGCACTCGGGGTGTCCTCCCAGGTGGAGGCCGACATGTGGGAGCTCGAGCTCCGGACCGGCGACCGGTTGCTCCTCTGCTCGGACGGGCTCACCAACGAAGTGGGCAGCGACGAAATGGCGGCGATCCTCGGCGAGGTCGAGGACCCCGCCGAGGCGGCCCAGCGACTGGTGGACGCCGCCAACGGGCACGGCGGCGCCGACAACATCACCGTGGTCGTGGTCGACGTGCAGGTGGGAGAGGAGGGCGACGGCACGGAGTCCAAGGTCATCCCCCTGAGCCTGGGTCTGGCCTCCCTGGCCGACCCCCTGGCCGCGACGGCGGCGGTCCCGCTTGTGGAGCCGCCCCCCGGAGGGGATCCCGGCGAGCCCGGCTCGGACCCCGAGCCCGTTTCCGGACCCGAGGCCAGTGGAGACTCGTCGTTCTCCGATGCGACCGCGGTCGTCCCGGCGGTCGGCCTGGACGAGACCCTGGCGCCCGGTTCCCGCCTCGCCTTCGGCGACGAGCCCGCCACGCTGGCCGAGACCGGTCCGCGCAGCGACGAGTTCTTCGTGGGCGCGGCGGGCGGAGCCGTCCCGGTGGCCCGTTCGACGGCCCGGGTGCCGCCGCCTCCGGGCAAGAGGGCTGGAGACAAGCCGGAGGGCAAGGAGAGCCGAGGGGCGCGCCGGCGCCGGCTGGGCATCCCACGCCGGATTACGCCGCGGGTGCTCGGCTTCGTGATCCTGGTGGCCGCCGTGCCTGTAGCGGCCTATTACGTCCTCAAGTGGTACGCCTACGACAACTGGATCGTGACCGCGCAGGGTGAGCAGATCGTGGTGCAGCAGGGACAGCCCGGCGGGGTGCTGTGGTTCCACCCCAGGGTGGTCGACCGCACGGGCCTCACGACCAGCGATGTCTCGCCCGCCGCCATCGGGCCCCTCAAGGCCGGGGTCCAACGGCCGTCGTTGCACGCCGCCAGGGCCTACGTCAGCACCATCAGCACGACGACGACGACGACCACGACCACCACGACGACCACCACCCTGGCGCCACGGATCGTCCAGACGCCGCTGCCGCCCCCGATCACCACGACCACCGTGCCCGTGCCGACGACGACCGCCCCCGCGACAGCCACGACGGCTGCGCCATGAGGGCGCCGCACGTTCCGCGTCGGCGAAGGCTCCCAGCGTAGGCTCCTGGTCGCCATGGAACCGGTCGAGACACCGCGCATCTATTCGGGTCGCTACGAGCTGACCCACCTGATCGCCCGCGGCGGCATGGCCCAGGTGTACCGGGCCATGGACCGTCAGCTCGAGCGGCCGGTCGCGCTCAAGGTCCTCTTCCCCGAGCTCTCCGTCGACCGGACCTTCGTGGAACGGTTCCGCCGGGAGGCGCAGGCGGCCGCCAACCTCTCGCACCCCAACATCGTCCCGGTCTTCGACTGGGGGGAGGACGACGGGTCGTACTTCATTGTGATGGAGTACGTGGAGGGCCGGCCGCTCTCGGCCGTCCTGCGGGATCCGCAGCGGATGCCTCCCCGCCAGATCGCCACCATCGGCGCCGGCGTCGCCGCCGCGCTGGCCTTCGCCCACCGGCACGGCGTGGTCCACCGCGACGTGAAACCGGGGAACGTGCTGATCACGCCGGACGGGGACGTCAAGGTCACCGACTTCGGCATCGCCCGGGCCATGAACACCGAGGAGAGCCTCACCCAGACGGGTGCGGTCATGGGCACCGCCGCCTACTTCTCGCCCGAGCAGGCGGAAGGCAAGGGGGTGGACTCTCGCAGCGACATCTACTCGCTGGGCGTGGTCCTCTACGAAATGGCAGTGGGCCGTCCGCCCTTCACGGGGGACTCGCCCGTGGCCGTGGCGTCCAAGCACGTGCGTGACATGCCGGTGCTGCCGCGGGAGGCCAACCCGACCGTGCCCCCCGCGCTCGAGGCCGTGATCATGAAGGCCATGGCCAAGAACCCCGACGACCGTTACGGGTCGGCCGAGGAGCTTCGGGCCGACCTGCTGCGCTTCGCCGACGGGCGGCCGGTCGAGGCGGCCGACCCGGGCCTGACCTCCGTGATGACGGGGGTGGTGGCGGCGACCACGGTCGTGCCCATGACCACCGGCCGCACCATGGCCATCCCCGGCGGTGTCGCGACATCGCCCGCCCGGGAGGATCTGGAACGCAAGAAGCGCACCCGCAACCTCATTATTCTGCTGGTCCTGCTACTGGTCGCCCTGGCTGTTATCGCCTACTTCCTCCTGCGTGCCGTGGGGGTGTTCGGGAACGACGTCAGCGTGCCCAACGTCGTCGGCCTCACCGCCGGACAGGCCACCCAGACTCTCCACAACGACAACCTCACCGTGGGCACCAGCACCGTGCGGGCGAGCAGCTCGCCCAAGGGCGAGGTGCTGTCGACCGATCCGAAGGCGGGTGCGTCGGTCTCGAAGAATTCGGCGGTGAACCTCGTCGTGAGCGGCGGCCCGAACATCCCGACGGTCCAGATCCCGACGGTGACCGGCAAGCAGCTGACGCAGGCCATCGCTCTCCTCCAGGCCGCCAACCTCGGCTATACCGTCCACGACGTGACCAGCAATCAACCGGTCGGCACCGTGCTGAGCCAGGATCCGGCCGGGGGCACCAAGACACTCCAGACCCACAAGGTGGCCTTGACGGTCTCGGGCACGCAGAGCACGGTCTCGGTGCCGAGCGTGGTCGGGCAGTCGCCCGCCCGTGCGGGCAGCATCCTCACCCAGGCCAACCTGACCGTCGGCAGCCAGACCACCGCCTGCTCGAGTCAGCCCAACGGCGTGGTTTCCTCGCAGAGCCCGGCCAGCGGGGCCAACGTCCAGCCCAACACGCCTGTGAACCTCGTGGTGTCGACCGGCAATTGCATCTCGGTCCCGGGCGTCGTCGGGCAGTCGCAGGCCGCGGCCACCTCGGCCATCACGGGTGCCGGACTGGTGGCCAACACGACCTTCGACACCACCTGTGCCGGGGGGTCCCAACCCGGCAATGTCGACAGCCAGACGCCGGGCGCCGGCGCCCAGGTGAACAGCGGGACGACGGTCAACATCTCGGTGTGCCAGTCGGCGACGACGACCACCACCACAGCGACCAGCACCACGACCACCAGCACGACGACCACCAGCACGTAGAGGAGGCGCGCCAACCTGGCAGCCGGGCGTGCCTGGGGCGGAAACTATCTACGATTCTGTTTAGAGCCCGCCTGTCCGAGCGCGCTCTCAGAGTCTTGAAACCACGGCGGTCACCGTCCCTCCCGCCTGGCCGTCACGGCGGCTCGGGCCCTCCGAGTCGGTTCAGGCGGAGGCGGAGGCGGTCGCGAGCTGGTCGAGGAAGTTGGCCAGGAGCGCGGGCCCCGAGGCGGTGAGGACCGACTCGGGATGGAACTGCACCCCCTCAATGCGCCGGGTGCGGTGACGTAGGCCCATGACCACGCCGTCGGTCGATGTGGCCGTGACCTCCAGCTCGTCGGGCACCGAGTCCGGCTGCACCACCAGCGAGTGGTAGCGCGTGGCGACGAAGGGGTTGGGCAGACCGGCGAACAGGCCCCGGCCGTCGTGGTGGATCTCCGAGGTCTTGCCGTGCATGAGGTGCGGCGCCGCCACAATGCTGCCGCCGAATGACTGGCCGATGCACTGGAGGCCGAGGCAGACGCCGAGCAGCGGGATCTCCCCGCCGAGCTCCGCGATGGCGTCCAGGCTGACCCCGCCGTCCTCGGGGCGTCCCGGCCCCGGTGAGATGAGCACGGCGTCGGGCTGCGCCGCCCGGATGCCCGCCACGTCGATGGCGTCGTTGCGGTACACCACCGGGTCCGCCCCGAGCTCGCCCAGCTCCTGGACCAGGTTGTAGACGAAGGAGTCGTAGTTGTCGACGACGAGCACCCGGGGTCCCACGCCCGGAATGGTATCGGGCGTGCCTGGAGGCCCCCGCCGGCGATGGCTAACCTCTGCCCCCGTGGCCACCAGCACCAAAGGACCGGGCGGCGCCTCGAAGAAGGGCAAGTCCGCCTCGGGCCGGACCTCAGGCTCGAAGGTCGGCCGCTACAAGACGGCCGAGGAGAGCGGGCGCTACACGGCACCCATCCCAAAGAGCGTGCGCCACAGCCCGCCCTGGTTCGGGGCCCTCATCCTGGTGCTGCTCATCGGGGGCGTGGCCGTCATCACGGTCAACTACCTGGCCCACTTGCCATTCATGGCGCACGGCTCGCCCTGGGGCCTGGTCGTCGGCCTGGCGGCGATCTTCGTCGGCTTCCTGCTGGCCACCCGCTATCGCTGACGCGGCCGCCGGGCGGTCAGCCGCGGCTCAGCCCAGGCGCTCGATGACCGTGGCGTTGGCCAGCCCGCCGCCCTCGCACATGGTCAACAGCCCGTAGCGCCCATTGGTCCGCTCCAGCTCGTTGAGGAGCGTCGCCATGAGCTTGCCGCCCGACGCACCCAGCGGGTGACCGAGGGCGATGGCGCCACCGTTGGGGTTCACGAGCTCCATGTTGGGGTGGTGCTCCTTCTCCCACGCCAGGACGACCGAGGCGAAGGCCTCGTTGATCTCCACCGCGTCGATGTCGTCGAGCGTGAGCTTGGCCCGCTCCAGCACCGTGGTCGTGGCGGGGATGGGGCCGGTCAGCATGGTGATCGGGTCCACGCCGGCCAGGGCGAAGGCGTGGAAGCGGGCCCGGGGGCGCAGGCCCAGCGCGTTCGCCTTCTCCTCGCTCATGATGAGCACGGCCGACGCGCCGTCGGTGATCTGCGAGGAGTTCCCCGCCGTGACCTTGCCGTCCTCCTTGAAGGCAGGCTTCAGATTGGCCAGCGACTCGACACTGGAGTCGGGCCGGATGCCCTCGTCGGCAGCGAAGATCTCGTCGGTGTCCTTGCCCTCGTCGTCATGGATGGCGACGGAGACGATCTCGTTCTCGAAGCGGCCCTCGGAGGTGGCACGGGCCGCCCGCTGGTGGCTGCGTACCGAATAGGCGTCGAGCTCTTCGCGCGAGATGCCCCACTGGTCGGCGATCATCTCGGCACCGATGCCCTGGCCCTTCAGCTCGCTGTGGCCCTCGCTGTCGGTGTAGCGGGCCATCATGCGCGGGCCGAAGGGGAACCCGAAGTCGCGCACGACCGAGGAGCCCATGGGCGTGTGAGTCATCGACTCGACGCCGGCGGCGACGGCAATGTCGTAGGCGCCGGCCATGACGCCCTGGGCGGCGAAGTGGATGGCCTGTTGCGAGGAGCCGCACTGGCGGTCGATGGTGGTGGCAGGGACCGACTCGGGCCACCCCGCCGCTAACACGGCGTTGCGGCCGACGTTGAGGGATTGCTCGGAGACCTGCATGACGCAGCCCATGATCACGTCGTCGATCAGGGACGGGTCCAGCTGGTTGCGCTCGGCCACCGCCTGCAGCACTTCGGAGGCCAGATCCACGGCGTGCCAGTTGCGGAGCTTCCCGTTGCGCTTCCCTCCGGCGGTCCGGACGGCGTCGACGATCACGGCGGTGGTCATGGTGTCTCCTCCCAAATCCGGCGGCGGCGATCGGCGCCACGCCGGTTCAGATCGGAGAACATGCTACCCGGGCACCACCTGCGGCTGTGCTGGCCGGGGCTCGGGCGACGCCGGGTGCCCGAACCAGACGCTGCCGGTAGGGTCTGCGCCCGATGAGCGCAACGGGACCGGCCGGCAGAGCAGGCAAGGACATGGACCGCTGGCTGGGCGACGGCGGCATGCCGATCATTGGGCTCGTGGGGGGCGCCTTCACGGCCTACGGCGTCGACGGCGAGGACCTGGGCTGGGTCGCCGGGACCCTGACCCCGACCGACATCGCCTGCAACCCGCACGGGGTCACCCAGGCTGGCATCCACTCCCTCGTGCTCGATGCCTGCATGAACTTCGCCATCAACGCCGCCCTCCCGGGGAAGGCCCGCACCCGGGGCACGCTCGAGATGAAGACCGAGTGCATGCGCCCGGCCATGAAAGGCGACACCTTCATGCTGCGAGGCGAGGTGGCGCGCATGGCCAAGCAGGTGGCCTACGGCGAGGCGACGGTGCGCGACGCCGACGGGGTGCTGGTCAGCCGGGCCACGGGGACCTTTCTCCTGCATCGGCCCGACCCCGCTCCCGCCGCCTGATCTCTACCGCGTGCCCGACCCCGGGCCCGGGATCTGCGGCGTCTGCCGCGGCCCGGCGGCGAAGGGCTGCTCCGTCTGCTTCGCCTGCGGGCTTGTCGCCCGCCGCCTGGGCCGACCCCTGGCCCCGGTCGTGCCGGCGCGCCTGTGCCCGCTGCCCGGCCCGCTCTACGCCGTCCTTCTCGGCTACAAGGAGTCGCCGGTGGCCGAGGCCCGGCTGCGCTTCGGCACCATTGTGCGAGCACTCCTGCGGACGGACCTCCTCGGCCGCGGCCGGCTCGAGGCGGCACTCGGCGGCCCGATCGACGTGGTCACCGTGGTGCCGTCGACCCATCGTCCGGGTCCGGCGCCCCTGGCACTCGTCGCCGGCATCGCACAGGACGTGGCGGGAGCGCTACCGGCGGCACGCTGGGCGCCTGCACTCCTGCGTCGGGCCGACCTCTCGGACGGACGGCCGCCCGTCGGCCACATGCGTCCCCATCCGGCGGCCTTCACGGTGCCGCCGCCGGACCGGGCCGCGCTGCGCGGACGACGGCTGTTGCTGCTCGACGACACCTACGTCAGTGGAGCTCGGTCCCAGAGTGCGGCCGCCATGTTGCAACAGGCCGGTGCCCGGACGGTGATCGGACCGCTCGGGCGCGTCCTGCGGCCCGACCGGATCGCTCTGCATGCCGACTTCCTACGCCGGCATCCCGCCTGAGCGACGGGCGGCGGGCGGCAAGCCTCGGGGCATCAGTCCCCGGCGCCCTGCGTCGCCATGGTGGCGCCGAGCTGGTCGGCCAGCGCTACCGCCACCACGCACTGCTCGTGACTGATCGGCGTGGCCGGCGTCGGGGTCAGAATGAAGGTGCCGACGACCTGGCCCCCGCCGTGCACGGGCAGCTCGACGTGCTGCGTCGGCAAGCCCACCGTTGCCGCGGGCCACCGCAACGGGTTAAGGCGCACGGTGCCGTCCGCTGCGATCCAAGCCCCCTTGCCCGAGGGCTGTTGGCGTACGAAACGGCAGTCCTGCAGGCTGAGAAGCTCCCTGAGCTCGCCAGCCACGGCGATCAGGACGAAGTCGGGATCCTCGCCGGCCGCAATGCGTTGGCTCAGGTCGTGCAGGCGGGCGATCTCGTGCCGTCCCGAGGCGGCGGCCAATCGATCACGCCGGCCCCGGGCGGCCAGCTCGCCCACCAACAAGCCGACGACGACGAACAGCACCTCGGTGGTGATGTCCGCTGAGCGGCTGATCCGGAACGAGCCGTAGGGGCGGGTCAGCAGGAAGTCGAACGCCGCCGCCGCCACAATGGCCGCGGCGAAGGCACGGATACGGCTGCCGCCCGACGCGATCGCCACCGTGACGACCACCAGCACGAGGGCATCATCGGCGTTGTCCAGATGGTTCCTGCCCGGAATGAGGAGGAGGGCCACGGCGACCGGTGCCGCGAGGGCCAACGCCCACTGGAAGGCCGGACCACCGAGCAGCGCCCGGAGCCGGTCGCTCGGCCCGACCAGCCCGCCAGTCATGCGTCCTCGTCGCCCGATCCGGAGGAGAACACCTCGTAGGAGGGGTTGATCATGGCGAGCTTGCCCTTGTGCTTGCCGATCATTCCTTCGGCGACCATCTGCGTGCCGCTGCGCAGGCCTGCGATGGAGCGCCGGCCCAGGAAGACGAAGGTGATCGCCTCGCCGCTGTCGTCCACGACCACGCACTCGATCGTCGGGACGTCTGACAGCGGCTGCACGCGGATCGTCTTGACCCGTCCGGCCACACGCGCCCGGGTGCGCCACTGCAGCGAGGCGATCGGTCGCGTCCCGGGCACCGCGGGTGCCGGCCGTCCAGGGTTGTGCTTCTTCTTCGCCGCAGGCTCCGGTGTCCCACTCCGGTCCGCTTCCGGGACCAGCACGGGCTCGAGCTCGAGATCCGGCTCCGGCAGGCCCGCCGAGACATGGAACGGGATGATCGTCGCGTTCACATGGGGCAGCTGGCTCACGATCTCGACGATGCGGTCAGCGGTCTGGTCGTGCAAAATCCGGCGCCAGGTCTTCCCGTACGAGCGCCGGGGCAACACCATGGAGACCTCCGTCTCGCCGTCGGCATGCTCAGCGGCCAGCTCCAGGGCGGCCCGGCCGATGCGGCGATCCGGGCAGTCGATCACGTCGAGCGGGAGGCGGGAGAGACCGAGGCGCTGCCAGCGCTCGATGAGCAGGTCCGTGCGGTCGTGGTCGATGTTGAAGTGCACCGCGTGCAGGTCGTCGGGCGTCAGTGCACGCGCGTACTGGATGGCCCGCGCCGTGGCGAGGTCGATGCGGTCCACCAGCACCATGACAGTGTGCCGGCGCAGGACCTTGGCCTCGCATGCTTCGACGGCGGCCCCTTCCTCCAACACTGCGTCCTCGGCGCGGTACTCGCGGTTCGTCGTGATAAGGGCGTAGATCAGCAGTGGCATCACCACGACGACCACCCAGGCACCTTTGGTGAACTCCGACACGGCGAAGACCACCACCACGACGGCGCAGACCACAGCGGCAACGGCGTTGACGACGACCCGTTGGCGCCAGTGCTGCTCGCGATGGCGCCAGTGGTGGGTCACCATACCCGCCCCCGCCATGGTGAAGCCGGTGAAGACGCCGATGCCGTACATCGGGATGAGCGACGCCACCTTGGCCCCGGTGGCCAGCAGCAGGGCGACGGATGCGCCGGCCAGTAGCAAAATGCCGTTGGAGAAGACCAGCCGGTGACCGCGGACGGTCAGCTTGCGGGGCAGGAACGAGTCCTCGGCCACGAAGCTCACCAGGAAGGGGAATCCGGTGAAGCTCGTGTTGGCGGCGAGAATGAGGATCAGAGCGGTGGCGGCCTGCAGGGAGTAGTACAGAACATGCCCGGCAGGCGACGACCCGTAGACGAGGGTACCGATCTCAGACACCACCGTCGGGGTGCCGGACAGAAATGGCACGCTGTGGGTCAGGGCAGCCAGCACTGACACCCCGAGGAACATGACCCCGAGGATCGTGCTCATGAGCACCAGCGTCGTCCGGGCGTTTCGTGCCTGGGGTTTGCGGAAGATGCTGACCCCGTTCGAGATCGCCTCCGTCCCGGTCATGGCTGAGCTGCCGTTGGCGAAGGCGCGCAGGAGGAAGAAGGCCGAAACGCCGAGAATCAAGCCGCCGCTGGCGTGGCCGAGCGGCAGCGTTGCCGACTGCACCGGCTGGTGCGGCAGGCTGCCCGCCGCCTCGCGCACGAGTCCGAAGACGATCAGAATTGCCATGTTGAAGATGAAGAAGTAGGTCGGGATGGCAAACACCCGGCCCGCCTCGCGGATGCCCCGCAGGTTGCCGAAAGCGAGGGTGACGACGAAGGCGATGCTCATGGCGACGGGCACCCACGACGGCCTGCCCAGAGCGGGTGCGGCGGAGACGATGGCGTCCGCGCCGGCTGCAACGGACACAGCCACGGTGATGGTGTAGCTGATCAGGAGTGCGGCACCGGCCACCTGCGCCACGTTGGGGCCGAAGTTGTCCCGGCTCACGACATAGGAGCCACCCGCCTTGGGATAAGAGCGGACGACGTCGCGGTAGCAAATGGTGATGACGGCCAGTACGCCGAGGATCACGCCCGTCATGGGTGTGATGATGGAGAATGCCGCGAGCCCAGCGATGGGCACCAGAATGCGGAGCATCTCCTCGGTGGCGTAGGCCGACGAGGACATGACATCGGACGACAGCACCGCGAGAGCCGTCGGCTTGCCCAGTCGCTGCCCGTGCAGATCATCGCTCACCAACGGCGGGCCCAACAGGACCCGTTTGATGCGGTAGCGCCGGCTCTCGGGCAGGCTGGCGGCGACCGTGGTGTCGGTCCGTAGCGGCGACCGGGCAAGGTCGTGGACCGCCGTGTGACCGTGGGATCCCTCCGTGGTGGCCGTACCGGGCATGACTACGGTTTAGTGCCCGGACCCGGCCAGGGGAAGCTCAGACCGGGGCGTCCACCGAGTAGCGCACGCCGGTCAGCTCCTCGGACGCCTCCCAGAGGGCCGCCGCCGCCTGAGGATCCCGGGCGCGCCGCGACCGTCGCGCCACTGTGGGCGGACCAAAGAGTCCGAACAGGTGGGCCGGGCCGATGTACTGGCCGGAGCCGACCGATGACGAGGTGGCGGCACACAGGATGGGAAGGGCGCCCCCCACTGCTGACTGCCCGAGCGCGGATCCGGCCATCCGCCCGAGCTTCCGCCGCATGCGGCTGTTGCCGAGAGCGGCACCGCTTCCGGCCAGGTTGCTGCGCGTCCAGCCCGGATGGGCCGCCACGGCCACTGTCGGCAACCCGGCCCGCTCCAGTCGGCGGCTCAGCTCGGCCGTGAAGAGCAGGTTGGCGAGCTTGGAGGTGCCGTAGGCGACCCATGTGCTGTGGAAGGCCGCGCCCGCCACGTCGTCCTGCCGGAGCCTCCCCATTCGATGCAGGTGTGAGCTGACCGTGACGATGCGCGAACGCGCCGTCGTGACGATGCGGTCGAGGAGCAGCCCCGTCAGCGCGAAGTGGCCGAAATGGTTTGTCGCCATCTGCAGCTCGAAGCCGTCTGCGGTCTGGCGATACGGCGTGCCCATCACCCCGGCGTTGTTCACCAGGAGGTCGAGCCGGGCATGCTCGGCCTGGACCGCGGCTGCGGCGCGCCTCACGGAGACGAGGTCGGCCAGGTCGAGGTGGAGGAGTTCGAGTGACGAACGCTCGAGCTCGCTCTCCATTTTGTCGCGGGCACGTCGCGCCTTCTCATCGTCGCGGCAGGCCAGGATCACGTGTGCCCCGTGCTCGGCCAGCGCCCGCGCCGTGGCGTAGCCGATGCCGCTGTTGGCGCCGGTGACGAGGGCGATCCGGCCCGTGAGATCGCCGATGTCGGCGACACTCCACGTGTCGGCTCCGGTGACCTCGCTCCCCGGAATCGTGTTCACGCGTGGTCAGCGTGGTGGGTGGACGCGAGCACAGGCATGCAGTTCAGGACGCGTCGAGGCGCGCGACCTGCTCCGGTGTCAGCGTGATGTCGGCCGCCGCGGCCGAGGCGATGGCCGTTTCGGGACGGCTGCTGCCCGGGATGGGGATGACGCGCGACCCTTTGGAGAGCATCCAGGCCAGTGTCACCTGCTGGGGACTGGCGCCCACCTCCTTGGCCACTTCGGCGAAGGCCGGGAAGGTCTCCTGAATGGCGTCAGAGCGGCCGATGCCCCCCATGGGGCTCCAAGGGATGAAGACGATGCCCAGCTTCTCGCAGTGCTCGAGCTCACCTTCCGAGGAGCGGAACCGCGGGGAGAACTCGTTCTGCACGCTGACCAGGCGGCCACTCAGCACCTTCTGGGCCTCGTCGATCTGGTCGACGGTGGCATTGGAGACGCCGGCCATCAGAATCTTGCCTTCGTCGAGCAGGTCGGCCAAGGCTCCCACGGACTCGGCCCACGGGACCGACGGATCAGGGCGATGGTACTGGTAGAGGCCGATGGCGTCGACGCCCAGGGCCTTCAGGGACGCCTCGCAGGCCTCCTTCACGTAGGCCGGATCTCCGTGCACGGTCCAGCTGCCATCACCGGGGCGACGGTGGCCGCCCTTGGTGGCGACCAGCACGTCGTCGGTCGCACCGCCGTAGGCCGCCAGGGCTTCGGCGACGAGCTTCTCCCCGTGGCCGTGCTCCTGCACGCCCAGTGAGTAGGCATCTGCCGTGTCGATGATGGTGACGCCGGCGTCGAGCGAGGCATGAATGGTGGCGATCGCCTGACGGCGGTCGGGCCGTCCCTCAATGGACAGCGGCATCTCTCCCAGGCCGATGGCGCTGACAGTCCTGTTGCCGATCGGACGTTGTTGCATATGACCCTCCTCGTGTGGGGCGGCGGGACGCCTGCATGGATCACCGCCGCCGACCCCCGTCTACTACCCGACCAGGTGGAGCGCAATCCGGTCGAGGCGCGTCCGCCCGACTGCCGCGGTCCGGCCGGAGGTGAAAGGTCCCGACACTCAACGCGTGAGTCGCCACCACGGGCGCGGCCCCGCGAGCGCTGCAGTCGTGCGGAGCTCCGCTTGCGTCGAGCCCTGCCCGACGCCGGCCCGCAGCGTCCCGACGGTGGCACCGGCGGCGACCGGACCGGCCAGCTGTCCATGGCGTACCGACACCTTGGCCACCAGACCGGGCCACCCGATCACGGTGATCGGCTGGGTCACTGTCACGGGAGCGGTCGAGCCCCAGGCGGCGGCCAGGTCGGCCACGTGCTGCCCCGGCGCGAACAGCGTGAAACTGTGCAAGGCGCCGAAGATGCTCTTGACCAATGCGTCACCGGCATCGACGGCAGCGGTGTTGGGCCCGAGCGCTCCACCCGGCTGGCTCAGGACGGCGCCGACGACCGTGACGTCCTTCCCGCCGACGCTCTGCTGGGCCGCGAAGAGGTAGCAGCCCTGCGCGCTGGCGTCGGAGCCTGTCTTGATGCCGATGAGCCCGTCTTGCCCGAGGTCGAAGTTGAGATTGAAGAGCACGTTGGTCATGGGCAGGCTCGTCTGCGCCAGTGAGACGATCTGGCGGAGCACCGGAATCGTGAGCGACGCCTCGCCCAGGCGCACCAGGTCCTCTGCCGTGCTGGTGGTGGCCGGGTCCACGCCAGTCGGGTCGGTGATGTGCGTCGAAGTGAGACCCAGCGTGGTCGCAGCAGCATTCATTTTGGTCACGAAGGCGGTCACGCTGCCGGCGTCCCAGTCAGCCAGGACGGTCGCCATGTCGGCTCCTGAGCCGATCAGGAGGCCTTCGAGGACCTGCAGTTCCGTCAATGTCTCGCCCGCCGTAATGGGAATCTCGGACTCCTGGCTGGCCAGGCCGGACTGGTAAGAGGTGAGGGCGTCCGCGGTGACGGGGATGGCCGGCCCATCGGCACCCGGCGCCAAGTGGTGGTCCGACAGGGCGACGAAGGCCGCCAGCACCTCGGCGAGGCCCGCGACGGGAACGGGCTGGCTCCCGCGGACCTGGCCAACCGTCCCCACGCCGACCACTGTGGCGGCCGCCTCTCCGGTGCTCGGCCAGGCGAAGGCCGGGGCCGCGCCCGGCAGAGGAACGGCCTGGACGTCCAGGGTGGCTCCGGGCAGCGGGCGGACCCACTGGACGGCGGCGCCGGCGCACAGAGCGATGACCAGGAGTGCGGTCCCCCAGGTCATCACCCGGCGCCGGCGCCTCGAGGCGCGCAGTCCGGCCGTGATGGCCAGCTCCTCTTCACTCGGAGGAGGGAGCTGCCGCCCGATCTCCGCCAGCCGTTCCTCGTTTTCCCGGGGCAAGGCGCGCCGGCGGGCGTGGGCGGGGCGTCGGTGACCCTCGTTGCCGCTGCTGACCATGGCTCCAACGCTAAGTCCCGGCCGAGCTCCCGTCTCGCCGGGGCCGGTGACCGTGGTCGGGTGGTGCGGCGCTAGGGAGGAGAGAGGTGCTGGCCACGGCTGTGCTTTCCCCGTCTCATGGGGCCGGGAAGATTGGAACTATGACCTGGGCGCTATCGGTGTGTCCTCCCCCGGAGCATCGTTCCTTGGGGTCTGGAAAGCTCCACCCTCCGATGAGGGCCACTGCACAGAGATCTTCCGTGTCTACAAGGTCGGTCGAACGACTAAGAGGCCGATCCGAAGAATTGGCTGGATCCAAAGTCGAAGACCCCGCCATCCGAAGCGACGAACCGGTAGCCACTACCTGAGGAAACCGACTCCATACCGACGATGGGCTTGTTGAGAGCGAGACCGCCGGTCGAGCCAAGGAATGGCGCTTTGAACGAGAAGATCCCTCCGTCGGATGCCACGAGCCAGTAGCCCCCGGACGCTGTATCGGGCGACATACCGACGATCGGCTTGTTGAGTGCGGTGCTTCCCATTGAGCCGAGGAACGGCGCGTTGAACGAGAAGATCCCGCCATCGGTGGCGACCAACCAGTAGCCGCTTCCGCCGTGTGATGCAGCCATTCCGGTGACAGGTTTGTTGAGTGAGATGCCTCCCGTCGATCCGAAAAATGGAGCATTGAAGGAGAACACTCCGCCGTCCGTCGCCACGAGCCAGTACCCCCCAGTCGCGGGGTCAACCGCCATGCCAACGATTGGCTTGTTCAGTTTCACTGCGCCGGTGGACCCGTAATACGTGGCGTCGCCGAACGCGAAGACACCGCCGTCCGATGCCACCAGGTAGTAGCCGCCCCCATCGACGGTCGCGGCGATTCCTACGACGGGGTGATTTGGCGCGCTCGCAAGTTCACCGAAATTGACCGCATTTCCGCAGGCAACCACGCGGCCTTGGTTGTTGGCGATCCAATACCCGTCGTCTCCAGACGTCGCAGCCATACCGACGACGGAGCCCGGGGAAAGGGTCCCGTCGCAACTTGGCGTCGCCGTTGGCGACGTTATCGGAGATGGAGATGATGTGAAGGTGAAGGTGATCGTTTGGGCGCTCGCGCCGCTCGCGTTGGTCACATGAATGGATTGGGCACCGGCGGCCTCAGCCGGGGAGACGGCAGTGATTTCGGTCGGCGAGAGTACGGTGAAACTCGAGGCCGGCACGGCGCCGAAGAGGACGCTGGTGGCCCCGTTGAAGTTGGTGCCGGTGATGGTGACCGGGGTACCGCCTGTCGTCGGACCCGCAGTGGGTGAGATGCCGGTGACGCTCGGGGCACTCTGATAAAGGAACCGGTCAGCGCTGTTGCTCGCACTCGTTCCACCCGCTGTGACGACAGTCACGTCCACTGTTCCCGACGCTTCGCCGGGCGCGGTGGCC
>Ga0307374_10005173_pt1 | contig 21273 bp, 21 predicted proteins | sample OX3MG_FD_202532 | JGI IMG/M metagenome (GOLD analysis project Ga0307374, IMG submission 202532) | Soil microbial communities from Risofladan, Vaasa, Finland - OX-3 | ecosystem: Environmental > Terrestrial > Soil > Coastal area > Acid sulfate soil | place: Finland: Risofladan, Vaasa | collected...
TCGCCCCCCGGGGGCGCAGAAGCGCCACTGGCGCTTCTGCCCCTTCGGAATTTCGCGGCCTTTCACGCCGATTTTGCCGGCAGGCAAAGCGGCGCGACCCCCGCGACATGGTCCCGGCCTGGCTGCACCCCACCACGCCACAGGCGGTGGTGAACCACTGGGCGCGGCTGCCGCTCAACTTCAATCCCGGCACGCAGTGGCAGTACAGCAACACCAACTACAAGATCGCCGGGTTGATCGCCGAAAAGGTCAGCGGCGAACCGCTGTTTCGCTTTCTGCAGGAACACATTTTCACGCCGCTGGGCATGGCCGGAGTCGTGGATCTCAACCGCGGCTGGCTGGGCGCGGACGATGCCCAGGGGACTATCCGGCACGCCCTCGGCCCCAACCGTCCGGCGCCGGCCACCGCCCCAGGCTGGGACTTTGGCGACGGCGAGCTGGCCATGAGCGCCAGCGAATTGGCGCGCTGGCAAATCAGCCTGCTGCGCCAAAGGTTGCTGCGGCCCAGCTCCTACCTAGCCATGGAGACGCCGGTGTCGCTCAAGAACGGCACCGTGACCGCCTACGGCCTCGGCCTCGAGGTCGGCACCCTCGCCGGCCAGCGCTACATCGGCCACTCCGGCGAGGAGATCGGCTTCACCGCCCAGGAGTATGTCTTCCCCGGCGCGCAAACCGCCGTGGTGGTGCTCACCAACCAGAGCGCCAACGCCACCGCTTCGGTGCTGGCGCGGCGGCTCGCCACCCTGCTGCTCGCGCCGAAAACCGCCCCCGCCGACGCCGCCCTCGCCCAGGCGCGCCAGATCCTGCTGGGCCTGCAGCAGGGCAAGATGGACCGATCGCTCTTCACCCCTGACGCCAACTTCTACTTCAATCCCCAGGCGCTGGCCGACTACGCCTCCAGCCTGCGCCCGCTGGGCGCGCCGTTGTCCTTCACGCCATTGGGGCAGCAGAACCGGGGCGGCATGCTGTTCCGCAGCTACCTGGTCAGCTTCGCCAGCCGCCGGATCGAGGTCAGTACCTACACCCAGCCCGACGGCAAGATCGAGCAGTACCTGGTGCTTCCGCACGAATAGGGGTTGCTAGAATACCCCATGGACGAAACAAGCCCCACGGCGGCGCCCGCGCTGGCGACCATCCGCGACATCGGCCAATTCGACGGCCAGCAGGTGCGGCTGCGCGGCTGGCTCTACAATCTGCGCGAGAGCGGCAAGCTGCTGTTCCCCATCTTGCGCGATGGCACCGGCTGGATCCAGGGCGTGGTGTTCAAAAAGAACGTCCCGGCGGAACTTTTCGATGCGCTCAAGGGGCTGCCGCAGGAGTCGTCGCTCGAGGTGGTGGGCCAAGTGCGGGCCGACGCCCGCGCCCCCGGCGGCTACGAGCTCGACATCCAGGAGGCCACCATCCTGCAAGCGGTGGACCCGGCCCGCCCCTACCCCATCACCCCCAAGGAGCACGGCATCGAGTTCCTCATGGAGCACCGCCATCTCTGGCTGCGCAGCCAGCGCCAGACGGCGGTTCTGCGCGTGCGCCACGAGATCATCAAGGCGGTGCGCGACTTCTTCGACGGCGACGGCTTCGTGCTGGGCGACGCGCCCATCCTGACGCCGGCCTCGTGCGAGGGCACCAGCAACCTGTTCGAGGTCGAGTACTTCGATCAGAAGGCCTACCTCACCCAGTCGGGACAGCTCTACGCCGAGGCGGTGGCGATGGCGGTGGGCAAGACCTACTGCTTCGGCCCCACCTTCCGCGCCGAAAAGAGCAAAACCCGCCGCCACCTGACCGAGTTCTGGATGGTCGAGCCCGAGATGGCCTTCGCCACGCTCGACGACGTCATGCACCTGGCCGAGCGCCTGGTCGCCTTTGTGGTCGGCCGCGTGCTGGAGAAGCGCCGCCCCGAGCTGGCGCTGCTGGAGCGCGACGTGGCCAAACTGGAGGCGATCCAGTTGCCCTTCCCGCGCCTCAGCTACGACGAGGCGGTCAAGCGCATCCACGCCGCCGGCGGCAGCATGGAGTACGGCACCGACCTGGGCGGCGGCGACGAGACGCTGCTGTCGCAGCAGTTCGACCGGCCGGTGATGGTGCACCGCTACCCCGCCGCAGTCAAGGCCTTCTACATGCAGCCCGACCCGGAGCGGCCAGACCTGGCGCTGTGCGTGGACATGCTGGCGCCGGAGGGCTACGGCGAGATCATCGGCGGCAGCCAGCGCATCCACGACCTGGGCCTGCTGATGCAGCGCATCGAGGAGCACAAGCTGCCCACCGAGCCCATCGAGTGGTACCTCGACCTGCGCCGCTACGGCACCGTGCCGCACGGCGGCTTCGGCATGGGCATCGAGCGCGTGGTGGGCTGGCTCTGCGGCCTGGAACACGTGCGCGAGGCGATTCCCTTCCCCCGCACCATCTACCGCTTGCAGCCGTAAGGCAGCGCCGGCGTCGCCCCGGCGCTGCCGCACTCGGCATTCGGCAATCAGAACTCAGCAGGGCGGCCGCTTTTGCGGGCACAGAGGGCGGCGACCGCGGACGTGGCTCGACGGCTCGGCGGTCGTACAATGGGGGCATGGCACGCGCGCGCATCCCGGTCCCGTCCGAGCGCTTGGCCGCGTATTGCCGCCAGCACCATATCCGCAAGCTGGCGCTGTTCGGCTCGGTGCTGCGGGATGATTTCACCCCGGACAGTGACGTGGACGTGCTGGTCGAGTTTGAACCCGGCCATGTGCCAGGGCTGAGCTTCTACACTATGGAGTCGGACCTTTCCGCGCTCCTGGGTCGCAAGGTTGACCTGAACACGCCTGCCTCCCTGAGCCGTTACTTCCGCGCCGACGTTCTGGCCCACGCCGAGACCCAGTATGTCTCGCCATGATCCGCTGCTTCGCCTGCGGCATATGCTCGACCATGCCAAGGAAGCAGAGGCTATGGCCGCTGGCCATGTGCGCCAAGACCTGGACCGGGACCGCAAGTTGAACCTGGCGCTCACCCACCTGCTGGAAATCGTGGGCGAAGCTGCAGGCAGAGTCCCGCCCGACGAACGTGCCCGACACCCGGAAACTCCCTGGCCGGAGGTCGTGGCCCTCCGCAACCGACTGATTCATGGCTACGACGCGGTTGACCTTGATCGGCTGTGGGCGATTATCCCGGACGACCTGCCGAAGGTTGTTGCCGCGCTTGGGCGCATCCTCGAGCCGTCGGCGCCGTAGGGTAGCGCCGGGGCGGCAACCTGCCTTTGCGGGCAACCGGCGCGGTGATGGCGCTGCCGCGGCAGTTAACGGACTATCATGTAACATGATTTGGCGCCGCCTGGGAACGGTTGCTCTGGTATCTGCCCTGAGCCTTGCCGGAGCCGGATGCCTGCTGCGCCAACCTGGCCCCTACGTGCTGCGGCGCACCGCGGGACTGGCACTGCTTTACCCGCCGCGATACGACGCTGCGGCGCAGCCGGTCACCTTCGGACTGCGGCTGGGCGGTGGCGCTGCGTGCCGCGGGCTGGCGGGCTCCTACCGCAACCCGGCGCTGGGCTTGCAGTGGAGCCTGGCCCAGCGCAAGCTGGCGGTGACGCTGGCGCCGGCGATCACCCAGTTTGGCACCCGTCTGCCCGTCGAACTCCTCCAAGGTTTCCAGGACCTGCACCGCTCTCTCGATCAGGCGGTGAGCCTGCGGTGCCTGGCGCCGGCGCGGAAGGCGGCGCTGCTACGCCGCCTGACCGAGGGCCTGCCGATGGCGCCCGGGCTGGCGCAGGCCATCCTGCTGGGTCCGTTCACCACGCAAAAATTCGTGGATGTGGCCGCGCCGGTCGAGTTGGACCTCACCTACGCCACACACCCAGATCAGCCCGGGCGCTACGACCTGGGCTATGTGGACAGCCTCTACCGCCTGGTCGCCGACGATGCCGTTGGCCGCGGCCACCTGGCCTTGGTGCGGCGCCGCGTGCATCGCGCCGCCGCCGGGGAGCCCCTGCCGCCGCTGCCGCTGGCACTGGCCGCGCCGCGCCTGCCCAGCTACTTTCGAATGTTCTTCCATCTGCGCAAGAGCCGCTCCAACCACGACGTGGCGCTGCTCGTCGCCGCCAACCGCGCCGCGCTGGAACGGGCCACGCAGGTGCTGCTCTCCAAACCCAACCAATGCGACCAACTCGCCGGGTCCGACGCGCAATGCTTGCAGGCGCCGCCCGAGGTTGGCCTCGAGGCGCGCTTGGCCATCACCCTGCAGGGCCGCAACGCCACCGTCGCGCTGCCCGCCACCGTGGACCAGGCGCTCATCGCCGCCGGTGTGCACGACCCGGCCGATGTGCTGCCCACGCTGCGGGTGGAGCGGCCCTACGGTGCCGGCTGGGCCCAGGTGGTGGCTGCCGGACCGCCGCGCGACCTGCTCGATCTGACCCTGAGCGGGGGCGAGCGCATCGTCTGGTAGCTCAGCTCTCTTGTATGCTGGTCGCTGAGGTATGGAGACTCCCCAGAGCGGTCGCGGGTTGGTGATCTTCACGCTGGCGGTACTGGCCGGCCTGGCGCTGGCCTGGTACCTGCGCGCGCTGGTGCTGTTGGTCTACGCCAGCGTGCTCTTTGCCATCCTCGTCTCGCCCATGGTGGAGTGGGTGGAGCGCCGCCGCATCGGCGCCTGGAAGCCCGGCCGCGGCTTGGCCCTGGCGGCGGTGCTGGTGGGCGGCCTGGGCGTGATCGCGCTGGTGCTGCTGGTGGTGCTGCCCCCGCTCTGGGCCGAAGGGCTGAGCCTGGTCGCCTCTTGGCCGCAACGCAGCGCGCGGGCGCTGGAGGCGCTGCGGCGGCTCCCGGGCCTGCAGCAGGTGAGCTTTGCCCACCTCGAGAGCTACCTGACGGCGGCCAGTGGCTGGGCGCTGGGACTGGCGCAGCACGTCGCCAGCGCCATCGCCGATCTGTTCACCGTGCTGCTGCTCACCGCCTACCTGCTGATTGAGGGCAAGCACGCCCGCGTCTGGTGCCTGCGCCTGCTTCCCCCCGAGCCCCGCACCCGCCTGGCGGCCGCGCTCGACCGCGGCCAGCGGCGCATGCGCGGCTGGCTGTTGGGGCAGGCAACGCTGGCGCTGGCGCTTGGCGGCTCCAGCGCGGTTGTGTTTGGCGCACTGCGACTGCCCGACTTCTACGTGCTGGCGTTGATGTCCGGCCTGCTGAACTTTGTGCCCATTCTGGGCCCGTTCGCCGCCGCCGCCATCGTCAGCGTGGTGGCGGGGGTGCAGTCCTGGACCAGCCTGGCGGGGGTACTGATCTTCTTTGGCCTCTACCAGGTGGTTGAGAACGCCTGGCTGACGCCGCGCATCATGCGCAACGCGGTGGATCTGCCCGGGCTGGCGGTAATCGTGGCGCTGGCCATCGGCGCGGCCCTGGGCGGAGTGCTGGGCGCGCTGCTGGCGGTACCCTCGGCGGCGTTGGCGGCGGAGTTGCTCGCCGAGTATGCGATTCACTAGGAGCACGATAAAATCGGACATGGCAAAGAAAGTCCGCATTATCGGGGTGCCGCTCGATCTGGGCCAGGACCGGCGCGGCGTGGATATGGGGCCGTCGGCGGTGCGGGTGGCCGGCTTGCTTTCACGGATCGAGGGGCTGGGCTGCGAGGTGCGCGACGTGGGCAACGTCGAGGTCGCCTTCGCCGAGCACAAGTCGGAGGGCGATCCCCACGCCAAGTACCTGCCCGAGATCGCCCAATCCTGCCAGAAGCAGGCGGATTGGGTGATGAAGATGCTGGAGGACGGCGCGCTGCCGCTGGTGTTGGGCGGCGATCACTCCATCGCGGTGGGAACCACCAGCGGCGTCAGCGCCTTCTACCGCGACCGCCAGCAGGCGGTGGGGCTGCTTTGGCTCGATGCGCACGGCGATTTCAACACCCCCGAGACTACCCCCAGCGGCAACATCCACGGCATGGCGCTCGCCTGCCTGCTGGGCCGCGGGCCCAAGGCGCTGACCGAGCTCTATGGCTTCGCCCCCAAGGTCGCCGCCTCCCACACCGTGCTGGTGGGCGTGCACGACCTCGATCCGCCGGAGAAGCGGCTGCTGCACCAGGCGGGGGTGAAGGTCTTCACCATGCGCGACATTGACGAGCGCGGCATGCGCTCGGTGGTGGAAGAGGCGATCGCCATCGCCAGCAACGAGACCGCAGGGTTTTGCGTCTCCCTCGACCTCGACTTCATTGACGCCACCCACGCCCCCGGCGTGGGCACGCCGGTGCGCGGCGGCGCCACCTACCGCGAGGCCCACTTGGCGCTGGAGCTGATCGCCGACAGCGGCAACCTGCTCTCGCTCGAGGTGGTCGAGGTCAACCCCGTGCTCGACGAGCGCAACCGCACCGCCGAGCTGGCAGTCGAGCTCATCCTGAGCGCGCTGGGGAAGAAGATCTTTTAAGCAGCCGGTTGCCGGTTGCCAATGGTCAGTTGCCAGTTGGGGCGGCTACGACCTGCAGCATGAGCTTGGTCTTGGGGAAGATCCAGAAATTGCCGTCCGGATCGCTGAGCACGCTGCCCGCGGTGGCGGCATCGGCCGGCACGCGCACGGCGATCTGCTCGGGTTTGGCCACATCGCCCGCGTGATCGCCACGCCCACGCCGCCCGAAGCCACCGCGGTCGAAGAACGAATGCTTCGCCGCCTTCAAGGCAACGCTGGCAATCACCGCCCGGATCGGGACCTGCGCGCCCTTGGGCGTGGTAACGCTGTCGAAGAGCACGGCGATCGAGGCTTTCGCGTCGCGCTCGGGCGCCGGCGCGACCGCGACCACGCGGCCGTTCAAGGTGGCGCCCTTGGGCAGGTCGAACCGGCCCTGCCTCACCGGCTCGGCGGTGGTGACGCTGACCAAGTCGCCCACCTGGCTGTCGGCACTATCGAAGCCGACCACCACCTCGGCCTTGATGGCTGTCCCCGCAGCCAGGGACGCCGGCGCGGTCATAGCCTGCGCCGCGGTCGCCGCAAGTAGTGAGGGGAGGAGCACCAACAGAGCCATGAGAGTTCGCATAGTGGAACCTCTACCTAGACGGCTCGCTGGCCCGTGCCGTTTCAGCCCATCGCGCCGCTGCGGCGACGGTCCTGCACCAATGTCAATGCGGCCACATCGATGCTATAATGTAGCCGCATGGAGACGGTGGGAGTGCGGGAACTGAAAGACTACCTGAGCCGGCATCTGCGGCGGGTCAAGGCGGGCGCGGAAGTGGTGATCACCGAGCACGGGCGACCCATCGCTCGCCTCAGCCCGCTGCCCGCATTGCCCAACGGATTGCGCGAGATGGTGGCGCGGGGGGAACTGATTCCGGGCGGCGGCGGCAAGCCCAAGGGCGCCCGCATCCGGCTGCGGGGGAGGGGCCCGACCGCCGCCGAGACGGTAGGCCAATTGCGGGATTGATTGCCTTTCTTGACACCAGCGCCTTGCTCAAACTCTACCTGCTGGAAGCCGGCAGCGAGGAGGCACGGGAGCAGGTCGAAGCCGCCGCCGAGATCGTGACGGCGATGGTGGCCTACGCCGAGGCGCGGTCGGCCTTGGCTGCCCTGCGGCGCGCGCGGCGACTGCAGCGAAACTCCCATCTCGCCGTCAAGCAGGCCCTCGAAGCCGACTGGCCCCAGTTCCGCAAGGTCGCGGTTTCGGAGGCGGTGTGCCGGGAGGCAGGCGAGTTGGCCGAGCGCTACGGCTTGCGCGGCTATGACAGCGTTCAGCTGGCCTGTTACGCCCAGCTCGTGCGCTCGGCGGGCGACCATGCTGTGGCGTTTTGTTGCTTCGATGCCCGGCTGCAGCTCGCGGCGCGCCGCTGGCAGACGGCCGAACGGCGGCGGCGCACTTGAGTCCCGCTTCTCATCCCCACGCCCCCAGCATCTTGCGCAGCTCGACCAGTTGGCCGAGGTGGTAGGCGTTGTGGTCGGCCAGCAGCAGGGCCTCGCGCAGCAGGGTCTTTTCCGGGTCGTGCGGCAGCGGGGCGAGCAGCTCGCGGGCGGGGTCGTTGACCAGCGCCACAAAGGCGGCGAGGTCGGCGCGGCAGGCGGCGCGGCTCTTGCTCCAGGCGGCGGCCGAGGGCGGCGCGGGCTTCGCCGGCCAGTAGCCGTCCGGCCAGGGCGGTGAGACGTGCGCCGGGTCGCGCGTGAACTCGAGAATGTCCCACTGGCCCAGCCGGATGTGCTCGACCAGCTCCCAGGCGGTGTGGGTCGAGCCGCGCGGCTTCTTGCCCGCCAGTGGGAAAGAAAGGCCCTTGAGGGCTTGCTCGAGCGTGACGTGGGCGTGGCCGCCCTGCAGCAGTTCGGTGACGGATTGGCGCAGGCTAGGAGGGTTGGGCATAAGAGGCTCGCAGTTGGCGCTTGTCGAGCTTGCCGGTCGCGGTGCGGGGAAGGGTGGCGACCACGACAAAATCGTCGGGGCACTGCCAGGCGGGGAAATCGGCCGCCAGATGGCTCCGCCAGGCGCTGGGATCGGCGATGGCGCCATCGCGCAGCACCAACAGCGCCCGCGGGCGCTCCTGCCACTTGGGGTGCGGAACGGCGATCACCGCCGCCTCGCGCACGTCGGGATGGCAGGCGAGGGCGTTCTCCAGCGCCACCGAGCTGATCCACTCGCCGCCGCTGCGGATCAGGTCCTTGTCGCGGTCCACAATGGCCATCAAGCCCTCGGGGTTGAACTCGACCACATCGCCGGTGCGGAACCAGCCGTCGGCGGTCCAGGACTCGGGCGACGCGCCGCCGTAGTACTGGCCGGCCACCCAGGGCCCGCGGACTTCGAGCTCGCCGTTGGCCGCGGTGCGGGCCTCGACGAAAGGCAGCGGACGGCCCTGGCGGGTGCGGCGCTGGTCGAAGCCGAGGGCGCCGTCGTCAGCGAGCAGCGGGTTCATCGTCCCCACCGGGGTCATCTCGGTCATGCCCCAGCCCATGTTGACGGCGATGCCGGCCCGGTCGAAGCGCCGGAACAGCGCCGCCGGGGCCGGGGCGCCCCCCAGGTTGACGCGCAGTTCGGGGTGCAGGCGCCAGCGGCCGGGCTCGCGCTCGATCACATCGAGCACGCCCTGCCAGATTACCGGCACGCCGGCGCTGCGCGTGACCTGCTCGCCCGCCAGCAGCTCGAGCACGCTCTCGGCGTCGAAGCGCCCGCCGGCCAGCACCTGTTTGCACCCGATCAGCGCGGCGGTGTAGGGCTGTCCCCAGGCGTTGGCGTGGAACATCGGGACCAGCGGCATGGCGCAGTCGCGCTGGCGGTAGTCGAGCGCGTCGGGCAGAGCGGTGGCCAGCGCATGCAGCGCCAGGGCGCGGTGCGAATAGACCACCCCCTTGGGCTCGCCCGTCGTGCCCGAGGTGTAACCCATGCCCGCGCCGTCCTCTTCGGCCAGCTCCGGCAGCCGCGCCACCGGATCCGCGCCTGCCAGCAGCGCCTCGTAATCGCCGGGATAGTGGATGACTTGTTTCACCGCAACCGCCGGCCCAATCTGCTGCCACAGCGGGGCGAGCGACTCGTCCACGATCACGAAGCGGTCTCCGGCGTGGTTGAGGATGCGCGCCAACTGATGCGGATGCAGCCGCAGGTTGAGCGGATGGACGATGCCGCCCGCCAACGGCACCCCAAAGTAGGCCTCCAGATGCGGCAGTTGGTTCCAGAGCAGCGTGGCGACCCGGTCGCCGGGCGCAAGGCCCCGGGCCACCAGCGCCGCGGCGAGCCGGCGGGCGCGCCCCGCCAGCTCGGCATAGTTCGAGCGCCGTCCGCGCTCGACCACCTCGACCCGCGGGAACCAGCGCGCGGCGCGCTCCAGCATGGCGCCCACCGTCAACGGGTACGACATCATGGTGGTAGGCATGATTTTCAGTCTAGCGCGGCGGGGATGGGGCTGGTTAAAATGCGGGTGTGGCAAGCTCCCCGGGACGCAACGACCGCTGCCCCTGCGGCAGCGGTCAAAAATACAAGCGCTGCTGCCTGCCGCGCGCGGAAGCGGCGCGCCCGGCGGCGGACCCCTACCCGGAGCGGCTGCGCCGCATGCGGGAACTGTCGCAGGATATCTGGGGCTGGGCGAGGGGACTGGCCATGGCGCCGAAACGAGCGGTGCGGGAGTTTTACGGCACCGCCAACCAAGGCCTGGTGGACGAGGATGACCTGCCGCTGTTTGTGACCTTTTTGCTGTGGGAATGGCGCGCTACCGCCAAGGCCCCGCCCCTCGGAGAGAAATACTTGCGCGCGCGCGGTTCCCGAGCGACCGCCTGGGAGCGGGAATACATCGAACAGGCGCTGCAACAGCCCTGGCGCTTCCTGGAGGTCACCGCGGTGACGCCGGGCTGGGGGATCGCGGTGCGCGATGTATTCACCGCCACCACCGAGCAAGTGCGGGAGCTCATCTGGTCCCGGCTGTTGCGGGTCGGCGACATTATCTTTGGGCAGTATGTTCGCGTGGACGGCATCGTCTCCCTCGAGGCGATGGGGCCACTGCCGCTGCCACCCGAGCAAAAGGCCGACTTGGTGCGGGTGCGGCAGCGGATGGAAAAAGAGCTCGAAGGCAACAAGTTGCGGGATGCCGACCTGCCGGCCCTGGCGCGGGTGATGCGCTACTACTACTTCGACCAGGTCGAACGCCTGAGCCAACCGCCGCGGTTGCAGAACACCGACGGCGAGCTGCTGGAGTTGCATTCCCTGCGCTATTGCATCGCCTCGCTGGATGCGGCCTTTGCCGCCCTGTCCCCCTTGGCCCTGGGTTGGACGACGGAGGAACTGTTGGAGGGCGGCAGCTTTGACGCTCGGGGCAAGCTGCGGGCGATCGAGTTTTCCTGGATGAAGCGCGGCAACCGCTTGCACAAGAACTGGGACAACACCACCCTGGCGACCCTGCGGCTCCGCGGCAAAACCCTGACCGCCGAGGTCAACTCGGCGCGCCGCGCGGCGCGGCTGCGGCGGGAGATCGAGCGCCGGCTGGGCGAGGGCGCGGTCTTCGAGAGCGAGACGGTGACGAGCGCCGATGCCATGTTGGCCAAGGCCAAGCGCAGGGGCGCGCGGCCCGAGCCGCCGCGCGCCCCTGCCTTGATCGCCGCGGAAGAAGAGATGAGGGCGCGCCACATGGCGGAATGGCTGGATACGGAACTGCCGGCCTTGGACGGCCAGACCCCGCGGGCGATGGTGCGGACGGCGGACGGGCGGGAGATGGTGGAGGCTTTGCTGGTGGGCATAGGACGGCGCCAGGCGTCGCTGGCGGCGTGGGCGCGCCAGGAACTGGGGATCCATGATTGACGCGGGCCCCAGCGCGCCTGCCCGGCCACGGCTGTAGCAGCGCCGGGCCGGTGCGGCACGCGTCCTATGGTTGGCGCGGGCCCCCAGCGCGGCTGCGCCGCGCGTCCCGCTTGTGCTCACGCTGGCTCGGGGCCCCGCGGCCCCAAGCCAGCGCTGCGCCTCGCTGGCCTTTCGCGCCCACATTGTCCGCTGGCAATACGGCGCGACCCCCGCGATTGGCTAAACCGGGCTAAACCGCGATCTGGCGGGCGCGCAGCTCGCGCAGGCGGTCGCGCAGCCGGGCGGCGCGCTCGAAGTCGAACTGCTTGGCCGCCTCCCGCATCTGCAGCTCGAGCTGCTCGATGTGCTCGCCCAGCGCCTCCTCGCTGGCAAACTCGTCGAGCTCCTCGTCGAGCGGCACCGCGGCATAATCGCCCTCGGCCACGCCCACCAGGGTCATGTCGAGCGGGCGCAGCACGCTCTGCGGCGTGATGCCGTTCTCCAGGTTGTAGGCGGCCTGCACGGTGCGGCGGCGGCGGGTCTCGCCGATGGCCTGCTCCATCGAACCGGTCATGGTGTCGGCATAGAGCAGAGCGCGGCCGTTGAGGTGGCGGGCGGCACGGCCCATGGTCTGAATGAGCGCCCCAGCCGAGCGCAGAAAGCCCTCCTTGTCGGCGTCGAGGATGGCGACCAGCGAGACCTCGGGCAGGTCCAGCCCCTCGCGCAGCAGGTTGATGCCGATGAGCACGTCGAACTCGCCCCGGCGCAGGTCGCGCAGGATCTTCACCCGCTCCAGCGTCTCCACCTCGCTGTGCAGGTAGCGGCACTTCACCCCCACCTCGCCGTAGTACTCGGCCAGATCCTCGGCCATGCGCTTGGTGAGGGTGGTCACCAGCACGCGCTCGCGGCGCTCGGCGCGCAGGCGAATCTCGGCCAGCAGGTCGTCCACCTGGCCCTTGCTGGGCCGGATCTCGACCTCGGGGTCGAGCAGCCCGGTGGGGCGGATCACCTGCTGGATCACCGCCCCGTGGGTCTGCTCCAGCTCATAGGGGCCGGGCGTGGCGGAGACGTAGACCAACTGCCCCACGCGCTCGTTGAATTCAGAGAACTGCAGCGGGCGGTTGTCCAGCGCCGAGGGCAGGCGGAAGCCGTACTCCACCAGCGTGCGCTTGCGCGCCTGGTCGCCGTTGTACATGCCGCGCAACTGCGGAATGGTCTGGTGGCTCTCGTCCACAAACACCAGCGCGTCGCTGGGCAGGTAGTCGAGCAGCGTCGGCGGGGGCTGGCCGGCGCTGCGGCCGGTGAAGTGGCGCGAGTAGTTCTCGATGCCGTGGCAGTAGCCGATCTCCCGCATCATCTCGATGTCGAAGCGGGTGCGCTGCTCCAACCTCTGCGCCTCCATCTTCTTGCCCTGGTGCAGCAGCTCCGGGCGCCAGGCGTCGAGCTCGGCGAAGATCGAGCGGATCGCTTCCTCTTTGGTCTCGGGCCGCATCACGTAGTGCGACTTGGGATAGATCGGCAGGCGCTGGTAGGTTTGGCGCACCTGCGCGGTGAGCGGGTCAATCTGCGAGAGGCGCTCGATCTGGTTGCCGAACAGCTCGATGCGGAAGGCATAGTCGTCGTAAGTGGGGTAGACCTCGATCACGTCGCCCCGCACCCGGAACGTCCCGCGCTGGAAGTCGAGGTCGTTGCGCTGGTAGAGGATGTCCACCAGCTTGCGCAGGATCTGCTCGCGGCGAATGGTCTGCCCCACCTCCAGCATCAGCAGCATGCCGTAGTAGGCTTCCGGCGACCCCAGGCCGTAGATGCACGATACCGAGGCCACGATGATGCAGTCGCGGCGCTCGAACAGGGAGCGCGTCGCTGAGAGGCGCAGCTTGTCGAGCTCGTCGTTGACCGTCGCCTCTTTTTCGATATAGAGATCGGCGGCGGGCACGTAGGCCTCGGGCTGGTAGTAGTCGTAGTAGGAGACGAAATATTCGGCCGCGTTCCCGGGGAAAAACGTCTTGAACTCGTGGTAGAGCTGGGCCGCCAGCGTCTTGTTGTGGGCCAGCACCAGCGCCGGCCGCCCCAGCGCCTCGATCACCTTGGCCATTGTGTAGGTTTTGCCACTACCGGTGACGCCGAGCAGCACTTGGTGCGCCTCGCCGGCGCGCAGCCCGGCCAACAGCGCGGCGATGGCGGTGGGCTGGTCGCCGCGGGGGGTATAGGTGCTCTCCAGGCGGAAATCCATCATTTTAGGGTAGCAGGCTGAAGTTTGGCCGTGGACCGCCGATATCGCACCCAGGAGGCACGCAATGTTGAGTTCCGTCCAGGGGGTAAGCTCGCAGTACCAGTCTTACCAGTTGCAAACCCAGTCGCCCCAGAGCAAGAAGGCGACGCCCCAAAGCACGACCCAGCAGGATACCGTCAACATCAGTGAATCTGCCAAGCAAGCGGTGGCAGACAATAGCCAAGGCACCGCAGCCTCGAGCGCCGACCACGACGGCGACGGCCACTAGACCAAAAACAGCCTTGGTGTAGCCCATCCCGCCGGTCGCATGCGGCTTTTCCATCAGGAAAAGCCGCACGTGCTCTCCAGGTGCGGCTCCAGCGCCGCTGTTTTTGCTCTAGATCGCCCTCCATGAGGGTTTCCATCGGGCGGGAAGCTCTGCTTCCCGCCCGTTTTCTGTTTAAGAAGGCGCGAGCAGGGTCTGCGCCTCGGCCCAGATCGCCTGGACCAATTGCCGCGCCGGAACTGGCTTCGCCAGCGCCGCCGACTGCCCGGCCCACACCTGCATGCGTTGCACGTCGCCCGCTGCCGTCCCCGCCTCCCGCATCGCCGATGCCAGGCCGCGCTGCACCGGATAGGGTGCGGGCGCAGGCGCGCCGGGCGCCGCCGCCGCCCGCACATAGTCGGTGGCGATGGCCCGCCCCAGCCGCCCGGTGAAGGCGCGCGTCAGCATGGTGCCCTCGGGCTCGAGGTCCGCCAAGGCGTTGGCCCAGGCGAGGTTCGTCTGCGCCTCGGGACAGCGCAGAAACGCCGTGCCCAGCATGGCGGCGCTGGCGCCCAGGGTGAGGGCGGCGGCCACACCGCGCCCGTCGCCGATGCCGCCGGCGGCGATGATCGGCAGCTCCAGGTGGTCGGCCAGCCGCGGCACCAGCGCCATCAGTCCCACGCCCTGGCGCTCGGCCGCAGCAGCATCGAAAGCACCGCGATGCCCGCCCGCCTCGTAGCCTTGGGCGATGATGGCGTCGGCGCCGGCATCGCGCGCGATCTTGGCCTCCTGCAGCGTGGTGGCGGTGGCAAACCACGCAATCCCGCGCTGCTTCAGCCGCTGTACCAACGCCGGCGGGAACACCCCCATGATGGACGAGACCGCCGTGGGCCCGAGTTCCAGCAACATTTCGCACTGTGCCCCGAAATCGGGAGGTACAGCGTCGCCCGCCGCGGCCGCGACCGCAGGTCCCCACTGCTCAAGAAACGCCCCCATGCGCCCCTCCGCCTTCGGGTCGCGCCGCGGTCTCGGGTCCGGTATCCACAGATTGATCTGCAGCGGCCCGCGGCTGGCTTGGCGGAACTCCTCCACCCAGGCGCGTATGCCCGCCGGCGGCGTCACCAGCGCCCCCAGCGCCCCCATGCCCCCCGCATGCGCCACCGCCACCGACAGGCTGGCCGGGCAAGCGCCCGCCATCGGCGCCAGCAGGATCGGCAGCGCCAGGCCGTGGCGGGAGCAGAAGGCAGCCGCCGCAGGTGGGCCCGCTTGGTCGGACATGTTACCAGTATAGGGCGGCCCCCGGCGGGACCACGATAGCGGCAGCCGGTTCCAGCGCCAGAGCGTGCGGCTTTTCTTGGCGAAAAGCCGCAGAAAGGCCACCCGAAGAGGCTACGACCATCGTGCCACCGGCCTAGGGCCGTACCTGATAGGTCAGCAAGAGATTCCCCGAGGAGAACGGCCTCGACTCCGCCAGTTGCGCCTTGAGCCTGCGCGATAGGCCGGTAAAGAGCGAATGCCCCTGGCCGATCGCCACCGGCGCTACCATGAGGCGGACCTCGTCGAGCAGGCCCGCCTCGATCAGCGCGACCGACAACTGGTTGCTGCCCAAGACCAGCACCTCTCCGCCGGGCTGCGCCGGGAGCGCCTGCAGATCTCCCACGATCCGCGCGTTGTGCCATTCGGAGGCGCCCATCGTGGTCGAAACCGCGATCTTGGGCTTGGCATTCATCAGCTCCGCGATCTGCGGATCGCGCTGGCGGGCAATCTCGGCGGGCCAGTACCCGGCCATGAGTTCATAGGTTTTTCTGCCAAAGAGCAGCAGGTCGGCCGCGCGCAACTGCGCCGCGGCGAAGTCATGAAACTCGGCGTCCACATGGTGCCAATCGAGTTCATGGTTCGGCCCCTCGAAGTAGCCATCAAGGCTCACCATCATGAACAAAGCAATGCGGCAGGGGTTCATGTGCGTATTCTAGTCCGGATGCTCCCGCCGCTCGTTGTGGCTCGCCACTTTCTGCTTGGGTCGCTCCCGTGATGCCCGCACTGTGGGCATCACTCGCTTGGAGTGCGGGCTTCGATTCCCGGCAAGCCCGCCCCGCTGTGGCAGCGCGAGGCGGGCAAGGGACGCCCGCTGGCGCTCAGGGCGTCTCCAAGTTGCCGCCATTTGCCCCGGCGGCCACTCGGGCGTGGTATATTGGTTAGACGCTGAATATCACACGGGTGCGTGTGGTGTGGTGCCCTCTGCCTTTGCTTCCTGCCTCGGTTTAGGAATTCCCGCCTTCGTTAAGTTCCGTTTGGCTTCGCGTACATTTTGTGCAATTCGGGCCTAAACGGGTTCCGGGAAAGTTCTATCCGATCATGACTTCTTTCAACGAACTGGCGATCACGCCAGCCATTCTCAGCCGCCTGCAGGCGGCGCAATTCACCACCCCCACGCCGGTGCAGTCGGCCACCATTCCGCCCGCGCTGCTGGGGCAAGACGTATTGGCCACGGCGCAGACCGGCACCGGCAAGACCCTCGCCTTCCTGATTCCGGTAATGGAGCAGATGCTCAAGCACACCGGCCGCAACCTGGGCGGGCTGATCCTGACCCCGACGCGCGAGTTGGCGATGCAGATCGAGGCGCAGTATGAGCAGATCCGGCCGCGCCACCTGCCGCCGGCGGCCTTGCTGGTCGGCGGGCTCTCCGAGCGCCGCCAACTCGACGCGCTGCGCCGCGGCGCCACCCTGGCGGTGGCCACCCCCGGACGCCTCGAGGACTTCCTCAAGCGCCGCCTGCTGCAGCTCAGCGCGGTCAAGATCCTGGTGCTCGACGAGGCCGACCGCATGCTCGACATCGGCTTCCTGCCGGCCATCCGCCGCATTGTGGCCGCCGTGCCCAAGCCGCGCCAAACCCTGTGCTACTCCGCCACCCTGGCGCCCGAGGTGGAACAACTGGCGCGCGAGAGCATGACCAACCCGACGCGCCTGGCGCTGGGCTCGACCACCAAGCCCGCCGCCAGCGTCAAGCTACAGGCCTATGAGGTCGGCGACGCCGACAAGCTGGGCTTGCTGCAGACGCTGCTGGGGCGCGAAAAGGGCCGCTGCCTGGTCTTCGCCCGCACCAAGCGCGGCACCGAGCGGCTGGCCAAGACGCTGGTGCGCGAGGGCTTCCGCGCCGCCATGATCCATGGCAACCGCTCGCAGTCGCAGCGCACCGCCGCCCTGCACGGCTTCCAGCGCGGCAGCTTCCAGGTGCTGGTCGCCACCGACGTCGCCGCCCGCGGCATCCACGTCGAGGACGTCGCCCACGTCTTCAACTACGACATGCCCGAGGTGGCCGACGACTTCGTCCACCGCGTCGGCCGCACCGGCCGCGCCGGCGGCACCGGCATCGCCTCCACCTTCGTCAGCCGCTCGCAAATGGGCGACCTGCACCGCATGGAGAAGCACCTCGGCATCCGCCTGGAACGCTGCCGCGCCTAGGCGATCCCGGTTGGGCCCAAGGCAAGGGCCCTTGCCCATGCCCACCAGGCGGGGCGGCGAGGCTAGCGAGCGCCGGGCAGTGGAATGATCAGGCTGCCCACCGCGCCCGAACTGGTGTCCTCGGCCAGCAGGCGCACCGTAACCGCGCCCGGCACCGGCTCGATGGCTTCATCGAAGCGCAGCCCGGAGTGGAGCATGAGGGTGTACTCGGCCGGGCTGAGGTTGAGATTCAGCCGGAGCACGCGGCGCTGGACCACCGCACCGGCCACGTTTTGCGAGATCACCTCGAGCAGCACCGCACCCTGGCGCGTCCCGCCCTGCTCGGGCATCTGCAGGCCGTGGACGTCCAGCGCGCCGAGCAGGCGCAACTGGGGCGCTTGCGCCGTGCCCGAATCCTCCAGGTGCGCCTGCAGGGGGATGGCGCTGGCGGCCAGCGGGCTGCGAATCGCGGCGTCCAGCGCGGCTCCGATGCCGGCGGCGTCGCGATGCGCCAGCGCCCAGTACCCGTGCGGATAGCGCACCTGCAGCCCTTTGCCGCGCACGCGGACGGTCAAGCGGTGGAAGCGGTTGTCGAGCGATGGGGCGCCGACGTAAAAGCCCAGCGTATAGCTGAAAGCGGAATCGGCGGCGGCGCTGGCGATGGCGCCGGCGATGCCGTTGGTGTTGATGAAGGCGCGTCCGCCGGTTTCGCGGGCGATATCCTGCATGCGCGAGAGGCCGCTGGGCTGGGTCTCGAGCCGCGCCACCGAGGCGGCGAAACTGAGGCCGAGGTCAGGATTATCGTTGCCGTCCACCGGCACCGGGGCCTCGCGCGCCAGCAGGCCGCGCGCATCTACGGTGTAGACGGCGATGTTGTCGCGCCCCAGCGCCGCCTCGACGATGGCGCCCGACAGAATCGGCCGCGACAGGATCCACACCAGGCTAATGCGGCCGGGCAGCCCGGCCAGGTTCGCCGAAATCTGCCGCAGCGCCGCTATGGTCGTCTGCGCCTGGTTCGCCCCCACCATCTCGGCGGCATAGGTGCCGGCGGCGGCGGCGTTCAGGGCATCGAAGTTGCCGAGCACTTGCGTCCTCTCGCCGCCGCCGGTATCCCCGCCCGCGCCGGTGACCGGGTTGTAGCTGCGCAGCGCGGCCAGCAGGCGCGCGCGGTCGCTGGTGAAATCGCTGAGGACGCGAAGATGGCTGTCCAGGCCGTAGAGCGCGACGCGCTCGTCCGGGTTCACCTTGCGCAAAAAGCGCAGGGCGTGCTCGCGGGCGAAGGCGAAGGCTTGGCGCGACATCCAGGTGGGCTGGCCGGCGAAGTACTCCGTGCCATCGGCGGTGCCCAAGGCGTCGAACAGCACCACCACCATGTTGCGGGCCCGCGGCGCGCCGTTGCTAAAACTGCTGCCGGCGCCGGCGCTTGTCGCCACGGCGGCCGCTGAGCCGGGGGCGGGCGGCGCATGCACCTCGAAGACCCGGATGGACTGGCGGTGGCCATTGTCAAAGACGGAGAAATCGCCCGCGGCCAAGCCCGTCTGCGGCCCGTGCCGACCGTCCACGATCACGTTGATCTGCACCAGCCGCGTGCTGGCGCGAAACACGATCGGCGCGTGCTGCTTCGCCTGCGCCGCGGCCCCCGGCGCCAATGCGGTGGCGATGCCGACCGCAAGACCCCACAGCATCCGCATCTCCGCTCGCCTTACATTGCTACGAACACCCGCTCCCACGCCCCGCCCACGGCTCGCCAAGTCTATGCGTTCAGATAACATGAATAATTCCTGCGACCGTTCCCGCACACGCCCAATATACACCCGTCCGCCGGGTAAGGTGGCTCTCAGCCAACAGCCACCAGCGGGGCCCGGCGCGGCGGCTGGTGGCAGCGCGCACAGACTCCGCGGCCGTCACCCTGGCGCTCGAGGCCATAGCGCGGCGGGGGCGAAGCCATGGCCAAGCCATGGTACAGTAGTCTCGTTTGTCACGGCTTTGGGTGATCCCATCCTGGGATTGAAAAGGGAAGTCGGGTGCAAAGCCCGCACGGCCCCGCCACTGTAAGCGGCTTACCCATCTCCACAAGCCACTCCGGCACCGCGCCGGGGGAAGGCGGAGAGGGCCTCCGGTGCAACATCGTACTGCGAGGAACCGCGAGTCAGGAGACCTGCCCAGAGCAAGCTGTCAGTTCCCACACTTGGGCGCGGGCCCAAAGGAGAGCTCCATGTCGAACGAAAGCGCCGGCCACGCGGCCGGCAGTGCCTATCTTTTGGTCTTCGCCGCCACGCTGGCAGGCTTGTTGCCGCATTGGCCGAACTTCACCCCGGTGTTTGGCGCCATGCTGCTGGGCGGAGCGCGCCTCAGCCGCCGCGATGCGCTCTGGTACCCCTTGGTGGCCTGGGGGGCGTGCGTGGCCCTGCAGGCGAGGTGGATTTACCACTCCCCGCTGGGATGGGGCAGCGTGGCTTGGGCGCTGGCCGGAATGGGCCCCATGATCCTGGCCGGGGCCGGCCTGCGGCACCGCGCGGGGAAGGCATGGTTGGCGGTGGCGGCCACCGCCGGCGCCACCGGCTTCTTCCTGATCAGCAACTTTGGCGTGTGGTGGGGGGGCGTGATGTACGCCAAAACCTGGGCCGGGTTGGTTGCGTGCTATCTCGCCGGCGTGCCCTTCTACGGCAACTCCGTGTTGGCAGGCTTGCTGTTTGGCGCCCTGTTGCTGGCCGCCCATGATGCCGCCTACGCCGCCTTGGCCCGGCGGCCACCGGAACTGGCGTCGGCGCGGGGGCGGCGGTGAGGATCGCTTCCCTGCTGCCGTCGGCGACCGAGATCCTCTACGCCCTGGGGGCGGGCGAGGAGTTGGTCGCGGTGAGCGAGAAATGCGACTACCCGATCGAGGCGCAGCGAAAAACCGTGGTGGTGCGCTCCCTGATTGACGACACCCGCCCGCAGGGCGACATAGACGCCCAGGTGAACCGGCTGCTCGCGGCCGGCGAGAGCATGTACCAGGTGGACACCGCGGCGCTGACGCAGTTGCACTGCGACCTGTGGGTGACGCAGGACGTGTGCCACGTATGCGCCGCCTCGCCCCATGATTTGGACACCGCGCTCGCCTGCGCGGTGGGCGCGCCGCTGTTGGTCGCGCTCAACCCCCGCCGGCTCGAGGATGTGTGGGCGGATATCTTGCGCCTGGGCGCCGCCGTGGGCCGCGAACCGCGCGCCACGGCGCTGGTGGCAGAGCTGGAAGCGCGCACCGCGCATGCGCCCGCCGGCGGCCTGCGCATGCTCTGCCTGGAATGGTTCGATCCCCCCTTCCTGGCCGGCCACTGGGTGCCCGACATGGTGGCCCGGGCGGGTGCTGTGGACGCGATGGGCCGCGCCGGCGAGCCCGGCTTTCCCAGCACCTGGGAGAAGATCCTGGCCAGCGACCCGGAGATCGTCGTGCTCATGCCCTGCGGCTACCACCTGGACGAGGTGGTGGCACAAGTTCGCGAGTTCGCTTGGCCTCCAGGCTGGGACCAGTTGCTCGCGGTGCGCGCCGGCAACGTCTTCGCGGTGGACGCCAGCGGCCAATTTTCCCGCCACGGACCCCGGCTCGCCGATGGGATCGAGACGCTGCGCCAAATCGTCGCGGCCGCCAGCATCCGCCCCGGCGCCACGGCCGGACCCGATTGGCGGCGGATGGAGACGCGCCACGCGCGTTAGCACGCCCTGTGTCGGCATTTGCGAGGCCCGCGGAGGGGTGTGCGTGGGCTGTCTGCGCACCCTGGCGGAGATCGCCGCATGGTCGGAGCTCAGCCAAGCCGAGCGGATGCGGATCATGCACCACGAGCTGCCGCGCCGCCGCCAGCGGGCGCAATCAGCGGCGACGAGCCAAACTCAAGCAGGCGAGGGAAGCCACCGGCCGCAAAGGTGAAGGCCATTGCAGAGCGAACAGGCCGGCGCCGAACCGGGAGCGCCGGCTGGGGCAGCACCACTCGCGGGGGTCGCGCCGCTTTGCCTGCTGGCCAAATCAACGCGAAAGGCTGCGAACCGGGATCCCCATCGGGTTCTGGGGCGCCCGCAATATTTGACACCGCCCAACGCGGACCGTAAACTCTAAAGTTCCCGGTTTTAAACACGCTATGCCTCCCTTCTACATGGCGGGCTACCTGCCCATCCTCATCCAACTGGTGCTGGGGATCGGGCTCTCGATCATCAT
>Ga0307374_10005174_pt1 | contig 21271 bp, 24 predicted proteins | sample OX3MG_FD_202532 | JGI IMG/M metagenome (GOLD analysis project Ga0307374, IMG submission 202532) | Soil microbial communities from Risofladan, Vaasa, Finland - OX-3 | ecosystem: Environmental > Terrestrial > Soil > Coastal area > Acid sulfate soil | place: Finland: Risofladan, Vaasa | collected...
CTTGGGCTCTCGGGCCGTTTTCACCTCATCCGGCATCGCACCCTCCTATGTCCAATTTTGCCAGGATCGGCCAAAGGCGGCGCGCCGCATTGATCTGTATCAATGCTGTCGATAAGCCGCGCGACCAATCTTGCTGTTAGCCGCGGCGTGGAGAGGGCGAGCGAAGCCGGTGGATGAAACGTCCCAAATGGGGCGCGGCTCACCCGGTGATCGGAACCCGCTCTCGATGAAGCGCCGGGACGGGCCCGCAAGCGGTCTGCTTCGAGCGCCCCGGCGAAAGCCTAGGGGTGGAGAAGCGGACCGCTACGGGTCTCGCCGAAAGGAGGCAAGATGCGTGGCCCGAAACGGTTGCGCACCGAAGGGCGTCGGCGCCCCGAGGAGGCGACGTGCGTGCGCAATCCGGCGCTCAGGCAACGATTGGCGCGACGCGCGGCGAGGCTTTCGGATCTCCCGAACCGGCTCGGTCCGGCGATGCGGCCGGCTTGGAACAATTGGCTTCGATCGTGCGCGAAATTGCATTCGGACTGGCGGTTGACGACGGGTTCTCGCCCCCCCCTGAGAGCCCGGACAGCCGCAAAACGCGCCCCGCCGATCACGGCGGGGCTTTTTTGTCGGCACCGCGCCATCGGCGACGCTTGACCCACATCAATGCGGCATCGGACCACCGTGCGCTTCCTGTATCGGAAAATTCGCGCAGGCCCTTCATGAGCGCCGAGCCCCTTGCCTTGTTCGCCCTTGCCGGAAGCGTCGATTACGCCAAGCGATTGGCGGCGCAACTCGAAGTGCCCCTGGCGCCGCTCGAGGAGCGCAGTTTCGAGGACGGCGAGCACAAGAGTCGCCCCTTGATCCCCGTCGAGGGTGCCGATGCGTATGTCGTTCATACGTTGTATGGCGACGCGACGCATACGGTGAACGACAAGCTGTGTCGCCTGCTGTTTCTTCTCGGCACGCTGAAGGATCACGGCGCGACGCGCGTCACCGCCGTCGTGCCGTATCTCTGTTATGCGCGCAAGGACCGCCGCACACAGCCCTATGATCCGGTGACGCAGCGTTACGTCGCGGCGCTCTTCGAGGCCGTCGGCACCGACCGGATGATCGTCCTCGAAGTCCATAACACCGCCGCGCTCGAGAACGCCTTCCGTTGTCCGACGCACCATATCAACACCGCAGAGCTCTTCGCCGAACATTTTTCCGCGTTGGCGCGAAACGAAAAAATCGTCGCTGTTTCGCCCGATGCCGGCGGGGTCAAGCGCGTCGAGCTGTTCCGGCGGGCGTTGGAACGCCGGTCCGGCCAGCCTGTCGACAACGCGTTCGTCGAAAAATATCGCAGTGGCGGTGTGGTCACTGGCGGCGCCTTGGTTGGCGGCGTCGAAGGCCGGACGGCCATCATCCTCGACGACTTAATCGCCACCGGAAACACGCTCCTACGCGCCGCCAAGGCGTGCCGGGCCGCAGGCGCACGCCGGGTCTTTGCCGCGGCGGCGCACGGATTGTTCACCGGCGGCGCATCGGACCTTTTCACCAGCAGCGAGTTGAATGGGCTCGTCATCGCCGATTCAATTGCGGTGCCAACGACGATCCCGCCGGCGGCGCGCGACCAGCTGACCATACTGGACACGACGGCGCTCGTCGCCGCCGCAATCGGCGCAGCGCATGGGGATGGATGACCGGTCGCGCAAAGCGTCGCGACCGAAGTGGTTCGGCTTGGAGGCTTAGACCCGCCGTGACAGCCAAAGCGGACCGTGCCGACCGGATCGAAACCGTCGAAATCCCGCCGCTGCGCCTGGAGGGCGCGCTCGGAATTCCAGCATCACCGGCCGGCCTGGTGCTATTCGCGCACGGCAGCGGCAGCAGCCGCCATAGTCCGCGAAACAATCACGTCGCGGCCGCCCTGCGGCGCGACGGGCTAGCCACATTGCTCTTCGATCTACTCGCCGAGGCCGAAGCGAACGATCGGGCCAATGTCTTCAATATCGACTTGCTGGCCAACCGCCTGCTGGCGGCAACCGCCTGGGCCCGGTATCGCAAGCCGACCCGCTCGCTGCCGATCGGCTATTTCGGCGCCAGCACCGGCGCGGCCGCAGCTCTGGTAGCGGCAGCGCGGCTCGGCGATGGTATCGCCGCCATCGTTTCGCGCGGTGGCCGGCCCGACCTGGCAGGCGACGCGCTGGTGCGCGTCGTGGCGCCGACGCTTCTGATCGTCGGTGGCCGCGACACCGAGGTCCTCGCGCGCAATCGCGCCGCTCAACGATCTCTGCGCGGCGAAAATTCTCTCAGAATCGTCCTGCACGCGACGCACCTCTTCGAGGAGCCCGGTGCGCTCGACGCGGTGGTCGAGTTGGCGCGCGACTGGTTCCTCGCCCATATGGTCGCGCCGGCACGGAGGTGATGCGATGCCATTCGCCGATCGCCGCGACGCCGGCCAGCGCCTGGCCGCCGCGCTCACGCGCTTCAAGGACAGGCAGCCGGTCGTGCTCACGTTACCGCGCGGCGGGGTCCCGGTTGGTTTCGAGATCGCAGCCAGACTCAATGCGCCGCTCGATGTCGTGTTGGTGCGGAAAATTGGCCATCCTTGGTCGCCAGAGCTTGCCGTCGGCGCGCTTGCCGACGGCGAGCCGCCCGAGCGGTTCATCGACGAAGCGAGCGTCGCCGAATTGAACGTCCCGCGCGCCTATCTCGACGAGGAGACCACTCGGCAGATGCGGGAAATCGAGCATCGGCGACGGCTTTACTTCAAGGGCCGAGCGCCGCTCGATATTCGAAATCACACGGCGATCGTGGTCGACGACGGCATCGCGACCGGCGCCACGATGCACGCGGCGCTACGCGCCGTGCGCAAGCGGGGCCCGGCAATGCTGGTGCTGGCCGTTCCGGTCGCGCCGGCATCGATACTCGAATCCCTGCGCGCGGAGGTCGACAGGATCGTATGCCTGGAATCACCCGAAGATTTCGGCGCGGTCGGTTTGTCCTATGTCGATTTCCGTCCGGTCGAAGATGCCACGGTGATCGACCTGCTGCGTCGCGCTGCGGAGGCGCAGGCAGGAGCGACGCGACCGCTTAACGCCAAAGCGAAATTCTAGCCGGACGCGCAATTTGCTTCCGCGACCGCGGCCTTGATCTGCATCAAGGCTCCACCGTCGTTGCGACGCGTAAGCTTTCTTCGTTCGCGCGCGATTATTCGTTCGGGACGGCTCAAATGACCAAGCTCGGAATGCTCGAAACCACGGTCCAGAAGACCCACGAATGGCTTCGCGACATCAAGGACGGGCTCGGCTTCGACAACGATCGCGCTGCCTATGCCGCATTGCGCGCGACGCTTCATGCGTTGCGCGACCAACTCACCACCGACCAAGTCGCGCAGCTCGGCGCCCAGCTGCCGGTCCTGGTGCGTGGCATCTATTATGAAGGTTGGAATCCGGATTCGAGACTCGACGCCGGCGCGCGCCGGCCGGACCTTCTTGAATCCATCCGCCACGAGCTGCGCGAACATCTCGAACTGCATGATACCGAGCGCATCGCCCGCATTGTCTTCGACGTCGTTACCAGGCATGTGACCGCGGGAGAAATCGATAAGATCGTGAACTCGCTGCCACGCGAGATTCGCGCGCTATGGCCCCAGCCGGTATCGAAAAATGCCCGATAGGAAAACTCGCGCTGCTCGGCGTCCGGCGGTGCAGTCACGGCGCCCGCGTTCGCGACAGGCGACGGTCATCCGCGCCGAACGCAACGCCATGCGTGCCGGTGTGCGCCGTCGCCTGGCGGAGCATATCGGCGGTGCGGCCCACGCGCATGCTCGCGCGTCGCGATCTTTGCCGGATCGTGCGGCAGATGCCGTCGCAACGCCGCTCGACCGGCAACAGGTGGCGGCATTGATACGTGACATCAGCTTCCACCGGCTTGGCCGATCGCTCCGGCGCCTGCTTGACCGACTTGCTGCCAGCGACGAGTGGGCCCCAGTTGCGCGATCGAAGCTCGCCATGGCGCTTCCGGCCCGGGACCGCGTGCGGCTCGGCCGCTACATGGCCATCCTCAACCGACTTGCGGCAAAGGCGAAGCGGCCTTCCGGCCTTCCCTTCTGCCGCCTGCGCCGCGGCGGCACCTACGTCATCCACCCAACGACGCGGAAGGGCCTGCGCGACATCCTGCCCGCGATCGAGCGGTCCGGCGATCACGAAGAGCCTTTGTGGGAATGAGCGCGACGTGGGGCGCCTAAGTCGGCGTATCCTCGGCATGCACGAGAACGCGCGCGGTCGCGAGCATACTGGCGACGGCCGGCCCGGGTCGCAGCCCGTGCCACGCGCCGACATCTGTCGCACCATCAGCTTGAAGGTCCCGGAACGGCCCGAGCCAGAGACCGACGAACGGCACCGCGGCGGCGGATGCCACAGCCGCGATTGCCCGGCGATGCGCGGCGTGCACAAAGCTGGCATCGATGATCGCGGTAAATCCGGCGCGCAGAATCTGCGCGGCTTCGCTTCCCAGCCGGTCATACGCAGCCTCGACGGTCGCGGCGTCATCGGTCGTCGGCAATCGCGCGTTGAGCGGAAGGTGCAACGCCGTCCGGAGCGCGACGTTCGCCCGCAAGACGCGGGCACCCGGCACCGGCTGGAACGTCGCGGCGAGCCGGTTGGCGAGCGCCGTCTTGGCGCTGCCCTGGACGCCACCGATCGCGATCAGCCGTGGTGGCGCCGGTTCGAGCAGCGACGATGCCATTGCTAAAAGAGAACGCGCGCTCGCGGCGTAATACTGGGCATCGCTCCTGCGGGCATGCCGTTGCGCCACGCCTGCGAGCGTGTAGGCGCGGGTCGCAGCGCGGATAGAAAGCATCAGCGGCAGCGCCGTCAGACCGTCTGCGTCGCCCGTCGCGTCGAGATAGCGATTGAGGAGAATATTGGCCGGCACGCTCTGTCCGCGTTGATGGAGATCCATCAACAGAAACGCGAGATCGAACAGGACGTCGATGCACGAGATCGGGTCGGAGAACTCGATGGCATCGAACAGCGTCGGGCGATCATCGAAGAGGCAGATATTGGCGAGCCGCAGATCGCCGTGGCAGCGGCGGACCTTGCCCGCGGCGCGCCGGCGATCGAGCAGGTCGGCCACGCGCGCCAGCGCGGCGAGCGATGCCAGGCATAGTGCCTCGATAGCGGCGTGCCCCAGCACGGGCTCGACGGTCAGCTGATCGCAACGATTGCGTTCGATCGCGTCACGCAGGCCATCAGCGCCTCCGTAAGCAGGCGAATGTTCGGCGGCAGCATGAAAAGCGGCAATCTCGTCCGCCAGCGTGCGGACAAGTTCGGGCGTCAAATGGCGTGCATCGGCCAGATGATCGAACAGATCGCCCTGATCGAAGCGCCGCATGACGACAACCCAATCGACGATCGGACCGTCATCGGTGAAGGCGAGCTTGCCGTGCGATGTGCGGCGAACCGACCGGACACCGAGATAAACCTCCGGCGCGGTGCGGCGATTGAGCGTAAGCTCCGCGCGGCATGCCGCCTCGCGCCGTTCGATCGTGCTGTAGTCGAGCGACGAGAACGCCACCGCGCGCTTCAGCTTGTACGCGCGATCGTCGACGACGAACACGATCGAGCAATGGGTCTCGATCCGTTCGACCAATGCGCCGGGAAACCCGTAACTGGCGGCGTCCGACAAGAACGCAATGGTCTCGTCCTGTTGCCCGTTCGCCATGCAAATGCCCGCCTACTTCCGGTCGCCTGCCGTCCCAGCCAATGCGCCGGGAGGCAGCCGCAGCAAACCACCGGACCGCCGCCGGAACCTTGAGGTGGATCAAGGGTTAGCTGCGGGTGGTGGCGTAGCGTGACCATCAGCCGGAGGTCATAGCGATGGCCATGCGATTGAGCAGTGATGCGTTCGCGGATGGCGGCCAGATACCCGGCCGGTTCACCTGCGACGGCGACGATTTTTCGCCGCCGCTGGTCTGGTCTGGCGCGCCCGCTCCGACGCGAAGCTTCGCCATCATCTGTCGCGACCCCGACGCGCCGGGCGGCACGTGGTATCATTGGGCCGCGTTCGATATCCCGCGTAAGAGCAACAGCCTCGCCGAGCATTGCCTGCCGGGCAATGCGGCGCTGCGGCAAGCCGTCAACGACTTCGGCAAGAAGGGTTATGGCGGCCCCTGCCCGCCGCGCGGTCACGGCCCGCACCATTACCACTTCGTGCTTTACGCGCTCGATATAGAGCGATTCGACGCGCTGGGCACCGCGCATTGCCGCGATATCGAGAAGGTGGCGAAGGTGCATGCGATCGAGACGGCCGAGCTGATCGGGATCTACGGGCGGTGATCTCCAACGCGGCGAGGTGGGGATGAACGAAAGCAAGCAAATCGTCGAGGCCGTCCGCAAGGCACTGGGCGGCGAAAAGCGCATCGATCTGGCGCGCCACCCCTTGCGCTTGACCTGGGCGGCCGGCGATCTGACGATTCAGGGCGAAGTTGCCGATATCGCGGCGAAGAAGCTCGCACTTGAACGCGCCGCCGCCGTCAATGGCGTCGAAGGAATCGTCGATCGTTTGCATGTCGCCGCAGCGGAAGCCATGGGTGACGACCAGGTGCGGACGCTCATATGCGACGCATTGCAGCAGGACACGTCCTTTGCTGCCTGCACAGTTTCGGCTTGGAAGAACGGCAAGCTCGACGCCGTTCGGGCGCCGACGCCGTCCGAGGGGATGATCACCGTGGCAGTGAGCGACGGCGTCGTCACGCTTGACGGCGAAGTCCGCGGCCTCGGCCTCAAGCGGTTGGCCGGCGTGCTCGCCTGGTGGGTGCCGGGAAGCCGCGATGTGATCAACGGCCTCGGCGTGACGCCACCGGAACCCGACAACGACGGCGAGATCATCGACGCCGTCCGCATCGCGCTCGAAAAGGACCCGTTCGTCAACGCCGATCAAATCCGCGTTTCGACGCAGGACGCGGTCGTCGTGCTCAACGGGCTCGTGCCCAAAACTGCCGAACGCGAGATGGCGGAATTCGACGCCTGGTGTGTGTTCGGCGTCGACCGCGTCATCAATCGTATCGGGGTCCGCCCCTAGCGCGGCAGTACGCCGCTCCGATGACGGTGTTCCCATCACGTCCGAGAGCCCGCGGCGTACCTTGATTCAAATCAAGGCTGCATGTGGCGCAACCGGTAAACTTCAAGAACTGCGCCACCGCGGAATCTGGCGCACCCAGCCATGCGGAGGTTCGTCATGCTGACCATCCCGATCGACAAGATCGCCGTCATTCTGAACCAGGCGTCGGACGTCGAGCCTGCGGCCGTGATCGCCCGCGAAATCGCCGCCGCGTTCGACGGCGCCAATGACGAGCGCGCGGAAGACGTTCTTGCCAACGCGCCTGCCCGGCAAGCGCTGATCGACACTCTCAATGGTCTGACGACGGACGAGGCCTACGAACTGCTCGCGCTTGCCGAGTTGGCCGCGTTCGACGGGGATACCGAGTCCTGGAGCGCAGCGGTTCAGCGCGCTCAGGTGATCGCAGCGGACGACGCGGTCGGCCGGCTCCTGCGCATTCTTGTCTTGAGCGATGCGATCGAGGTCGGGCTCGATCGTCTCGGACTTGACGTGCCAGAAAAGCCAAAGGCCGAAGTCACCAAGAAGCGGAAGAAACCGAAGGCGTCGACACGCAAGGCAAAGCCGAGAGCGACGAAGAGACCGAAGGTCAAGGCCGCGCCGAAGCGCAAACGCCGCGGTTGATCGAGCGGTCCACGGGGAAAATCACATGCAGCTTCCGATCCAGATCACCTTCCGCAAGATGGCGCCATCGCCGGCCGTGGAAGCCCGTATCCGCGAGCGTGCCGCGGAGCTCGAGCGTTTCTTCGGGCGGATCATGGCCTGCCGCGTCGTTGTCGAAGCGAGCTCGCGGCGCCAGCAACAGGGCAACATCTACCATGTGGTGATCGATCTGACCGTGCCCGGACGCGAGATCGTCGTTCGGCGCGATCCACCCGAGCATCAGGCCCACGAAGACGTTTTTGTTGCAGTCCGCGACGCTTTTGACGCGGCGCGCCGGCAGGTCGCGGATCATGCTCGCGCAGTGCGCGGCGACGTCAAAAGCCACGAGACACCGAGCCACGGCCGCGTCGTACGCCTGTTCCCCGACTACGGCTTCATCCGCGTCAACGATGGCAGCGAAATCTACATGCACCGTAACGCGGTGATGGACGACGGCTTCGAACGTCTGGCGGAAGGCGACGAAGTCCGTTTTGTGCTCAACGAAACCGAAGGGGAGTTGGGCCCGCAGGCCAGCACCGTGGTGCCGGTCGGGAAACACCATCTCGCGCCTTGAGACGCGTACGCGCCTCTGATACCCGCGCAACCTCGATAGTCGATCGCCCCCATACGGCGAGCGTCCAAGGAAGCGCGTGGCGTCCTTACGCGAAATCGCATGATCCGCCGCTGATCGAGTTCAAGTCGATGGCGATGTCGTCTGCAAAAAATCGTGAAGCGGCAGCCGCGGAGTTGATCCAAATCAAAGCGCCGGTTGCGACGCCGGCTATAATTACAATGTTCGCGAACACGGTAGCTTTTTCCAACCGCGGAGCGATTGGAGGGGCGACCGGGATCCGACCGCGGTCGGGTTACGACCCGGGTCAACGATCGGATCGAAGTCGGACGGGACGTCGGCACGCGTGAATACATGTGCCGGGCGCTCCGTTCGTATTTGCGCAAGCCGCGTCAGGCTGTGTTGCGCTGGCGATCAAACCCAGATGGCTCCAACGAATTCCGCGGGCGCGCTATCGTCGCTGGCACGACGTGCAGATGGCGGAGAGGGTGTCCCCTGAGGTGGACGGCTTATCAATACCTTAACCGCCGAACCCCTCGCCTACCCACAAACCTACCCTCGAATGCAACTCGGACATGGCGGGACAAGCGAGCAGGATTATGGGGAAACGCAATCAAAGATTGCTTCGACCATACCCGCGCCACCGAAATCGCTAGTGCTAGAATATTTGGCGTGCTTTGAATATTTTTGGCAATACGCCTGCGCTTTTTGCTCAGCATCTTCTTGGTCTGGTCCACCGAGCTTCGCCAATAGAGGGTCGTAGGAGTACGCTACGCTGTCTTGTGTCCCCCATACATACATGGGAAAACCACTCGACGCTGTTGCGCACGCCGCCAAGGGAATTATGGCGGCCAATACCAACAGCGGTCGGAGTGTCACCCCACCATACAATTTCCAATCCACGCTCGATGCAGTGCATTGGCGCATGATTTCCTCCCCCGAGGCACTTTGGTTTTCCCGCCGACGGCACACCTAAACTGAAAGCAACTCATGAGAAAGGGCGCCTTGCTGGCGCCCTTTCATTTAAATGGCTGTCGCCGTTTCTCGAATCATCCGCCGCAGCCATGCGAGCCCTTCGCTGATCAAACCAGCAATGAGGATGGTGAGCAGCATCACGAACAACCAGCCGTGTACGAGGAAGTGCATTAGAAGCAAGAGCCACATCGAAAGCTCCTTAACTGCTTGGATATGCCAAGCTCATCAGTTGCCACTACGGCTACCGAAACCGGGGTTTACCCCGTGTTGTTATTTGGTCGGGTAACATTGCAGATCGACGTCGCCGTGCAGCCAGTTATAGAAAATGCTACGCGGCATCAACGCACCGTTTATGTTTCCATGCATGGCGGCGTTGTGATCAGCGATGGCTGCCTTCAGTACAGGCCCTCGCCTCTTCTCTATCGCGTTGATCACAGCGACACATGCCTCTTTCGTCTGAAAAGGCACGTGATCGACCTGACCTGTCATTACATGTAGGACAATCAAGACCCACATGGATTGATCTCCTTCGGTTTCGGCCCCTGCCAGAGGGCCAACCAGCATGATTGCTGGCTCCAGCTTGCGCTGGTCATCAGTCGGCTTAGTGGCTGCCGATACCGCTCGGTTTCATTAGGCTAGTCGTTCGATTCGAATAGGACTTTTGTTGCTTTAAAGCGGTGGGTCAATAGACGACAGGCCGCTTTGCTAGTCGCATGGACCTTCGGCAGGTCTTTGCGACCAACCTTCGGCGCATCCGCCACCAGAGGGAGATTTCTCAGGAAAATCTCGCTTACGAGGCGGAGATCAACCGTACCTATCTCAGCAAATTAGAGAAGGGTGCAAGTTCAGCGGGCCTGGACATTATTGAGCGGCTGGCCGCTGTCTTACGTATCGAGGCTTACCAGCTTCTGTTGCCCAGACATAAGCAGCGCCGAAAGCGTCCATGAGGCAGCTCGAACGTGCTAAGCGCTGAACTGGACCACCAGCGAATGGGAAATGCCCGCTCGACTCTGTGAACGAAGGTATGAACGGGTGTGAACGAGCATTTTGAATAACGGCGGAAATCCTAGAGCGCGATGTGAACGTTCAGACCGATTTTGTGAACGTTCACACCATAAAGGCCGCAGAAATACTAGAGTCAAAATCGTTCACACCAATTTCTCATAGAGCGTTCATACAGATTTTGGCACGGCTCGCATTGCCACTGTCAGTCTTCCGGACTTGAATATCAGCAGGCGGGGTGTTCCAACGTTCCACACGTGGGGGTGTAGAACGCTGGAACGTCACCTCCACGGTCAGATATCCTCAGCTTCTGCAGCCTCGATTTCTGAATCCGGCGTATCATCCTCCAAGAGGCCAGCTTCGCGGGCTCTGGCAACATGGCGATTGACGGTGCCGACGCCAATTTGACGTTCCTTTGCGATTTCGCGTTGGGTTAGCCCGCCGTTATGGAGTTCCGCCACTCGCCGAGTGTTTTCATCGATTGCTCTGCCACAGAGCCACTGCACGTCTTCGCCAGCTTCACGAATAGAAACCTCAATGGGTTCCATTTCGGCGCCAAACAAACGGCGCGCCTTCTCGAAAATCAACTGAAAGCGTGCCCCATCGCGGAGGTCGTAATCGTGCGGCCGCACGAGCTTGATCACGGTATCAAGCGCGTCCTCTCGACGCGAGGTCCCGCGTTGGGTGCCGCCCTTGCCCGCATGATGCAGAGCAACCACCGCAAAGTCCTTCCGGCGCAGGGAAAGCAGCCATTCTTGCAATGGCCCCCAACTCTCGGCTTCGTTCTCGTTACCCGTCCGGCACAGCGTCGAAAGGTTGTCGAGAACCACAAGTTCATAGCCCTGCGAGAGAACGTTTTCCAACGCGCCCTGCCCATCCTTTTTTGAAAGATCAGGCATCTGCCCATCCTGCAGGTCGGGCGTGACTAGCCGAAAGTGTGTTTCGGGCGGTTCTGCGCCGTTGGCTCGAACAAGCTTCTTGATCCTTTGCTGCATCAAATTCGCAGGCATCTCGCCATCAACGTAAAGCACCCGCTTCGGCTTCGGTGCGGACCAGTGGAGAAACTTACAACCAGTCGAGATCGCAAGGCTCATGCCCAACGCGAGGTTCGTCTTTCCAAGTCCCCGCCACGAATAGATCATCGTGAGGCTTTGGGTCGCGATGATCGGATCGAGCAGCATTTGGCGGGGTGGAAATTCCTGCTTCAAGAAATCACGAATGCTGATCGATTTGAGCTGTGGTTTCTTTGTCTTGTCGTTCACGGATTAACTCCTTTCACGAGTCAGGTGTCATGCCGCCACGCCCAATGCGTTTCGGCTGCGCCACGACTCCACGAGGGAGTTTCCGCGTTAGTGCTTCATCAGGTGGCCTTTGGTTGGTGTCAATTACGACTAAGGCTGAACGTGCATGGAGGTTAGCCATCGGCGTCGCCCGCTTTGACTAGCCGTTCGGCCGGAGGCGCTGGGTCCAACGTGCACTGTGTCTCAACTATTCTCCGTAGCTCCGCGAGCGAAATGTGTCCGGCTTCATACTGCCTTTGTCCGTAAAGGCGGTAGGACACCCACATAGCCTCACGATGCGCAGGGCAGCAGAACCGCTGGCGGCGCCCGCCTGTTTCACGAACACTGAACGGCCTACCGCACCATTCGCACTGCAACGAACGAACGCCGTCACTCATCGCGCGCCCCGAAAGGCATTCAACCACGGCTGATCAACGGGAATCAGCGTGCGTCGTCCCTTTTTCTCGGTTCTTAGGTGACCGGCGGCGATTTCCTTATAGATGAAAGCGCGCGACAGCTCGGTGCGCTTGCAAAGCGTCTTGATGGAGAGAGCTGCGCACTCCGTCCATTGAGCGTTTTCGCGGGCCTCATCGGGGTTAGGATGCTTTGCATCCATCTTCCGCTCCTTGTCTTTCTCGCAAGCCAACTCGCGTCGCAAAACGGTTTGCGGCGGTAGTTGACCGGAGACCTCAAGGAGGTTTCGACCCTTATCAATCCGGTCGGGTCAGGAGCGGTGGTCAGCCTGTAAGTAAGAAGGTCAGCCGACCTAATCTTTTAGTTATCTCCAATCCTGTCATCAGCAGGGTTGGATCAGTTCGACCACGATATAATTTTCACAGGCACGAAATCAAGGCCCAATCGACATACAGAATTGTCGTCGTGCGTATCAATTGCCCATCATGCTCGAATCAATTTGATCACGCCCGCCACCCTGGCACTGGGTGCGTCACAAAATCGCGCCCACTCGTCCATTAGGCGTCGCCGGCGCTCAAACAAATCGCTCCGACGATAGGCGGCTTCGACTTTGTTTCCCACGGTGTGCGCAAGTGCCATTTCAACGACTTCACTGGGAAAGCTTGTGCGCTCGGCAGCCCAATCGCGGAACGTCGAACGGAAGCCATGGGCTGTAATGTCGGATCGCTCCATGCGTCGCAATAGCATTAGGAACGCCATGTTGCTAAGCGGCTCACCTTTGTTACCGCCAGCGAAGATAAATGCGGTGGGATTGGTCTCTGCCGGCTTCATCTCTTCAAGGATTGCCAGTGCCCTACCGCTGAATGGCACCCGATGATCCTTGCCTGCCTTCATGCGTTCGGCCGGGACAGTCCATAGCCTGTCGGCCAGATTGACCTCACTCCAGCGCGCGCCAATGACTTCGCCGGTGCGTGCTGCTGTCAGTATGGCGAATTCAAGTGCACGAGCGGAGAATCCTGGCTGGCTCCGCAGTGCAGACATGAACTCTGACACTTCGACATAGGGTAGAGCAGCATGATGGTGAACCTGTCGGACCTTTGATGGCCGGGGCAGCATCTTGTCGAGGTGTCCGCGCCACCGCGCTGGATTTTCACCATCCCGATAGCCCTGCACCCTGGCCCAGTCGAGAATGGCTTCGATCCTGCCTCGAAGCCTGCTGGCGGTTTCGGGTTTCTTCGCCCAGATCGGCTGCAATATCCGGATGATCAAGCCAGTATCGACCGCCTGCACCGCCAATTCACCTATCACCGGGTCCGCGTAAGTATTGATTGTGTTCTCCCACTGCGCGGCATGCTTGGCATTTCGCCAGCCCGGCCGCTGGGCCTTGATGTATTCGGCGGCGGCCGTCCTGAAGGTAATGGACTTCGCGGCTTCGAGTTTCGCCCGCGCTCTGTCGGCAAGTCGCGCCTCGATAGGGTCTTTGCCATCCTTCACCAGCCGCCGGCACACGGTGGCTCGCGCTCTTGCCTCAGCAAGGCTTACGGTGTGCACCGGGCCCAGGCCCATTTCCCGAGCGCGTCCGCTGAGCATGAACCGAAATATCCAGGACTTCGTGCCGCTCACGGTCACCTGGAGATAAAGCCCCCCGCCATCGGCATACATGCCGGGTGCCTTGATCCGACCGATCTGAATCGCCGGGAGCCTGCCGATTTGCCGCACGACCGTACCCTCAAATTAACCCACAAATCGCACGACTATACTCGCATACCGCGGCAGACAGGTCGAGGCAAATAGACCACAAGGCACTAGAAAACAATGCGATTTTCGAGTTCCCGGAGACGCCGGTGGATAGCAGTGGACGGTGGTTGGCGGAGAGGGTGGGATTCGAACCCACGGTACCCAGTAAAGGGCACAACGGTTTTCGAGACCGCCCCGATCGACCGCTCCGGCACCTCTCCGACAGGGCGCGGAGCCTAACGCAGCGGCCCATCCGGCCGCAATCCCACAAACTTGTCACGCCCGACCAGGGAGAATGGGCCAGCGAACCGCGTTGTCGTCATAGGTCCGTTTCCATCGGAAAGGAGGACAGAGATGGGCGTATTCATGCGCGCGACTTTGTTCACTACCGCCATGCTGTCGCTCGCAGCATGCGGTGAGTCCCCCGGCTGCCGTGCGGTCACCGGCGCCGCCATCGGCGCGGCTGGTGGTGCCGCGATCGGCGCGCTGGCCGGCAATCCGGGCATGGGTGCCGCAGCCGGCGGCCTGGCGGGCGGCGCAACCGGCGCGTTCACGTCACCCAGCCAAGTATCGGCTGGGCCATCGCCGTTTTGCGACTGATCCCCAGGGCCGGTAACCCCGCACAAAACCTGATAAAACCGGCCGGAAGGCATTGCAAAACCGTTGACAGGCGGCGCTTCCCGGCTATATTCCGCGCCAACGGACGGGCTGGTCCCGTCCGTTCTCTTTTTTCAGGGCGCGCCATGTACGCTGTCATCCGCACCGGCGGCAAGCAATACCGAGTCGCCAAGGACGACGTGATCTTCGTCGAGAAGCTCGCCGGCGATCCCGGCTCGAGCGTGACGCTCGACGAGGTTCTGATCCTCGGCGACGAAGGCCAGGAGGCGAAAGCCGGCGCGCCGCTGGTTGCGGGCGCATCGGTTACCGCCCAGGTGCTCGAGCACAAGCTCGGCGACAAGATTCTCGTGTTCAAGAAGCGTCGGCGCCACAACTATCGCCGCAAGAACGGCCATCGCCAGGCGATGACCGTGCTGCGCATCACCGGCATCCGTGCCGGTAAGGAGAGCGCTCATGGCGCATAAGAAAGCCGGCGGCTCGTCGCGCAACGGTCGTGACTCTAAAGGCCGCCGCCTCGGATTGAAGCGTGCCGGCGGCGAGATCGTCGTGCCGGGCAACATCCTGGTGCGGCAGCGCGGCACGAAGTTCCATGCCGGCCGCAACGTCGGCCAGGGCCGCGACCACACCTTGTTTGCGCTGACCGAAGGCGCCGTGTCCTTCCACACAAGCCGCGGCGGGCGGACTTTCATCTCGGTGGAGCCGGCTCCGGCGGAGGCCGCGGAGTAGGCTGTTCACCCGAACCGGCGCTGTGCGCTAGGCTGCATGCAAAGGGGGAATGGCCGCATTCCCCCTTTTTCGTTCGGGGGACAGGCAGCCGACATCCAATGAAGTTCCTGGATCAAGCGAAGATTTATCTCAAGAGCGGCGACGGCGGCGCCGGCGCGGTGAGCTTCCGGCGCGAGAAGTTCATCGAGCACGGCGGACCCGATGGCGGCAACGGCGGCCGCGGCGGCGACATCGTCATCGAGAGCGTCGCCAATCTCAACACGCTCATCGACTATCGCTACCAGCAGCACTTCAAGGCCGAGAGCGGTCACCACGGCATGGGCGCCAACCGCTACGGCGCCGACGGCAAGTCACTCGTGCTGCGCGTGCCGGCCGGCACCCAGATCCTCGACGAGGCCAACGAGGACGTGCTTCTCGACCTCAAACGAACCGGCGAGCGCCACGTGCTGCTCAAAGGCGGCGACGGCGGCTTCGGCAATACGCATTACAAGAGCGCCACTAACCGCGCGCCACGCAAGGCCGGCAAGGGCTGGCCGGGCGAGGAGCGCTGGATATGGCTGCGGCTCAAGCTGATCGCCGATGCCGGCCTGGTCGGCTTGCCCAATGCCGGCAAGTCCACGCTGCTGGCGGCCGTCTCGCGCGCCAAGCCGAAGATCGCGGACTATCCGTTCACGACGCTGAAGCCGCAGCTTGGCGTGGTGCGCGTGTACGATGAGGAGTTCGTGATTGCCGACCTACCCGGCCTGATCGAGGGTGCGAGCGAAGGCACCGGCCTCGGCCATCGCTTCCTCGGCCACGTCGAGCGCTGCGCCGTCATCCTGCATCTGATCGACGCCACGCTCGACGACGTGGTCGGTGCCTGGCGTACCATCCGCGCCGAGCTCGAGGCTTATGGCCACGGCCTTGCCGACAAGAAAGAGCTGATCGCGCTCAACAAGGCCGACGCCGTTCCGGCGGCGGAAATGCAGACGAAGCGCAAGGCGCTGAAGCGGGCAAGCCGTCGCGATCCTCTGGTGATGTCGGCAGCGACCGGACGCGACGTCGACAAGGTCATGGCCGCGGTCGCGGCCGTGGTCCGCACCGCACGAAAGCAGGCGGCCGCGGCCGACGCGGAGGCCGGATGAGCCGGAGCCTCGCGGCCTCGAAGCGCCTGATCGTCAAGATCGGCTCCGCTCTGCTCGCCGACGAAAAGACCGGCGAGCCGCGCCGCGCGTGGCTCGAGGCGTTGCTCGCCGACATAGCCGCCTTACGCAAGAAGGGAACGGCGGCGGTGATCGTCACCTCCGGTGCCGTCGCTATCGGACGCCGTCACCTCGCCTTGCCGGCAGGGCCATTGCGTCTCGAGGAGAAACAAGCCGCCGCGGCTGCCGGTCAGGTCCGCCTTGCCCATGTCTATCAGGAGGCGGCCGCCGCACACGGAATCGTGGTGGCACAAATCCTGCTGACGCCCGAGGACACCGAGGAGCGCCGCCGTCACCTGAACGCGCGGGCGACCATCGAACAGCTCTTGGCGCTCGAGGCAATGCCGGTGATCAACGAGAACGACACCGTCGCGACGGCCGAACTCCGCTTCGGCGACAACGACCGGCTGGCCGCGCGCGTCGCCCAGATGATCAGCGCCGATACGCTCGTCCTGTTGTCCGATATCGACGGCCTTTATACCGCCGATCCGCGGCGCGACCGCACCGCCAAGCATGTGCCGGAATGCCGCGAGATCACGCCCGAGATCGAGGCCATGGCCGGCAAGGCGCCGCCCGGATCGTCATCCGGCGGCATGGTGACCAAGCTTGCTGCCGCGCGTATTTGCCTCGCGGCCGGCTGCCGCATGGCCATCGCCAAGGGCGAAGCATTGCATGCGCTCGCGGCGCTCGATCGAGGCGCGCGAGCGACTTGGTTCCTGCCGGCGGCCGAGCCGCTCACCGCGCGCAAGCGCTGGATTGCCGGTGCGGTGAACCCCGCCGGCGTGCTGGTGATCGACGAGGGTGCGGCCCACGCGCTCAAGCGCGGCACCAGCCTGCTGCCCGCTGGCGTGACGCGGGTCGAGGGCGAGTTCGAGCGCGGCGATTCGGTCGTCGTGCGCGCCAAGGACGGCCACGAACTGGCGCGCGGGCTGTCCGCCTATTCGAGCACGGATGCGCGCGCCATCGCCGGCCATAAAAGCGGTGAAATCGAGGCCATCCTCGGCTACCGTGGCCGCGACGAGATGATCCACCGCGATGATCTGGTGGTGACATGACGGCGCTCGAGACCGCTGGGGAACGGGCGGGCGAGAAACTCCACGACGAGATGCAGGCTCTCGGCCGCGTTGCGCGTGCCGCCGCGGCGATCATCGCTCGCGCGACACCCGCGCAGCGCAGCAGTGCCTTGAATCGCGCCGCCGACGCGCTCCGTGCCGCGCACAGCGCTATTCTCGATGCCAACCGCCGCGATCTCCAGTCCGCTCGCGACAAGAAACTCTCGCCAGCGATGGTCGACCGCCTGATGCTGGACGACAAGCGTATCGAGGCCATGGTGAGCGGGCTGGCGGAGGTAGCCGCCCTGCCCGATCCGATCGGCACGGTGCTCGCCGACTGGACACGGCCCAATGGCCTGCGCATCCAGCGCGTGCGCGTCCCCTTGGGCGTGATTGGCATCATCTATGAGTCACGGCCCAACGTCACCGCCGATGCCGGCGGCCTTTGCATCCGCTCGGGCAATGCCGCGATCCTGCGCGGCGGCTCGGAGAGCTTTCATTCATCGCGCGCGATCGTCGCGGCGCTCGAGGATGGACTCGAGCGCGCGGGATTGCCGCGCGGCGCCGTGCAGCTCGTCCCGACCACCGATCGAGCGGCGGTTGGTCACATGCTCGCCATGAACGACCTGATCGACGTCATCGTGCCGCGCGGCGGCCGCACGCTGATCGAACGTGTGCAGACCGAGAGCCGGCTGCCGGTGATCGCGCATCTCGAGGGCGTCTGCCACGTCTATCTCGACCGCGCCGCCGATCCGGCGAAGGCGCGCCAGATCGTGCTCAACGCCAAGATGCGGCGAACCGGCGTTTGTGGCGCGGCGGAGACGTTGCTGGTGGACCGCGCCGTCGCCGACGCGCTGCTGCCGCCAATCCTCGCGGACCTACACGCAGCCGGCTGCGAGATCCGCGGCGACGAGGCGGTACGTGCACTCGATCGCAATGCCAAGGCGGCAACCGAGCAGGATTGGTACACCGAATACCTCGACGCCATCCTTGCGGTGAAGGTCGTTGACGGGCTCGATGCCGCGGTCCGGCACGTCAATCATTACGGCTCGCACCACACCGACGCGATCGTGACCGAGGAGAAGGCCGCGGCCGAGACGTTCCTGAACGAAGTCGATAGCGCCATCGTATTGCTCAACGCGTCGACGCAATTTGCCGATGGCGGCGAGTTCGGCATGGGCGCGGAAATCGGCATCTCGACCGGCCGGCTGCCGCCGCGCGGCCCCGTCGGCGCCGAACAGCTCACCAGCTTCAAATACGTCGTGCGCGGCGACGGCCAGGTGCGACCCTGACCCTCGCCGCCCTCGGAATCGGCCATGCGCGGCCGCGGCGCGTCGGCCTACTTGGCGGGTCGTTCAACCCCGCCCATGTCGGGCACATCCACCTGAGCCTCGAGGCGCTGCGGCGGCTTGGCCTCGACGAGGTTTGGTGGCTGGTGGCGCCGCAGAACCCGCTCAAGCCGGCCACGGACATGGCGCCACCGGAAAGCCGCTTGGCAAGCGCACGCGCCCTGGTCCGCCACCCGCGAATTCGGGTACTCGACCTGGAGAGCCGGCTCGGCACCATGTTCACGGCCGATACGCTGCGGGCCTTGAAGTCACGCTTTCGGCGGACCAGATTTGTGTGGTTGATGGGCGCAGACAACCTGTCGCAAATCCGTCATTGGCAACGCTGGCGCGAGATTTTTTCCGCGGTTCCCATTGCGGTCTTCGCGCGTCCTACGTATTGTCGAAGTGCTTTGGCCGCGCTGCCCGCTCATCGCTTCGCTCGCCACCGCCTGCCCGCCGCCTCGGCACGGCGGCTGTCCGGCGCCAAGCCGCCGGCCTGGATTTTCCTGTGGTCGATGCTCGACCCCCATTCCGCCACCCAAATCCGTCAGCACATCCGAGGTGACCGCCATACCGCGTAGCAAACCCTTGAAGGCCAAGAAGCGGCGCGCCGCCGCCCATCACGACGCCTTGTTGCGCCTCATCGAGAAGATCCTGGACGATGGCAAGGCCGAAAAGATCGCCGTCATCGACCTCGAAAACAAATCCACCCTCGCCGATTACATGGTCATCGCCAGCGGACGCTCGCAGCGCCAAGTCGTGGCGCTGGCCGACCGGCTGCTCGACGTCCTGCGCGGCGCCGGCTATCGCCATCTTTCGGTCGAGGGCCTGCAGCACGGCGAATGGGTACTGGTCGACGCCGGCGACGTCATCGTCCATCTGTTCCGCCCGGAACAGCGCGTGCATTACAATCTCGAGAAAATGTGGGGCGAGTCGTTCGCGGCGTTGGACGAATCGATCGCCTGAGCGCGGCGGCGCGTCATGCGCATCACGATCGCCGCGATCGGCAAACTCAAGGCAGGGCCGCACCGCGATCTCGCCGCGCATTACATCCGCCGCCTGCGCTGGCCACTCGTTGTCCGCGAAGTCGAGGAGCGCCGCAAGCTGCCATCGCCAGAGCTCAAAGCGCGCGAAGCCGCGCTGCTGCTCGCTGCCATACCGAAAGGCGCCACCGCCGTCGTGCTCGACGAGCGCGGCACGGCGCTGTCGAGCCCCGAGTTCGCCAAACGCCTGGCACGCTGGCGCGATTCGGGTGTTGCCGATCTCGCGTTCGTGATCGGCGGCGCCGACGGTCTCGACGATGCGGTGCGGTGTCAGGCGGCCTTTCTGTTGTCGCTCGGGCCGGCGACGTGGCCCCATTTCCTCGCCCGCGGCATGCTGCTGGAACAGCTTTACCGCGCTGAAACCCTGCTGGCAGGCCACCCTTATCACCGCGAATAGCCGGCCCGCCCCTACCGTTCACGGCGTCGTTCCTCTATATATCGGGCATGTCCACGTCGAATCGGCCGCGCCCGGTCGTGCTGTGCATTCTCGACGGCTGGGGCGAGCGCGCGCAGCGCGATGACAACGCCATCCTGCAGGCCAAGACGCCCAACTGGGACCGCTTCATGACGCGGTCGCCCCATTCGCACATGCAGGCGAGCGAGCATTTCGTCGGCTTGCCCGACCGGCAGATGGGCAATTCGGAGGTCGGCCATACCAATATCGGCGCTGGCCGTGTCGTGAAACAGGACTTGCCGCGTATCGATGACGCGATCAGGCGGGGCGCGCTGGCGCGTAACCAGACCCTCAAGGAATTCATCGCCGCAATGCAACGCAGCGGCGGCGCGGTTCACCTGATGGGTCTCATATCACCCGGCGGCGTCCATTCGCACCAGAACCAGATCGCGGTGCTGGCGAAGCTCCTGGCCGAAGCGGGCCTGACGGTGAACGTCCACGCATTCCTCGACGGCCGCGACACGCCGCCGCGCAGCGCGCGCGATTACGTCGCGGCGTTCGAGGGCGCACTCAAAGGTGAGAAGCGCGTCCGCATCGTCACGATCAGCGGCCGCTATTTCGCGATGGATCGCGACAAGCGCTGGGACCGCATCGAACAAGCGTATCGCGCGCTCGTCACTGCGGAAGGCGCACGGGCGCCCGATGCCGGCGCCGCGATCGAGCAATCCTACCGGCAGGACAAGGGCGATGAATTCGTCGCGCCGACAGTCGTCGGCGATTACGCCGGCATGAAAGATGGCGACGGCGTCGTCTGCGGCAATTTCCGCGCCGATCGCGTGCGCGAGATCCTGCTCGCCCTGCTCGATCCGAAATTCTTGGCGTTCAGCCGTCCACGCACCGTGAAGTTCGCGGCCGCGCTCGGCATGACCGAATACTCCGACGAGCTCAGCCACCTGATGAAGACGTTGTTCCCGCCCGAGGATTTGAGCGACACGCTGGGCGAGGTGGTCGCGCATGCGGGCCTCAAGCAGCTGCGCATCGCCGAGACCGAGAAGTACGCGCACGTCACGTTCTTCTTCAACGGCGGACGTGAGGTCGAATTTGACGGCGAAAGCCGCATCCTGGTGCCGTCGCCGAAAGTCGCGACCTACGACCAGAAGCCCGAGATGTCGGCGTTCGAAGTCACCGACAAGCTCGTGGCGGCGATCGACGGCGGCACGTT
>Ga0307374_10005175_pt1 | contig 21270 bp, 19 predicted proteins | sample OX3MG_FD_202532 | JGI IMG/M metagenome (GOLD analysis project Ga0307374, IMG submission 202532) | Soil microbial communities from Risofladan, Vaasa, Finland - OX-3 | ecosystem: Environmental > Terrestrial > Soil > Coastal area > Acid sulfate soil | place: Finland: Risofladan, Vaasa | collected...
AAACTGAACCAGGCGAGGCGGATCGGTGATCGGCCGAAATGCCCCATGTCCGCGTACAGCGCCTCGGCGCCCGTGACCGCGAGGAAGACCGAGCCGAGTACCGGATACGCCGCGGTGCCGTGGCGCAGAAAGAAATCGACCGCGTAGCCCGGATAGATGGCCGCGAGGACCGCGTAATGCATGGCGATGCCGCGCAGGCCGAGCGCTGCGAGCACGAGAAACCAGACGAGAATGATGGGGCCGAACCACCGGGCGATACCGCCCGTGCCGTAGCGCTGGACGCGGAACAGCGCGAGCAGGATGATGACCGTCAGAGGCACGACATAGGGTTCGAACGCCGTGGTCGCGACTTTCAATCCTTCGACCGCTGAGAGCACGGAAATCGCCGGCGTGATCGTACCGTCGCCGTACAGCAGCGCGCCGCCGAACAGCCCGAGCAGCATCAGTCCGTAACGCAGCGAGCGCGGCTTGGCGTGCCAGGGATTGAGCAAGGCCACGAGGGCGACGATGCCGCCTTCGCCCTTGTTGTCGCCGCGCATGACGAACATCAGGTATTTGAGGGAAACGATGACGATCAAGGCCCAGATGATCAGCGACAGCACGCCGAGCACGTCCTTGACGGAGGGCGCGACGGCGCTCGCCCCGAAGAAGCACTCGCGCAAGGCGTAGATCGGGCTGGTGCCGATGTCGCCGTAGACGACGCCGAGTGCCGCGACCGCGAGTCCGGCGCCCGAGGGATTGGCGTGCTGTTCCAGGCGGCCGGACGGATTCCCTTCAGGCATCTTGCGGTCTCCAAGGGCGCGCGTGGCAGGGAGCGGCCGACCGCCGTCGCCTGCCCTGGGGCAGGCGTGCCGCGCCGTTCGAATCATGCCCCAGAGCATCCGCCCCGCGCAATCGGCGCCGCGACCGTCGATGCCGTCTATGATAGGGCTATCGCTGCGCGTACTATCCGTCCGCATGAGTCGCCGGAGGATCGTCGCATGCGCATGGTCGCCTTCGCCAGATGGTCGTTGCTGTCGCTGATGCTCACCTGCGTCGCGCCGGGCGGGGCAATGACCGATAATGGGACGCCGCCGCCGCTCACGAGACGGCAGCTGATCGGCGCCTGGAAACTCTTGCGCATCGAGTACTCGGGACCGCGGGGGCCGGCGGCGGACCCGTTCTACCAAGCGGGCTCGACGGGCCTCATCATCTACGACTCGTCCGGGTGGATGAGCGTGCAGATCACCGCTGCGCATCGGCGAGCGTGGCAGATCCCGGACGCCAGGCCGTCGGCCGGCGCAAGCCGCGACGCGCAATTGAAAGCGGCGGCCTTCGACGGCTATTACGCGTACTACGGCACCTGGGATTTCGATGCCGCCAAATCGGTGGTGGTCCATCACATCCAGTCCTCGTTGATTCCCGCCGAGGACGGCATGGACTACGCGCAGCAAGTGGCGCTCGAGCACGGGCGCCTGATCTTTACCACGCGGGAAGGAAAGAAGGGCGCCGAGAGCATCCGCGTTAAGATCTGGGAGCGGGTGCAGGGAGCAGCGGCCAAGTAGACCGAGGAGGTGTCCATGGACAAGCTGACGCCGATACTGCGCCGAGCGCCGGGCGTCCTCGCCGTTGGTCTCTTGCTATCCGTTGGCGTTGCGCACGCCGCCGCTGCGCGCGACGCGCTCGCGCAGACGAATTTCTGGTCGTCGATCAAGGAGTCTGTCGGTTTGGACCCGTCCCACGAAGTCGTTCGCGGGCATTTCGATCTCGGTCAGCCGCCGAATGTGCACCGATACTATTGCTTGATCGATACCAGGACGGGTCGCCCGGAACCGAACGGCGTGCTGGGCCGGCCCTTCCGGCGGCCGGATGCGTCGTTCGGCCTCAAGGTCGATTCGGTATCCCTGTACGCTTGCGCCGATGCCGAGAAGCGGGGGATGCTGGTCACGGCCGGCTACCGCTTGCCCGGGGCGGCGCGCGCCGCGCGGCCATCCCCACCGCCCGCGCCGCCGCCCGCCGCGAGTCCGCCCGCGATCTCGCCGGCGCCAATCGACGTCGCAGGCGTTCATCTCGGGATGTCGCTCGCTCGCAGCCGCGCCGTCCTCGAGTCGAAAAAACTGCGGCAATACCGAGAATCCATGGAAACGCTCGGCTATTGGCAGTCGGCCGACCGGGCCATGCGGTCGATTCCCGATGGCAGCTTCGTCAGCGTCATCGAGACCTGGAGCGCGCCGGCTGCCGGCGCCCCGCGGCCGGGGAACGGCGAATCCTATGAGGTCATGTTCACGCCAGTGCCGGGCGAGCAGCGGGTGGTTGCGATCATTCACACGCTCGCCTATTCGCCGAAGGACGCCGTGCGCGAAACCGACCTCGAGAAACACCTGGTGGACAGATACGCCGGCTTTGCGGGACCTTACGCTCTGCCGGATTCGCCCACTTGGCGCATTCAACGCGACGGGGTGGTCCAAGTCGGCGACCCTTGCCGGCGTCGCGAGCTGTTTGGCGGCCTCGGGCGGCTGGACCTCTCGCACAGCGTCGCGGAAAATATCGCGCTCACCAAACCTCCTGCGGAGCTTCGATTCGAGATCGCGCACTGTGGCGTCTCGATGGTCACCGAAGACCACGAGACGATGAATGGCGGCGCGTTGCCACAGGATCGTCGAGTGACCCGGATCACTGTGACGGCATACAGTCCGTCGATTGCCCTACAGGGCGCCGAGGCGGCCGCACGACTGATTCGCGCCGCCGAGCACCCGCCCCGGCGGCCGGCGGATGCGCGCGGCGGGCCCGCCGCTGCGCCGGATCCATGACCGTTCGGTGAGCGGCAACGAACCTTATGCCGAGCGGTCGAATCGCGCGCGAAACGGCCGAGCTAACGCCTGTACGCACCGACCGCCGTGCCCCGGCTGTCCGCGGTTTGGCCAACCAGGCATTGCGGCCGAGGCGCGCTCCATGCTCGATGCCCTGGCGCGCGCCCATGGATTGCCCGAGGTTTTACCGATCAACGGGGCGAGCGTAAGGTTTCGACACCGTGCGCGCTTGGCCATTCGGGGCCGTCTGGGCTCGCCCAAGCTCGGATTGTTCGAGCTCGGCACCCACCGGGTGGTGCATATACCCGACTGCCTCGTGCAACATCCCGTGATCAACCGGGTCGCCGCGGTGGTGCGGCTCGCGCTCGTCGATGCGCGGGTGAGCAGCTACTCGGAGAAGGCCCGCTTGGGCCTCGTGCGCCATCTGCAAGTGGTGGTGGAGCGCCGTTCGCAATCGGCGCAGGTGGTGATCGTCGCCAACAGCGCGACGCCCGAACCGCTGGCGGGGTGCTTCGAGTCGATCCGCGAGCGGCTGGGACCGGAACTGCACAGCCTGTGGTTCAACGCCAACCAATCGCGCGGCAACACCATTCTCGGTCCGCGCTTCGACCATTGGTGCGGACCGGCCAGCGTGGTCGAGTGCTTTGGCGGAGCTGAGGTGCATTATCCCCCGGGCGCGTTCGGCCAGAGCAATCCCGAGATCGCCGAGGCGATCATCGCGCGCGTCCGCAGCGAGATTCCGCAGGGCGCGCGGGTCGCCGAGTTCTACGCGGGGGTCGGCGCCATCGGCTTGTCGGTCCTCGACAGGGTCGCCGAGATTCGCATGAACGAACTGAGTCCGCATTCCTTGCACGGGCTCGAACTCGGCGTGGCGCGACTCGCCGCGGCCGATCGTGCCAGGGTCTCGATCGTGCCGGGAAGCGCCGGATCCGCGTGGTCGGCGGCAATCGGCGCGCAAGTGGTGATCGCCGATCCGCCCCGCAAGGGCCTGGATGAGGCACTTGTCGCGTCTCTGGAGCGCGACCCGCCCGAGCGGCTCCTGTACATCAGTTGCGAGCCCGGCTCGTTCATCCAAGATGCCGCGCGGCTGACCTCCCGCCGCCGGCTACGGCTCGCCGCGCTCAGCGCATTCAACCTCTTTCCATACACCGCTCACGTCGAGACCGTCGCGCGCTTCGAACGCGGTTGATGCCGGCAACGCGCCGGCATCAACGCCCGCGTCGGGCCGCGGCCGCATACACCAGCAGGACCAGCAGGCCGCACAGGCCGGCGATGATCAGCATCGCCGCCAGGAACGAGGCGAGCCGGCTCGCGCCAAACCGGCGATCGAGCAACGCCGCACTGATGACGCCGCAGCCGAAGGTCGCCGCGGCGAGCAAGGTACGGCGCCTGATCTGCGCGCGTGTGGGCGGCGCGGCCTTGGTCGGCCTTGGCGCGAGGTCGATGCTCGATGCGTCGTTCAGCGGCGCCCCGCAACCGATGCAGGCCGCGGCCTTGTCGCTCACGGCTCGTCCGCATTCGCCACAAGCAATCAGGGCCATGTCGGCTCTCCCGCGGTTCCGGAGAAAACGATGCGTGAGCCGGCATCTTCCGAGCTTTGCCGATTTTCGGCAAGTGCGGCCCGACCGCCCGGCCGACCGCGCAACATTGGCGTTCGCTCGCGCGCCGCATTGACGACGGACCGGCGGCTTGATTTGATACGCGCGCTGCGCAATTGGCCCGCCGGGCGCCACCCGCTTGACGAAGGATTGACGTGAGCAGTGAAGTCGAAGATCGGATCCACCTGGCTCTTAAGTCGCATCCCCTCGAGCGGACCGGGGATGGCTATCGCTTGGTGCATCCGGGTGGCGCCGGCGTCAGTACGCTGCGATTCCGGCCCGTCATGCAGGCCGCTCAGAGTTCCGGCATCGTCGCGGTCGCCGACGTGATTGCGGATTACGAGAACCTCGGCCTGCCGTCGCTGCACCCTGCAGGGGTGCAGCGACTCAATGCCATGGCGGTGCACGGAGCGTACGAACTTCGCGAGGGCCGGCTGCGCCAGACGGCGCAGTTTTCCCTCTACGCCATGGAAGCGACCGCACAGCTCTCGACCAAGATCATTCTCGACTCCTTCGCCGCCCAGCTGCCGATCGGCCGCTCGGTCGCGTTGGCGATCGTTTCCGCGACGGCGCTCGAGCAGCAGCGTGCGCATCATGCGATGCCGCGCGACTGGAGCCGGACCGTGCAGGCGCAGGACCTGCGCGCGACGACCGCCGCATTGCAGGAGCGGGGCATCGCGGCCGCAAACGACGGATCGACCGTGTGGGCGGAGCTCGCAATGAGCGGGGATTGTCCGTCGCGAGCGCTCGATCCGGGTGCCGAGACCGCGCTGCTGCAGGTAAACGCCGGCGTCTTGCATCCGATCGCGGGCGCGGGCTATCTGGCGTCGATTTCGCTGCCGTTCCCGCAGGCGCCGGCCGAGCCCGCCGAATTGTGCCGCCGATTGAACACCGCGGAGCTCGATCTCGTCGACTTCGTGCCCCGCCTCGGCGCCTGGGGGCTGCAGGGCATGGACGATCTTCCCGGCTACCATTGCTTCATCCCGTGTGCGGCGCCGTACGGCGGTCTGCACATGGCGCTGATGTGGTGGTGCGTGCAGCGAGCGGCCTGGATCCGCGACCGGTTCTGGGTGGCCCGGCGCGGCATCGGGCCGCAAGCGCCGGCGCCCGACTAGCGAGGCGGGCGTGCGGCGCGGGCTACCGGTTCGGATCCGGCAGCTCGCTGAAGACCTCCCGCAGCGCCGCTCCCCAGCGCCTGCGCAGCGTCGTGCAGTACGCATGCCGACGCCGTAGGTCATGCGGCGCGATGGTACCGAACTACTGTTGTTGTTGCGTGGATTGTGCGACGAGCACGGTCGTCTGCATGCGTTCGCCGCCGCCGCCGTGCCGCACGCCGCGCACCGGTGCGGCGTCCAGGTAGTCGCGGCCGACCGCGAGACGACAATATTGGCGCACCGCCGGCCGCCGATGGGTGACGTCGAGACTGCGCCAGCCGCGCTCGCACCCGAGCCAGACGTCGACCCAGGCATGGCTTGCGACGTTGCTGCTGTCCCCGGTGTAGAGATAGCCGCTGACGTAGCGGGCTGGAATGCCGAGCGAGCGCGCACAGGCGAGGAATACGTGCGACTGGTCCTGGCACACGCCGGCGCCCGCGGCGAAGGCGACGGTTGCGCTGTCGCCGACGTCGCTCACTCCGGAGCGGTAGCGAATGGCATCGCCGACCGCCTCGCACAGTCTGGTCGCCATCGCCTCGGACGGTTCCTCGGCGCCCCCGACGCGGCGTGCGAAATCGCGAATCGCGCCGTCCGGCGCCGTCAGCGCGGTCGGCGCGAGATAGGCGAGCGGCGACAGCAAACCGTCGTTCTGCCGCACGTCGACCTCGCCGGTCTCTACCGTGCCCTGGACCACGAGACAAATCTCGCGGTGAGGCTCCTCGATCGTGAGCAGGTGCACGACGTTGCCGTGCGTGTCGAGCTGTTCGAGACGCCGCCCGGGAGTCGCGATTCGCCATGCGAGAACCCGCTGCGACGGCTCCGCGCGCGGCGTCAGGTGCAGTCGCTGCACGCTGTATTTGACCGGTCTATCGTAGCGGTACACGGTCTCGTGGCGGATGTGCAGCTGCATCGGCGTCAGGCCTCGGCCGGAGGCACGAGGAAGTCCGAGGCGATGCGTTCGCTCAAATCACGGAGTTTCGCGAGGAATTGGCGCAGAAAGGCCGCAAGACCGCTCTCGACGAGATCCGGCATTTGCGCGAAATGCAGCATAGCGTGCATCTCGCCCGCGCGCCGTTCGGTCTCGGCGGATTGTTCGTTGGCGACCGAGCGCAGATTCTGATAGACCTCCTTGCAACAGCGCAGCAGCGAGCGGGGCATGTCGGCGCACAGGATCAGCAGTTCGGCGACTTTGACCGGCGTGATGACCTCGCGATACCGGCGCCGGTAGACCTCGAAGGCCGAGAGGGCGCGTAGCAGCACGCTCCATTCGTACGGATCCGGCACCCCGCCCGCATCCGCGCCCGGTTGCAGGTCCTGCCGGTGGGCCGTGAGGATGCGGGCGCTGTTGTCCGCGCGCTCGAGGAAGGTGCCGATGCGCGCAAAGTGAAACGCCTCGTCGCGCAGCATCGTACCGATCATTACGCCGCGGGTGAGGTGGGAGCGTTCCTTGACCCACTCGAGGAATTGGCCGATATCGGCGCGGGACGCGCCGTGCACCGCGACCGAGCGGGCCTCGAGCCAGGTGCAGTTCAAGGTCTCCCAGAGTTCGGAGGTCAGTGTGCCGCGCACGGCACGCGCGTTTTCACGCGCGGCGCGCAGGCAGTTCAAGATGCTGCCGTCGTGCCGGGCGTCGAGGCTCAGGAATTCGAACACCGCCCGCGAGTCGGTCTCGGCGCGCGCTTCGCCGAACCCGGGCTGTACTTGCAGGGCCTCGAGCGTCGAACGCAGCGAACGGGCAAGCGTCGCCGGCGTGTGCGGCAGCAAGGACACGCGGTAATGCGCGTCGACCAGGCGCGCGAGACTCTCCGCGCGCTCGACGTACCGCGACATCCAGTACAGATGATCCGCAGCGCGGCTCAGCATCAGGCCTCCAGCACCCAGGTGTCCTTCGTGCCGCCGCCTTGCGAGGAGTTGACGATCAGCGACCCCTCGGTCAGCGCCACTCGCGTAAGTCCGCCGGGTACGATCGTCACGCTGCGGCCGGACAGCACGAACGGCCGCAGGTCGATGTGGCGCGGCGCGAGCCCCGCGGCGACGAAGGTCGGACAGGTGGAAAGCGCGAGCGTCGGCTGCGCGATATAGCGCTCCGGATTGGCGCGAATTCGCGCCCGGAACGCCTCGAGCTCGGCGCGGGTCGCGGCCGGCCCAATCAGCATGCCGTAGCCGCCGGCGCCGTGCACCTCCTTGACGACCAGATTCTCGAGGTGCGCGAGCACGTAGTCGCGATCCTCGGCGCGCCGCAGGACCCAGGTCGGCACGTTGTCGATGATCGGTTCCTCGGCGAGGTAAAAGCGGATCATCGCGGGCACGTACGGATAGATCGACTTGTCGTCGGCGATCCCCGTGCCGATCGCGTTCGCGATCGTGACCCGGCCGGCGCGGTAGGCCGTCAACAGTCCGGGCACGCCGAGCATCGAATCGGGACGGAACACCAATGGGTCGAGGAAGTCGTCGTCGATCCGCCGGTAGATCACGTCCACCCGGCGTGGGCCGCGGGTCGTGCGCATGAGCACCGCCTCGTCGCGGACGAACAAATCCTGCCCCTCGACGAGTTCGATTCCCATCTGTTGCGCGAGGAACGCATGCTCGAAGTAGGCGCTGTTGTGCGCGCCGGCGGTGAGCAGCACGACGGTCGGATCGGCGACGCCGGTCGGTGCGACGCCGCGCAGATCGTCGAGCAATATGTCGGGATAATGATCGATGGGCGCGATTCGATGGGCGGCGAACAGCTCGGGGAACAGGCGCATCATCATCTTGCGGTTCTCGAGCATGTAGGAGATGCCGGACGGAACGCGCAGATTGTCTTCGAGCACCCGAAATTCGCCGGTGTCGTCGCGCACGATGTCGATGCCGGCGATGTGCGCGTAGATGCCTCCCGGCACGTCGAGGCCCTGCATCTCCGGACGGTACTGCGAATTGCAGAGCACGGGCTCGGCCGGGACCACGTCTGCCTCGAGGATTCGCTGGTCGTGGTAGATGTCATGGATGAACGCATTGAGCGCCCGCACCCGCTGCGCGAGACCGCGCTCGAGCCGCTGCCACTCGTCCCACGGCAGCACCCGCGGTACGACGTCGAACGGGATCAGCCGCTCGGTACCTTCTTCCTGTCCGTACACGGCAAACGTGATGCCGACCCGATGAAACAGCGCATCCGCTTCCGCGCGCTTCTGCGCGAGATGGGCCGCCGGCTGTTGCCCCAGCCATTGCGCATAGCGGCGGTAGCTCTCGCGAGCATTGCCGTCGCGGGCATGCATTTCGTCGTATGGCGGATTGGACAAAGGATCCCCCGCCAGGAACCAGCGAATTTCGTGCCAAAGATCGGATGGCGAATGCAATCAGCGACTTGCCGGCGAACGATCGGCGACTGCGCACCGTTCCGAGGCGCGTCGTGCATGTATATGGTGCGCCGATCGGGTACATTTACCTGGTGTGCGCGATCAGTCTGGACGGCGTGCCGGCGGTTCTGCCGCAGCAGGTGGCGTACGGTAGCGTCCGCCCGATGCGCATCCGCGCGCAGCGTGGTTGAGCCGTGAACGGGCCCGCATCGACGCCGCCATCGGCGCCCCGGCGTCCGGGCGCGCGCGCACGCCGCACGGGCGGCGCGGTGCTGGCGCAGTTGCCATGGAGCGAGGTGCGCAATCCCCATCTGCCGCTCGCGATCCTGTCCGCGGATCAGCTCGAGGCGATCCACCGCACGTCCCTGCGGATCCTCGAGGAACTGGGCATCGAGCTCATGTCGGCGGATGCGCGGCGCCGGCTGCGCGCGGCCGGCGCGGACGTCGACGAGGCGAGCGGTATGGTACGTCTCGACCGGGCTCTGGTCGGCGAGACACTTGCGAACGCACCGTCGGCATTCACGCTGACACCGCGCAATCCGCAGCGCCGGGTGCAGCTCGGCGGCGATCATCTGGTGTTCGGGCTGGTCGCCGGCCCGGCGAACATCCATGACCTGGAGCGTGGACGCCGTCCGGGGAACTATCGGGACTACTGCGACTTCATCCGCCTCGCCCAGCACTTCAACGTGCTGCACATGCTCGGCAATCAGGTCTGCGCACCGATCGAACTACCGGCGAACTCGCGGCACCTGGACGCCTATTACGCGAACCTGATCTATTCGGACCGGGCGTACCACTGTTCGGCGATCGGCGCCGCGCGGGCCCGCGATGGCATTCGCATGATGGCGATCGCGCGTGGCATCAGCCTCGATGAGATGGTGCGCTCGCCGGGCGTGATGACGATCATCTCGGTCAACAGCCCGCGTCGATTCGATGAGGCGATGGCCGACGGCCTCATCGCCATGGCCGCGCTCGGCCAGCCGGTCGTGATCACGCCGTTCACCTTGATGGGCGCGATGGCGCCGGTGACGCTCGCCGCCGCGCTCGCGCAGCAAAACGCGGAAGCCCTGTTCGGCGTCGTGCTCGCACAGGTCGTGCGCCCCGGGACGCCCGTGATGTACGGTGCGTTCACGTCGAACGTCGACCTGCGCACCGGGGCGCCGGCTTTCGGCACGCCGGAGAACGCGAAGGCGAATGTCGCCTGCGGCCAGCTCGCGAGGCGGTACGGCCTGCCGTACCGCACATCGAATGCGAGCGCGTCGAACGCGGCCGACGCGCAGGGCGCCTACGAGACCGGGATGTCGCTCTGGGGAGCGATACTCGGCCGCGGCAATCTCATTTATCACGCCGCCGGCTGGCAAGAGGGGGGCCTGACCGCCTCGTTCGAGAAGTTCGTGTTGGACGTGGAGATGTTGCAGATGATGGTCGAGTTCCTGAAGCCGATCGCCGTCGATGAGGCGGAACTCGGTTTCGAGGCGATCCGGCGCGTGGCCGCCGGCGGCCATTTCTTCGGCGACCCGCACACCCTCGAGCGCTATGAACAGGCGTTCTACCGGCCGTTGTTGTCCGACTGGCAGAATCACGCGAGCTGGCAGATCGCCGGCGGGCTCGACGCGACGCGGCGGGCGACGCCGATCTGGAAGCGGGCCCTCGCCGAGTATCAGCAACCGCCCTTGGACCCCGCGATTCGCGAAGAACTCGACGCCTTCGTCCGTCGACGCCGCGACGAGATCGGTGCCGGGGAGCCCTGAACGGCAGCGAGCATGTCGACGCCCGGGCCGATTACCCGCGGTGCGCATCATGCCTACGCGGCCGGCTTCCCCGGAATGCGGCGGCCCGCCGGCGCCGATTTCGACGCCCATCGCCTACGCCACAGCGCGTCGCTCAGATAGATGGCGACTCCCACCCAGACGAGCCCGAAGCCGAGCGCGCGGTCGCGGCCGAACGGTTCGTGATAGCGCCAGACGCCGAGCGCGAGCACGACCGTGGGCATCGAATATTGCAGGATGCCGAGCAGCGACAGGGGGATGCGCCGCGCCGCGAACGCAAACAACAGCAGCGGGATCGCGGTCTTGCGCATGAGTCCGTACAACGCAAAACTCAGCGCGAGGGTCAGTGCGATCCACGGCGGGTGTCCGACCTCGATCGTCATCCAGGTCACGCCCGCGGCCGCGACGGCCACCGCCAGCCATTGCTGCGGTCGCAGACGCTCGGCCAGGACGCAGGCACCGACGACGACGCTCAACAAAGGATTGATGTAATAGCCGAGGCTCGCATCGACGACGTGGCCGTTGTTGATGGCCCAGATGTACATGCCCCAGTTGTAGGCGAGCAGGAAGGCGCTCACCGCGAAGCGGCCGAGAATCGACGGCCGTTCGCGCAGCACGCGCAACCAGGCGAAGCGGCGGCTGACAACGATGATCAGCGCCAGCAGCAGCACCGACCATACCATCCGGTGCGCGAGAATCTGCAGCGGGGGCACGCGGATCAGTGCCTTGAAATACAGCGGGAACAATCCCCACAGAAGATATGCGCCGAGGGCGGCAACGACGCCCCAATTCATGATTGCACCCGTCGAGTTCGCTGCGCGGCCCCACCGCCGGCGGCGGCGAAGTATAGCCGATCGGCGCATGCAATCGAGATTTAGGTCGAGGTCGGAATCTTCCGCGGTCCGCCGATGCGCTGGAAATCGCTCGCGCGCAGCATTGCGGGCACCACGCCCGCCCTGATCACGAAGTCGCCGAAGCTCTCCAGCGCATGCCGTTCGAGTGCAAAGCGCGTGAACAGCGGCCCCAGGGCCTCGAGAATCTCCCGCTCGCCGGCATTGTCGAGATGCAGGGCGCCGAGCCGCTCGCCGCTCGCGCTCGCGCCGAGGTACAGGTTATAGCGGCCGGGGGCTTTGCCGACCAGCGCAATTTGCGCGAGGTACGGCCGCGAACAACCGTTCGGGCAGCCGCTCATGCGCAGGCTGATTCGCTCGCTCGCGAGCCCCGCGGCGATCAACAGCACATCGATCTTGTCGAGCAGCGACGGCAGGTAGCGTTCGCTCTCCGCCATCGCGAGGGCGCAGGTGGGCAGTGCGACGCAGGCCATCGAGCTGCGTCGAACGCCGGTCAGGCGCGCATCGTCATCGAGGCCGTGCGCCCGCAATAGCGTCTGCACGGCGGGGCGCGCCTCGGCGGTCACCCCGGCGATGATCACATTCTGGTTGGTCGTCAAGGCGAACGGCCCGGTGTGCAGCCGTGCGATCTCGCGCAAGCCGCTCATCAGCGCCCGCCCGGGCAGGTCCCTGACGCGGCCGTTCTCGACGAACAGCGTGCAGTGCCAAAGGTCATCCGCGCCGCGGTGCCAGCCGGCCGGGTCCCCGGAGGAGTCGAAGCGGAATCCGCGTGCGGGCTCGAGCGGCCGGCCGAGACGCTGCGCAAGCTCGCGGCGAAACCAGTCGATGCCGCGGTCCTCGATCGTGTACTTGAACCGCGCGTGGCTGCGGTCCTTGCGGTCGCCGTAATCGCGTTGAATGCGCAGTGTGTGTTCGGCGACCGCCGGCGCGTCGCCCGCCACGCAGAAGCCGGCGACGTCGGCGGTGCGCGGAAAGGTCGCCGGTGCGCTGTGCGTCATGCCCATGCCACCGCCCACCGTGACGTCGTAGCCGATCACGCGGCCGCCGTCGAGAATCGCGACGAAGCCGAGATCATGGGCGAACACATCGACATCGTTGTCCGGCGGCACTGCGATCGCGATCTTGAATTTGCGCGGCAGATAGCTGCGCCCATAGAGCGGCTCTTCGTCGCCGGCGTCCGGCCGGGGTTCCTCGCCGAGGAAGATCTCGCGATAGGCGCCGGTGGCCGGCAGCAGCTGCGCGCCGATCGAGCGGGCGAGGTCGCCCGCCGCCGCATGTGCCGGGGATCGCAGCGGGTTGGCGGCGCCGATCACGTTGCGATTGACGTCGCCGCAGGCGCCCAGGGTATCGAGGCCGGTCGCGACGATCGCCTTGACGTGTCTCTTCAGATCGCGCTTGCGCACGCCGTGGAATTGGAAGGTCTGGCGTGTCGTGAGCCGCAGACTGCCGTCGGCGGTGTCTCGCGCGAGTGCATCGAGTGCCAGCCATTGGGCCGTGCGGCAAAGGCCGCCCGGCATGCGCACACGAACCATGAATTGGTAGCGCGGCTCGAGCTTGGCGCGACGGCGCTCTTCGCGCAGGTCCCGATCGTCCTGCTGGTAGATGCCGAAGAACTTCGTGAGCTGCGTGTCCGCATCGCTGATCGCGCCGGTCACGGGATCGGCGAGACCCTGCTCGATCGTGCCCCGCAGATAGCGGCTGTCGAACTTCAGCCGCTCGTTCGGATGCAGTTCCTCGATCGGGCGAGAGAGATCGGCGCGAACATCCGGTTCGCTCATCAGTACACGTCCCGCTGGTAGCGGCGCACACGCTGCAGGTCGAGCAGGTATTCCCCGGCCCGCTCGAGCGAGCGGTCTCCATGCCGGGCGACGATCTCGAGCAGCGTGCGGTGCACGTCCGGCGCCATGTACTCGGCGTCGCCGCAGACGTAGATGTACGCGCCTTCCTCGAGCCAACGCCACAACTCGGCGCCGCGCGCCGCGAGACGGTGTTGCACGTAGGTCTTCTCCGCCCGGTCGCGCGAGAAGGCGACGTCCACCCGCGACAGCGTGCCGCGCTTGCGCCAGTCGATCCACTCGGCCTGATACAGAAAATCGGTCTCGAACGAGCGATCGCCGAAGAACAGCCAGTTGCGTCCCTTGGCGCCGAGCGCGTCGCGTTCCGCGACGAAGGCGCGAAACGGTGCTACGCCGGTTCCCGGACCGATCATCACGATCGGTGCGGCGGCGTTCGCCGGCAGCCGAAAGCCCGGGTTGCGGTGCAGATAGACCGGCAGGCTCGCGTCTTCGCCGGTCGCGTCCGCCAGCAGGCCGGAGACGAGGCCGCGACGCGCACGTCCCAGCGCGGCGTACTCGACGACGGCCACGGTCAAGTGGATCTCGTCCGGCGCCGCCCGTTGACTCGAGGCGATCGAGTAGAGCCGCGGCGCGAGCGGCGGCAGCAGCGCCACGAACTCCTGCGGGCCAAGGTCCACCGTGCCGTATTCGGCGACGAGGTCCCGCAGCGCACGCTCGCGTGCGTAGCGTGCGAGCGACGGAGCGTCGCCGTGGATTCGCGCCTCGAGCGGCGCGCTGCGAATGGCTTGCGCATAGCGGCGCAGGAACGCGGGCTGCACCGGGCCGATGTCATGGCGTTCGGCAAGCGCCTCACGCAGGGCCATCGTGCCGTTGGCCCCGGCCGGCACAGGCGCCTGCGGGTCGAACCGCAGCGTATCGAGCAGCGCATCGACGTCCGCCGGCCGATTGCGCGCGACGATCCCGAGGGCATCGCCGGGTTCGTAGTGCAGATTCGTCCCCTCGATCGATAGCTCGACGTGACGCACGTCTTTCGACGAGCCGGCGGCCGTCAGTCGCAGATTGGCGAGCACCGGTGCGCGGAACGGGTTCTTGCGGGTATACGCGTTTGCGACGGACGTCGGCCCTGCCGTGGCGGCGGAATCCGCGCCACGACCGGTAGCCCGGGGCGCAGCGTGAGCCGGCGCATCGACCGGCGGCGCATCGAGGCGCTCGACGATGCCGTCTATCCAACGCTGCGCATCGGGTTCGAAGTCGACGTCGCAATCGACCCGGTGATGCACGCGGGTCGCTCCGAGTGCTTCCAACCGGGCGTCGAATTGCCGGCCGGCCTCGCAAAACTTCTCGTAGCTCGAGTCGCCGAGTGCGAGGACCGCATATTGCAGATGATCCAGCCGTGGCGCCTTGCGGCTGTGCAACAGTTCGAGCAGCGGTGCCGCACGCTCCGGCGGTTCGCCGTCGCCATGCGTGCTGACGACGATGAGCAGGGTTCGGCTCTCCTGCAGATGTGTCTTGCGGCATTCGAGCATGTCGATCAGTTGATGGCGCACGCCGCGTGCGCCGAGACTCTCGGCGATCCGTCGGGCGAGCCGTTCTGAATTGCCGGTGTGCGAGCCAAAGAGCACCGTGACGGCGGCCCCGGCCGACGTGGCGACGGCGGACGTTGCCGTGCCGGCGGCTAGCAAGCCCGCGACCCACCAGCGTTGGTTCTGGTCGAGTTTCGCGAGTACTTCGCGCAACTCGCCGGCAAGCTCGGGCGGCATCGGCGCAAGATCCCAGGCAGAGCCGTGAACCGGCTCGGGGGCGAGCATCGCCCTCGCTTGACTGTTCATGCGGGGACCTTACACAGCGCCGCGCGCCGGCAGAAGGATTCATTGAATCTAAGCATATGCGTGTTGGGCATGATCGGACCGATTCGCCGCGGCGATCGGCCGATTGCCGCGGAGCGGTTGAGGTGTGCCGGCGATGTTCCTCGGTTTCGCGCTCCCAGCGGGGTCCGGCGCACAGGATCCGCGCCCGCGAGAGGCGCAACCCACCCACTTTGACTGACGGCCGGCGCAGGCGCCGCGCATGATCGCGAGGCAGTGGCGTTCTCGACCGCGAAGAAGCCCCGAAGTTGGGCGCGCCCTTGCTCTATCATGAAAGGTGCGCCGCGCGATCGGTCTCGGCGCGCGCGGTTCCCGGGGGTTGCACGGACGATCGAAACACAGTGAGGTGAGAACATGGGACGGCTCAGTGGACGTTATGCGCTGGTCACCGGCGCTTCGCGGGGAATTGGACGTGCCATCGCGATGGCCTTTGCGGCCGAGGGCGCGGCGGTCGCGATCAACTATCGGTCCGGCGCCAAGGAAGCCGGATCACTGGCGGAGGAAATTCGTGCGCAGGGCGTACAGACGCTGCTTCTTCAGGGCGACGTCGGCGAGCGCTCCGCGTGGGCGGCGATGATACGCACCATAAGCGATGCCTGGGGGCGGCTGGATGTGCTGGTGAACAATGCCGGAATCACCCGCGACAAGACCTTGCGCAAGCTGACGGACGAAGATTGGACCGAGGTGATCAACACCAACCTGAACGCGTGCTACTACGGTGTCACCGCGGTCATGCCGATGATGTGTGCGCAGAACTACGGGCGCATTATCAACATCAGTTCATTCGTCGGTCAGGCGGGCAATTTCGGCCAGGCGAACTATTCCGCGAGCAAGGGCGGCATCATCGCGTTCACCAAGACCGCTGCGCTCGAACTGGCCCGCCACAATGTGACGGTGAACGCGCTGGCACCGGGATTCACGTCGACGGGCATGCTCGCGAAGGTTCCCGATGCCATTCAAGATCAGATCCGCTCGCGCATTCCGCTCGGGCGTTTCGGCAAGCCCGACGAGATCGCCAAGGCGGTGCTGTTCCTCGCCGCGGACGGGGATTACGTGACGGGGCAGCAGATCAACGTCAACGGCGGCGTGTACATGTGAGCCAATCGGCGATCAGCGGTGGCACCTGCCGCTGGGCGCGATCGCTCACGTACATGCCGATGTGGCCCAGGTCGAGTTCATGTCCCGTGTAGTCGGTACTGCCGGTGAGGCGTTCGAGCGCAGCCGATGCCGCCGGCGGCACCAGGTGGTCCCTGGCGCCATAGAGATTGAGTATCGGCCGGCGCAGCGAGCTCAAGTCCACGGTCCGGCCGCCGATTTGCAGCGTGCCGTGCACGAGCCGGTTCTCCTGGTAGAACCAGGTCAGAAATTCGCGCAGTGCGGTGCCTGCGAGGTCCGGACTGTCGGTGATCCAGCGTTCCATGCGCACGAAGTTCTCCAGCCGGCGCGCATCCGGTGGGGCGCCGAGCAGCTTCACGTACTTCTGCTGCAGCAGGCGCCAAGGCATCAGCGCGAGGAATGCTTGATTCAAGGTCTCGCCGGCGATGTTGCCGTCATCGATCCACGCGCCGACGTCGATGCCGCGCACCCACTTGGAAAGCAGATCGGCCGGCGTCTGGAAGTCGATCGGCGTCACCATCGTCACCAGTTTGGCAATCCGCTCCGGATGCAGGGCGCCGTAACAGACGCTGAAGGTGCCGCCCTGGCAGACACCGAGCAGGTTCAGCGAGTCCACTCGCGCGCAACGCAAGACTTCCGCGACGCAGGCGTGCAGCTGAGTCTCGAGATAGTCCTCGAGCGTCGTGAACCGATCTGCGCCGTCCGGATATCCCCAGTCGACCAAATGGACGTCGAGGCCGGCGCCGAGCAGCCCGCGGATCAAGGAACGGTCCGGTTGCAGATCGAGCATGTAGGGGCGGTTGACCAGGGCGTAGACGACCAGCAACGGTGCCGCCCGCGCCGGTCGCGCTATCGGCCGGTAGCGATACAGCGTCAGCTTGTCGCGCTCGAAGATCACATCCCTTGGCGACGCACCGACGGCGGCGTGTTGCGCGGCGGCGAGCGCGCGGATGGGGTCCGTGCTCATCGGGGCTTGCCCTTGTTGCGCGCCCGTGCAGTTTTCGCGGGTTTGACCGGCGCGGGCGGCGCGCGCGCCAACTCCGAACGCAAGGCCTTGACGGTGCGGTGCAAGCTGTTCAGTTCGCTGCGGGTCGGTAGATCCAGTTCCTTCGACCACAGCTCGACGATCGTCTTCATGTGCTTGCGCAGCCGGCATTGTTCGTCGATCAGCTTGGCGTGGGCCGTGCAGAACGCCTCGCCGTGCGCCATGCGCGCGTAGGCGTCCTCGGCGCAATCGATCCAGGCATCATAGATCTCGGCCGGTGCGGTCGCGGCGTGCGCCGGGTCCGCACAGCGCTGCGCGAACGAACCGGCCGCATCGCGCAACGCGTCGAGCCAGAGGCGCCCGATTTCGCCCTGAGCTTCCTGCATGCGCAGTGCCGCCTCGACCATGCGCGCGGATCGCTGCTGCTGCACGCGTTGTGGACCGAGAGCGGCGAATGCCGACAGGTCGGCGAAACGGCTGCGTAGAAAATCGCTCAGCCGGGAAACGGCCGCGGCCCGATCCTCGACGGATCCTTGCATACCCGATCCGAGAGCCGCACGCCACGCGGCGGCGAAGGCCTCGGCGGCGGCCGCGTAGGGGTCGGGCGCCCCGACGCCTGCAGGCGCTGCAAATGGATTCGCGCCGAACTGTGGCGCCATGCCCATGAAAGCGGCCGGTCCGGCAGAACTAGTGCCGTTCGCTGCCGCGAATGCTTGCCACTGGCGCAACCAATCTTCGATCATGCCCGGAGCGCCGCCATTTGCGATGCGTGATTCAAGGGCGAATTCCGACCCTCAATCATTGCCCGAGGCATGATTTGTAACTCCACGCATATACATAGTTTATATGTGCCATTTCGAGCGCAACAGAGCGCCATTGAAATTCATTATGCAGCGCATACTTTTCGCATTATCATGGGGCGCGAACCACAACGGCGGAATCCCCCGATGGCTACCGAGCGACTGATTCGAAAATACGCCAACCGACGTCTCTATGACAGCACTGCCAGCCGCCACGTCACCCTCGCGGATCTGCGCCAGCTGGTTGTCGCCGGCGAGCGGATCAAGGTCCTCGACGACAAGAGCGGCGAGGATCTGACCCGTGCCGTGCTGCTGCAGATTATCGCCGATCAAGAGCAGTTCGGCGCACCGACGCTCAGCACGGAATTGCTCGAGATGATCATCCGCTTCTACGCGAGTCCGATGCAATCGATGTTCACCGACTACCTGGAACAGGGCTTCGGCGCCTTGCTTCGTCAACAGGACTCGATGCGTGCCGAGCTGAGCAAGGCACTTGCGGCGGCGCCGTTGGCGCCATTCGCCGATCTGGCGCGTGCCAACATGGACGCATTTACCCACATGCAAGCCGCGTTCTTCGGCGCCGTTTCGCCGCCGACAGGCGCTGCGGCGAAACCGCAGACCCGAGGCGGTGGGCCCGGTGCGCCCGCCGACGCTGCGCCGTCCAAATCCCCATCCTCTCCGGACGAAGGTAAATAGATTCATGAAGCTCCAAGAGGAAGGGCAGGTGATCGATGTCGTGGCGCGCATCGCCCGCGACTTTGGACGCATCGACGGCCTCGTGAACAACGCCGGCATCGTCCGCGATGGCCTGCTCGTGAAGGCCAAGGGCAACTCAGTCGTCGACCGCATGTCGCTCGCCCAATGGAGCGCCGTGATCGACGTCAACCTGACCGGCTTTTTCCTGTGCGCGCGCGAGGCTGCGGCGCGCATGATCGAGTTCGGCAACGGTGGTGTGATCGTCAACATCTCGAGCATCTCCAAGGCCGGCAACGCCGGACAGACCAACTACAGCGCGGCGAAGGCGGGCGTGGCATCGATGACGGTCGTTTGGGCCAAGGAACTGGGCCGATACGGGATTCGGGTCGGCGCGGTCGCGCCGGGGTTCACTCGCACCGAGATCCTCGCCTCGATGCGCCCGGAGATGCTCGAGAAGCTCACCGCACCCGTGCCGCTGAAGCGCCTCGGGCAGCCCGAGGAGATTGCCGACGCGGTGCGTTTCATCTTCGAGAATGACTTCTTCTCGGGTCGTTGTCTCGAACTCGACGGCGGGTTACGTCTTTGACCAATGCGTCGCATCAAATTATAAGCAATAAGCGGTATTTCATTTTACGATTGTATTATAAATAGTCTTATTTATCATTGTATAGTAGTATATATTTACATTGAAATCTATATTGTTATATTCTCTTGCAGTGCATACAAACTGTTGCTATAGTACGCCCGTGCCTCGCAACAGTCATCCACAGTCAAGGAGCCGACATGTCCGACCTCAACTTTGATCCGAATGGTGCATTCGATGCCTACCGAAACGCTCTGGCACCGACATTGCACGCCCAGCAGCAGAGCCTGAAGACCATCGAGAGCTTCGGTCGCTATCAGTACGCGATCGCCGGCGACTATCTCGAATGGAGTCTCGCCCAAGCCAAGGCGACTCTCGCAGCCAACAGCCCGGCGGAATTGGCCGCAACTCAGACTGCTCTCGCCACGCAGTTCGGCGAGCGCTTCAAGAGCCGCGTGCAGGAATTGGTCGACCTCGCGGCGGGCGCGCAATCGTCGTTCAACCAGATGTTCAGCGAGGCTTCCGCGAAGGTGGCCAAATCGATCAAGAAGAATTCCTGAGGATCCACGCGGCTTGGCGCACGCGCCGCGTCGCAAGATCTTCCGTCGTAATGGCTGCAGGCAATGCGCCGGCAGTTCTCCGGATTGACCGGCGGACTCGCGCCGGAGGTGTACGTCCTCGCCTGGCTCGACTGGTACACGAATTTCGCCCGGCGCCCGGCGACCCAGCTGGAACTTGCCTTGGACTTTCGCGCTCACGCAATCTCGCGCACTGGTGGCACAGCGCGCTGTCCGCAGTGCCCGGGGTCTCGCCGCAGCATGCGCGCGATCTGCAATTCCTGGGCCGCAACGCCTTGGAAGCGGCGTCGCCGGCGAACTATCTGGCCACCAACCCGGAGCTGATCAAGGCGACGCAGACCGGGTCGGGCGCGAATCTGCTGCGCGGCATGCGCCTCTGGCTGGCGGATTTCGAGCGGCTGTTCGCGCGCGACGGCGCGGTCCGCGCGACACACTTTCTCGTCGGCCGTGATGTCGCGGTCACTCCCGGCAAGGTGGTGATGCGCAATCCCCTGGTCGAACTCATCCAATATGATCCGGTCACCCCGTCGGTCCATGCCGAGCCGATCGTCATCGTGCCCGCGTGGATCATGAAGTACTACATTCTCGATCTTTCACCGGGCAATTCGCTGGTTCGCTATCTGGTGTCGCACGGCCATACGGTGTTCATGGTGTCGTGGAAGAACCCCGGGCCCGCGGATCGCGACCTCGGCTTGGACGATTATCTGCAACTCGGTGTGCGCGAGGTGCTCGACAGTGTCGCGGCACTCGCACCGAATGCCCGGATGCACCTGGTCGGCTACTGCATCGGCGCAACCCTGCTGGCGATTGCCGCAGCGGCGTTGGCGGCACAGGGTCACCAGCGCATCGCGTCGCTGACCCTGCCCGCGGCGAATTCGTCGCCCAAGGCGAACGTGTGGATCTTGGCGCAGTGCACTGGCCGATGTTCGTCGTCGGCACGGAGACCGATCACGTCGCCCCCTGGCAGTCCGTCTACAAGGCGAGGGCACTGACGCGGTCGAGCGATTACACGTTCCTGCTGACATCCGGCGGACACAACGCCGGCATCGTCAGCCGACCCGTTCATCCGCGGCGGCGCCATCGGATGCTCACCTGGGCTGATGCCGGGACGAACCTCAGCCCCGAGGTGTGGCAGCAGACGGCTCCCTCGACCCAAGGCTCATGGTGGCCGAGCTGGCAGGCGTGGCTGGCCGCGCACTCATCCCCCGTGCAGGTGGCGCCGCGCGTTCCCGGCGACGCCGCTGCCGGATTTCCGGCGCTAGCGGATGCGCCCGGCGAGTACGTGCGGCAGGGCTAGAAAGGGGTGCAGCGGCCACGGACACCTTCTCGGGCGCGTTGTCCGACGTCCGGGGCCA
>Ga0307374_10005176_pt1 | contig 21260 bp, 17 predicted proteins | sample OX3MG_FD_202532 | JGI IMG/M metagenome (GOLD analysis project Ga0307374, IMG submission 202532) | Soil microbial communities from Risofladan, Vaasa, Finland - OX-3 | ecosystem: Environmental > Terrestrial > Soil > Coastal area > Acid sulfate soil | place: Finland: Risofladan, Vaasa | collected...
ATCATCCAGCAACACCAAAGCGCGCCTGCGCCGGTCCTCCAGAAGATCGGCGCTCCCCTTCAGCCTGGGCATAGCTCTTCTGTACCTCAATACCTATTATTGCATTCTTTATACAGAGAGCAATAAGTCGGGAGCTGAAGATCAATCCGAATACTGCCCACAAAATCGTGGCCTATCTAGTGCACGAGGGATTTCTGGAGACGCGTCCGGGGATTGGGACGGTGGTGGCGGATTTGCCGGATTCCAGCCGGAAGGAGCGCGCGGGGCTGCTGGGGCCGGAAGTGGAGCGGCTGGTGGTGGAAGCTCGGCGGCTGGGGATTGGGGAAGAAGAGGTGATAGCCGCGGTCCGGGAGCACTGGGAACAGCTGAATGGGGCCAGTTTTGCCGAGGGTGCGGGATCGAAGTTCGGAGAGGGGCGGAGGGAAAGATGACTGCCGTGCTGAGGACGGAGGCGTTGACGAAGCGGTTTGGGCGGACAGAGGCACTGCGCGGCGTGACGTTCGAAGTGCCCGAGGGCGCGATCTATGCGCTGGTGGGCGCGAATGGCGCGGGAAAGACGACACTCATCAAGCTGCTGATGAATATCTTCCTGCCAACGGAGGGACGGGCGGAGGTTTTGGGAACGGCCTCCAAACACTTGGCCGGGCGCGCGCTGAACCGAATTGGCTATGTGAGCGAGAACCAGGAGCATCCAGAGTGGATGACGGTGCGGCAGGTACTGAGCTATTTGCGTCCCTTCTATCCGAAATGGGACCGAGCGCTGGAGGCGTATCTGGTGGAGCAGTTTAATCTGCCGCTGGGCCGAAAGTTACGGCAGTTATCGCGAGGGATGCGCATGAAGACGGCCATGGTGGCGGCGCTCGCCTTTCGGCCCTCGCTGCTGGTGCTGGACGAGCCGTTTTCCGGACTGGATCCGCTAGTGCGCGATGAGTTGATCGAGGGACTGCTGGACCGCGCTCAGGAGACGACGATCTTCTTGTCGTCGCACGATCTGGCGGAGATTGAGAGCTTCTCGACGCATGTAGGCTTTCTGGAACAGGGACGGTTGCTCTTTTCGGAAGAGCTCCCGGCCCTGTCGGAGCGCTTCCGTGAGGTGACGGTGACACTGGAGACGCCCGCGGAGGTGCGACAGATGCCGCCGGAATGGCTGGGCTATGAGCAGTCGAAAGAGGTGGCGCGGTTCGTGCACAGCCGGTGGCTGGGGGCCGAAAGTATGGCTGATCTGAAAACGGTCTTTCCGGCGGCGCGGAATCTGACGGCGGAACCGATGACGCTGCGATCCATCTTTCTGGCCATTGCACGTTCACGGCGGGGCGAGCGCGCTGCGCGGCCGATTGCGGCAGAAACGGAAGAGAGGAGCCGGGCATGAGACAGGTAGTGCACATCTTCGCCAAGGACGTGCGGCAGCACTGGCCCGAGATCCTTGCGTCACTGGCGGTGCTTACGCTATATGGGTGGACGGCTGCATATCGGCCACGCGCCAGGCTAAACCCAGAGTTCGATTTGCGTAGGCTGGAGTTCATCCTGATGCTGCTGGCGCCGGTGAGCTGGTGGGTGATGATGACGCGGGTCATACAAAGCGAGAGCCTTGTGGGCCATGTGCAATGGTGGGTCACGAAGCCTTACGAGTGGGGAAAGCTGCTGGCGGCGAAAGTCGTGTTTGCGGCGTTGTTCGTAGTTCTCCCAGTGATGCTTTTACAGGCGTGGCTGCTAAAGACCGCAGGATTCAATCCAACTGCCCATCTGGGAGGCCTTGGAACGAACCTTGCGCTACTCGTAGGGGCGGTGTTGATTCCGCTTGCCGCACTTGCCGCGGTGACTTCCAACTTTGCCCGCATGTCGCTGACGAGCTTGGTTGTGCTGGTCGTCGTGGTCCTCGGAGCTGTGGCCATCAGGTATGTGCAATCAGGTCGGTATGCCACGGATTGGCCGCAGTATTTGGCTTTCGCGTTGATGCTGGCACTGGCGGCCACCGCTGTCGTACTGCAATATGCCCGACGGCGCGAATGGCGGTCGCGGGGACTGCTGATCTCGGCACTCGTGCTGTGGCTGGCAGGCGTACTCGTTTCAGCGACCACGAACGCGATTGCGAGGACCTACCCTGCGGACGCACCGAAGTTGTCGGTGAAATTGACGCCGACGAATCCCCTGCTGGCCTATGCAGCGGCGATCCGGCCGCATTGGGTCAATCTGTATCTCCTCCTGAGTATGAGCGGAGTGCCGGAGGGGCGCGGCGTCGTTGTGCAAGCGATTCAGCCGACCGTGATCGCCGCGGACGGGCGGCAGTGGCAGGGTGAGTGGCAGCCGCTCGGCGGTCAGAGGTTCATCGGTCGATATGCATACGGAAATGTGCGGATCCTGGTGAACCGCGAGTTCTACGACGCGGTGCGGTCGGAACCGGTAACGCTTCGGCTGAGGCTGGCGGCGATCAATGTAGAAGGGACCCCAACAGTACGGATGCAGATGCCTGGGCACAATTTCGCTGTGTCCGGGTTCGGAAACTGTTCGCCGGTTCTTGATCCGATGGGCAGGGGGTATCTTTGGCTCAATTGCCGATCTGCAATGTGGAAGCCACAACTGACCTGGGTCACAGCGCAATGGTCGGATACGCCCTGTGATAAGGGCGGGCCCGACACAACGGGCGTTACGGGCGATGCTTGGGTCGGCGAATTGTTTCCCGAGCCAGGAGCCGCAGGACTGAATCCCGTTATCGACGTGCCAGTGCGGTTATCGAATCCACCGGTACCGCCCAAGTCGTTAACGGCCGGGCAGACTGCAGTCTTCATAGCAGGTGCGCCTCCGCGATATCTTTGCGCGGGTACGCCGCTGACCTTCACCGCATATCGACCGACGGGAAGAACGCAGTACAGTGCGACCCTAACTGATATTCGGCTGCCCGTAGAATGGGATGAAAATCACCCACGGCGGCAATAAAGGCGATTAGCATTTGTTAGCGAACTGAACCCCGATGGGTGCTCGGTTCGTTGAATTCTTCCAGCTCCATGTAGTCCTGCTTTGGCGTTGCCAGCGCGCAACAGACTCCTCGTCTAGCACGGACTTCAGTAAGCAGTGAAACACCAACGACTCAAAGTAGGTTCCGCAACGGAAGCGCGATAGGTGACGTAGACGAGGTTCACACCGATCAGCGCAGTCAACGAGTCGATAATCGCCGAGTCGCTCGCCGCCCACACGCATTTCCCTTACCCTGAACTGGATCCAAAATGCCGAACGAGTCTGGTCATCGAAGACCAATTCCCCTCGATATCTTATGTGGTCACGACAGCGATATTAGCTCCCACTCAGGACCACTTTATGGACCATGACAACATAACCGATATCGCAACATATCTGCGTTTATGTAGTGCACCACATAAACGCAAGTATTGGAAGGTCGTCTCCATGGAGATACCTCGCGACAAATGTATTCACAGGGATTTATGCAGAGATTGCGGCGGGGATTCGGTGACAAGACAGCACGAATCCGACACCGTATCAATCCCAACTACGAGCAGCCAATCGACTGAATCCAAATAGACGATGAGTCTATAAGGGTTGGCAGCTCACATTTTCGGGCGCGCGACCTTCCGCGCTCACGCACATCGCCAGTTAACATGTTTTAGCTGTCTGAGGCGTTCGCAGCACGCTGAGAACCCGATCAGGGAATCAGATGTGGCGCCACCAGGCTGACAAATTCGCGGGGCGTGACGATCTTCGTATTCTTCCAATAAGCCGGAAAGTGCTTGCGATTGCCGGTGATCAGAAAGTCGGCGCGAGCCGCGTCCGCACACTCGACAAAGATGTTGTCGTCCGGGTCGCTTGTTACCTCGATATGGCGCGAGGGAGTTACGAGATGTCCGTGGTTCTTGATGAGCTGAAGCAGTTGAAGCCGCAACCCTCTTCGAATGGACAATTCAGGCCTGGACAGCACCTCTGCATATTCTTCGAGGACAGGCAGTGAAACATACAAACGGCCTGGCTTCGTGATGGCCAGAAGAAATGTAGTTCGCTGAAGACCGTCGGGTTTGAGTACCGCCGAGACCAGGACGTTCGTATCAATGACGAGACGCAATGGAAACATTACCGCTTCTTCTTTTCAGATCTTGCAGCCTTGATGACTTGATCGATCTGACGCGAAGTCAGGGCAGCGGTCTTGTTCCGCTTAGCTTCCTCGCCAATGATCCTGAGTACCTCGGGCTCCGGCGCGGCAAGTTTGACATAATCGCGGATGTTCAGAAGAACGGCGGTAGGGGTCCCGCGCTTTTCGATAACCAGGGAGCGCTGTTCGACATCCAAACGACGGAGGATCTTGCCAAGGTTGGTACGCAGGCTCAGTGCCGAGACTACGATCGCGCCATCTCTGTTCGGTGTTGTGGTCGCCATACACTCTCCATTTCAGATGATCTAACTGTACAGTTCATCCAAACCTGAGTCAACACGACTACGAATTCGGATGGATGAAGGGATCGATCGCAACAGTTAGAACCTGCACCCCGTCAGAGCTCCCCTTCCCCCGGCGCGAATATCCTCCGAATACAGCCACACAAAGTGTTCCTCACCAGCCCAGCGGTGGAGGAGGTCGGCGCTCGGAACCCGGCCCGGAATCTATTGCTCCCGAAAGCCGAAGATGGCCGCCGCCACAACGTTCGTGTCCACCACCGAGCGTTGCCTTCGCTTTTTAGACTTCGGATGCAACGGTAATCTCCGGCAGGCGCCTTTCGGCGCGATAACTGCGGACCGTGCTCTGGATCTCCTCTTCCGAAACCTCTCCTATATCCTGGGCCGCTTCGGAAAGCGAATCGAGAAACTCCTTCTTCCATCCGGGCCGTTTCCGTCCGCGCGGCAGGTCGCGGTAGAGTCCTGCCCGTCTCATTCCCTGCTCGATTTGCTCGCCGAGCGATCGAAAGGGAACGCCAAGCTTGATCGGCTCCTCGGCAGCCGAAAAGCGGCAGGTAAAGACCACGTACTCCGGGTTTTCCTTACGAAGCCTCTTTTCGGAGGCGCGAAAAACAGCGATGAGCCTAGAGCCCATGACATTGAACATGTGACAACGGCCCCCGCTGGCTTTGAACTAGACTGTCGAAGGAGGGGTGATACCAGTGATACCAACTTCTTGCAGAATGCGGTCCACTCGTAAGAGAATAGGGAAAGAAGGGCACATCTGAGAAATTCGGCAACCTTTCATTTTGGTTGGGCTTGCCCTTAATTTCAACAAAGAAAACGGCATAGTGACCACTTGGGAACGAGACTTCGAATCCCTCCGCCCCGACCATTCCAACTCCATCACCCTTCAGGGAATCGATACCCTGTCCCCCAAGATCCCGCATCCGGCGCCATGCCACCGCCGGCCTCGATGGCGCCTGCGACGGCGAGCACGTTGCCAAGCGAAGCATCACCACGATGAACTGCGAGGTGGCCACCAACGGCTTCCAGGTCACCGAGGAGAACATCCTCCACCCTCGCCATCCTGGGCCGCGATGGCTCGCACAGTCGTCGCGCCTTTCGCGTCCGCCGCCCATCCGGTCAACCCGGTGCGGGTTTCAATTCCCCCATCGGCGGCACTCTCCCGCGTTTCAGGCGATACGGTCGGTGCGCGTCGCGCTCCTTTCATGCACCACCGGCAACCGATGACCGTTCTGGACGCCCAGCTGCTCAAGCGCATGCGGTGAGAGCTCGGAGAAGGCAAACTCCGTGGCGCGCTGCTCCTCCTCAGTCATCTCTTCCCACTTGCGGCGGATGTGCAATATCTCGGGCAGCACATCTTCAAACAGCCGCACCAGCCTCGGCTCCAGGTGCGAGCCCGCGATGTGGCGAATCTCTTCGAGCGAAGCCTCCATCGTCCAGGCCTCTTTGTAAGGCCGCCGCACAGTGAGCGCGTCAAAGACGTCCGCGACGGCGACAATGCGAGACGACTCGGGGATGGAGTTTCCGGCAAGGCCGAACGGATAGCCGCTCCCGTCCCAGTGCTCGTGGTGGTAGCGCGCAATCTCGGCAGCCAGTGTAAAGATTGGACCGCTGCACTTGCTCAAAATTCTGAACCCGATCTCCGTGTGCTGCTTCATCACCTCCCACTCCTCTGCCGTCAGCCGCCGCGGCGCGCGCAAAATCGACTCCGGCACGCCGATTTTTCCGGCATCGTGCAGCGACGCAGCCAGTTCCATGTTCTGCGCCCATTGCGGAGTCCATCCGGCGGCGGCCGCCAGCACGCGCGAGTAGCCTGCCATCCGCCACGTGTGGCGGCCCGTGTCCGCGTCGTTATAGTGGCCCGCCTCGCCCAGCATGAAGATCGCCTGGCGATAGCTCTGTTCCACCGCATTCGCGCGCACCAGGGAAAGATGCGTCTCAATCCGCCGCAGCAGCACCGCCGCCGAGACCGGCTTCTGCACGTAGTCCACTGCGCCCACGTCGAAACCCCTGGCCTCGTCCTCCACCTCGCCCATTGAGGTGACAAAGATCACCGGAATGTTCTGCGTCAGCGGATTGGTCTTGAGCCGCGAGCAAACCTCGTAACCGGCCATGTCGGGCATCATGATGTCCAGCAGGACCAGATTCGGACGATGCCTCTCGGCCGCTTCCAGCGCGCGCACCCCGCTGGTGGCATACAGCACGTGGTAGTGGTCGCGCAGAATCTGACGCAGCACCTGCAGATTGTTCGGTTCATCGTCCACAGCAAGAATCGTTTTTTTCATCATCCTCATTCCACATCCAGACCTAGCTTTCCGGCCAAAGCCTCGCTCTTTTCGCTTGCCTGTTCGAAATCGAATGCCTCAATCTCGCGCTGGATGGGAGCCAGATCGGAGCCGGGCAGAAACTCCGCAAGACGCGCCACCAGAGGCTCGGCCCGCTCGGGGTCCAGCGCGGAAAGCGCCGCGTGCAGTTCCTTCATCAGTTGCAGCGTCGCGTCGGCATCGTACGCAGCCGGCGGGCGCGGTTCGTCTTCCTGCTTCTCCTTCAGCCCGCGGATCGCCTGCGAAATCGCGGCCAGCGCATTCCGCAGCGCGGGCAATCCACCCTGTGCGCCTTCCCGGTCGCCGGCCTTCAGTTGCGTATCCACGTGCTCCAATGCGTCGGCCACGTTCGGCAGGAACAGGTTGCCTGCCACTCCCTTCAGCGCATGGGTCAGGCGGCGCGCTGGCTCGTTGTCGTCGGATTTCTCCTTCAGCAGCCGCTCCAGGCTCTCCGCGTCGTCGCCGTGGTGCAGCGCGAAGGATCGCAGCGCGCGCAGGTAGGCGCCTCCGTCGCGCCACGTGCGCAGCGCCGCCTCATAGTCGGCAATCCCAGCCAGCGGCTGCCAGTTCCATTCCGAGTACCTGCGGAACTGATGGCTGCGCACCGGTTTCAATTCGCCGGCCCCGGCGGGAACCATCTTCTCCATGCGCGCAAGCAGCCGGTTAAAATCGATCGGCTTGCCCTCCACGCCGTCCATGTCGGCCCCATTGCAGCGGTCAAAGTCCTCGCGCATCAGGCTCGCCGTCAGCGCCAGGATCGGCGTGCGCATCTCCCGCCGGCTCTCCTGCGCGCGAATCCGGCGCGTCGCCTCCAGCCCGTCCATCTCCGGCATCATCACGTCCATCAGCACAATGTCGGGGGCGAATCGCTCCATCGCGGCCACCGCTTCCCGCCCGTTCTTCACCCACTCCACTTCGTGTCCATGCTCGCGAAGACGAAGCAGCGCTAGCATCGCGTTTTCTTCCATATCCTCCGCAAGCAGAATGCGGAACTGTCGCGGAGACGTGTAGCCGAAGGTCGCCGCCACCTCGCCGTCGTAAAGGCAGATGTCGCTCTCCGCGGCCTCCGGCAGACGCACCGTGAAGTGAAACACCGACCCCTGGCCCGGCGCGCTCACGGCCCAGATGCGGCCGCCCAGCAGCTCCACAATCTGCTTGGAGATCGCCGTGCCCAACCCCGTGCCGCCAAACCGCCGCGTGGTGCTGGCGTCGGCCTGCGAAAACGGCCGAAAGATGCGCCCCAGCTGCTCGTCGTCCATACCGATGCCGGTGTCGGAAACTGAGAAATCAATCACCTCCGGCTCCTCATCCGGCTCCAGACCCAGCACCACCTGCCCGCGATCGGTAAACTTGATTGCATTCCCCAGCAGGTTCAGCAGCACCTGCCGGATGCGCGTCGGGTCTCCGACCACACGCTGCGGCAACGCGGAGTTGTAGCGAAGCACCAGCTCAAGCCCCTTCTCCGCGGCCCGGTGCTCCACCAGCTGCATCGTCTCTGCCAGCGCGTTCGGCAGGTGGAACGGCACATCCTCCCGCGCGAACTTGCCGCTTTCCAGCTTGGACACATCCAGCACGTCGTTGATCAGGCTCAGCAGCGCGCGCGCCGAGTTCAGAATGATCTGGACGTGCTGGTGGCTTTCGGCCGGCAGCTCCTGGTCCTGCAGAACCACCTCCGCAAAGCCGAGAATGGCATTCATCGGCGTGCGAATCTCGTGGCTCATGTTGGCGATGAACGCCGCCTTGGTGCGCACTCCGGCCTCGGCGTCCTCCTTGGCCTGCTTCAGCTGCGTCTCAAAACGCTTCTGCTCGGTAATGTTGTTCAGGAAAGCCACAAAGAAGTGCCGGTGGTCGGCCAGTTCCATGTGTCCCACCGCCAGGTGCGCCGGAAAAGTGCTGCCATCCTTGCGCACCGCGGTGATCTCGCGGCTGAATCCCACTCCTGGTTGCGTCCGCCCCTGCACGCGATCCTCGATGAAGTGCCGGTACTGGCTCGCGTCCGCCTCGCTCATCAGCATCGACACGCTGCGCCCGGCCGCCTCTTCCTGGCTCCAGCCAAAGAGCCGCTCCGCCGAGGCGTTGAACAGGTCGATGTGCTGCGAGCCGTCGTTGGTTACAATTCCGCTGGCGGCCGTCCGAATGATCGCCTGCGCCTCCGCAGTGGCCACTTCAACCAGCTCCTCCAGATGGTCGCGGTGCCGGCGCAGTTCGGCCTCGGCCTGCTTGCGCTCGGTGATGTCGGCAATAATGCCCACAAACATCCGCTCGCTGCCCGCTTGCATGCTGCCCACCGAAAGATGCATGGGAAACTTGGAGCCGTCGCGCTTGCGGCCCTCCACCTCACGCCCCTGCCCGATCACGTGCGGGCTGCCCTCACGCAGATAGCGCTCCAGGTAACTGTCGTGCTCGGCGCGATAGGGCTCCGGCATCAGCATCTTCACGTTGTGGCCCAGCACCTCCTCGCGCGAAAAGCCGAAGAGACGCTCCGCCGCCGGATTGAACGACCGCACCAGACCGGCGCTGTCGATGGTCAGAATCGGATTGACCGCCGTGTCCAGAATCGCCCGTGTCACTTCCAGGCTGCGCGCCAGGTCGGCCTCCACGGCCTTTTGCTCCGTCAGGTCCACTAGAGAGCCCACAAACAAACGCTGCCCGGCCAGCGCCACCTCGTTCACCGCCAGCCACAAGGGGAAAATCGAGCCGTCCTTCCGCTGCCCGCTTACCTCCCGGCCCTTGCCAATCACCCGCGGGTCGCCCTCGCTCTGGTAGCGCGCAAGGTAGCGGTCGTGCTCGCCGCGATAGGGCTCAGGCATCAGCAGTGACACATTGCGGCCGACCACCTCCGCCTGCGCATAGCCGAAAAGCCGCTCTGAAACCGCATCAAAGGAGTGGATCGAACCAGACTTGTCGATGGTGATGGTCCCAACAGAACTGATGATGCCCGTGCTGGTCAATGACACAATGGGACCCTCCCGCATGGGATTCCCGCGGCTTGTCGGGAACGGTCGCGCAACCCATCCGCGTCGCGCCCGGCTAAGGAAAAGACCTCCTCCTTGCATCCGAGGCGGTTGCGTTCCCATACCTTAAGCCCAGAACTGCTCAAGGTGACCGGCGGGAGACAATCTTTTCCACAGGAGTACAGAATCGGGACAAGAGCATCGGACCGAGCCTCCATTTGGACTCCCTAAGAACCCCAGGCGCGCTGATTCGAAACGCGACACTCCGCCCGATTCAACCCCGCCCCAGCCCGAGTCTCTGCTTGACCTCCTCCCGCACCTCGTCCACCACCGGCGTCCAATCGCCCAATCGCGTTTGACGAAAAACGCGCCGTCGGATACCACGGAGAATCCGCGCGGCCCCGCATCCAGCGCCAGTCCGGCGTCCGCGCTTCGCCTCTTCAGCGCGCAGTCGCACTTCAGGGATTGCAACCGGAAAGATCGAGCCGCCCATGCCCAAAGCAAATGGGCTGCCAGAGGGTGGAATGGGTATTAGAGAAGTCTCATTGCGCCGCCCCCGCGGGCACCGCGCTCACCAGTGCCTCAAGCGAATCGAGAATCGCATACCGCACCAGGCTATTCTCCGCCTTCACGGCCGCAATCTTCTTCAGCGCCTCTTCGCGCCAGCCGCTCGGCGTCTCCTCCGGCGCACGCAGGTAGTGCAGCGCCTCGGTGCCCAGCGCGCCCATATCCGCCAGCTCGTTTGCCTGCTCCGCATAGGGCGCAAGCTGCGGCTTCTCCTCCATCTGCATCGCCAGCGCTGGCGCGGTCCGCTGCCATTGCGCGAACCAGTGCGCCAGCCGGGCCCTGCCGCGCTCATGGTCGGGCGCGTCCTTCAACACAGCCTGCACAGCCTCTTCCATCTCGTACCGCACAGGCGGGTCCGGCGTCACCGCGTCCGCCAGCCCATCCAGCGGCGTCAACTGGTCGGTATGCTGCAGGTCATAGCGCTCGCCAAAGCTCACCGGCTCCATCACCGACGTGAACACGCCGAACTCCGCCGTGTTCCTTTTGCCCCAAAGCTGCCGCTGCATCCGCTCCGGCCCTGAAATATGCTCCAGACCCAGCGCGTCCAGCCGCAATGACTCCACCCTCAGCCTGCGGTACATCTCCGGCACGTCGCGCACCGTCGCCGGCGACCACAGCCGCTCGGCAATCGCCGCCGTCCGCGGCCACATGCGCGAATCAATCGTCTCCGGCGAAATCTGCTCGCCCCACATGCACGCCTCGCCGCCCAGAATCAGCTTCTGCTGCGCCGCCGTCAGTTTCGTGTCCGCGGGAATCGGATCGGCGAGGTAATGAAACTCCGCGGTGTGCATCCCGTCCAGGTAGTAGGGCGCGGAAAGAATTCCCTGGTAGCCCTCCGTCGCGCCCTTGTCCAGCGACTCCACCCCGCGCCACGACTGCACCACCACATCCTTCGGCAGTCCCGGCGTCATAATTTCGTCCCACCCCACCATGTGCTTGTGATACTTGGTCAGAATCTTCATCAGGCGCTGGTTGAAGTACGCCTGCAGCCCCGCCGCATCCGCAATCCCGTGCGCCCGCATGAACTCCCGAATCCGCGGATTCGCCATCCACTGCTTGCCGTTGCTCTCGTCGCCGCCAATATGCATATACGCATCCGGAAACAGCCCGGCCATCTCGCCCAGAAATGCATCCAGAAACTTGTACGTGCCCTCCCGCGTCGGATCCATCGCCGCATCGTGAATGCCGAAGACGCGCTCCACGTGATACGGTCCCGGCGCGCTCGCCAGCTCCGGATAACCCACGAACCAGCTCGTCGAGTGTCCCGGCATGTCGAACTCCGGCACCACGCGAATCCCCCGCGCATGCGCATACGCCACAATCGCGCGAATCTGCTCCTGCGTGTAATAGAGCCCGTCGGAGCCCATCTCCTCGAGCTTCGGAAACCGCTTGCTTTCCACGCGAAATCCCTGGTCCTCGCTCAGGTGCAGGTGCAGCACATTCAGCTTCACCGCCTCCATCGCGTCCAGCGTGCGCAGCAGCACCGGCACCGGCTCAAAGTGCCGTCCGCAGTCGATCATCAGTCCGCGCCACCTGAACCGCGGCTTGTCCGCGATCGTCACGTCCGGCAGCACATACCCCCGCGGCGTTTGCTGCACAAGCTGCAACAGCGTCTGCAATCCATGCAGCGCGCCCAGGACGTTCGGCGCAGTCAGCGCAACGGACCCCTCCTGCACCACCAGCTGATAGGCCTCATCCTCGTCCAACGTCTGCACCGCCTCGGCCGGATGCGCCACGTCAATCTCGACCAGCGCATTGCCCCGCCCCGTCGCCAGATTCGTGCTCAGCTGCACCCCGGTCATCGCCTCCATCCGTCGGATCGCGCGCACCGTGGCTTGCTCCAGCATCGCATCATGCGTGGTCGCCAGGCCAAAGGTCGTCGAAGACGTAATCGCAAACGTCTCCGGCTGCACCGTGAGCGAAGCCGGCTGCGGCATCAGCGTGTTGCGGAACTCCACTGCTCCGCCATTCGTCGTCTGTCCCGCCCCCGTCCATGCCGCGCAAAGCATAGCCGCACACGCGGCCCCATTCCGCACGAAAGAACGCATCCGCTCCCGGACCATGCACACCTCTTTTGTTCTGGAAGATTGGGAGTCGAGGCAAGAGGCTCCTTCTGCGCTTGCCATCGCTCGACGCTCCCCATTCTAACGGCACGCGCCGGCCCGACTCTCAGCCCGCCGTCAACCGCTCGTAATTCGCAATCTGCTTCAGCGTCTCGCCACGCATCGCCGCGCCCATCTGCCACGCGCGATACCAGCTCACCGTCCACTCCAGCGCGGTTTCAGTCGGCAGCCGCGGCCGCCAGCCCAGCTCCGCGCGCGCCTTGCTCGCATCCAGCCGCAGCATGTGCGCTTCGTGCACACCCGCCTCCGCGTCGCCCGTCCACTTCGCGCCTTTGCCCCACATTTCCACCATCCGGTCCGCAACGCGCTCCACTGTCCACGCATCTTCGTCCGTCGGTCCAAAATTGTAAGGGCCCGCAAACTTCGTCTCACCCTCCAGCAGCCGCTCGGCCAGCAGCATATAGCCGTGCAGCGGCTCCAGCACGTGCTGCCACGGACGAATCGCGCCCGGCCTGCGAATCTTCACCGCCTCGCCGGTGCAAAATCCGCGCACCAGATCCGGAATCAGCCGATCCTCTGACCAGTCCCCCCCGCCAATCACGTTTCCCGCCCGCGCCGTGGCCAGCCCAACGCCCGGCGTGCCCTTGGCATCCGCCGCAAAAAATGAACTCCGGTAGGCCGCCGCCACCATCTCCGCGCACGCCTTGCTCGACGAATACGGATCATGGCCGCCCAGCGGGTCCCCCTCGCGATAGGGCCACACCCACTCACGATTCTCGTAGCACTTGTCCGTCGCCACACACACCATAGCGCGCACGCTCGGGCAGCTCCGCACCGCCTCCAGCACATGCGCCGTGCCCATCACGTTCGTGGCATACGTGCCCAGCGGGTCCACATAGCTGCGCCGCACCAGCGGCTGTGCCGCCATGTGGAAGACCACTTCCGGCGCAAACTCCGTCATGGACGCGTGCACTTCGGCAAAGTCGCGAATGTCGGCGCACACATCGTCCACCGCGCCGCCCACTTTCGCCGCCGCAAACAGGTTCGGCTCGGCCTCAGGCGCCAGCGCATACCCGCGCACCACCGCGCCCTTTTCCGCCAGCCAAAGCGTCAGCCATCCGCCCTTGAAGCCTGTGTGGCCGGTCAGGAAAACCCGCCGCTTTTTCCATGGATTTACCACGTTTTCCATGGGGCCCTCCCGCTGGCCCACAGCTCTTCCAGCCGCTGCTTGTCGCGCAGCGTATCCATCGGCTGCCAAAAGCCCGCGTGCTGGAATGCCCCCACCTGCCCCTTCGCCGTCAGGCTCTGCAGCGGTCCTCGCTCAAACATTGACGCCTCATCCGGAATCTCCTTCAGCACCGCGGGGCTCAGCACAAAGAATCCGCCGTTGATCCATCCACCCTCGCCTTCCGGTTTTTCCTGGAACGATCTCACCGCCGTGCCATCCACTTCCAGTCCGCCAAATCGCGCCAGCGGCCGCACCGCCGTCACCGTCGCCAGCTTGCCGTGTTTGCGGTGGAACGCAATCAGCGCCGTAATATCCACGTCGCTCACGCCGTCGCCATAGGTCATGCAGAACGCCTCTTCACCTTCGAGATACCGCGCCACATTCCGCATCCGCCCGCCCGTGCCCGCGCTCTCGCCCGTGTCCACCAGCGTCACCCTCCACGGCTCGGCCACGCTCTGGTGCACCTCCATCCGATTGTCCTTCAGGTCAAAGCTCACGTCCGACATGTGCAGAAAATAGTTCGCGAAATACTCCTTGATCATGTAGCCCTTGTACCCGCAGCAAATCACAAACTCCTGCACGCCGTGCTGCGAATACATCTTCAGGATGTGCCACAGGATCGGCCGCCCGCCAATCTCCACCATCGGCTTCGGCCGCGCGCTCGTCTCCTCGCTCAGCCGCGTCCCCAGTCCGCCCGCCAGAATCACTGCTTTCATTGCCGCTCCACCGTTCAGGCAGTTTCACAGAGGTTGTAGTTCGAAGCCGGGAAGCCGAGTCGACGCGACCAGCAGGGAGCGGCGACCTTCCGGAGATCTACAAGAAGCTGCGGCTTCTCTGAAAATGCCTTATCGAACCTACCACCCCGCACGCCGCGCTCCGCTCCCACTTTGCCAGGGGGGTGATTCCTTGGTAATACACTACACCGCCACTTCGCCGGCCTTGCAGCCTCGGCTTTCTGTATCCTTTAGCAGGTAGGCGCACATGACCAACTCCGCCCAGCGGCTGCGGCAGCAGATCCTCGACCTCACCGCCGAGTATGTTCGCGAGGCTTTCCCGGAACAGGACTTCACGCCCGGCCAATCGCGCGTGCCCGTCTCCGGCAAGGTTATCCGCGCCCAGGATGTGGCCTCCGTCGTCGACTCCGCCCTCGACGCCTGGTTCACCACCGGCCGCTTTGCCGAGGAATTCGAGCGCAAGCTCGCCCGCTTCGTCGGCGTCCGCTCTGCCTCGCTCGTCAACTCAGGCTCCTCGGCCAATCTCCTCGCCCTCAGCGCGCTCACCTCGCCCAAACTCGGCGATCGCCGCCTCCAGCCCGGCGACGAAGTCCTCACCGTCGCTGCCGGCTTCCCCACCACCGTCAATCCCATCCTGCAAAACCGCCTCGTTCCCGTCTTCGTCGATGTCACTCTTCCCACTTATGAAATCGACGTCGCGCAGCTTGAGGCCGCCCGCAGCCCGCGCACCCGCGCCATCATGCTTGCGCACACTCTCGGCAACGTCTTTGACCTCGACGCCATCACCGCCTTCGCGCAACAGCACAACCTCTGGCTCATTGAAGACTGCTGTGACGCTCTCGGTTCCACCTGGAAAGGCCGCAACGTCGGAACATTCGGTGACGTCGCCACCATCAGCTTCTATCCCGCCCACCACATCACCCTCGGCGAAGGCGGCGCAGTCCTCACCGACAAACCCAGCCTCCAAACCCTCATCGAGTCCTTCCGCGACTGGGGCCGCGACTGCTGGTGCGATCCCGGCAAGGAGAACACCTGCGGCAAGCGCTTTGACTGGCAGCTTGGTGGGCTGCCCTGCGGCTACGACCACAAGTACACCTACTCGCACATCGGCTATAACCTCAAAGCTACGGACATGCAGGCCGCTCTCGGCGTCTCGCAGCTTGACCACCTGCCCGAATTCATCGCCCGCCGCAAGCAGAACTTCCGCCATCTCCACGCCGCGCTCCAGCCGCTGCAGGAGTTCCTCCTCCTGCCTGAAGCCACGCCCGGCTCCGATCCCGCATGGTTCGGCTTCCCCATCGCCGTGCGTCCCGAGGCGCCTTTCACCCGCAATCAGCTCATCCGCGCCCTCGACGAACAAAAAATTGACACGCGCCTGCTCTTCGGCGGCAATCTCACCCGCCAACCCGCGTACCAGGGCTGCGACTACCGCGTCGCCGGCTCGCTCACCAACACTGATTTCGTCATGGACCGTGTCTTCTGGCTCGGCGTCTACCCCGGCCTCACCCCGCCCATGCTCGATTTCGTCGCCGCCACTCTCACCGATTTCGTCGCCAAAGCAAGATCCGGTGCGCTTGACGCCTTGGTGGACGTACAATCTTCCCTGTCGGCCCCTCCCTCGTCCCGCTCCTGACCGTACCGCGCGCCTCGAAAGGAGGAGCCATGCATCACGAGCCGAATCCCATCCGCGTATTCGAGCACGCCCTCGCCGAGCACCTCGGCGTCATTCAGTCCATCTCCGCCCAGCAATCCGTCCTCGAGCGCATCGCCAGGGAAATGGCCCGCGCCGTCCTCGCCGGCAAAAAAATCCTCTGGTGCGGCAACGGCGGCAGCGCCGCTGACTCCCAGCACCTCGCCGCCGAGCTCATGGGCCGCTACCGTCGCGAACGCCGCGGCCTTCCCTCCGTCGCCCTCACCACGGACACCTCCATCCTCACCGCCATCGGCAATGACTACGGCTTTGACCGCGTCTTCGCCCGCCAGGTTGAGGGCCTCTGCGCTCCCGGCGATGTCGTCGTCGGCATCTCCACCTCCGGCAACAGCCGCAACGTGTGCGCCGCTCTTGAAACCGCGAAATCCCTCGGCGCTTTCACCGTCGCCTTCACCGGCGAATCCGGCGGAGAACTCCTCTCCCTCGCCGACATCACCCTCCGCATGCCCTCGTCGGACACCGCGCGCATCCAGGAGGGTCACATTCTTTGCGGCCACATGCTCTGCGACTGGATAGAAATCGCCGCCTGCGCGCAGGACCCCGACTGTAAGGAAGATTCCGCTGCCGCCGCAACGATATCCGGCCGCCTTTAGCGGTGCCACGCCGCCGTGCGCTTGATCGCCTCCCGCAGCCCGATCCACGCGCGCAACCCCAACTCCCGCTCCGCCTTCTCCACGCTCGGCACATACTGCTGCCTCGCCGCGCCCGAGATTGCCACGCCCGACTTCACCGCGTCCGGCCCCGCCGCCGCAATCTCCACCGCGCACTTGGGATTCACCTCTTCGGCCACCGCCCGCGCCAGCTCCAATAGGCTCACCGCTTCGCCCGACCCCACATTGAACGCCGCCGGATTCGTTTTCATCTCAGGCGCGCGCAGCAGCAGCGTCCACAACCAGATCGCCAGGTCCGCGGCATATAAATAGGACCGCATCGGCGTTCCATCGCCGTTCACGCGAATCGGCCGCCCCGCCAGTGCATCACCCACAAAATTTCCAATCGCAAAGTGCGCATCCAGCGGCAGGTGCGGACCCACAAACGCAAAGCACCGCGCAATCGCAATCGGCAATCCCGTCTCCTCCGCATGGTGCGCGCACATCAGCTCCGCCACGCGCTTCCCTTCTCCATACGCGGAATCCGAATCCAGGCAATCCGGCGCACCCGTATACCCCTCCTCAATGTGGCTCACGCCCCCCGGCTGCCGCCCATACACCGCGCCCGAGCTCACATAGAGCATGCTCTTCGCCTCGCCGGCCTTCGCCAGCGCCAGCATCCGCCGCGTACCTTCAATCAGCGTCTCCAGCCGCTCCCGCGGCGCGCCAGCCTTTGCCGGCAACGTCGGCGACGCCCCATGAATCACAAAATCAAACCGCTCCCCACGGCGATCTTCGGGCAGCGTAAGCCCGCGCACATCGCCCGTCACAAACCGCAGCCAGCTCCCGCCGCTCAGGTGCGGCATCCTGCGCAGAAATCCCTCCGGATCGCGGCTCAGCACCGTCGCCCGCACGCCTAAATCAAGCTCGCGATTGCAATACGCCAGGCTCTCCAGCAGCCACGCCCCAAAGAACCCCGTCGCCCCGGCCAGAAACAGCCGCCCCCCCCGCGCCCGCTCCCACAGCGGACCCGTATGCTCCAGCACATGCGCAAGGTCTTCCCTCTCCAGCGGCTTCACGCCTTCAGCATAACCCCCAGCGCAAAGGAATCCACCAGACCGTCCCATCTTCGCCCCATTCCGCGGGCATATCTTCAGTAATGGGCCCGGCTTCCGTTCCATGCCTTCGCCGTGTAGTGAAACTGCTATCATGGCACCTCAGATAGGCCGCCGACGGGCCCACTTATTCCCATGATGGCCCGAGTACGCCGCCCCCGGCTTTATCCTTGGACCGCAACTGTATATGAAGCTTTCAGACTACGTCTTCGATCGGTTGCATAAATGGGGCGCTCGTCACGTCTTTTTGGTCACTGGCGGCGGTGCAATGCACCTCAATGACTCGGTCGGAACTTCCGGGCTCGCCTTCGTATGCACGCATCATGAGCAGGCCGCCGCAATGGCCTGCGAGGGCTACGCGCGCATCACTTCCACTCCCGGAATCCTCAACGTGACCACCGGTCCCGGAGGCATCAACGCCCTCAACGGCGTCTTCGGTGCGTGGACGGATTCCATCCCGATGCTCATTCTCTCCGGGCAGGTCAAACGCGAAACCTGCATGTCCACCTACGGCCTTTCCAGGCTGCGCCAGCTTGGAGACCAGGAGGTCGACATCATTCGCATGGTGCAGGCCATCACCAAGTACGCCGTCATGGTCACCGACCCTTCCACGATTGCCTATCACCTCGAGCGAGCTTGGCATCTGGCGCAATCCGGCCGTCCGGGCCCCTGCTGGCTCGACATTCCGGTCGACGTGCAATCGGCGCAAATCGATCCCGAGCAACTGCGCCACTACGACCCCGCCGAAGATGCGCTGAACTTCGACCACACAATCCTCCAGACGCAAGTTGCTGACACACTCGCCCGCCTCCGCGTTGCAAAGCGCCCGGTCCTCATGGCGGGCAGCGGCCTGCGCATCGGCCACGCACTTCAAGAATTCGAGTCCGTCATTCGACTCCTCGGAATTCCCGTCGTCACCGCATGGACGCATGACCTGATCGCCAGCGACGACGAGCTTTTCTGCGGGCGTCCGGGCACCATCGGAGACCGCGCGGGAAATTTCACCGCGCAGAACGCCGACGTCCTCCTCATCCTCGGCTCGCGCCTCAACATTCGTCAGATCAGCTATAACTGGAAATCCTTCGCCCGCTTCGCCACCACCATTCAGGTAGAAATCGACGAAGAGGAATTGCGAAAGCCGCTCTTCCAGCCAACCATTCCCATCCATTGTGACGTAAGACTCTTCCTCGACGAGATGGAACGGCAAATCAAAGAACGCGGATGGTCATCCACGCCTGACCATCTCGCGTGGCTTCAGCGCGCGCGGCAATGGAAGACGCAATACCCCGTAGTCCAGGACAGCCAGCGCGTTCCCGGGCCGCTCTTGAACCCCTACGACTTCATCGACCGGCTGTTCACCATGCTCGGCCCCGGCGACGCGGTGGTCTGCGGCAACGCGACAGCCTGCATCGTTCCCTACCAGGCCGCAAAGCTCACGCATGGCCAACGGCTCATCTCCAACTCCGGCTCCGCCTCAATGGGCTATGACCTCCCCGCCGCAATCGGCGTCGCCATCGCCCGCCGTGCGCGAACCATCTGCCTGGCGGGTGAAGGCTCCATCCAAATGAACCTGCAGGAGCTTCAAACAGTGGTCGGTTATCGTCTGCCAGTCAAGATTTTTGTCCTGAACAACGGCGGCTATTTGTCGATCCGGCAGACGCAGACAGGCTTCTTCGGCCGTCGCATCGGCGAAAGCCACGAGACCGGCGTCACTTTCCCAGACATGGCAAAGATCAGCGCGGCCTACGGAATCCCCTCCTTCTCCATTCGCACCATCGCCGACCTGGACATCGTCCAGCGCGAGCTCGACCGCGAAGGTCCCTCCTTGTTCGATGTCGAACTTGATCCATCGCAGGGCTTCGAGCCGCGCCTCCGCTCCAGAGTGCTGCCCGACGGGCAAATCCTCACGCCGAACCTCGAGGATATGTACCCCTTCCTCTCTGCGGAGGAACTTGCCTCCAACATGCTTGTCGAGGAGCAGGAATGAGCCCCCGAAGTATAGTAACTAGGCGCAAGTTCCAAACAGCGCGGCGCGCTCGCCACAGCGCGGAGTCACTCAACCGTTCCATCGGGCCCTTCCCAAATCCCGCCAAAACCAGATTCGGAGACCGTCCATGATTGACAAGGATATTTTTGAAGATTTGTTCGTGCTGGAGATGGCCAACAACCATCTCGGCCGCGTCGATCGCGGCTTAAAGATCGTCAGCGAGTTCGGCCAGGTGATCCGCTTCAATAATGTTCGAGCCACCATCAAGCTCCAGATTCGCGACGTCGATTCCTTTGTCCACAAGGACTTCCTCAAGTCAGACGAGCGATACGTCAAGAAAACCCTCCGCACCCGCATGGCCGACGACGAGTACAGCGCCCTCGTCAAAGCCATTCGTCAGGCCGGCTGCATGCCCACCGCGACTCCATTCGACGAGCGTTCGGTCGACCTCTGCTCGGAACTCGGCATTCAGATCATCAAGATTGCCAGCTCCGATCTGAATGACTGGATACTCATCGAAAAGATTGCAAAAACAAAGAAGCCCATCATCGTCTCCACAGGCGGATCGTCCCTCAAAGACTTGGACGACATCGTAACCTTCTTCGCCAATCGCAACATCCCGCTGGCCATCAATCACTGCGTATCCATCTACCCGTCCGAGGATTCACAGCTCGAACTCAACCAGATTGACTTCCTCCGCAGCCGCTATCCCAACACCACCATCGGCTTCTCCACGCATGAGTACACCGACTGGACGCACTCCATGCTCATCGCCTACGCAAAGGGCGCGCGAACCTTTGAGCGTCACATCGATATCAACTCTGACGGAGAAAAGGTATCGCCTTACTGCAGCCTTCCTCATCAGATCGACATTTGGTTCAAGGCCTTCCACAAGGCTAAGGAGATGTGCGGCGCATCCGGCACACAGAAGCGAATGCCGCCAAAAGAGGAAGTCAACTACCTCGATGCCCTCGTTCGTGGCGTCTACGCCAAGCAGGACCTTCCCGAAGGCCACGCCCTCACCGATGACGATGTCTACCTCGCCATTCCGCTCCAGAAAGGCCAGCTCTCCTGCCGCGAACTCATGCGCGGAGAGGTCCTCCTCCATCCCGTCAAAAGGGACGCGCCCATCCGCATCGACGACATCGAGAGCCCCTACTCGCAGATCCCGTCCCTGCGCCAAACCATCTACGCGCGCGGAATCGATCCCGAAGTGCCATCGCAAGGCTGAAAGCCTGGCTAAAAATTGATGCGTTCCTTCTCCGTCACCATCGGCCGGTTCAGCACCGTCGTGTGAATCGCACCCACATACTCGCCGATAATCCCCAGCGCAATCAGTTGCACTGAGCCCAGAAAGAACAGCCCCAGCACCAGCGGCGCCATGCCCACTGAGAAGCTTGACCAGAACACCAGCTTGTACGCCAGGTAGAACACGCCCAGCAGAAAGCTGATCGCAGCCGACACAAACCCGCCAAAAATCACCAGCCGCAGCGGCACCTTCGACAAGTTCGTAATGCCCAGCATCGCCAGGTCGTAGAGCGCATAAAAATTGTTCTTCGTCACACCCCGCTCGCGCCGCTTCTGGC
>Ga0307374_10005177_pt1 | contig 21255 bp, 21 predicted proteins | sample OX3MG_FD_202532 | JGI IMG/M metagenome (GOLD analysis project Ga0307374, IMG submission 202532) | Soil microbial communities from Risofladan, Vaasa, Finland - OX-3 | ecosystem: Environmental > Terrestrial > Soil > Coastal area > Acid sulfate soil | place: Finland: Risofladan, Vaasa | collected...
GCAACCCCTACAGTTTGCTACCTTGATAGAGGACAATCCAACGCCAGACACTCCTCAGTAGCTCAATGGCAGAGCATTCGGCTGTTAACCGAAGGGTTGTAGGTTCGAGTCCTACCTGAGGAGCCAATTAGAATCAACAACTTAGAGCAACAAAAAGCATCCAGAAAAACCTCGAAAAACAGCGATTGTGCCCATTTTTGTGCCCACGCTATTTCAAAATGGATGCGGTATCGATAGCAATCCTGCTCAACGTTGTGGCTCCCGCCTCAAACCCCTCTTCCCTCTTCCCGTTCAACAGAATCGCGTCTTGCCGATTTGCACGAATCCACCTCCTGCTTGACTCTCCACTTGCGCCGATCGCATCTGCGTCGGCGCCTCACGCAGAAACAGGAGGCTAGGATGGCTGTCTTCAAACGAGGGGATGTCTGGTGGTACAAGTTTTATTTCGCTGGACGCCTGATCCGGGAGTCCACAAAGTCAACATCAAAGACGGTAGCCAAGGAAGCGGAGAAGCAACGAAGGCGGGATTTGGAGGCTGGATTTAACAACATCACAGAGACCCGCCAGCAACGAATTCGAGCCCTGAGAGAGATCATTGACGAGTATCTGGATGGCTATGAACTCCGGTACCGGTCTGCCACATTTGCCCAATACGCTCTTGGACATGTTTCGCGCCTGCTCGGCGCCAAACTGATTGTGGACATCGACGAATCTTCGGTCCTCCATTATCAGGAGAGCCGCCTACGAGAGAGTGCTGCGCCGAAATCTATCAATGAAGAGGTCCGTTTTCTCTTGAAGATGCTCGGCGACTCCGGGGAGATCATCCGGGCGCGACTCAGGAAGAGCAAGCAGCTCAAGTTGCCTGTCCAGAATGGAATCGGCAAGGCCTTCAACGACACTGAGACGGAAAGACTTCGCACTCAGGCCAGGAAGTCGAAGAGTCCGCATATCTTTGCAGCATTTTTGCTGGCTCGAAACGCTGCCCTACGAGACTCCGAAATCAAGACTCTCACCTGGGCGCAAATCGACATCGAGGCCAAATTCCTCTGCGTAGGAAGGGCAAAAACTGAGGCGGGGGAGGGCCGTACGATTCCTCTGAACTCGGAACTCTACGACGCGCTTGTTCAGTATCGTGCCTGGTATGAGGAGCGGTTTGGAAAAATTCAGGATCAATGGTATCTGTTCGCGTTTGGCCGGCCCATGCCCTCGGATCCAACACGCCATGTGACATCTCTCAAGACTGCCTGGAAAAGCATCCGAAAAAACGCCAAAGTGAAAGGCCGTTGGCATGACAACCGACACACACTCATCACCGAATTGGCGGAAAGCGGCGCGGGGGACGAAACCATCATGCAAATTGCCGGACACGTTTCGCGGCAGATGCTGCGGCACTACAGCCACATTCGAATGAATGCCAAACGCGATGCACTCGATGCAGCCCTCGCTCAGCGCGGCAAACACCCGGAAAACGGTTAGTCCATTAATCAACGAATTGTGAGGCGTTCGATTTGACCGAGATATTGACGTCGATTAAGGTCTCGGTCACATCGCTCGATCGGTCCCACGCATGAAGGAGAGTATATGAATGCACTTCTTACGGAAGTTCAGGTTTCTGAAACGCTCCAGGTAAGCCTTGCGTGCCTAAGACGCTGGAGACTACGCGGAGAGGGTCCGCAGTACTTGAAGGTTGGTCCTCTTGTCCGATATCGCACGGAAGACATCGAGGGCTGGGTCGCGGAACTCCCTACCGGCGGAAATGGGCGCAGATTCACGGTGAGAAGCGCTATGCGGAGCAAGCTTGCAATCTCTGCGTAGCCGATACGGGCGATTTCAATCGCCCGTATCGGTCTGAATCAACCCTCGGTCTGAAGCACTCCTGGGATTTGACCGAGTTGGCAACCTGAGCGAGCCTGTCACCGACGAATAGGGGGCAGGATGTTTGAATCGTTCGACGAACTGACGGAGCGGCTCAAGGCTACCGGGTACTTCATTGATCCGGTGATGACCCGGATCGTCTTCCTGGCTGCCAAGTTGCAAAAGCCGCTGCTGCTCGAAGGGCCTGCGGGAAGTGGCAAGACACAATTGGCAGTCTCGGTTGCGCAGGCGGCCGGGACGCATATCGAGCGGCTTCAATGCTACCGCGGCGTCACCGAGGATAAGGCCATCGGCCGCTTCGATGAGAGCCTTCAGCGGCTCTACTTGGAGTTCTCGAAGGGGCAGGACACGAATGGAAAGGCGGAGAGTTGGCGCGAGTTGCAGGCCAACCTCAAGGGCCGCGACTTCTTTCGGCCCGGGCCGCTCATGCGGGCTCTCGAATGCGAGAAGCCATGCGTGCTGTTGATAGACGAACTCGACAAGGTGGATGAGGGATTCGAGGCGCTCCTGCTGGAGATTCTTTCGGCCTGGCAGCTCTCGATTCCCGAGTTTGGGACTGTTGAGGCCAAAAGCATTCCATTCGTGGTCCTCACCAGCAATGAAGAGCGGCGCCTGGGCGACCCGATCCGGCGGCGCAGCTTGTATGTGCGCGTTGAGCATCCGACGCCGGAGCGGGAGGCGAAGATCATCGCTAGTCGGACACCAGAGGCGACCATGGGCTTCCATCGCGAGATTGCCGGCATTGCACGTTCGTTCCGCAACTATTCGCTGGAGAAGCCGCCGTCGGTCTCGGAGATGATCGACTTTGCCAATGCGTTGCAGTTGCTGGGCGCCGATCACGTAACGGAGGAGCAGCGGGACGTGCTGTTGCCCTTCCTGGCCAAGACCGAAAAAGATCGCCGCCATCTCCTTCTACGCGAGGGATTCCAAAGCCTGCTTGTCGATGGGGCGCGTTATGCGCGAGACCTTGGGCTCGCAGGAGGCACCGCCCTATGAGATGGCTTCTTGCGATTCTTCTGTTTGTTCCGCAGCCAAGTCGGGGGCAGGCAAACACGGCTCTCGCCGAGAGTTGCGTACGGCACTACGCCAGCCATTACGGCGTGCCTGTGGAGTTGGTTGCCGCGCTGATTGATGTCGAGTCGCGCTGGAATCCACGGGCCGTTTCCAGTGTGGGCGCTATGGGATTGATGCAGTTGATGCCCGCAACAGCGCGGCGCTTTGGCGCGTTTCAGCCCTTCGACACGGAACAGAACATTGCGGCGGGAACGCGTTATGTGACCACGCTGATGTGGGAGTTCCACGGTGATCTGAGGCTTGTGGCCGCGGCCTATTACGCCGGAGATCGATGGGTTGGAAAGAGGCAACTCGACTACAGCAACCCGGATGTCATCGCTTACGTTGAGTCAGTTCGACGCCACTACCTTGCGCGCAAGTCCGCGACAGGTTCACTCCCAAGGAGGTAAACCGAGATGAGAATTCGTTGGTTCATCCCTATCGCAATGCTCTTTCCACTGCGCCTGATAGCAGTCGACAATGCCGTCAAGCCCCGTGTCGAGACGATCACCATCAACCCGTCAAAGGTGACGACGCTATACCTACGGCCGGAGTTCGAGTCGGCGATTCATATGCCGGAGGAGATCACGTCGGTGATTCTCGGCAGTCCTGGCTCCTTCAAGGCAGAACACAACGAGGGCGAGCCGGAGTATGTGTACGTCAAGCCGATCACGAAAGAGGCGGCCCAATCGAATCTCCTGATCGCGACCAGGTCTGGCCAGCATGTGTCGATCGAGTTGATCAGCGACGGAGTCGGCGGGGGCGGTTCTGCTCTGCCGGTCGATTTTCTGATTGAATATCGCACCTTCAAGAGCTTCTTGATTCCTGCAGGTGCAGGCGCGGAACACGTGAAAGTCGAACTCACAGAAACTGCGCCATCCCCAGCTTCGCCACGAGTTCCTGCAGCTGCAAAATCGCTTTCGGCAGTCGATGAAGAGTATGAGCAGCAGATGAGCATCAACGCTCCAGGTTGGACGAAATGGGAGGGCAAGCAAATTGAAACCTCACTCGGCGAAATCCGACAGTGGAGCAATGAGACGGTCGTTTCGTTCTCGATCCTCAATCCATCCGATCAGCCGGTAGAGGTCGTGCCGCCGCAGATCCAAATCAGCGGCCGTGCAGTCAAGAAGAAGAAAAAGGAGGGAAAGAGTCTGACAGCCGATCAGCTATTGATTCGAGACTACCGGCTGAGCGCGACGAGGATCGAGGCGGGTGCGCGCGCCGATGGAGTCGTCGTCTTCGACCGTCCGAACTTCAAGCAATCGACGGAGAAACTCTTCCTCCAGATTGCCCAGGCCGACCAGGTAGACCGGCCCATTCTGATTCGCCTTCCCTTTACACCACCCATCGCCGGCGGAGCACGGTAGACCCAGGCCTGACATAAAGGAGACGCCATGAATAGCAACGAAACGAACGGATCGAGAGTCGCCCCCGTACAAATCGAAGAGTCTGCTGAAGGACCGGCGACGGAATCTCCCCGTCAGCGGCATTCGATTCCAACTGAGCCCGAGCTGACTGAAGTTCTTGCGGATCCGCCGCATAGCGGAGCCCACGCAACGAGGGAAGGTATCAACGGCAAAACCGGTATTGAAAAGAGCAAACTGATCCTGCTCGGCGGTGGGTTGCTGGTTGCCGTGCTCTTCTTTGCCTTTACCTCTTTGGTCAACCATTCTTCATCGATGAAGAAGGCGACCGGGAAGAAGGCAAACAACCAGGCAGAGCAGCAAGCCCCAGGCCAATCCAAGGGGAGCGTCACGCCTCTTATGGAGACCGTACGCAATGACGTTCAGGAAAATATCAACGGGCAGGTTCGTCCAGGCGATATTAAGCGCACGAGTACTCCGGCGCCGGGCGCAGGAGAAAGCGCGGGAGCGGCGTTGCCTCGAAAGCCCCGCGCAGGGGGCACGGCAAGCGCCAACACCTTGGGCGCCATACCATCGTTTTCTGACACGCAGCAGAAATGGGAGGAGCCACAGCCGTATGGCGAAGCCAACCACGCTTCTTCCACTCAGACGCAGCAATCGCCAAATGCTTTGAAGGAAGCATCGCTGGTATTTGTGCGCGCCCCGGCCCAGCCACAGGCTTCAATCACTCTAAATCACGCAACGTCGGATGCAGCGCCGGTGCTCGAAATGACGCCAGGGGCGCGGATTGAAGCGAAGCTCGAAACGCAGATTTCAAGCGCAGTCCAGGCTCCGGTTGTGGCCGTTGTCGAATATACCTACGCGATCGGCGACCGGATCGTTGTCCCGGCCGGCGCTCGTGTTTACGGCCAGTTGCAACAGGCAGACAGATCCGGCTTCGTCGGAGTCAAGTTCGATGAGATCGAGTTGCTGGACGGGCAACGAGAGAAAATCGAGGCCATCGGCACCGGGCTTGATCTCGGGCCGATCAAAGGCACGGTGTACGGGAAAAACACGGGGAAGAACTTCCTGATCCGCGCGGCGTCTGGCATTGGCTCCTTGGCCGCGACGCTGGTCGGCAACAATTCGAACGCCGCGTTCTCAGAAGGGGATCTTCTGCGCGAAAGAGTATCGGAAAACATCGGCGATGCAGGCGACTCCGAATTGATGAGCCTGAATCTCACCAGCCGTGTCGTGGTCTCGGTTCCGGCCGATACGAAGATCTACATCGTCTTCACAAAGCATGATGAGAGCCAGGGTGGGTTGCACAGAGTCTCAGGCCAATAGGCTCGCGTCATCCGCCTGCAATGCCCCGGCGTCAAAACCGGGGCATTTTTGCGCCCGCAGGGAGAGGCGGTCATGTACTGTGGCCACCACCAGCCGACTGATGAGCGCAGTTTTAGACCCCATTCAGATTCCAACCGTGGCCGGATTGGTACGGCCTCTCGAGGAACGCTTGACCAATAACCGTTCCGGTTGTGTCGTTGTGCGTTTGACTCATTGAAGCGCAAATTGGTCAAAACGCATTTGACCAATAGTCGTCCCCGATATGTCATTGTGCGTTTGACTAATTTCCGTTCCGCGAAGGCCTTCCCTGGACGCCGGCAGACGGGTTCTTTGCCGGGCATTCTCCTCCAGGCAGGTGGATTGGCAAGCGGTTGCGGGTCGCCAAACGGTTGAAAATAGGTCCTTGGCCCGAGCCTGCCCTTTTCCGAACCATCAATGTACCCGCATGTCTCGTCCGCTGCACCCCACCCGCCTCTTCTACATGCGGCTTGCCGGCGATCACCAAACGTGGGGCTTTCCTGAACATCTAATCCGCATCGGCTCAATCTTCGCCCGCGCTGCTGCGGCGATCCTGTCACCTGCCCTGAGCAGCATCTCGAAATATCCTTCACTGAAGGTTCTGTTTCCCAGGGTCACCGTCGAGAGGCCTGGCTCGGGGTTCAGGACCTTAAAGCCGAGGGCCTGGAGGTCATTGAGGCTCAACCAGCATGGGGGACTGCCGCATTCGAACTCCGGCAGCTCGATGTTGCTCAGGACCAGCTCGGCTGTGGCATCGTTCTTGTCTATGCCTATGTAATCTTCATAGAAACGGGAAGCCGACCGCGGCGTCCGGGCCGCTACAAACCAGTCTTCCGCCCCATCCGCGTCTGTTACCCAATAAAGATGGTAGGAGTTCTTCTTCATTGGACCTCCGGATTGAGTTCCTACTCGGGCTCTTCTCCGGGGTTCATTCTACAGAAGACATTACCATTTCCAAAGCTACCGGCGCCCGGATTCAGGAAATCCTGGACCCTACTGTTTCGGCTTTGTAGCCGGGAGGCGGCTTACGTTTTCTGGAGACTGGCCGACTTCTCGGGTGTAATCAGGCAGAGGCTTTTTAATCGGGAACTTCCTTGCGCGCGCGCTCGTCGTGGTAGAGCAGAGACATGCCGATCGTCGCTACCGGGGAGGTCAGCGCGACAGCGATGAAACCAGCTACTGCACCCGAAATCCGGAATGCGGCCCCATCGCTGGGCAGCAACAGTGTGGGCGCGCCGAAAATGAAGTCCGCAACCAGGAAGAGGATCAGAAAGACAAAGTGCACAATGGTTACTCGTCCGCGGTCTCCCGCAGTGAGGAATTTACTGCGCTTGAGAGCGAGTCTGCTGCCGATGTCTTCCACCACGCAGGCTTGCACGGCTACCGCATAACGCGCACAGATCCATATCGATGCGAAGATCGCCGAGATCAGTGAGATGCCTCCACAGACGTAACCAATCGTGCCCGCTTCCACCCGGGAGTTGTAGCCAAGAGCCGCTGCCATGGCGAGAGCCATCACGCCGGCGCCTATGAAAAGGACGCCTGCTGGAAATGCACGGATAAACACCGACAAAACGATTCCGATAATCTGCCAGAGCCGTTCTCCGAGCGCGCGGTAGCCCTCTGCGACTCGCACTTTGCTGCCGCGGCTGACGGCCGCAGCCGCCTCCACCGTGGTGGCTGAGGAAATCGACGCGCCCGCCAATACGATCACGATTCCCACTAGAACCCCAAGCACTGCCGGCGCGGCCGTCGACGAATGCAGGCGCACGAGGGCAACCGTGCCCCCGCCGTAGCGTAGCCGGTACGCGAATATTGCCACGGGACCGACGATCGACAGCCCGGCGAACTTCACAAAATCCCGGCAGTAGAGCTTGAGAGTTCGGTCGAGCAGCTCCAGCGTAGATACCGGACGGAGAGGATCGTCCATTGATCTGGGATCTCCTTTTTCAGGCGGGTGGATCATCTCAAAGGCGGATTGATGAATCTGGGTGCCCCATGTCTCGATCTTGAGACCTGGGAAAGCACAATAGCTTCAGCCAACACATATTACGCCCGATGAGTCCCCGTGCCACGCGACCCGAATCCCCAGGACAGGTCCTAAGATTTCAGTCGCCATGACATATCGGGACTAATCTGATCTCTGTCCGTGCGCGACAGAGATCTTCGGGAAATTCAAGGGTTAATTGCAGTGTAGGGTGCTGAAAATCAGCAACTGGACGCCGTCATTGCGATTTAGGGTGAAGCTCCAAACTCAATGAAAGATTGACAATGATGTGGAACGACCTCCAGAATCGACGTACACCTCACCAGGCTTTCTGAGCACGACGCAGCCTCTTCCTCCATTGAAAAGCTGATAGTCCGCCCAGAATTGGTAGGCTTTTTCTGCCTTGGATGGAACGCATGTGGACTGACAACGAAACAGATATCGACTTTCTCAACTTCAGTGGTGTCGCAAAGACCGCTGCAGCCATGATCCGGCAGGTCCAGCCCAAGCCTGTTTCGATTGGGATTTCGGGGGCCTGGGGGGTTGGGAAGTCTTCGCTGATCAAGCTGATTCGCAACGAACTCATGTTAGACAAAAGCGCCCCAAAGGGCCTGCTGTCTGATCAGAACACGTTCGTCTTCGTAGAGTTCAATGCGTGGCTCTATCAAGGATATGACGATGCGCGCGCGGCTCTTTTGGAGACCATCGCGCAGACCTTGCAACGAGAAGCTGATGCGAGGAAAACCGCTGGCGATAAGGTCATCGAATTTGCAAGGCGGGTGAACTGGTTTCGAGCCGTAAAGCTCGTTGGGCACGCAGCAGCCACCCTTGCAGCCGTGCATGCAGGACATCCGGGGCTGGGCTTAATGGGATTAGTTGGGACGGCCTTTAGCGGCACTCAGGTAAAAGATGACTCTAAGGGAAAAACAGAGAAGACCGACAACGGAACAAAAGATGGCGCCAAGGAAGATCCTTGGTTAAGGGCAGCGGAGAACGAAACGCCACCGAAAGAAATTCAGGCGCTTCGCAATGCCCTGGAGGATGCATTGCGCGAGATGGACGTCACCCTCGTAGTCTTGATCGATGATTTGGATCGGTGCCTACCCGAAACATCTATCTCAACCCTTGAAGCAATCCGTCTTCTTCTTTTCATGGACCATACGGCGTTCGTCATTGCCGCTGATGAAGCAATGATCAAACACGCGGTGAAGCGCCATTTTCAAGGCGTGGATGACACTCTTGTCACAAACTATTTCGACAAACTTATTCAGGTCCCCATACGCGTACCTCAACTCGGCGTCCAGGAGGTGCGAGCGTACATGATGTTGCTCTTCGTCGAAGCAAGCAAGTTGCTGGACGGCAAAGAGAAAGAAGATCTTCGAAGAGAAATCTGTGCACGGCTGGGTCGCACCTGGAAGGGCGAGCGCGTAGACGCGGAGTTCGTCAAAAGTCTAAGAACACAATGGCCCGATGGTTTGGAGTCGCAACTCGATACGGCTGACCGCTTAGCGGCGCTGATGACCGGAGCCAAGGACATCGCGGGAAATCCGCGTTTGATAAAGCGCTTCTTGAATGCAATCTCGCTGCGACTTTCTTTAGCGAAAGCGCAAGGCGTGGCGGTAGACGAGGCAGTCCTCACCAAGTTGCTCTTGTTCGAGAGGTGCGGTTCAACGGACGCGTACGAGGCCTTGATGCGCTCTGTAACCGAAGACGCGCAGGGACATCCGACAATCTTGGCGACGATGGAAGCGGACGTCCGGAAATCCGACAAGGTCGAGTTTGGTAAGCCATGGGACGGTCGGTTTCTACGGGATTGGCTTGCGCTCGATCCGGCGCTCGGCGACAAAGATTTACGTGGTGCCCTCTACGTCAGTCGCGAACATGCTCCGCTTGTTCTCCCGGAGAACCGTCTTTCCCAGGCAGCTTCCGACGTCTTGTCTGCTCTAATCGAGCACCCAGACATGGCAGATTCGCTCAAGGAGAAGTTCACCGAGATTGATGTACGAAGTCTTGATGTCATCTTGGACAAGTTGCTCGAAATAGCTAGGGGAGAACAGGAGTGGGGTGCTCCCAAGATCCTCACGGCTTGTTTGGCGGTAGCCCGCGCTGATGTTCCACTTGGAAGAAAAGTGGCGGGGTTCCTGAAGGACCGCCCCGCCTCCCAAATCAAGCCCGCCATCGTACCCAAGATCAGAGGGGAAGTCTGGGCGTCCGAGGTCTTCGCTAAGTGGCAGGCTGATGACGAAGTATCGCAGGTGGTAAAGAACGCGATCACTCGAAAAACGGAGACCAAATAATGGGAACCTCGTCCTCGAGCAAAGGATCTCCCTCAAACGTTCCTATGGTTCCACCCTGGGTACCGGATGTTCCAAGTGGACCGCCGGACAATACGCCTCCTAATGCGGCCCCCGATGGTGGCATTCCACCCACTCCGACTCCGGGGGAGAATTTAGATTTGGCTGGCGTGGGGGTGGGCGAGGGTCATGGAAATCATGCGCCTACTCCCGTTCCTACTGACGACAAAGCACGCTTGGCGCCCGCAGGTAGATTCGGCGCCGCACGAACGAATCTCACGTCGTTTGCTCGAAATAGTGACCGGCAAGCTATGCGCCGGGGCATCCGACATTACGTATCCCAAGGATATGGCGGAAGTGGCGCGGCAACCCGTCGTATGGGTGGGACGATTCGATCTTCCGAAGCATTGCTTTCCGCGGTCTCCGGAGGGGTAGCGAATCCATTCCAAGCGCCAGGTGCTCCCCTCGATCCGGCACTCCTTGCAGGACGGTCTGCCGACGATATTATGGATGCCGTCACGGATGCCGTTCGGCCAGTTGACGGAACCCAGGACTCGGAATCGAGCCGTGCAGCGATCCGAGATGCTCTTTCGGACACTCTGGAGAAATATCCGGCGGCCGATCTGCTGAATCTGACCGATCAACAAAAGGAACATGCGATAGAGGCGTTCGTGGCAGGTGATCTTTATGGGCGGTTTTATCTTGACCTTGGCACACATGTGATCGAGAATGCGCCATCGACTTCAGCAGGTTTGAGTCGTTTGAAAGAAGTTCGAGACTACATCCGAGAGACCGTTGCAGAAGCATTTCGAAATTTGAAGGCCAAAGGCGAGTCCTTGTCTAAGAGCCGTGTCGCCACCGTCGTACGCGATGCAATAAGAGAGACGTTCGCTGTGTTCGAGGCTTATACCCGATGAAGATTGTGTGTGCTCCTGAGTCTTTCGATTTCACGCAAGAAGATGCTGATTTATCAGTTGTCCTGTATGGCTCGACAAAAGACCCAGAGAAGGGCGCGATCGGCAATGGGGTTCCACTTGCAATTCGAAGGGCGCGGCTTACCCCGGCATCTATAGCATGGGACTTGGTTTCGTTGGCCCTCAGCGTCTTCGCCGCCGATCTCGCCGGCCACCGCCTGAAGAGTCCGGACGGGTGGACCAGAACCTTCGATTTGCGCGTTGCTGTTTCTAATCCCGAACTGTGGTCCGGATGCAAGGAAAGCGTTGAGCAGCTTCTTCGTTTTTTGACGACTGATCTTTGGACCATTTCTTTTATCGCGGGGGGCGTCACCCCTGAAGCCCATGCGAAAGCCAAGCCTCTCGAAGTTGACGCCGCTGTGCTGCTCTCCGGTGGACTTGACAGCCTCATTGGAGCTATCGACCGGAGCAGCAGTGGGAAAAAGCTTATCGCGGTAAGCCACACTGTACGTGGAGACGCCGAGAAGCAAGAAACGTTCGCGAACGCCATACCCGGTGTCCAGACACATTTGCAGCTTCCACATGCAGCGAAGATTCCGAATGCTGAAACTCCCGCGTCGCAGCGAAGTCGATCTTTGATGTTTCTCGCATATGGCGTACTGGCTGCCACTTCCACAAAGAGCTATTGCGACGGAGAAACCGTTGATCTATTTGTTTGTGAGAATGGATTTATCGCTCTCAACCCGCCGCTTACACCAGCGCGAGTGGGAAGTTTGAGTACCCGGACGACCCATCCTGTCATTTTCGCCCATTTTCGCGCGATACTCGCGGCACTCGGCCTGAGGGTGAATATCTCCAATCCCTACGAGACCATGACCAAAGGCGAGATGCTGCAAAGTTGCACGGACCAGGCTCTCGTTGAAAAATTCGCCACTTTGTCCACCAGTTGTGGACGCTTCAAGACTTTTTCGTACCATCATTGCGGGCGCTGCGTTCCATGCCTCGTTCGGCGCGCGGCATTCGAGAAGTGGAAGGGCGCGGATACAACTCACTATTGGTTTGCAGATTTAGGCCGCGATGACGCCGATTATGCAGGCTTCGATGATGTACGGTCGATGACGATGGCAATCGCCCAAAGTAAGGCGGTGGGTGTGCATCGTTGGTTGGGTGCGACGCTCAGTTCTCCGCTCGTATCGAATAAAGCTCCCTTACGCGAGGTTGCAGGGAGGGGGTTGCAGGAACTGGAAGCTCTGATGGTGAAATTGAAGGTGAAATGATCGACTTCCATGCTCATCTCGATCTCTATCCCGACCCGAGTTCTGTCATTCAACGTTGCACTGAACTTGGCATTTATGTGCTTTCCGTGACGACAACGCCGACCGCTTGGGAACGTACCTCCGCGCTCGCTTCCGGTTTACCGCGTATCCGAACCGCGCTGGGTCTGCATCCGCAACTTGCTCAGCAAAGAAAGCATGAGCTGGCGCTGTTTCGAGAGCTAATCGACAAGACTCAGTACGTCGGCGAAGTAGGACTGGATGGTGGTCCCGACTGCAAGCCATTCTGGAATGACCAGCTCGATGTCTTCCACCAGGTGCTCGAACACTGCTCTCGTTCGGGTGGGAAGATTCTTACAATTCATAGTCGCCGGGCCGCGTCGGAAGTCTTGAAGTGTTTGCGAGCCTATCCATCCGCAGGCATCCCGATTCTGCATTGGTTTACCGGAAGCCAAAAGGAACTCAGGGATGCAATCGATTTCGGATGTTGGTTTAGCATCGGCCCGGCCATGCTGTCTTCAGCGAAGTCCAGAGAACAAGTTGCAATGATGCCTCACGATCGCGTTCTCACCGAAAGCGATGGACCTTTCACGCAACATGAAGGGCATCCCTTGTATCCATGGGACGCCAACCGTGCTCTCGATGGTCTCGCCAGTATATGGAGCAAATCGACAAGCGACGTGAGAATTGTGCTCCATCAAAATCTGAAGAGACTCGGCACATCTGTACTGGAAAAGTGAGAACAACGGAAGATCTCCTCGGGCCTCCTAAGCTTCTTTCCCTCGCCTTTCTAATTCTCTAGGATAGATACTATGGCTTCAAATCCTTCCAATCCTGCGGAGCTGTACGCGGATCTCCTTACGGCCGATTTGGCCGGTCTAAGCGGTACCGAGTCTCTGGGAGTCATCGGGAGTCTCATCGACCTCTCGGATGACCTCGGGAAGCCTGACGGCGCACGCAGAGCCTTAGAGTTGTCGGACCTGTTGGAACCAACCAAGCTCCCGGAAGCGGACGCAGCCCTTCTGGAATATTTCCGTGCGAATGCGTGGTCCATCCTTCAGCGACATGAGCCTACGAATCTTTGGGATTGGGAACAGCCGGCGCTCGGCAAGCAAATCTTCTATCTCCGGAAGTGTGTCTGTCATCCCGCGTTCTCCAAGTTGGATAAGCTGCGCCGCTGCCAGGTCTTCACCAACCTTGGTAACTGTATGGATACAGTTGGTCGGTTTATCGAGGCACAGGAGTATTGGGGGCAAGCGCTCACTCTTGAGCCCAAGTTCGGGATGGCTGTTGGCAACAGAGGTTGCGGACTCGAGACCTATGCCCGAGCACTTTACGATCCTGGCCATCAGATGCTGTTCGTCAAGTTCGCTCACGCGGCTGTCAAATTGGCACTTGGAAAGAAGGTCTTGTTTGATGGGGTCTATCCGCAGGCAATGGCTCACTTTGAATCAGTCAAGAACCGTATCGAGTCACTGGTGCCAAATCTCAGAAAGATTAAGCTCCACGACCATCCGATGGGCAAAACTGAGGCCGAGCGAACCTATCGAGCATGGTGTCTGGAGAATCGGCTATTCCTGAATCCTCTCAATGATCTGGGATCTCATTCGGTCGCCAATCGTGACATAGTGATGTTGCCCTCGTTTACGACGAAGGTAAACGAGCCGCCGACGCTAGTTGGCTTCTTCAACCAACTGAAGCAAGAGTACGCGTCGGCGCGATTATTTCTTTACGAGGGGACTCAAACAGAGAAGACGCATTTCTCCGATCGCGACGTTCTCCTGTACAACACGCTTGGCTACTCCTGCCACGCTCTTTCCGTCGAGAAGACGAAAATCGCGTTTCGGATGGCATACTCGCTGTTCGACAAGCTGGCCTTTTTCTTGAACGAATATCTTCAGCTCGGAATCAAGGATCGCGATGTCTATTTCAAGACCATCTGGTATCAGCACCGGAGCGCTAAACCCTTTCCCCTCAAGCCCAAGTTTGTAAATCTCGACAACTGGGCTTTCCGCGGTCTCTTCTGGCTAGCAAAAGACTTGTTCGACGAACAGTACAGCGATGTAATCGAACCGGAAGCGCGAGACTTCTTTGTGGTTCGCAACCGCCTGGAACACAGTAGCCTCAGAGTCTACGAAGACTTCGCAGCCGGACTGTCTTCCGATCTGGAGATATTCTCAAACCGTCTGGCCTACTCCATCACTCGTGGCGATCTAAACGCCAAAACTTTGAGGCTCTTCAAGCTGGTACGTGCAGCCATTATCTACCTGCTTCTTGGAATGCATCGCGAGGAGGCCCGTAGGGTTCATGACGAAAAGACACCCGCGTTTCCCATGGAAATAACCACACTCGAAGATGATTGGAAACAGTAGCGCTTCCTTACCCTTAAATGCCTTACCCAGTGAAAGGAGGTGCAGACCGGCTAATCGGCGAATACCTGCGAACGCTGCCCTAAGAACGGATTGATACCGGAAAAACGCCGTTGTGACCGGGAGGGATGCACTTCACGGTTGGTCGGCAAGCAGCACCGTATTTTCCTGAGCCCAATCCTAGACATGGTCCTGGCAGAACCCCGACCTCGGCACCATACGCCTGCGGCGCGGATGATACTTTGCACACTCTCTCGGCAACAATGGGTGAACGCCGAAGGTGGCGGCATTCCGTTGTAGTGAGTGGCGGAATTGAAACCAGCCTTCCCAGTTCAGTGTTTCGATACACCTTCCTCGGCGCCAGTGCCGAACACCATCCTCAAGACCGGTCGGTGCCAGATGATTCGCGCAAATGCGCTTTGGCAAGGTTGCGCTGCGTCTGACCAGTCATCGCTTCCAATATGTCAAAGTGCGTTTGACCAATAATCGTTCCGGTTGTGTCATTGTGCGTTTGACCAATTGGAGCGCAAATTGGTCGAAGTGCGTTTGACCAATGATCGTTCCGGATATGTCAGTGTGCGTTTGACTAATTCTCGTCAAGGATACCTGGCGTTTGGATGACGGCAGATCGGGCCGTCTTCGAGGGTCTGCACTGCCATCGCAAGAACCTGGCCTGCTTTTTCGGCTGAAGAGCCGAGAGCAATCGGCCCACGGCTCCGCTTCTCCCTCACGAGAAGTAACCACGCAACTCTGCTCAGGCTGCGCCTCCGATTCTGCCAACCTGCCACCTATATAGAAGAGCGCCTCGGAAACCCGCTCAAGATAAGCTCGGCAAGTTGACCGAGTCTTGATTAGGCTTCATGTTCTCCTTCGACACGGATGCCCCGAGCAGCCGCGTCCAGGAGAGAGAGTCATGAAAACCGCATTGGCCTTCTGGCGGGGCACGACTGCACCCGCTGCACTTCGATCAACCTATCAGCGTCCCGGAGCCATCAACTGGACACGTATTTCGCTGCTGTTCGCGCTTGGGATTGTTCTCGCCGGCAATCTCGCCGCGCCCCTGGTAGCGACAGCACAGAACCTCGGCACATCTCCACAGTTCGGCCAGGCAGTTCAGGGCCAGCAGGCTACCACGGTCGAGGGAACGGTCCTCAACATCGTGAACTGGGGCTGCAACGTGATTGCCCCGGTGATCGCGATCGCGTGCCTCGGCGTCGCGGGGTGGCATTTCAAGAGTGGCCGCGGCTATCTCGGTTGGGGGGTCACCGGTGTTTCCCTCCTGGTGATCTCCGGACTTGGACGCATGGCCGAGGGCTTTATCACGCAAGCTCAGGGCATTCAGTAGGGAGTCAACGCGATGCCTGTGCCGCAATTCCTCTCCGATCTTCTTCAACTGCTGTTCGATCTTGCGGTGCCAGCGGCGTTCTGCACGCTGGCTGCTGCAGGCGTGAGCCTGCGGCATGAGGGAGGCACCAACTTCCACATCAATGGCAAGACCGGGAAGTGGGTGTTATGGACTGTGATTCTGCTGACACTACCGCAGCTTCTCTCGTGGATTGCGGCGCAGGGCATCACTGTTCCTTCGGCAAGCGGATCGGTGGCGACGAGTTGGCTTGCCAGCATGGAGTCGGTCTTCAAGAACTTCGTGAACCAGATTGTCGTTGCCAAGCTGGTGCCGGTCCTGGCCGGCTACTTCGTTCTCAAGGCAACGCTCGATACAGCTGCCGGCGAGAATCCGTTGGCTTCGATCATTGCTGCTCTGTTTCTGATGACGCTTTCGGCAACGATGCAGTTGTTTCAGGGCTGGAACTCCGGCGGCCAGTACGCAACCACCGATATGCTCGGCTCCCTCTGGAACTACATTGTGGGGCAGATCATGCCCGCGGCGGCGGGCCTGGCGTGTGTTGGCGCGGTCATCAACTATGTGCGGCACAGGCCGTGGACGCGACTTGTGTTTTCAGCGATAGGATTTCTCTGCGTGACTGGCCTGCTCAAGCTCTTTCAGGTGATGGCAGCATGAGGAGAATGCGATGAGTCTCGATGGTGCGGTTGTGAACCTTGCCTCCTGGGCCGGGAACGTCATGATGCCGACGATGGCCGGCGCGTTCTTTGCCGGAGCGGTCTATCGCTACAGCAAGGGCGGACAGTTCGAGCAACTTCTCTATGGAGGATTTGCGTCGTTGATGTGTTCGGGAATGCTGCGCGCCCTTGAAGGTTTTGTCCAGAACGCCGGACCCACGAGCGCAGACGGCTATTGGACGGCGGTGATGAATCTGGTGAACTGGATCGCCAACGTGATCTTACCGGTATTTGCGCTCACGCAACTTGCGGCGATGGGGATGCACATGGGCGGGGTGGTCTCTGAAATCTACCCAGGATCCACGTGGATACGCAAGTTCATCGCAGCGATGGGCGCTTTGATGGTCTCGGGGATGGTTCGATTTGCCGAGTCGATGGTGACGCATGCACATGGAATCTGAGGAGACAACAATGAGCCTTGATCTGACGCCTGTTCACCGCAACCTGCACACCAAAGTGACGTTCCTTGGACTCGAGTTCGAGGACCTGATCCTGGTGCTTGCACTTGCGGCGCTGATGAACATCTTCGGTCACTTCGTCACCGGGAATGCGAAAGTTCTAGGGATGCCGCTGAGTCTGTTCATGGAGTTTGTTGTGCCGCTGCTCGCCGTGCCATTCCTGATCTTGTTCAAGTATGGCAAGCCTCGCGGCTATCTGACGGACCTCATCAAGTCGTTTATCGCGCCGCACGGCTGGTGCGCACTTGAGCGAGATACGGAGTTGACGCAACCTTACATCACGAAAGTTGAGGAAGAGTGAAATGCGGGCTTCGTTCAAGACCCACAACGATGGCACAGTGGCGCTCAACCTGGATACCGAGGCCGCACGGGCCGTTTTTGCGAGCGTCATCTTTGCGGCAAAGTTCCACCAGGATTTCGCTCCGCTTGCCAAGGTTGCGGAGGAAGGACTGCGAGGAGAGAATTGCGTCGCAACAAGATGCAACACAGGGGAAAGGGATGCCGTATGCCAATGACCTACGCGGAACACGATAAGAAGCTCAAGGTTCCCGCAGTGTGCGAGTTGCTGCCGCTCCGCGACCTGCCTCAGGGCGACAACATCATGGTGCGGACGAACGGCGCTTTTGCCGCTGGATACGAGTTGAAGGGCGTGCTCTCCTACTTCGCGACAGACGAGGATCGCAACCAGGCGAAGTCGATGCTGGAGGCGCTGATCCGCGGAGTGCCCGATGTGAGCATGCGGGTTCAGTTCAGGTACGAGATCTCCGAGCACCTTGGTTTTTTGTTCGAGGACTATGTGAATCAACAGCGCACCGAGCAGTCGGAGGTGATGGCGCTCGACACGCACCGGCTCAAGATGTGGCAGCGTAAGGAGCAGAGCGGCTACTTTTTTGAAAATCGGCTTCATGTGTACTTCATCTGGGATCCGCGCATTCACGCCAAGCTCTATCACTCTGCGCAACAGAACCGGCAGCTTGCAGGCTTTACGCTCAGCCAGAAGAAGGCGATCCAGAGATCGAGCAAGGAACACGACACCTACTTGGCAGAGTTTGAATCGATTTTGCGTGGCGTTGAGAGCTCGATGGAGACGGCCAATCTCTCGCCGCGCCGGCTCTCGACGCAGGAACTTTTTGAGGAACTCAAGCACTCGCAGCACCCGACGCGCCGCGATCGACGCCTCTATTTTCCAGGCGAGGATCTGATCCAGTACCGGTCTGCACGCGAGCAGGCGACCGAGGCCAGCATCCTAAATGAGACAGAGACCTATCTCAACATCGATGGGTACCTCTATTCGGTGGTGAGCCTTAAGGAACTCCCCGATGCGACGTTTCCGGGCGTTTTGCAAAGGTTCTCGACGCTGGGGTTTCCGGTGGTCATCAGTGCGCAAGTATTCGTCCCCGACCAGGTGAAGGTCCTCAAAGGGTACAAGAAGCGCCTGCAGAAGATGATCGCCGCGCAGAAGGACGCGAACGGGAACTTCAAATCGAATCCCGAGGCCGAGGTAGCGCAGGCGCAGCTCATGCAGGTACAGCGAGACATCATTTCGAGCTCGCTGAAGACCGCGAAGCTGAGTCTATCGGTCGTGGTGCGCACGTCACAGCCTGCGGTGACATTCGGGGATCTCGAACGGGCGGAACGCGATCTTGCCAATCGCACACAGGAAGTATTAAACGCCTTCACTCACATGAACGGCGCCAAGGCTGTCGTTGAGACGATTGCCAAGCGCCGCATCTTTATTGGGACGCTCCCGGGAATGGGAGAGAACGACAAGCGCGAGCAGGACATGCTCACTCCCAATGCCGCCGATCTCGTTCCCGTCGAGATGCCGTGGACAGGCACCCGCAAGAGTCCGCTGATTCTCTTCGAGACGCCCTACCGGCAACTGATTCCCTACTCGATGTTCGACCCCGATCTTTCGGACGCGAATGGCCTTCTGATGGCCAAGAGCGGCGGAGGCAAGACGCTTGCCGCGCAACAGATGCTCTTGATGGCCGCGCGCGCGAACGCGCTGATCTCGATCCTGGAGCGCGGGGACTCCTATCAGCCTCTGGTCGAGCTGATGGGCGGCGAGATGATTCAGATGTCGCTCGACAGCGATCAAACCATCAACCCCTGGGACTTGCCGAAAGGCGAAACCAGGCCATCGAACGATCAGCTTTCGTTTCTGAAGAACCTGACCCGGCACATGCTGGGCGAGAATACTCCTCCCGACCTCGACATCGATTTGTTGGACAGTGTCTTGTTGGAGGCGATTGCGGCCACCTACAAGCGGCGCAGCGCCAAGAGCTCGAACCCGATTCCACTGTTTGGTGACTTGGCCGCGGAACTGGCGCACTGGCAGGACCGGGACCGGAATCAGAACATCAATGCGATGGCGCAGATGGCTTCGACCAAACTGCGGGCCTGGGTGGACGAGGGGCCATATGCAAGGCTTTTCGACCGGGCGACGACGATTCAGCTCGACAATCCGTGGCTTTATTTCAATGTCGAGAAGTTGAAGGACGATCCGCGGCTGGAACGGGCGATGAGCCTGCTGATCGCTCATACAGCCACCTACCGGGCCTCGGGTTGGACCGGGCAGCCGAGCATCGTATTGCTCGACGAGTGCTGGGCGCTTTTGGAATCGCCGATTCTGGCCAGCGTTGTCGTGCAGCTGTTTCGCACGGCACGCAAGCGCAATGCGAGTGTCTGGGGAATCAGCCAGACGCCGGAAGACTTTGTCGGGACACCCGACAAGCCCAACGAGCACGGCGCGGGGATCGTCAAGAATGCCACGACAAAGATCATAGGCAAGCAGCCAGGCGACATGCGGGCGCTCAGAGATCACCTCCATCTCAACGAAACGGCGTTGAACCAAATCAAGACATTCGCCCACCCAAAGAAAGGGTACAGTGCAGAGTTCCTGATCGCCATCGGCGAGAAGGCGGAATCTACGCACGCGATCCGGGTTGTGCCGAGTCCGGTCGACTACTGGATCACAACCACATATCCCCGTGAGCGGACCTATCGCAGGTGGTGGCTCGCCAGGCGTACCGGGATTCCGCTGATCGAGGCATACGAAGCGCTCGCCGAGCGGTATCCGCGCGGCTTGGCGGAACTCGCTCCACTTGAGGAGGAGCTCTCAGGTGAAGTTCAGGAGGTAGTGACGCGATGAAAAACACAAAACATGAAGCTCAAGACGATTCTTTGCTGAACGGCGCGCCCTATCATGCTGGGCTTGAATCAGCGAATGGTAACGTCGTCCGGAACAATCGCTGGAAGTGGATGATGGCCGGAATGCTGGCGCTGGTTGTTGCGTTGGCACTTCCGTCTCGGGCCCATGCGGGCATCCTCGACATCTTCGACGAGATCTTCGGCACCATTCAGAACGACATGGGCTCGGCGCTCAGCGAAATCAATCAGGTGACCCAAGAGGTACAGCAGTTGTACCAGCAAACAGTGTGGCCCTTGGCGCTGATAAACCAGGCGCGCGGCTTTGTGTCGAGTTCGATCACGAGCTACCGCAGCTACATGACGCAGATATTCAGTCTGTCATCGAATAGTGCGACGCTGACCAGCCCTCAACAACTGGAGACGATCCTGCACAGCCGACAGTCGACGCAGATTCCTGCTCTTCAGGCGAGCTTCGTGGCGAACTACGGGGCGGTCGCTCCGGTGAACACCGCATCTCCCCAGGATCGCGTGATGATGGACATTGACGATGCTCTGGGGCAGGAAACCCTGAAGACCACGCTCATTTCGGATCAGGGCCAGGACTTCATTCTTGCCACTGCCAACCAGATGGAGAATCAGGCGGCGGTCAGCACTCCAGGGTCAACGCCCTTCATCACCGCCCAGGCCCAGGTTGCCAACCTTCGTTGCCAGGCATTCATGCAGAAGATGCTTGCGGCGGAACTGCGTCAGGAAGCCGGCCGCATTGCGCATGACAATGTGCTCACGAAACGGAAAGCGTCGGCAGCGGGCGCGATCAACAACCTTGTCACTGGCACACTTAGCCGGTAAGGAGGAACTTCGATGGCAGACATGACCAACAAAACGAACAAGGTGCGGAAGCCGTTCTTCTGGCGCCGTAGGGAGCCAATTGCCGCTCAGACAGTGCGGCTGGCGTCGGCAATCGAATCTGATCAACCCAAGGACCATCCATGGTACAGGCCAACAGTATGGAAGGCAACCGCAGTGGCGGCCATCGCGCTGATGCTTCTGCCAGGCCGCGCAAACGGACAGTTTGGGATCGATCTCGCTGC
>Ga0307374_10005178_pt1 | contig 21255 bp, 16 predicted proteins | sample OX3MG_FD_202532 | JGI IMG/M metagenome (GOLD analysis project Ga0307374, IMG submission 202532) | Soil microbial communities from Risofladan, Vaasa, Finland - OX-3 | ecosystem: Environmental > Terrestrial > Soil > Coastal area > Acid sulfate soil | place: Finland: Risofladan, Vaasa | collected...
TCCACCAAATCGGCGGGCACACCTTGGGCGGAGTAGGCCTGGAGAATCCCGCGCATGTGCTGGATGGCGGCGGCGATGGGGGCGCTGCTGGGCTGCGCCACCAAACCATAGGCAACGCTGGCTTTGCGGTAGGTTTCGGCGAGTCCGAACTCGGCGTCGAGGGCTTGGCCGGCGGGCACCATGGCGTAGAGGTTCCCACGCTGGCTATCGAGTACATCCGACAGGATTTCGGCGGCGGCGTAGTCGGGCGAGTCGGTGCCCGGCAGGCGGTAGGCGATAAAACCCAGCTTGTAGGGGAGGTTGCTGGCGAGCGTGAACGACTCCGACTTCACCGGGCTCAGCTTCACCGCCGGCCGGGGCGGCAGCGGATGGCTGGGGACCCTACCATACCACTGCCGGATTTTGGCCAGGGTCGAGGCCTGGTCCACGTCGCCCACCACCATCAGAATCATGTTGGAGGGGGTGTACCAGCTCGCGGCAAAGCGCTGCAGCATGGCCGCCGTGGTGGCGTCAAAGGAGGGCCTGGTGCCCAGCGGATCGTGGGCGTAGGGGGTGCCGGCGAACATGTCCTGATTGAGGCGGACGATGAACTTGTAGGTGGGATCGGAGAGATCGCGCGAGACCTCCTGCTCGATGGCGCCGCGCTCCTGGTCCCATTGCGCCGCACTGTCGTCAATACCCTGCACGCAGGCGGCTTGCGCCTCCAGGGCCACGTCGAGATCGGCGGCGGGCACGGTGGCGTAGTACTGGGTGATGTTCTGCTGGGTGTCGGCGTCGTTGTCGCCGCCGAGTTCGGCGTAGATGGCCGCCGTCTGGTCAGCCGTCATGCCGGTACAACCGCGGAAGGCCATGTGCTCCTGCGCGTGCGCCAGCCCGGGAAACTGCGCCGAGGTCTCGTTGCCGCCAGCGAGCAGGTTGAGTTCGACCGTGGCCACCGGGGCCAGCGTGTCGCGCACGATGACCACGCGCAGACCATTGGGGAGCGTCGCCCGCAGCGGCGGCGGCGCCTGGGCGACAGCGCGCGCGGGGAGCAGAACCGCAGCCAGCGCAGCGCAGAGCAGCAGGGCGGGCCAACGAAGAGGGACGGCGGAGTGGATTTTTTCGGCCATGCGGCAATATCCTAAGGGGCCCGGTGGGGCCATTCTGGCGACTCCTTTATTGTGAGCGACCACGGCCGGCAAAGGAAGCGGTGAGGCGGGGCTTAGCGGTCCCAAGCCGAATATATCTGATCCAGCGTGAGGCCGATGTCCTTGGCAATTTGGCGCAGCAGGATGGGCGAGATGTCGCGGCCGGGGTGGAACGGAACCGTCGTAGTTCGCCCATCGGCGTGGCGAAATTGTTTGTGGGAGCCGCGTTGGCGCGATTCGCTAACCCCGATGCAGGCAGCTTGGAGATGCCACGAGCAGAGCCGGCATCCCCTGCCGCCAATCGAAGCCCGCCCTCAAGCGACCAGCGGGAGCGACCCAGCGAAAAGTGGCGAGCCACGCTTTTCGAGCAGCGAGACCAGTTGGCGCGGCTTAAGGATCGGGCGAGGAGGCATCGCGGCTAGCCGACCTGGAGGGTCTGGGTGCCGACAAATTCGCTTTCCAGGTGAACCTCGCCTTCCTCCAATAGCAGCTCAATCACCTCTTGCAGGTTGGTGCGAAGTTCGTCGAGTGTCGCGGCCTGGCTGTGGCCGCCGGGAAGCCCGGGAACCCAGCCCACATACAATTGAGTTTGCGGATCGCGCTCGACAATGGCGGTGAAGCTTTTCATTTGATTCAACGAAAGATAGCCTTAATATACGCTCTGCGGCGCCTTCCCGCCGACAAGGTCGGGAGGCAAAGTTGGTTGGAGGACCCGAGGCGACGTGGCTGGCTCAAGCACCCGAGGCAGCGGCGCATCCCCAGTTCCCTCTCCGCCGCCGGGTTGGGCGCCGGAGAAACGCCGCAACCCTTGGCCAGACCTGCTCTTCGAGCCAGACTGGCAAGCGCGGCTGGCCGGATGGAGGTTTTTAGGCGCGGCTATGGAATTCGCGGGTTTCGGTCGTGACCTTGACCTTTTCACCTTCTTTGATGAAGAGCGGAACACGTATTTCAGCGCCGCCTTCGAGGCGGGCTAGCTTGGTGGCGCCGCTGCCCGTATCGCCACGCACGGCGGGCTCGGAGTAGACCACCGTCAACTCCACGTGCATCGGCAACTCGAGGCCGATGGGATTGCCGTTGTATTTTTCGATCTGGACGATGGTGCCGTCAACGAGCAATTCCAAATCGTCGCCCACCTGCTCAGCGGTCAGGGAAAGCGTTTCATAACTCACCTGATCGAGGAAGTAGGAACCCTGCGTGTCGCTATAGAGGTAGGCCGAGGGGACCTTTTCGAGGTCGGGCTCTTTGAACTTGTCTCCAGCCTTGAAGGACTTCTCGCCCACCGCGCTGGTCAGCAGGTTGCGCAACTTGAGGCGCACCAGGGTCTGGCCACCCCGGGCCGTGGGGGTGGAGATCTCCTTGTCCATGCAGACGTAAGGGGTGTTTTCAAACTCCAGGAAAGACTTGCGTTTGATGTCGATTGCGTCAATCAGGGCGGCCATCGGAATCCTCGCTGCGGAGACGAGCTCTATTGTAGATGAATTGCACGGCGCCGCCGTCGCGCTGATCGCGGGCATCACCGCTGCAATCAAGAACATCGCCACGCCCGCAGATTGAGCGCCGACTCCGTCGTCATCGGTAGGTCTTCTCCGAACGCCGAAGTACAGCAAGAATCATCACGACATGGGCGTCGTGGTCGAGCGTGAAGATGATGCGATAGTCGCCGATGCGTTTCCGCAGGCACCCTTTCCACTCGGAACCCTTGAGGGAAGCACATCGCCGACGCAAGGATCACGGGCAAGGTCATCAATCGCACGTTCGATCCGGGGCCACATGCCGCGGGGAAGGTTGTCCAAGACGCGGCACGCACTCTTAGCGAGCTTTACGTCCCACGGCATGTTTTCGTTTGTATCCCTGCCAATCGACGGTGTTACCAGCCGCCGCATCCTTTATGCCGCGGCGGACCGCAGTGGCCTCGCGGGGAGAGAGCCCGTCATCCCGATCCGCCAATCTCTGTGGGCGGATGACGACCATGCCGGCATGCGCCTCGATCGCGACAAAATCGCCCACGGCGAGCTTGAGGTCCTCGCAGATGCTCTGGGGGATTACCACTTGCCGGCGCTGTCCGACGCGGCTGATGCTGCTCATGGATTTAGCGGCCATGATGTCAGATTATCTGATCGTCAGAACTTGTCAAGTCCATCACTTCGAAAATGGTCACCTAACTGCTGCCCGGGCTAGGACTGCGGCGTAAAAAAAACGCTGCACGCGAGCGAACGTGACCTGAAGGCCAATCGTTTGCGGCGCCAGCAATACTTGGCCGCGTTGGCCGGCATTAAACCGGAGCGGCTGATTGTTCTAGACGAAAGCGGTGTGACCACGTCGCTGACGCGGTGGTATGGACGCAGCCCGGCGGGCGCTGGAGTGTGCTGACTCTGCTGGGCGCTCTCCGCCTGGGCGGGGTCTGCGCCATGATGACCATCGCCGCGCCCGCGGATGGGGACATCTTTCTGGCTTTTGCCGGCGCGGTGCGGGCGCCGCCGCTACGCCCCGGCGACGTTGTGGTGCTGGACAACCTGAGCGTCCATAAGGTCGCCGGCCTGCAGCCGCTCCTCGCGCAGCACGGGGCGCGCCTGCTCTACCTGCCTCCGTACTCGCCCGATCTGAACCCAATTGAAAAGGCCTGGTCGAAGCTGAAGACCAGCCTCCGCGCCGCCAAGGCCCGCACCCATGATGCTCTGCAAACCGCGATCGCGGACTCTCTGCCCGCCATCACCGCCGCTGATGCCGCTGCCTGGTTCCGCGGCTGCGGAATCGGGCTACAGCAACCATGATTCCGCTCTAATGATCCACCGCAGCAACCATGGTTATAAGCGCATTTTCCCGATGTTGGTTACACCTACGCTGGTTTCGCTCTAGGCGGCGTCATCGCGCGGCCGCGAACGGCTCGGTGTCGGCTAGCCCGGCGGCCGAAACGGAAGTCCCAGCAGTGTACGCAGCGAGGATTCGTCGGTGGCGAGGGCGGCACGCAGGCGGATGGCCTGGAGTTGGGCCTCGAGCGAGCTGGATTCCAGCGTGACGTACAACGCGGCGCTGACGTTGCCTTGGCGAAAGCCAGCGGCGCCGGCGCGGGCAGCGGCTTGCAGGGCGGGCACGCGTGTGGCCAACTGGTCGAGCTGGCGCTGCAGGATGCGGGCGGCGGCCCAGGCTTGGCCGGCGTCGCCCTGCGCCTGATCCCACCGGGCCTGGTAGGTCGCGCGAAGGACAGCGCGGGTGGCGGTTTGGACCGCGATCCCGCCGCGATTGCGGTTGAACAGCGGCAGCGTGAGGCTGAAGCCGAGCCCAATCGAGCTGCGGGCCTCGATAGGATCGCGGGTGGGACCAGCGTTGACGGCGAGGGCGGGAAACTGGGCGAGGATGGCCTCGCGGAGATTCTGTTCCTGGCTCTCGTAGCCGGCCTGCAGTGCCATCAGGTCGGGGCGGCGGCGGGGCAGCGCGGCGATAGCGGCGCGGTAGCGGGCGGCTGGGAACGGGGGCCAGCGGGTGGGGCCGGTCAGATGCAGCCGGGTGCCGGGCGTGAGCGCCAGCAGCTCGCCCAACTGATGGCGGGTGGTGCTGGCGTCGAGCTGCTCCTGGCGCTGGCTGGCCTCGGCGGCCGTGAGCGCAGCTAGGTCGGCAGCCGCGGTGCTCGCCAGTGCGTTGTTGCGCAGCACGGCAGCGTGATCGCGCCGATAGGCGGCGGCCAGCAGCGTCCGCGAGCGGGCCAGCACCACCGCCAGACGAGCGTCGGCGCGCGCCTCGATGAACAGCTCCCGGGCGCGCTCGGCCACCTGCCACTCCTGCCACAGGATGTTGAGGTTCACCTGGCGCAGGCTGGCGCGAGCGCTGGCTTGGGCGGCGCCGCGCAGCCGCAGCGCCTGCAACGACTGCAGCAGGTTGAGGCTATAGCCGGTGGCCAGGGCCGAGCGCGCGATGGTGGCGCCGAGAACCGGATCGGGCAGCAACCCGGCGGCGAACAACTGCGCTTGGGCCACGCCCGCCAGTTGGCGCGCCGCCTCGAGGTCGGGATCGCGCAGCACAGCCAGCGTGACCAGCGTGGTTTCATCCATGCCCGCCGCCGGCAGCGGATGGGGTGGAAGGCCGGGAAGCTGGAACTGGCTGGCCAGAACCGTGACCTGAGGCGTGGGTTTGAGATCGGCAGCGGTGGGAAGCGGCAGCGGCGCGTAGTGAACGCAGCCGGCCAGCAGTACGGTGGCGAGCGCGGCCGGGAGCAGGTGGCAGTGTCGGGCAATCGTCACGGCGTGACCCTGGCCAACTGTTTCCGGCGCTGGCGGACATAGAGGGCCGGGATGAGGTTGGTGCTGAGCAGCGCGCTCCAGACGATACCGCCCAGCGTCACCACCGCCAGGCCCTGCTCGGGAGCGGCGCCCTGGCCCCAGCCCAGCGCGGTGGGCAGCATGCCCAATCCCGCCGTGAGCGCGGTAAGGGCGATGGGCCGGAAGCGCACGTGAATCGCCTCCTCCACGGCCGGCTCCGGCGCCATGCCGGCAGCCTCGTTGCGGCGGGCGCGGTACAGCAGCACGATGCCGTGGTTCAGACCGATGCCGATCAGGGTGAGGAAGGCCACCAGCCCCATCGCGTTCAAGCCGACGCCGCTGATCAGCAGCAGCAGGGCGCCGCCGGTGAACGCCAGCGGCGCTTGCAGCAGCAGCAGGCCGGGCACCAGCAGCCCGTCGAACTGCAGCACCATGATGCCGGCCATGAGCAGGAAGGCGGCCACGGCGGCGATGACCAAGCCCACGATGCCCCGCTCCAGCTCCGCGTAAAGACCGCTGAAGTCGTAGCGGTAGCCGGGCGGCAGCTTCAGCCCCGCCAGGGCGCGCTGGGCGGCGGCGATGGTTGAGCCCAGCGGCCCCTTGGGGGTGGCGAGGATCTCCAGGGCGCGGGCGCCGGCAATGTGCTCGAGTTGGTTGGGGGTGGCCGCCATTTGCAGCCGTGCCAACTGCGCCAGCGGCGTCCACCCGGCGCCGGATGCGACGCCCGAGACCGCGATGGGCAGCCGCCCCAGCGCGGCGAGCGACTCCTGGGGCGCGCCCGCCAAACGCACATAGAGCGCCAAGGAAACATTGCCCTCCGGCACCCGGGCCACGATTTCGCCATTCAGCAGCGGGTCCAACTGCTGATACAGCGCCGCCGGCGTCATCTCGTGCGCTGCCAGCGCCGCCGCCCGCGGCGTGATGCGCAGCTCGCTCACCGGGTAGGCGTCGTTGTTGAACACCCCGCTCAGCGCGGGCACGGTGCGCAGCCGGGCGGTGATCTGCCGCGAGACGGCGCGCAGGCCGGCGATGCTGGGCCCGAACACGTCCAGCACGAAGGGCTGCGGCAAGCCCGACAGGCTCTCGCCGGTGCGCTCGATGGTGGGCGTATCCAGCGCCTCCTGCACCGCCGGCAGCGCGCTTTCGCCCAGCACACGATTGCCGATGGCGGTGAGGTCGTTGATGTTCACGCTGGGCCGCAGCGTGATTTGGATCTCGCCGGCATAGCCGGGCTCGCTGTAGGCGCTGCGCGAAGAGGAGCCGATGCGGGCGTAGACGTGGGCGACGGCCGGATCCCGCCGCACGTGGCGGGTGATGGTCTCCACCGCCGCCTCGGTGTCGTGGAAGGAGGTGCCGGGCGGCAGGCTGAAGCTCTCCAGCAGCGATCCCTCGTTGGGCAGGGGCAGGAAGTTGATCGGCACCAGCGCCAGGCCCGCGCAGCTCGCCACCAGCAGCGCGAGGCAGACGGCAAGACTCAGACCCGGGCGGCGCAGCACGCCGTGGTAGAGGCGCAGGTTGGCACGCCGGACGCCCTCCAACCCGCGGGCGGCCAGGGTGGGCTTGGCCGCCTTGGATTGGGGCTGCAAAAACCCCAGGCTGAGCGGGACCAGGCTCAGCGAGATGAGCAAGGAGGCCAGCAGCGCCAGCGCCATGGCCAGCGCGAAGGGGATGAAAAACAAGCCCGCCAGTCCGCCCACGAACAGCAGCGGCACGAACACCGCGACCGTGGTCAGCGTGCCGGTGATGTCGGGCCCCGCGATGTCGCGCAGACCTTGGACCACCCCCACCCAGTGCCCATCGCCCTGCTCCCAGCGATGATAAATGCTCTCCAGCACAATGATGCCGTCGTCGGCGAGCAGGCCCACCGCGACCGTGAGCGCGCCCAGGGTGATCATGTTCAGGCTCTGGCCGGTGGCGTACAGACCGGCGATGGCCATCAGCAACGCCAGCGGGATGCTGATCGCCAGCACCCAGATGCCCGAGCCGGCGCCAAGAACCCAGAGCACCACGCCGATGGCCAGCACCCCACCCAGCACCAGGTTGCGGGTCAGGTCCGAGCCCACCACGCGGACGATGTGGCCCTGATCGTAGATCCGCACCCAGCTCGCGCCTGCCGGCAGGACGCCGGCATTCGCCGCCAGCAGTGCCTGCACCGCCTGGGTGACCTCGCGCGTGGAGGCCAGCGGCTGTTTGAAGACGATCAGCGCCACCGCCGGCTGCCCGTCCAGCAGCACCGTATTGAGGGTGGGCATGGGCGCGCGGACGACGTGCGCCAAGCTGCCCAGCGCGATGGGCCCCTGCGTCGCCGCCACCGGCATGCGTTCCAGTTGCGCGATGTGGGTGGGCAGGCTGCGCGCCTCCATGAACACATCCTGGTGGCCGATGCTGAGATAGCCGGCCGGACGCAGCAGCACCTGCTGGCCCAGCGCCTGGGTCAGCGCCGTCACCGGCACCCGATAATGCCGCAGTGCCGCCAGGCGGGGCTGCACCCACAACGCTTCCTGCCCGGCGCCGTACACGTCCACGCGCTGCACTCCGGGCAGCGCCCGCAACGCCGGCGCCACCGTGGCCAGCACCGCTTGTTGAGCCGCCGAGGCCGCCACCGTGGCCGGCACCCGCAGCGCGTAGTCGGCAACCTCGTTGATGGCGTTGCCCATGACCTCGGCGTAGGGCGCCACGTTGGCCGGCAACTGGCCGCGGGCCATATCGATGGCGCTATAGATCGCCTGCAGATCGGCTTGCGGGTCGCTGCCCTGGGCGAAGCGCACCTCGGTGTCCACCACCCCATCCCCCATGGTCGAACGCACCCCCGCCGTGTTGGGCAGGGCCAGGATCCCGGCCTCGATGGGATAGGCGATCTGCGTTTCCAGCTCGGCAGCGGTCGCCCCCGGCTCATGGCTGATGACGCTGATCAGCGGAAAATTAAAGTTCGGCAGTACCTCAGCCGGGATGGCCAGCAGCGCGTACGCGCCGTAGGCGATGAGGGCGCCGAAAATCAGCGTCCACAGCAGCGGGCTCAGCAGTATGCGGCGCAGGCCGGTGGCGTTGGGAGGCGGCGGCATGGGTCAATCCGGAGGCTGGTAGGAGTTGGCGACACCCTGATGAAAGAGCAGATAGGCGTTGCCCGCCACCACCTGCTGGCCCGCCTGCAGGCCCTGCTCGACATAGGTTTGCCAGCCGCGCGCGGGACCGGGGACAACGGCTTGGCGCGAGAAGCCCCGAGCCGTTTTCACCAGCACCCACCAGCGTCCCTGGTCGAGGATCAGGGATCGGGTGGGCACCGCCAGCAATGTTTCCGTGGGCCGGCGCAGCGCCACCGTGCCGTACTCGCCGTTGAGCCAGCGGGTCGCGTGGGCGGCGCCTGGCGCCGCCACCAGCGCCACCGACTCGGCTCCGTTGGCGCCCAGCGCGGCGAATATCGAGCGCACGCGCACCGCGACCGGCGCGCGCCCGTCCGCCGACGAGAAGGTACCCGCCATGCCCACGCGCACGGCGTTGATATCGGCGCCATAGATGCTGGCTCGCAGCCACAGCTTGCCCGCCGGCTGCAGCGTCAACAACCCCTGCCCGGCACTGACCATCTCGCCGTCGGCCGCCGCCAGCGCCAGCACCGTGCCGGAGGTGGGCGCGATTACCGCTTCCATGCCCCGCACCGCCGCCAACCCGGAGTGGGCATTGGCGTCGTTGGCCTGGGCCTGTGCCAACGCGCTCTCCGCCTGGTGCACCATCACGTTGGTGCTGAGGTGGGTCGCCAACTGCTGCCGCACGATGGCCAACGATTTCTGGGCCGCCGCCAACTGCGCATCGGCGCCGCGGACATTGGCCTCCCCTTGCGCCAACATGAGCTGGAGCGTCGGCCCCTGGACGTGTCCCAGCACCGCGCCCGCGCGCACGGTGCTCCCCGGCAGGGCTGTGAACCCGGAGAGCACCCCGCCCTCGGTCGCGCTCACCGTCACCACATACGCGGGCTCGACGCTGGCGTAGGCGCGCACCACCGGCCGGTATCGCACCGCGCGCACCAAGGCAAACCCCGGGGCGACACCCTGGGCGGTGCACATCAACCCCGTTGTCACCACGCTCAATACGATCGAAATGATCGCGACGAATTGCCTGCGCCCCCCCAACATGACTGTCAATCTCCGCAAAGTTAGCTTAAGAATACCTGAACCGTCGTAAACCGAAATAATCTCTATGGAACCCGTGCCGAAGGACTTCAACGTCGCGCTTGTTCAATGGAGCCAGCTCGAATGGCTGTTCTTTTTTGCATGCCACTTTTGCGATTCGCTTCTTGGGGTCGGAGGCGGAGAGTGCAGGGAGCGAGTTGGCGATGGCGGCCTGCAAGGCATCCTGAGTTCTGGGCTTGGTGGTGCGGAGCAGCGTCTTCAGTTTGGACCAAGCCTTCTCGATGGGATTGAGATCGGGCGAAGTGGCTCGCCACTTTTCGCTGGGTCGCTCCCGCGATGCTCGCACTGTGAGCACCGCTCGCTTGAGGGCGGGCTTCGATTGGCGGCAGGGGATGCCCGCTCTGCTCGTGGTATCTCCAAGCTGCCTCCATAGGCAGGCAGGTAGAGCAGGCGGGCGCCGCGGCGCTCAACCCGTTCGCGCACGCCGGCGACCTTGTGGGCGCCCAAGTTGTCGAGCACCACCACGTCGCCAGGCGCCAGCCGCGGGCAGAGTACGGCGGTGAGGAAAGCGCAGAAGATATCGCCGTCGGTCGGCGCCGCGATGGTCAACATGGCCTTCACCCCGCCGAGGCTGAGCGCACCCAGCATCGTCAACACGCTCCAGCGGCCTCCGGGGGTGGCTTCGCGGATGCGCTCGCCGCCCTCGCTGCGTCCGTAGAGCCGGGCGAGGGAGGTGGTGACCCCGCTCTCGTCCACGAAGATCAGCCGTTCCGGCGCAACCGCGGCGATCTCGCGCAAGTACTCCGTCCGCCGCTTCTGGTTTCCTTCAGCGTCGCGTTCCAGCGCGTGCAAAGTTTTTTTGCGCCGGAGCCCGAGCTCGGGAAGAAGTTGCGCCACTCGCGTCCAACTGACCCGTACCCCATGCTCGCCCAGCAGTGCCTGCGGCTCAGCAATCGTCCGGTCGGGCTGCTCTCGCACCCAACCGCGCAACCGCTCCCTCGCCGTCTCATCCACCCGGCTCGCCAATCCGCGCCGCGACTGTTCGACCCGCTCCATCTATCCCGTCCGCCGCTGCTGCTGGCGGATCTTCTTCGCGAATGCATGGCTAACGTCGAAGCGCGACGCCAACTCCCGCCCCCCCCCCTCCCCCGCCGCCCTTGCCTTCAAGAGCCGGCGGCGTAAGTCGTTCCCGATTAGTTCTGGCATGCCTACTGTGCGGATTCGGCCGAGCACCTTCAGCCTCGCCCTTTCGCCACTGCCAAGCTCTAGCAAACTTGATGCCGCTCCAGATTGACGAAATCATTGAGCGGCTGTCGCTATCCGCAATTCTTCTCGACGGCACTTACCAGAGGTGTTTGCGGGCGAAGGCGTGGCCGGAGCCGGATTTCAGGTAGCGTACGAAGGCGAGGGCTCGGGCGGCGGCGGTGAAGGCGGTGTAGGTGGTGATGTGCCAGGGCTTGTGGGGGGCGGTGTGGGGGAGTTTGCCGGCGTTGTGCTCGGCGAGACGGCGTTTGAGGTCTTCGGTCACACCAACGTAGCGATGGGTACCGCTCTGGGATTCGAGGAGGTAGACGTAGCGCACGAGAGCGGATTTTAGAGGAAGGGGGGGAGAAAGGGAACCACGCAGGTGGGGGGGGAGCTTTGGCGCCCTGCTTCGCTCCTGCGGAGCTTCGCAGGGCAACTTTCGCGCGCAGCGCGAAAGTTGGTGGAGGCGGTGGGAGTTGAACCCACGTCCGAAAGTGCTGCCGACAGGGAGAACTACGAGCGTATTTCGTTCCGATACTGCTCGCGCCGCACGGTCAGAACGAACAAGAGCCGCATGACGCTATCTCCTTGCCTCGTGAGAAGCTCTCGTCCATCCGCGCCGGAGCCCGCGCGACGGACCAGCCTGCAAAAATGACGCCCACGCCGGACCTACAGGTGAATCCGGATGAACGACGCGAACCTAATTAGGCCGCGTATGCCAGTTGTTGAGTGTTGGCATTTTTAGTTTTCCATGCGGGTACAGGGGCATGGTGCCTGGCACGCCTCCCTATCTCATCCACTTCCGTCGAATCCGGGACGCCCCCAATTCGATGAAGCTTCGAATTCATTATATCAGACCGGCTGGCAACCTAATATTTAAGCCCGTAGCGCAACTCGACGTACACCTCGCGGGGGGCGTTGAAGTGCGTGCCGCCGAAGGTCAGGCTGTTATCGATCAGCAGGTGGCGATTGAAGATATTGAGAGCAGTGGCGGAAATGTTCACGCGGTCGGTGAGCTGCTTGCCAGCCGAGAGGCTGAATTCCGCATGCTGGGGCAGGTGGGACGGCGGAGCGTCGCCGTTGGCGAAGCCGGAACCGTAGTACACGCTCAGGTCGCCGTAGACGGCGCCGGGAAAGTTCCAGTCCAGCCCGGTATTCAGCGTGTTGCGCTGGTCGTGATCGAGGAGGAAATACCCGCTGCCGGGGGCGAAATCGGTCAACCCGCCGCTGACCGCTCCCTCGCCCTCGGCGATCTGGTTGGAGTAGGCGAGGTGGAACTGGCCGCGGTTCCACAGCCGCGGCGAACGCACCGTGGCCTCGAAGGCGCGGATGCGGGCGCCGGCGATGGTCAGGGGAAAGAAAATATCCGAGTTGCCCACGTTATTGTGGTCGAAGAAGTTGCGGGCGCGGTTGTGGAAGTAGTCCATGTCCAGCCCCCAGCTCCCACGTCCAAGCTGGAAGGGCACGGTCATGCCCACCTGCCACTCCTCATCCCGCTCCCCGTGCAGGGGAATGTAGGCCAGACTCTGTCCGGTGACATATTGCAGCAGCGGCCCGGAGATCGTCTCCAGCGGCGGCGCCTGGTAGTAGAGGCCGTAGTTACCGCGCAACACCCAGTGCCAGCGCGGCAGCTGCACGGCCAGCCCCACCCGGGGCGAGGTGGCGTTCTCGGACAACTGCCCGGCAAAGTGGGATTGCCGCACCCCGCCCATCAGCGTCAGCCACGCCCAGGGGTTGTACTTCTCCTCGACGAACGCCTCCTCGATCTGGCCCGACAGCGCCTGCGGCTGCGAGAAGTCAGGGTGGGAGGCATCGTTGAAGCGCAGGCCAAACAGCTCGTGGTCGCGCTGCCCGAAGCCGTAAAAACCCACCTCCAGGCTGTCCTTCGCCGTCTGCCGGGTCAGCGTCGTTTGCAGGCCGGCATAAGTGGAGCTGCGCTGATCGGTGGTGCTGATGGGATAATCCTGCGCCCCGCCCAAGTAGTTGGCGCTGTTGTAGTGGAACAGGGGCGAGACGGTGAGCAGCGTGTCGGGACTCAAGGTGCGCACCCAACTGAAATTGACGAAGGCGTCACTCTCCCGCTGGGCATCGTGCTGAAAACTGGCGGGGTCGGAGTTCTGCCCGGGGGTGTTGGGAATCTGGTAAAAATCCCGCCGCTGCGACGCCGCCAAACGCAATTGGTTGTCGGCGTTAACGTTATAGATCAGCGACTCGAAACCGCCCTGCCCATTGTCGGCGTCGTGCAGCACCTGCGCCACGGGCGTTTCCAGCCCCAAATCGGAGCGGTTGCCGCTCAAGCCGGCGAAGTAGGCAAACTTGTCGGTGTGGCTGCCGAAGTTGAGCTCGTCATGGGTCTGGTTAAAGTTGCCCAGGCTCAGTTCCAGCTCCGCCTGGTTGTTCATCGAGAACCCGCTGCGCGGCACCACGTTGAACACGCCGTAGGTGCGGTCGCCGTACTCGGCGTCGTAGCTGCCGCGCTGCACCTCCATATAGTCCACATCGCTGGGATTGAACTGTGGCCCAACGTTGCTGGCGATGTTGGTATTGGGCACCGGCACGCCGTCGACCAGCCAGCTCACTTGGTGGCCGCCGCGCACATGCAATTGATCGTGGACCATATAGGCGCCGGGGACGAAATCGGTGATCATGGCCAGGCTGTTGGGCCGGTCGGCGCCGGGGGAGCGCACCACCTGCTGCCGGCTCACCGTGGTGGTGGGCGTCGAGGACTCGACGTTCACCGCGGGCGCCACGCTGGCGCTCACGGTGGTGGTTTGCGATGCCGTGGCCAAGGGCAGCAGCAAATGCACGATGGGCTCCGCGCCGGAGGCCACCGCCAGCGATTGCCGCGCCGCCTGCAGCCCAGGCGCGCTGGCGGTGAGGACGTAGTCGCCCAGCGGCACGCGCTGAAAATGAAACTCGCCGTTGGCGTCCGCGCTCGTGCTCATGCTCCACTGCGAGTTGGCGGCGCGCAAAACGACCTTCGCGCCCGGGATCGGACGGTGCTGGGGATCGTGAACGATCCCGCGAACGCCGCCAAAAATTGTGGCAAAGGCCAAAGACACCAAGCAGACGCAACACACCACCAGCAACCATACTCGACGCGTACTCATGCAAATCCCCCGAAGATCGCTGCCATCCAGAAGACGAGCCGCGGCCGCGCGCGGCGCACGCGGTCATCAGCCCGGTAATCGAGAAGCGATCAGACGGCCGGGGGATGGAATACGCGGGAGTGAACTCCGGCGGTTGGCCGCGCGCACAGTACCGCGGCGGCGCCCAAGGCCCGTACCAAGGGAGTGCACTTCGGAACCCGGGCGAGCGGCATCAAGGGCGTGGATGAAACCGGCAAGTGCAAGGAAACGCCGCGCACCATGGCACAGAGTGTTGCACAGCGATTATTTTTGTGGGTGCCACACATGGCCGGGACGCCGTTGCCAGCACCGGCCGCCGCAGTGCAAGAACCCTGGCCCAAGCAACTGGCCACGCCGCCGTTGCTCAGCGCCCAGCTCAGCAGCGGCAGCAACAGGATCCAGACCACAAATAATTGCCGGCTGGCGCGCATCGATATCTTGAGATGCCCGAGCAGATGACCCGGATTCAATTTGTGGCTCGCCACTTTTTGCTGGGTCGCTCCCGCTGGTCGCTTGTGGGCGGGCTTCGACTGGCGGCAGCGGGCGCCCGCTCTGCTCGTGGCGCTTCCAAGCTGCCTCCATTTGAATCGGGCTCTGGAAGCGGCTCGCCAACATATCGAGGCGTTACCTGTTAAGTGCCGCGGGCCGCCGCTACGGTTGCCGGGCGCCGGGCGGACAGGAGCCAATACAGCACCGGCCCGGTGGCCAGCAGCGCCACGGCCATACCCGCAAACCGGGGCTGCTGCTTGATGGCCAGGGCGAACATCGCCACCGCCAGCCCCATGGGTGCGCAACAGACGGGCAGCAGTTTCCATCCGGTGAGTGGAATGCGGAACGGCGGCGGCTCGCCACGTTGCACCGCGGCTTTGGCATTCGCCACCATCGCCGGCGCCGGCCGCCGGCGTAGAATCCACAGCGCCACGAACTCCAGCGATAGTCCGGCGATGTCAAACAGCACGTCCAGCGCCAGCAGGTTGGTGAACGAGGCCCAGACAAAGAGGCTGTACAGCACCGTACACACCAGCACCGCCCGCCACGCCGCCCCGTACCGGTTCCGCCCCAGCAGCCAGCCCGGCAGGAAACCATCCTGCGCCAGGCTCATCGGCAACGGCACCACGTAGAGCAGTTGCCCGGTGTACTGCGCCCAAGCACTCAGGATGGCGGTCAGCGTCATGATCAGCGCCACCGCCGGCGCCAGCCGCGTCCCCAGCGCCAGCGCTCCGAGGTGGACGAAGTAACCATTGCTCCAGTGCGCCGCCACCGGATCAAGATGCAACCCCGCCGCCACCGGCAGCACGTACCCCAGCGTGATCAGCACCAGCCCCCAAAACAGCGCTCGCGGGTAGGTATGGTGCGGCCGATGCACGTCGGGTGCGAAGGTGGCCACGTTATCCCAGCCGGCGTAGTTCCACATCACCGTGCTCAGCCCCACCGCCCAGCCGGCCCAGCCTAGGGATTGGCCGGGCACATGCCCTAAGGCCACCGCCGGAACAGCGTACGCCGGCGCCCGCCACCACGCCGCCAGCACCAGCGCCACGAACGGCGCCATCACCGCCACCGAACTCACCATGGCGTAGCGGGAGATGAAGCGCGCCCCGCGCAGGTTCAGGATCGCCGCCAGCCAGATGAAGCCCAGCACAAACGCCATCGTGGCCGCGCCCGAAAGGGCATGGCCGGTGAACATGGGCCACCCCTGCCGCATGATGGCGCCGCACAGCACCGGGTACAGCGGCATGTCCACCCAGGTGAACAACCACCCCCACCAGCCCTCTTGAAAGCCCCAGAAATCGCCGGCAGCGAGGCGCACCCACTGGTAGTAGCCGCCCAGCAGCGGCAGCGACGAGGCCAGCTCCGCCGCCATCAACGCGATCGGCAACGACCACAGCACCGGCACCACGAGCAAGAGTATCAGCGTCGCCACTCCGCCGATCGAGGCCACCATCGGCTCCAGCCCGTAGGGCCCACCGCTGACGGTGAGAAAGATCAACGCCAGCAGCCCCAAGGTGCCAATCGGGTGGCGCGCCACCTTTCGCTGGGTCGCTCCCGTTGCCACCCCTGCGCTTCGCGCTGGGGACCCCGGCGTTGGTCGCTTGAGGGCAGGCTTCGATTGGCGGCCAGGGATGCCCGCTTTGCTCGTGGCATCTCCAAGCTGCCTCCACGCGCGCCGCTTCGCTGTCTCCGCCTGCATGGGTGCGCCAACATAGCACGGATGGACGCGGGCGCGGGCGCCTACGGCATGATCAGCCGGTCATTTTCCTAGACAGTGACGGTGACCCGCATAAAGGCGGCGGGAATGAACGTGCCCGCCTGGCTTTTGTTATGCACGTTGGCCAGCTCGACCAACTGGTCGTGGAGGAGCTGTGCCTTCCCGGCCTTCTGCGCCGCTTCCACGGCCACCATGGTGGGGCCGTAGAAACGTTCGAAGAGGTCAATGAAATCCGCCGGCGTTTTCTCCGGATGGGCGATGTAGTAGGTGTCCTTCACCATCGATATGTTTTCCTGGGCGACTCCGGCCGCGCCGAAACGCTCGATGATGTGGCTCTCCACCCCCCAGGTCATGGGGCTGATGAAGCCTTCCGGCGGGGGCGGTGTGAACGCCGAGCTCACTTTAAGCAACTCTGAGACAAACGTCGGATCGCCGGGTATCCAGTTGCCCATCACCACGCGGCCGCCGGGTTTGGTGACCCGCACCATCTCCCGCGCCACATCGAATGGCCGGGGCGCGAACATCGCCCCGAACACGGAGAGGCTCAGATCAAAAGTATCGTCCTCGACCCCATGCAGTTCGCAGGCATCGCCTTCGTAAAATTTCAGCCGCGTGAGGCCGGCTTCGGCGGCTCGGCGGTTGCCGGCCTCGACCAGGCTGGGGGTGAGATCGATGCCGGTGACGTCGGCGCCCAAGCGGGCCAGCGGCAGCGCCGTCGTGCCATCGCCGCAGCCGAGATCCATCGCGCGCAGCGGCGGCACGATGCTGAGGGATTCAACGAGCGCTTCGCCGGATTGCCGCAAAAACGCGGCGATCTCGGAGAAGTCGCCTTTTTGCCATAACGCGCGGTTCGCACTCACAGCTCCGGCCGGGGCCGCGCTGGTTGCCATGACCTTGGATTCCATGTGGTTGCCTCCATCTGGGGCTGGTAACTTCCCTATCTGGACTAGAATTATCCGATGCACCCACGTGGTTGGCTATATCCAAGCGTCCTGATAACTTGCTCAAGAGGCGGATGGCACGGCGTTCAGAGGAACCCATGGACCCATTCTCTGAAATCCTGAGTGGCGTCAAGCTGACCGGAGCAGTGTTCTTCACCGCCTATTTCTCGGCGCCCTGGGGAGTCTCCGCACCGGCAGCTCCGCTGACGGTGGCAGCACCCCATCTCATGCTTTACCACATGGTGGTTGACGGCGAGGCCGCGGTTGCCACCCGCGATGGGCAGGTGCTCGACCTCAACGCTGGCGATGTCGTGGTCCTCCCCCATGGGCAGGCCCACGACATGAGCAGCAAGGGAGCGAAGCCGCCGTTTCTGAACTACAGCATCGTCGAGGCCAAGATCCAGGCGGGCGATTTGACCCCCTTGCGGGCTGGTGGCGGCGGCGCCACCTCGCGGCTGGTGTGCGGATACTTAGCCTGCGACCCCTGCCTCAGCCGCCCCATCCTCGACGGCCTGCCAGCGGTATTCAAGATCAATATCCGGGCCGACCCCTCCGGACAGTGGCTGGAAAGCTCCATTCTGCACCTGGTCGAAGAAGCCGGTTCCGGACACGCCGGCAGCGAAGCCATGCTGGCGAAACTCTCGGAAGCCATGGTCGTGGACATCCTGCGCCGCTACGTGGACCAATTACCAGAGCGGCACAAGGGCTGGCTCACCGGCGTCCGCGATCCCGTCGTCGGGAAGTGCTTGAGCTTGCTGCACAGCCGTGCTGCCCAGCCCTGGACCATCGCCATGCTCGCCGCCGAAGTTGGCATGTCGCGCTCCGCCTTGGTCGAGCGCTTCACCCGCTATCTCGCCGAACCGCCCATGGCGTACCTGACGCGGTGGCGGCTGCAGTTGGCCGCGCGCTCGCTGGCCGGCACGGCGCGCGGCGTCGCCGCAATCGCCGCCGAAGTCGGCTACGAATCCGAGGCCGCCTTCAACCGCGCCTTCAAGCGGGAGTTTGGCGAACCTCCCGGCCGTTACCGCAGCCGCCAGCGCGGCTCGGCCTTGAAGTCGGCGTAGTACGATAAGAGAGCTGCGCTCAACTTTCTTGCTGCTGCCACTGTCGTTGACTAGCTACCCACTCCCACGCCGCCAGTTCTCGACTCTCGATCACACCCTGGGCCGCACGCTGGGCCGCTGGCTGTGCGCATGGCATTTTCTGAGTTTGGACGCACCCACGGTGGCGGCCCTCTGGGCCTGGTTCCTGGCCCGTTCGCTGGGGCTCGAACCGCCGGCGTGGGCGGTGCCGCTGCTCGCCTTGGCGACCTGGCTGCTCTATGTCGGCGACCGCATTCTCGACGGCCTGGGAACGGACGCCGCCGGGCGCGCCGCCTGGCGGGAACGGCACTTATTCCACCGCCGCCACCGCGTCGCGTTGGCGGCCACCGGCGCCACTGGCGCCGTCGTCCTGGTGGCGGCCGCGCTTGCGCGCTTGCCCGCCGTCGAATTGCGCGGCGATCTGCTGGTGGCGGCAGCAACGCTGCTGTATCTGCTGATTGTCCACGGAGTCCATGGAATCCATGGCATCCAAGGCGTCCATGGCCGCCGGGGCGCAGCTGAGCGCTGGCTGCCCAAGGAGATGGCGGTGGCCTCGATCTTCGCCCTGGCAACGGCGGTGCCCGCCTGGACGCTGGCCGGCAGCCAGCGCCCGGCATTAATGATCGAGGTGGCGCTATTTGCCGCCGTGTGCTGGCTGAACTGCGTCGCCATCGGGAAATGGGAAGACCACGCCGCCATCCACGCAACCACGCGCTGGGCCGGCGCCCACCTGCCGGGCATCGCTTTGCTCGTCGCCGCCGCCGCCGCCGTAGCACTGCCGCTGCGGGCCGCCGCCGCCGTGCTGGTCACCGCACTCGTGATCTGGGGTCTCGACGCCGGCCGGGACCGCTTCACCGCCTTGCAGCTCCGCATCGCCGCCGATGCCGCCCTGCTGACCCCGCTGTTGTGGCTGCGGCGATGACGACCGCCGACGGCGTGGCTCGCGGCTTCGACCGCCTCGCCCGCCCGTACCGCTGGATGGAGTACGCCAGCTTTGGCCCGGCGCTGGCCCGCTGCCGTTACGCCCGTCTCGGGGAATGCACCGCCGCGCGCCGCGCGCTGATTTTCGGCGATGGCGACGGCCGCTTCCTCGCCCGCCTGCTGCGCGCGCATCCCATGATCGAGATCGATGCCGTCGATTTCAGCGCCGCCATGTTGGCGCTGCAGCGCCGCCGCGCGGGCGCGGCGCACAACCGCGTGCGGTGGCACCGCGCCGACGCGCGCGCGTTCGCGCCCCCGGCAGGTGGCTTCGACGTTGTCGTGACCCACTTCTTTTTGGATTGCTTCGATAACGCCGAACTCGATCTCCTGGTCGCGCGCGTTGCCTCCTGCTGCACCGACGGCGCCGTCTGGATCGTCTCCGAGTTCGCGATACCCAACCGAGGCTGGGCGCGCTGGCCCTCGCGCGCCGTGGTCGCGGCGCTGTATCGCGCCTTTGGCCTGCTCACCGGGCTGCCCGTCCGCCGCCTCCCCGACCACCACGCCGCCTTATGCCGGCACGGCTTCCGGCTGGAGGACGAACGCCGCTTCCAGGGCGGGATGCTGCAGAGTCAGCGCTGGCGGAGGAGCGACAAGGTAGGTGGGGGGGCTGCGGAGCAGAACGTCGCGCTGTTCAGACTTGAAGCGGACGTCCGGGCTTGAACCGGAACCTGTGGCTCGCCACTTTTCGCTGGGTCGCTCCCGCGATGCTCGCACTGTGAGCATCACTCGCTTGTGGGCGGGCTTCGACTGGCGGCGCACGAGCGGCACTGCCGCTCGTTGCCCCGCACTGCTCGTGGCATCTCCGAGCTGCCTCCCGAAGCCATGGCGCGCTGCGCCGATCGCCGGTCGTGCCATATGCTTGCCGGAACGAGCCAACCCGGCCGCCGGCCGAGCGAGCGCTTGACATTGCGCGGAAACGCGCGAGACTGAAGGCAGCGAAAGGGTCCCAGGGGATAACAAACCGGTAAGCTATCGTGGCTGCGAAGTGGGCAGTCGTGGTGTTGTTGCTGGCCGCCGCCGTGGGCGTGCAAGGCCAATCCCGCGTCCGCATCGTGCGCGTGAGTTTTCTGACCCGCAACACCATCCTGAGCCCGCCCGTGCCCGCCGGGCACGCCCGCTTCTGGACGCAGATCCTACTCAACGAACCGATCGTAGCCGGAGACTGGCTGCGCACCGGACCGGGTGGCGCGCTGGAAGTCCAGATGGACTGCGGTTCGGCGCTCCGACTGGCGCAAAATTCGGCCATGGAGGTGCGGGGTCTGAGCTTGGGCCCCAAGGGCGTACCCATCACCGCCGTCGCCGTCACGCAGGGCCGGACGTTCTTCAGCATGCGCCGCGCCGACAGCGCCGACTTCCGCATCGTTCTCCCCGGCGGCAGAGTGGATGAGACTCAGGGCAACGCGCGCTTCCAGATCATCGTGGCCGCCCAGCCGCCCGCCGCCACCGTGAGCGTCAGCAACGGCCAGATCGGGCTCAAGGTGAACGGCGTCTCCTACGCGCTGAAGAAATCCGAACGCTTGGCCTGGGATGCCGGCGGCGCCCCGCAGCGCTCGAAGGCCGTCAAGGGCAATGATCCCTACATCCGCTGGAGCCAGGATCGGGACAACGCGTTTGATCGCTCTTTCCTGCTGGACGAGGGATCACATTTCGCCGGCGCCGACATTGCCGCCGCGCCCGGTTCCACCTTGGCGACCACGGGCACGCCGCAGCCAGAGTGGAGTTCCCAAGGCTTTCTGCCGCCACCGCAAGGATACTTCGTTAATATGCAGGGCAAATGGGCCACCATCAACGACCTGCCCACCTCGCCCGAGGCCGCCGGTACGGGCGGCATCGAGGTCCCGGCCTGCGCCCACAACTGAGGCGCCCACGCGCGCCCATCAAGCTTTAGAAGTGGCAATTGGGATGGCCCCCCAGGCTGGAGCCGACGTCCGGGCTTGAACCGGAGACCTGCTGATTACGAATCACCGTGCCCGTGTAAATAAAGGACTTAGTACGTTTTTGTACTACTTAGGGCTTGCCGAGTGAATCGCCGGTGTTCATGCCACTTTTGTGCTGTCAGCGTAGCGAGTTGTAACAAGTGTGTACTAACACGTCCCGTCAGGTAGGGGGTACCAACGGGGGGTACCATTTTCCGAAGCCGCGTGCGGTCATGCGTCCAGGTGGAACGA